>ENA-ORXB01002676-ORXB01002676.1-sediment-metagenome-genome-assembly--contig:-NODE-2676-length-14449-cov-3.364041_pt1 | contig 14449 bp, 16 predicted proteins | sample MGYA00237863_ERZ511475 | MGnify/ENA primary metagenome ERZ511475 (study PRJEB26305, sample SAMN06343858) | sediment metagenome | isolation source: hot spring sediment | place: Canada: British Columbia... | reverse complement strand
ACGTACCCGGTCTGGATCCCTCTGGCCTCGTCGATCTCGGCCGGCGTGAGCAGCTCGTCAACCGGCGGCAACCGCCGACGCCTCCCCCGCCACGTCTTCCGCCTCCTCCGGCTCCGCTTCGACCGTGGGCAGAATGTTGAGGATGTCATCGTATGTGACATAACCTTGTTGCTGGCCGAGGCGAACGAGCTGCCGTACCGTTGCGGCGGTCTCAGGCGGCAAGGAACGAGGGTGGGCGCGTTCGGTACCCCTGGCGTTGATGCTCAGCAACTCTTTCTGTCTCCTTCCTCGTTACAATGGGCAAGGGGGCAATCCGGGTCGTCGACGGTTGCCGCCTTCCCTCAAATCAAGGCTACGGCATGGGTGTCGCCGTAGCCGCGGGTGTCGCCGACGCCGAGGCGCCTGCGGGCGTCGGCGAAGAAACAGATTCTCCCGCGATCGATGGAGTCGGCGCCACGATCGTGGCCGACGTCGCGGCAAGGGGCGTGGGCGTCGGCGGATAGGCGGGTTCACGCACCAAACGCTGCAGTTCCTCGATCGTAAACGACGCGATCAAATGAACAGGCCCCTCCTTTCCCTGGATCACATAATAGGCCGTCCCTGAGGGGGTCCGATCCCCCCAACGGATCGTTCGCTCCTCGCCATTCTGCAGTCCCAACGTCGCCTGCCAGGCCGGCGTCTCCAGCCCATACTCCGCCAGCACGCTCGTCTCCGTGAGCGTGCGCGTCGGCTGGAGTTGTGCCAGATAGCCGATCACGCGCGTGACGCGGGCGTCATCGGCAGGCTGCTGGGCCTGCGTGGCGGGATCGACCAACTGCCACGGGGCGCCTGCGACGCGGCTGAGATGGGCGCTGCCCTCCGGCCCGCTCACGTCCAGGCGCACGATCGCGTCGGCCTGCACCTCCCACAGGTGGTGCTCGAGCACCCCACCGGCCTTCACGCCGACCGACTCGCCGACGACCTGGATCGGCACCGAGACCGTGATCTTCTCGGTCCGGCTCACCGCGAGGAAGTCCACGTGCACGAACCGGTTGTGGATGTGGTCCCGCTGCACCTCCCGCGCGAGCGCGAGGTGCGGCTCGCCGTCGACGACGAGGTCGAGCAGCACGTTCGCCCCACCGCGGTGCAGCACGTGGTACAGCTCCTTCGCGTCGACGGACACGGGGATGGGCTCCATGCCCCGGCCGTAGACGATGGCCGGGACGCGGCCCGCGGCCCGCAGCTTGCGGGCGACGCCCTTGCCCGTCCCCTCGCGCCGCTCGGCGACCAGCTTCAGCTCCATATCGAACCTTCCGTGGGATGGCCTCGAACGCCCGGCGCCGACCCTCGGCGGCCGCCGGGACCGAGGAATCCTACCAACGCGATCGGTCCCCGGGGGGGCGGGATGCCGGCGATCGTCGGCACGGATCCGGAACGCGAGCAGATCGACGGCTTCCTCGCGAGCCCGCTCGCGGCCGCGCTCCTGCGCGGGGGTGCCTCGAGCGAGGCGCCCGATCCCCGCACCGTCGGGCTCGCCGTCGGCTCCGTCTCGGGGCCCCGCTGCGGCGCGAGCGCTTCGGCCCGGCGTTCACCCGGCTCGCCGCGGTCCGGCTTCACCGGATCTCCGGCGGGAACCCCTTCCTCGCCTTGGAGATCGCCCGTGCACTGGTCGCCCGAGGAACGACGCCGACCGCCGCCGAGCCCTTGCCGGTCCCCTCCGACGTCGGCGCGCTGGTCGCCACCCGCCCCCGCACCGGGAAACCCTGGTGTATGCTGTAAGACGCTATGCGTCGTCGGACCCAGCTCTACCTCGAAGAGGACCAGTACCGCTGGCTGAAGCAGCAGGCCGGCCCCAAGGGGAGCATCGCCTCGGTGGTGCGGGATCTCATCGAACGCGCGCGGAACCGTCCCCGCGATCTCGGCAGGGATCCCCTGGTCCGGTACCTGCTGGAGGAGCCCCCAGCGAGGGGGAAGCGGCGGTCCTCCGTCGAGACCCTGGACCGGGACCTCTACGGCGCGTGAGGAAGGTCTTCGTCGACACCAGCGCCTTCGTCGCGCTGCGCAACCGCTCGGAGCGGGAGCACGCGGCGGCCCGGCGGGTGTTCCGGGAGCTCCTATCGGAACGCGTCTCGCTCCTCACCTCGAACTTCGTCTTCTCCGAGACCTACACCGCCCTGCTCGTCCGGGTGGGCCGGGACGAGGCCATCCGATGGGGAAGGGCCTTCCGTGCGGGCGAGGCCGTGGAGCTCGTCCGGGTAGACGAGGAGGTGGAGGAGGAGGCCTGGTCCATCCTCGAGTCCCACGCCGACAAGGCGTGGAGCTACGTCGATGCGACTTCCTTCGCGCTGATGCGCCGGGAGGGGGTCGACGAGGCCTTCACCTTCGATCGGGACTTCCTCCAACGAGGCCTGCTCGTGATCCCGCCGCCGTAAGGCGACGACCGTGTCTCTGGACGGCTCGGCGTTCGTGGAAGCGGTCGTGGCCGAGCCCGGGCCCGCAGCGCTCCGGCGTCACCTGGCACCGCGGGGAGGCCGTCGCGTCTCTTTCGCCCTGCTCCGGGCGGAGACCCCCCGAGCCGTCCGCCTCCTCGGCCTGCCGGTGAGCTCCCCCTCCTGACGGCCCCGGCTCGGGGCCGGCCCCGAGCCCGAAACCCACGACGCTCCGAGTACGGCCCGGCGAACCTAGACCTGGTTTTCGCCGCGGAAGATCTCGGAGACGCTCGTGTCCTCGAAGACCGCGCGGAGGGCCGAGGCGATGAGGGGCGCGATCGACAGCACCCGCAGCTTCGAGAAGCGCTTCTCCTCGGGGATCGGCATCGTGTTCGTGACGACGACCTGCTCGATCGGCGCCTCCTCGAGCAGCTGCACGGCCTTGCCCGAGAGCACCGGGTGGGTCGCGCCCACGTAGATCGGGCCGGCGCCCATCGCCGCGAGCGCAGCCGCGCCCTTGGTCACCGTTCCGGCCGTATCGATCATGTCGTCCACGAGCACGCACGGCCGGCCCTCGACCTCGCCGACGACGGCCATCTCCTCGATCTTGTGGGCCTCGCGCCGAGAGCGGCGCTTGTAGAGGAAGGCGAGGTCGGCGTGGAGCGCCTCGCGCAGCTTCTCGGCGGTCTTGATGCGCCCGGCGTCCGGCGCGAGGACGACGAGGTCGTCCCCGTACAGACCCAGCTCGTCCCGGAGGTACTCGGAGAGGATCGGCAGCGCCGTGAGGTGGTCGAAGGGGAAGTCGAAGTACCCCTGGATCTGCCCGCTGTGCAGGTCGACCGAGACCACGCGATCGGCGCCGGCGACCGAGAGCAGGTCGGCGACGAGCTTGGCGCTGATCGGCTCGCGCGCGAGCGCCTTCTTGTCCTGACGCGAGTACCCGTAGTAGGGCACGACCGCGGTGATGCGCTTGGCCGACGCGCGCTTCATCGCGTCGAGCATGATGAGCTGCTCCATGATCGACTCGTTCACCGGGTCGGCGTGCGTCTGCACGACGAACACGTCGGCGCCCCGCACGCTCTCCTCCGCGCGGACGTAGATCTCGCCCGAGGCGAAGCGCGAGATCCTCATCGGCGAGACGGCGATGCCGAGGTTCGCCGCGATCTCCTCGGCGAGCTCCGGGTGCGTCGTCCCGGAGAACAGCATCATCTTCTTCTTCGTGACGATCTCCACCGTCCGCCCCCTCAGCGCTCCCCGCCGCGCGCCGCGCGCGCCGCCTCCGCGTCCTTGCGTCGCCGGTAGCCCTTCACGATCTTCTGCTCCGCCCGCTCGACGGCGAGCGCACCGGCCGGCACGTCCTTGGTGATCACCGAGCCGGCCCCCGTCACGGCGCCCCTGCCCACCCGCACCGGCGCCACGAGCATGGTATCCGAGCCGATCCGCGCCTCGTCCTCGATGACGGTCCGGTGCTTGCGGTAGCCGTCGTAGTTCACCGTCACCGTGGCCGCGCCGACGTTCACCCCCCGGCCGATCGTCGCATCGCCGACGTAGGACAGGTGCGGCACCTTCGAGCCCTCCCCGACGCTCGAGGCCTTGATCTCGACGAACGCGCCGGCCTTCGCGCGCGGCCCGAGCACCGTGCCGGGGCGCAGGTGCGCGAAGGGCCCGACCGTCGCCCCGCGGCCGATCCGCGACCCCTTCACCACCGAGTGCTCGACCACCGCCCCGTCCGCGACGCGCGAGTCGACGACGCGGGTGCTCGGGCCGACGACGCACCCGGCGCCGATCCTGGTCTCGCCCTCAAGGAGGGTCATCGGCCGGATCACGCTGTCGCGCCCGATCCGCACGTCGACGTCGATGAAGGTCGTCCCGGGGTCCTCGATCGTCACGCCGGCCGCCATGTGCGCCTCGGCGATCCGCCGCCGCAGGAGCGCGCCGAGCGCGGCGAGCTCCGCGCGCGAGTTCGGCCCCATGAGCCCGCCGGTGTCCACCCGCACGGCCGAGACCCGCTCGCCCTTGCCGAGGAGGATCCCGAAGACCTCGTTCAGGTAGTGCTCGCGCTGGCGGTTCTCGCGGCCGACGAGCGGCAGCGCCGCGTAGAGGTCCTTGCGCCGGAAGGCGAAGACGAGGGTCGAGACCTCGCGCACGCGCCGGAGCTCCGGCGGGGCGTCGGTGCCCTCGACGATCTCGAGCAGACGGGTGCCCTCGCGCACGATGCGCGCGTAGCCCTTCGGGTCCTCGACCTCCGTCGTGAGGATCGACGCCGCCGAGCGCGTCCGCCGATGCACGGCGAGCAGCCGCCGCACGTCGGCCGGCGTCACCGGGTCGAAGTCGCCGCCGACGACGAGCACCTCGTCGGCCGCGCCGACCGCGCGCTCCGCGACGAGGACGGCGTGGCCGGTGCCGAGCGGCTCGCCCTGGTCCACGAAGACCACGGGGACCGGCAGGCCCCAGGAGGTCACCTCCTCGCGCACGCGCTCGGCCCCGTTCCCGACCACCACGACGACCCGCTCGGGGCGCGCCGCGAGCGCGTTGCGCACCGCGTGCCACAGGAGCGGCCGGCCGCAGACCGGGTGCAGCACCTTGGGCAGCGAGGAACGGAGCCGCTTGCCCCTGCCGGCGGCGAGCACGACCGCCACGAGCCTGGGACGGGTCTTCGGCTTCGCCTGCGGCACGCGGGTCCTCCTCACGGCGGCACCCCTTCCTACCAGGGGCGCCCGAGGTCGGCAAGACGGCCGTTCAGCCGCCGTTCCGGGGGGAGGACTCGAACCTCCATCGAGGGCTCCAAAGGCCCGCGTCTTGCCGTTAGACGACCCCGGAGCGCGCCGCTTGCGCGGCTCGCCCCTGGATTATCCCCGACCGGCGCCCTCGGGCGGCGGACCCGCCACGGCCGTCGCCTTCGGCACGGCCGCCGCGAGCTCGCGCGCGTGGGCCTCGTCCCGCGCGAGCCCGACCACCGAGGACCCGCTCCCGCTCATCACCGCTCCGAGCGCGCCGGCCGCGAGCACCCGCTCCTTCGCCGCGGCGATGTCGGGGCGCCGCGCGAAGACCGGGGGCTCGAGGTCGTTGTACAGGAGCGGGCCGAGCGCCTCGACGTCGCCGGCCGCCGCGGCCTCGAGGAGCGGCTCCGGGTCGGGTCCCGTGCGCCCGCCGTCCTCGTCCCACCAGCGGTACGCGTCGGGCGAGCGGACCCCCGGCTCCGAGGGCACGAGGACCCACCACGTCGGCGCCACCGCCGCCGGGGCGACGAGCTCGCCCCTGCCCGCGACCAGGACCGGCCCCTCGGCGAGCATCGCCGGCACGTCCGAGCCGATCCGCTCGGCGAGGTCCGCGAGCTCGCCGGGGCCGAGCCCGCAGCCCCACAGCTCGTTCAAAGCGAGGAGCGCGGCGGCCGCGTCGGCGCTCCCCCCGCCGAGCCCGCCGGCCACCGGGATCCGCTTGTCGATCACGATCTCGGCCCCGAGCGCCTGCGGGCAGGCGTCCGCGAGCGCGAGCGCCGCGACGAGCGCGAGGTTCAGCCCGCCGGCCGGGACCTTCCCCGCGAGCTCGGCCGCGCCCCGCACGTCCACGCGGAGCGCTTCGGCCGGCCGCACCGTGACGACGTCGGCGAGGGAGATCCGCACGATGAGGCTCTCGAGGTCGTGGTACCCGTCCTCGCGCGCGCCGAGCACCCGCAGGAAGAGGTTGATCTTCGCGCGCGCCTCCCGCCGCACGGTCCTTCCCTTCATCCCGCCTCCTCCGCCACCACGTCGGCGAGCCGGGCGAACGCCTCGAGCGACAGCCGCTCGGCCCGGACGTCGGCGGGGAGCCCGCAGGCCGCGAGCGCGGCCTCGGCCGCCGCCGGCGAGAGCCCGAGCCGCCGCAGCGCGGCGCGCATCGTCTTGCGCCGCTGCCCGAACCCCGCCTCGACGAGCGCGGAGAGCCGGTCGGGGGGCGTCGGCACCGGCGGCGCCGCCCGCCGCTCGAGCCGCACGAGGACCGACTCGACCGCCGGCTCCGGCCAGAACACGCGCGCCGGCACCCGACGCACGAGCCGCGCCTCCGCGTGGTAGGCGACCCGGACGCTCGGCGCCCCGTACCCCGGCTCGCCGGCGCGAGCGACGAGGCGCTCGCCCACCTCCCGCTGCACCATGACGAGGAACGAGACCACCTGCGGCGCCCCCTCGAGCATCCGCACGAGCAGCGGGACCGCGATGTTGTACGGCAGGTTCGAGACCATCTTCCAGCCCGCCCCCGGCAGCAGCTCCGCCCACCGCACGTGCAGCGCATCCGCGTGGACGAGCCGCACCGAGGGCCAGGGCGCGAGGACCTCCCGGAGCGCCGGCAGGAGCGCGCGGTCGAGCTCGATCGCGGTCACCGCCGCGCCGGCCTCGGCGAGCGCCACCGTGAGCGATCCGAGCCCGGCGCCGACCTCGACGACGCGGTCGCCGGACCCGACGCCGGCATCGGCCACGATCGCGCGCGCGAGGTTCGGATCGGCCAGGAAGTGCTGCCCGAGCGCCTTCCGCGGTCGGATCCCGTGACGACGCGCGAGCTCCCGGAGCTCCGCGCGACCGAGCCCGGCCGCGCGGGCCGGCGCCTCACCAGGTGAGGCGGACCTGACAGACGCCCTGGCTGAGGGGCGCGATGCGCCGGAAGGCCTCGACGCTGAGGTCGATGATGCGGCCGCCGAAGGGTCCCCGATCGTTGATCACCACCGTGACGGTCTTGCCGTTCGCGAGGTTCTCGACGGTGACCACCGTACCGAACGGGAGCCACGGGTGCGCCGCGGTGAGCCCGTCCCCCGGGGCGAACGTGTAGTAGCTCGCCTCCCCGACCTGCGTGCCATGGACGGTCGTGTCGCGGCCGACGACCCGACGCTGCGCGATCGCCTCGACGAGGACCCGTCGCTCGAGCAGCCGCCGCGAGACCGGCTCGCCGTTCACCAGGCGGACGCGGTAGAGCTCCAGCATGACCCCGTCGCGGCCGGCGCGCGCGATGCGGACCTCGCCCGGCGCGAGCGCGTCCGAGTACACCGTGTGGGTCGTGAAGGGGATCGGGACGCGGACCTCGCGCAGGCGGGTCTCGATCCGCGTGTAGCGGACCCGCATCCCGGAGGAGAGTGGGGTCCTGGGTGACGGGAGGACGCGGTCGTCGGCATCGGGCCGGATCCCCATGGCCGAGAGGAGCTCCCGGACGGTCGTGGCATCCGTGACGACGTCGCGGTCCTTCCCCAAAACCACCACGTGCACTGCCACCGTCCGGGACGGCCCGGCCGACCGACCCGCGGAGAGCAAGCTCTCCACGGACGGGATCCGCAGCTTCGCCGCGGGCCCGTCCGCCACCTCCATCACCCAGGCCCCCACGTCCGTGGGCGCCGGCTCGACCGCCGTGAGGAGCCCGTCCGAGTCCACCACGACGGTCATCCCGTCGGCGAGCGGCGTCGCCGGCGGGGGCACCACCACACCACTCACCGGGAGGTCCACCCCCGAGGATGCGAGGAGTCCCTCCACGTTCGTGCTCAGCGTCCGGATCGCCTGCGGGTGGCCGTCCACCACGAGCGTGACCTGCTTCTCGAGGGCGAGGTACCCGGTCCCGAGGACCAGCACCGCTCCCGCGAGCGCCGCGTTCCCGATCGCCTTCCGGATCCGCAGCCTGCGGACCCGGGTGGGTCGAACCCGCATCCTTCCTCCTGTCGGAAGAAGGCTCCGGGGGGAAGCGGCGGTGGGGCCGAACCGAAGCCTCCGAACACGAAGCGCCCGCACCGTACCAAAGCCTCAACCCTCACTGCAAACTTGAAAGCGAACACTCGTTCGAGCGCCTCCGCGCGCGTTCGCGTGCGGATCTTGGGCACTTTCGCTCGCGTTCCGACGTTGCCCGCGGTCAGCGCAGCCGCGGGAACGCGCGCATCGCGTTCGCCGTCGTCGCAGCGCGCACGTCCTCGTCGCGCTCGCCGCGGACGCGCGCGAGCTCACGGATCACGTGGATCGCGTTCGCCGGCGCGTTCTCGCGACCGCGGAGCGGCTGCGGGGCGAGGTACGGGCTGTCGGTCTCGACGAGGAGCCGGTCGAGGGGCACCGCCGCGGCCGCCTCGCGCAGGTGCGCGTTCCTCGGGTACGTGAGGTTCCCCGCGAACGAGAGGTGGTAGCCGCGGGCCGCGCACTCCCGGGCGATCTCCGCGTCGCCGCTGAAGCAGTGGAGCACCACGCGCTCGGCCGAACCCTCATCCAGGAGTCGAAGGACCTCGGGCCACGCGTCGCGCACGTGGACCACGAGCGGGAGATCGGCCTCGCGCGCCATCGCGATGTGCAGCCGGAGGTTCGCCTCCTGGTCCTCCCGGGGCGAGCGCATCCGGTAGAAGTCCAGGCCGGTCTCCCCCACCGCCACGACCTGCGAGCTGCCGAGGAGCTCCTCGATCGCGGCCCCGGCGGCGTGGTCCATCGCCGAGGCCGTGTGCGGATGCATCCCCGCCGTCGCGAACACGCCGCGGAAGGACTCGGCGAGCTCGAGCGAGCGGCGGCTCGTCTCGGGGTCGATGCCGGCGCAGATCACGGTGCCCACGCCCGCGGCCCGAGCCTCCTCCAGCAGCGGTTGAGGTTCGCGCTCGCACAGGAACAGGTGGCAGTGGGTGTCCACCGCGCCCGCGTCCAGCGGCGGTTCACGGTTGCCCCGACTCATCCCGCGGCCCGCCCCGGCGCTCTCAACTTCCGGTCCATCAGGGGAGTCTCACGTGAAACGCGATGCCGGGAACCTTCACTCAGGACTCGAGGCGCGGGAACAGCGCGCCCCCCTTCGTCGTGACCGTCCCCGGCCGCAGCCGGCCCCAGGTGACGGCCTCGGGCACGTGCTCGTGCGCGAGGGGTTCGCCGATCCCGAGCTGCTCCCACAGCCGCTCGGCCGCGCCCGGCATGATCGGCGAGATGAGGACGGCGAGCGCGCGGAGCGTCTCGGCCGCCGCGTACAGGACCGAGCCGAGCTCGGCGCGGCGGGCGGGGTCCCTCGCCAGCTTCCACGGCTCGCGCTCGACGAGGTAGCCGTTGGCCCGAGCCACGATGTCCCAGACGGCCGCGAGCCCCTCGTGCAGGCGCACCGCGAGCATGTGCTCGTCGTAGCGGCGGGCGGCATCGACGATCACCGCCGGCAGGTCGTCCTCGGCCCCCTCGACCTCCGGCTCGGGGACCCGCCCCTCGAAGTACGAGCCGAGCATGGCGAGGACCCGGCTCGCGAGGTTCCCGAGCCCGTTCGCGAGGTCGGCGTTGTGGCGGTCCACCATCGACTCCCACGAGAAGCTGCCGTCCTCGCCGAACCGGATCTCGCGCATGAAGTAATAGCGGTAGGAATCGGTCCCGAAGTGGTCGATGAGCTCGAACGGGTGGATGCCGGTGGCGTTGGTCTTCGACATCTTCTGCCCGCCGACCGTGAGGAACCCGTGGGCCCAGACCTGCTTGGGCGGCTCGAGGTCGGCCGCCATCAGCATCGCCGGCCAGTAGATCGCATGGAAGCGGAGGATGTCCTTGCCGATCATGTGGATGTCGGCCGGCCAGAGCGCGGCGAAGCGCTCGGGATCCGAGGCGTACCCGGCCGCCGTGATGTAGTTGGCGAGCGCGTCGAACCAGACGTAGCAGACGTGCGACGGGTCCCACGGGAGCGGGATGCCCCAGGAGAAGGAGGTCCGGCTGATCGAGAAGTCCTGGAGACCGCCCCGGATCACCGAGAGGACCTCGTTGCGCCGCGTCTCGGGCTGGACCGCCTCGGGGTGCGCGGCGTAGTGCTCGAGGAGCCGATCCGCGTAGGCGGAGAGGCGGAAGAAGTAGTTCTCCTCCTGCAGGCGCTCGACGGGGCGGTCGTGGATCGGGCAGCGGCCCTCCACGAGGTCGCCCTCGGTGTAGTAGGCCTCGCACGCGACGCAGTACCAGCCCTCGTACGTGCCGAGGTAGATGTCGCCCCGGCCGTTGTCGTAGACGGCCTGCAGGAGCTTCTTCACGGCCGCCTCGTGCCGCGGCTCGGTCGTGCGGATGTAGTCGTCGTAGGCGATGTCCAGGCGGGCCCAGACCTCGCGCCACTTCGGCTCCATCTCGTCGACCCACTGCTGCGGGGTCATGCCGGCCGCTTCTGCGGCCCGCTGGAGCTTCAGCCCGTGCTCGTCGGTGCCGGTGAGGTGGAAGACCCGCTCGCCGCGCAGCCGGTGGTACCGGGCGATGAAGTCGACCGCGACGGCGTCGTAGGCGTGGCCGATGTGCGGCACGTCGTTCGGGTAGTAGATCGGGGTCGTGATGTAGAAGACGTCGCGGCCCATGGCGCGGCCATCGTACCCGACGGCACCCGCCGGCCTCGGCCGCCCAGCGCGATCGGTGCCGGACTAGTCTGAGTCAGACTAGCGGGCGCGAAGGCACCCCGCCTCGCGTCCGAGCCGCCGCAGGCCCTCGAGGTCCCCCGGACCCCAGTCGGTCTGCCGCAGGTCGGGCAGGGGCGAGGAGGAGACGTCCGGCGCCCACATGAGCTCGTGCGGCGAGCCGACGTGGTCGAGCCCCATCACGTGGCCGAGCTCGTGCATGAGGACGACGCCCCGGCTGTAGCGCTCGCCGAAGCCCGGCGGGAGGTCCTCGCCGGCGTCCATCGCGATCACCCCGCTCACGTAGGTCCGCGCGAGCTCCCCGAACCCGCGGTAGGGGATCGCGAAGGCCGCGGCCCGGTGCGTGTCGGCCACGAAGTCGAAGTGCTCGTGCGGGACCCAGTCGATGAGAACCGGGTAGAAGCGCGGCTCGCCCGGCGTCCGGCTCTGGAAGGCGCGCCCGATCTGCGCGTCCACGGTCCTGGTCGTCGTGCCGAGCTCGACGAAGCGGATGCCGGTCGCCTCGGAGACGCGCCGGATGGCCTCACGCACGTCCGCCATCGCGCCGGGCGGGGCGTTCGTGAGGTTCACCTCGTACGTGATGGGCTGACAGGGGTTCCAGCGGTACGGCCCGTCGGGCGAGCGGCCGAGGAACGCGAACTCGCCGCGCGGGCGCTCGAGCGCCCGGCGCGCGGTATCCACCACCGCCGGCAGGCCGAGCTGCGCGAGCCCCAACGCGGCGACGAGCGCGAGCGCCACGACCACTCCGAGCGCCATCCCGCCCTGTCGGCTCGTCCGTGCGGACCTCGAACGTGACATGCCCGCCACCTCCTCACGCGCTCCCGCCCATCATCGGGCCGTCCATCGTCGGTGTGCCGAACTCGGCGACGATCCGGTCGCGCATCATCGGCGGGCCCACGCCGCGCCCCATCATCCGCATGACCATCCGGGACTCGTCGAGGCACACCTGGCAGCCCGCGGCGTGCGACTCCCAGGCCCCGCTCGGGGTGACGAAGCACTGGGCGAGGTTGCGATGGCCCAGCATGTCCGCGCAGCCGCAGAAGCACGGGATCTGGGCGTAGGTGTCCGCGTTGTCCCTGGCGAACGTGTACTGGGCGACCGTGGCCGGCGGCAGTCCGTCGGGTCGGAACTCCGCCGGGGCGCCCTCCCGGGGGGTGCGCTCGGCGAGGATCACCGGCGAGCCGCCCCACATCGTGCCGTGGCCCCCGTCGGCCATGGCCATGCCGAGCCCGACCGCCGCGCCCGAGACCACGAGCAGGGCCGCGAGCCCGAGGGAGAGGATCGGCGCGAGAGCCTGGCCCGACCTCGATGGCGTCCCGTCCCTCCGTGCGCTCATCGCGTCCTCCTTCCCTCCGTGCTCCAGGACATGCTCGGACGGGCGTGTGGAGGTCGTGTGGAGGCTCCGTGCAGCGGCCGTGACATCCGGGAGGCCCCGGGCGTCGCTCGGACCCCGCATCGCCGTACCATCCCGGGGAGCGCCGGCGGAGCTGTACGACCAGCCGGTCGATCGCTTCGTTGCGGACTTCATCGGGCAGTCGAACTTCTTCGAGGGCGTCGTCGAGGATCCGGGTCCGCCGGTCGTCGTGCGCACCGACCGCGGGGTCGCGCTCCGGGCGCCGCTGCCGACCGGAGGGCGGGAGCTCGCACGGGGTGAGCGGGCCGCGATCTCGGTCCGGCCGGAGCGCGTCCACCTCGACGCGCCCGGCGCGGATGCGCCGTCCGGCTGGACGTCGGCGCTCGGTCGCGTCGAGCAACGGACGTTCCTCGGGGACCAGGTGGAGTTCCGGGTCGACGCACCGTCGCTCGGGCACGTGATCGTCCGGCTGAACCACCGTCCGGGCTCGCCCGAGGCGAGGTTCGCGCCGGGGGATGAGGTCCAGGTCGGCTGGGCCGAGGAGGTCGCGCTCGCGCTCGGGGCGTGAGCCGGAGTCAGGGAAGGAGGGATGAGGTGAGCTCACGGAGGAACCCGCTCGCGGGGACGGGGGCAGGCGAGCTGCAGGCACACGGGCAGCTGACCCGCCGCCGGTTCCTGCAGATGGCCGGGCTCACGCTCGGTGCCACCGCGGGGGGCGGGCTGCTCGCGGCCTGCGCCCCGGAGAAGGAGCGGCAGGAGACCGGGGGAGGTACGACCGGCGGCGGTGACCTCGGCGACCGCCTGGTGCTCGTGACGTGGCCGAACTACCACAACCCCGCCAACTTCGAGGCCTTCGAGAAGGCCACCGGGGTGAAGGTGGACGTGAAGGTGTTCGGCTCGAACGAGGAGATGCTCGCCAAGCTCCAGGTCGGCAGCACCGGCTGGGACGTGTTCGTGCCGACGAACTACGCGGTGCCGACCTACGTCGAGCTCGGGCTCATCGAGCCCCTGGATCTGTCGAGGATCCCGAACTACGACCCCTCCCAGTACGAGCAGCGGTTCCTGGAGGCCTCGAAGGTCCCGGGCGACGACACCACCTACGGGATCCCGAAGAACTGGGGCACGACCGGGTACTGCATCTGGAGCGACGTGATCGACACGAACCCGACGACCTGGAAGGAGTTCTGGGACTCCACGATGGGACCGTGGTCGGGGAAGGTCACGATCCACGACTACATGCTCACCACGATCGGGAACGCGCTGAAGTACTACGGGTACTCGTTCAACTCGATCGACCCGGACGAGCTCGCGAAGGCTGAGGAGCTGCTGATCGCCGCGAAGCCGCACCTGTTCGGCATCACGAGCGACTACCAGCCGCCGATGCGGGCCAAGGACGCCTGGGCCGCGATGGCCTGGACCGGCGACGCGGCGCAGATGAACCGGGACGAGCCGCTGATCCAGTACGTGCTCGGGCGTGAGGGGGGCGAGATCTGGGAGGACAACTGGGCGATCGTGGCGGAGTCCACGCGGAAGGACGCGGCCTACGCCTTCCTGAACTTCATGATCGACCCGGCGGTGGCCGCCAAGGAGACGGAGTTCCACGGGTACCCGCAGGTCGACAAGCGCGCCACCGCGCTCGTCCCCGAGGAGATCCGCAACAACCCGATCCTGTATCCGCCGGAGGAGCTGCTCGCGCCGCTCGAGTTCGGCGCGGCCGAGACGCTCACGAACCCGGATCGCTCGGAGCTGTGGGCGCGGGTGAAGGCGGCCTGACGGCGGCCGAGACGACCCCGGTCGTCCGTCGGCGCGAGCGCCGCGGCGGCGAGGGGGGCGGTCGATTCACGACCGCCCTCCTCCTGCTGCCCGGTTCGGTCTGGTTCCTGCTGCTGCTCGTGGCGCCGCTCGTGATCCTCGCGATCTACAGCCTCGGCCTCCGCGCCCCGGCCGGTGGCTACCAGCCGGCCCTCACGCTCGCGCAGTACGCCAAGCTCCCGACGCGGGCCGTCGCGTTCCGCAACACGGCGATCATCGCGCTCGCGAGCACCCTCCTCTGCATCGTGGTGGCGTTCCCGCTCGCGTACTTCCTCGCGACGCGGACGGCCCGCTGGAAGACCCTGCTGCTCGTGCTCGTCATCGAACGGAGGCTGCGGCCGGTGGAGGTGGTCTCGTGACCGAGCCCGCGGTCGTCTTCGAAGAGGTCGCGCCCGACGAGTATCGCGAAGGCGGGGTCTACCTGCTGCGCGCCTACATGAACGGCCAGCGCTACGAGCTGCCGGCGAAGAACCTCGGCGACTGGTACGACATGGCCGCGGTCCTGGACTTGATGAATGCGCTGCTCGCGGAGCGCAAGAGCGA
>ENA-ORXB01002674-ORXB01002674.1-sediment-metagenome-genome-assembly--contig:-NODE-2674-length-14469-cov-3.944969_pt1 | contig 14469 bp, 12 predicted proteins | sample MGYA00237863_ERZ511475 | MGnify/ENA primary metagenome ERZ511475 (study PRJEB26305, sample SAMN06343858) | sediment metagenome | isolation source: hot spring sediment | place: Canada: British Columbia... | reverse complement strand
AATGCCTCCTGCCCATCACGAAACTACCCTGCTACCCGGCCCATAAGCCAAAAAGCCGGGGTTGTTCAGGAGTCTCCGAGGACCACATCGGCGGCAATGGGCTCCTTCAGGGAGAGCGCGGGGCGGCTATTGCAGCGCATCCACTCGCGCTGCCGGTGCTGGCCGACCCGCGGCGGCAGTACCTGCAGCTCTACCGGCGGGTCTTCTGGGGCTGGCCGCGGCCATCAGTGGGCGAGCCGGTCGGAGATTGGGTCGAGACGGAGCACTACCGCTTTCAGGTGATCCCCACGCCCGGGCATCGCCCCGACCATATCGCCCTTTTCGAGCCCGGTGAGGGGTGGCTCTTCTCGGGCGACGCCTTCATCGGCGGGCAGGACCGGGCCGCCCGGCCGGACTATGACATGTATGCCATCATCGACTCGCTCAGGCGTATGGCGGCGCTGGACCCGGCCCTGCTCTTTCCCGGAAGCGGCACCGTCAGGGAGCGGCCTGCTCGGGAGATGCGGGGAAAGATCGCTGCTCTCGAGGAGCTGGGGGAGAAGGTGCGGCGGCTGCACGAGGAGGGTCTGCCGGTCGAGGCCATCCGGCGACGTCTCCTCGGGCCGGAGGCGGGCATCCGCTGGCTGACGTTGGGGCACTTCAAGGGCGAGCACCTCATCAGGGCCTTCCTGCGCGAGCCCTAGGCGCCGACGGCTGCAACGTCCCGTGCTCAACTTGGGCAAGAGCCGGACTTGTGGTATTATCCTGTGCATCGCAGGCCACGGGACCTGAAAGGGGCAGACACCATGGCAACGACGGAACCCGAAGCGCCGCTCTTGACCTGCGGGATGCGCTTCGTCCTTCTGGACGAACGCGGGGAGGAGGTTGCCGCCGGCGATGGACAAATCTCGCTGGCCGAGGATAGCCTCTCCCTCCTGCCAAGGCTGCAGGCTCCCCTTCTCCTGCCCCTGCGGGACGTCGCCGATGTGATCCCCGGCCAGTACATGCTCGAACTCCCCCTCCTATCCGGAGAGACCCTCAAGCTTTCCCACCTCGGTTACCAGTTTGAGGATTTCACCCGTCAGCTCTGTCGCCTGCGCAATGAGCTGCTCCTCACCGACATGCTCATGCATGAGAGCCTGCGATGCTCTGGGGTCGGGGCCGAGTTTCTCTTGACCGATGCCGAGGGCCGGGAGGCCCAGAGGGGCCGCTGCGAAGTGCGCCTCTACGACACAGCCCTGGTCCTCTTGCCGGAGCGGGGCGACATCATCCGGCTGACCTACAGCGACATCGCCAGGGTTGAGGACGAGAACTATGTCCTCAGGATCGTCTCGGAGTATGGCGAGGCCGTCGCGCTCCGCAAGATGGGACGCGAGCACGATGGCCTGGTTCGCTCCCTCTCCGAGGCGATGAGCGCCCTCGCCCTCAAGGTTCAGGCGATCCTGCGGGAGCTTGCTCCCGGGGCAGGGCCTGCCGTGCTGCGTCGGGCTGGCCAGTTGCTCAAGGAGGGCAGGGCGGCCCGCCGGGCCGATATCGAAGCCCTCTCTCCGGACCTGTGGGCGCAGCTCGTGGAGCACCTCTCTGCAGCCGGGGTCCGGGAGGAGTACGACTTTTTGACCTCCCTCGGGCAGGCGGATCAGATCAGCATCGGGATCAAGCGCGGCCTGATGGGCGACCTGACCGGCGAGTACGTGTGGTTCCTCGTCCCCATCTACAGTGAGGACCCGGCGCGTCCGGGTAACGCCATCGTCATGGAGGCGTCGGGCGGAGAAGGGGGAGGCCGGGCGACCTATGTCTTCCGCATGCTGAGCCGCGCCGAGTATGCCCGCCCGCACGACCTTGCCGAGCTGCGGGCTGCCGCCGACCGCTGCCTCGCGAGCATCAACCGCTGCATGCAGGCCGTCAACTTTCGTCGCGAGCCTATCTACCTGCCGGAGCGCAGGCTGGCCGAGCCGGAGTACGCGCACTACCGGTACGCGCTGCGCAAGCTGCCGGCCTTGAGGGAGCTGCGCCGCCTGTTTATCGGGCGTGTCGCACACGCGACACCGGCGCAGTGGCAGGGCGACATCATGGACCTGCTCCGCTTCAACGTGAGCGTTCAGGACGACCAGGCCACCTGGCGCCGCAGTGCGTCGACATGAGGGTCTCGTCAGACCGCTGAGGCAGGGGGAGGCTGATGAAAGGCGTTGTGCTGGAGCAACCTGTGGGCGAGGTGTGGGTGGTCCGGGGCGGGCAACGCCTGCGCGCGACGCGCACGCTGGCCCTCAAGGATCGAGATGCCATCGAGACCGGCGCCAACTCGTACGTTCCCTCGATCCATGACAACCCCAGCCCCGCCTCGGGCCAGCGGGGAAGCGACCTGTGCCTGTTTCCCAACACCAGGGTGGTGCTATCCATTCGTCGGGGGCTTATCTCGGGCGTGGAGATCGCCGAGGGCCTGGTCGGTGCCTTCACTGAGGCGCCGGTCGTCACGCCCACGGCAGAGTGGTGCGGCAGCGCCTGGGCAGAGGTCGCACGAAACGGTGATACCGTCGTTGCCGCCAGCCGCGCCAGCGTGCGACACCGCCCCAGCGGGCGCGTCGTCGTGTTCAGTGATCCGGACGGCAGGCAGCAGATCCGCGTGACCGCCGACGGGATCGGCGCGCCGGAGGCGATGGACCAGCGCTTTGCCCGCGCCCAGGAGATATGGGAGAACCGCGGTGCCTTCTATGCCGCATCGCTGTATGGCCAGTTCGCCGCCTCGATGTCAGCGGGCGAGGAAAAGGTCCTCGCGAGCCTGCAGGCGGTGGCCGACCGCTTCGGCCTGGACATGGAGGCCGTGAAGCAGAGCCTGGCTCAGCAGCAGAGCTGGCTGCAGGCGCAGGCCAGCACCTACAGCCAGGAGGCGGCTGCCATGCAGCAGGCCGACCTCGGCCGGGCGACTCTGATCCCCATAGACCGCACCATCGAGTACCAGGGTGTCTCCTTTCGCATCCTCACCGCCAAACGCGAGCCGGCCCGGGGTGAGGCGGACCGGCTCTCATTGCAGGTCGAGGCCGAGAACCGGAGCGGCAACCTGGTGTTCGTGTTCTACAACGAAGAGGTGCGCCTGATCGGCGCTGAGGGGCAAACCCTGGCCGTTGACGACTATACATTGGAGACGGCCCTGGAGCCGGGGAGAGCGTACACGGGGTATCTGTTTGTCGAGGTTGGGCGAGGCGAAGAGCAACTGACGCTCCAGTGGGGGAAAAGGAGCCTGCCCAAAGTCGAGCTGGCCCTTGACCTCTCTGTGTCAGGTAAGAGCGACTGAGGAAATCGGAGCACAAGCTGCTCCGGCCCGACCCCCTCATGGGGGCGGCGCCTGTCTCTTTGGACCGTGGGCATCACAGCCTCATGATCATCAGCTCGCCAAAGCGTCCATCAAGGGGAGGTCAGGACCATGCCGCTGCAAGCTTTCACCGACAACTATGAGGACAACTCGACCGAGGCCGGCTTCCAGTTCACGTTCTACTGCGACCTGTGTCATGAGGGGTTCAAGTCGACCTTCATCGAGTCCAGGAGCTACAAGCGCTCCGGGCTGTTCCGCGGGCTCGGGCGGGCCATCTCCGTGGGGACGTCGCTCCTGGGCTCGTCGGGCATCACCGAGGTGCTCAGCCAGGGTTCGGACATCCTCTCCGAGCGTTTCCACGGCATGTCGCCGGAGTGGCACAAGGAGCACGAAGCGGCCTTTGCCCAGGCGCAGGCCGAGGCCAAGCGCATGTTCCATCGGTGCCCCAAGTGCAGGAAGTGGGTGTGCGACAACGACTGGAACGAGCAGGAGGGGCTCTGTGTGGATGACGCGCCGCGGGTGAACGTGGAGGTCGCGGCCGCCCGTGGACAGAAGATGCGCGAGGATATACAGGAGAAGGCCGCCTCGACGAAGGTCTTTACCGGCGAGATCGAGAGCAAGCAGACCATCTGCCCGCAGTGCGGCAAGCCGGCGGGCGAGGGCAAGTTCTGCAACAACTGTGGGGCCCGCCTCGGCCTCATCGAGTGCCCGGTCTGCGGAGCCCGCAGCCCGGCGGGGACGCGCTTTTGCGGCGAGTGCGGCAACCGCCTTGCGGGAGACTGAGGGGGCAGGAGTCTGCCCGACAACCCAGCCTCGCCCGGCGGTGGACCTCCGGGCAGTGCCGCGGGGATGGCGGCCGCTTGCTGCCTGACGTTGAGGTGTTCGGCTGACAAAGGCAAAGCCTTCTTTGGGAGCTGGGCACCCAGCCCCGAAGAAGGCTTTTTCCTTTGCATGCGGGGTTGTACCTGGGCTACAGCCCGGCGCGGTGCCGCGGGCGCTGTTCGCCTAGCCCCGCCCCGGGCGGCGAAACCGCGGCAGGTACGGGGCGTGCGCGGCCAGCAGCTCGTCGAGGATGCGCACTGCGGCGTCATAGCTCCAGACGACGGGGTCGAGGAGGAGGGCCTGCAGGGCGGCCTGCCGGTCACCGTGCACCGCGGCCTCGACCGCCCGGTCCTGTACGGCGACCTGCTGCGCCAGCATGGCGGTGATCCCCGGCGGCAGCGTCAATACTTCATGCCGGTGAGCACGATCCCCTGCACAAAGGCCCGTTGGAATATGAAGTAGATGACCACCATCGGCAGTAGGACCAGCACGGAGGCGGCAACAACCAGGTTGTACTGCTGCCAGCGCTGGAAGGCGAAGAGGGTCACGCCGATGGGGAGCGTCCGCGAGCGGTCGCTATCGGTGACGATGAGCGGCCAGAGAAAGTCGTTCCAGATCCAGATAAAGTGAAAGATGGCCAGCGCCGACAGGGCCGGCCGGCAGAGCGGCAGGACTATCTGCCAGAAGATGCGCCAGTCCGATGCCCCGTCGATGCGGGCTGCGTCCAGCATCTCGTCGGGGATGGACTGGATGAACTGTCGCATGAGAAAGATGCCGAAGGGGCTGATCAGTGCCGGCACGATCATGGCCGACAGGGTGTCCTTCAGCCTGAGGACAACGGCCACAATCATGTAACAGGGGATCAGGACCACCGCAAAGGGCACCATCATGGTGCTGAGCACGACGACGAAAAGGAACCCTTTGAGCGGGAACTCGTATTTGGCAAAGATGAACCCCGCCATGGCGCTGGTAAAGATGTTGGCGAGCACCACGACCACGGCCACGATGGTCGAGTTCCGGTAGTAGATGGGAAAGTTGGCGTGCCAGGCCTTCTGATAGTGTAGGAACGTTATCTTGGACGGGATCCAGATGATGGGATAGGTCATCGTCTCGGAGGGGTACTTGACCGACGTAATGAGGGTCCAGTAGAAGGGCAGGACCATGATGATGGATCCCGCGAACAGGATCAGGTACACCAGGATGGCGGTCAGCCGGCTGACGGTCTTGTTCGACAGCATCGCGGCCCCTCCCTAGTAGCTCCAGCGGGTCCTGAGGTAGCGCAGCTCGACCAGGGTCAGGACCAGGATCACGACAAAGAAGAGATAAGCCAGTGAGGAGGCATAGCCCATGCGGAATTGGGCAAAGCCGGTCTCCTGGATCCACATCACGACCATACGGCTGGCATCCTCCGGGCCGCCGCGGGTCATGATGTAGGGCACCGAGAACACCTGCAGGGCGCCGATGGAGCCCGTCACGGTGATGAACAGCACCGTCGGCGAGAGGAGCGGCCAGGTGATCTTCCAGAACATCTGCCAGGAGTTGGCTCCATCGATGCGGGCCGCCTCGTAGAACTCGTGAGGGATGCCCACGAGGCCGGCGAGAAAGAGCACCACGTTGTACCCCATGCCGCTCCAGATGCCGACGACAATGAGCGAAGGGATAACCCGCGTAGCCGAGGTGAGCCAGGGCTGAGCAGGGATGCCAAGGCTGGCGAGGAAGGCGTTCAGCACGCCAAACTGCGATGGCTGCAGGATGAACCGCCAGACAATCGTCACGGCGATCACGGGGGTAACGACCGGCAGGAAGTAGGCCGTGCGGAACAGGTCCTTGAAGTGAGACCGGCTATGGATGAGCTGGGCGACCAAGAGCGACGCCGCCATCCCCAGCGGTACTGAGACGAAGGCATAGTAGAAGGTGTTGATCACCGTCTTGCGGAACACCGTATCCTTCGTCAGCGCGTAGACATAGTTGTCGAGCCCCACGAACTTGATCGGCTGCAGCATCTCATAGTCGTGGAAGCTCAGGTAGAAGGAGGCAAAGATCGGCAAGACCGAGAAGACGAGGAGGAGCCCCAGTATGGGCACGAGCCACAGGACGATGGGGCGGAACCTCCTGCGGCTTCTCGCCTGTCGTCTGCCGGCTGCTGCGCGTACCGCTTCTGTCATGGCATCCTTCCTGCACACTACCTTCGACGAGTACGGGCGCCCCGTGCCGGGGGCGCAGCAGGCGCCGGGCATCTCCTCTCAGGGGCTCGGGAGGGAAAGACGCCCGGTGCCGAAGGTGGGCACGTCTCCCTGGAGTTTGGCCTTTTCATGGCTTGGCCCCTCATGGCCTGCGTCAGGAATCCTGAGGGAGGGTGCCCCATCCCCCCCGCCCCCCTTCCCCGCCGCTTGTGCGGCGGGGAAGGGGGTGCTTTTTTCTAAGGGGGTGCTGGCGGGCGGCTTCGCCGCCCGCCAGCACCCCCTTATTTCGTTTCCCCCTGCCCCGCCGCGGCGGGGGCGGGGCTAGGGGTGGGGGTACCCCGCGCAACTAGGCCTCAGGCGTGATCCAGAAGTTGGTGTTGGCCAGCATCTCGTCGTACAGCTGCTCGTACTCGGCCAGCACCTGCTTGATCGGCTGCTGGTTGAGGAGGATGGCATCCTCCATCTTGTGCCACATATCGTCGAAGGGGGCTGCGACCTCGCCCGGGAAGACCATGCCACCGGCGAACTGCTTCGCCAGCACGGCAAGGGCCTGCGTGCGCCGCTGCTCCTGCGTCGGGTTCTCGACCGCCTCGACCTCGGCAAAGAGCTTGTCATAGTCAGGATGCGGCTCGGTGGTCAGAATCAAGCCGACGGTGTGAGAGCGCTCGACCAGGAACTGATACTCGTGGCAGTGGTACTTGAACAGCTCCCAGGCCGCCTCCATCTTCTCGCCCTCGGCCAGGGTGCTGACCATCCATGCGGGCCCATCATAGTCAAAGCGGCCATAGGGGCCGTCGCCGTCGAAGGTCGGGTACATGGCCGGGGCCCAGTCGATGTCGGGATAGTTGGCCTCCAGGGTGGAGCCGAACCACGTCCAGACCTGGGTGATGGCGGCCTTGCCGGTGCCAAAGGCCTCGTCAAAGTTGAGGAACGCCCGGTCGTTCACTTTGAAGCGGTCGTACATATCGACCAGCATCTGCCAGGCGTTGATGCTCTCCGGGGTGTTGATAAAGCTCTTCTTCTTGTCGTAGACGTGGGCCTTTTGCTGGTACATCATGTCGTTCCAGATGTAGCGGGCGTAACCGTTGAAGGCAAACCCGGCCTGCACCATCTGGCCGCCCTCGAACTTGGTGAGCTGCTGGCAGAACTTGCCGAACTCTTCCCAGGTCTTGGGGATGTCCGACACTTTGAGGCCCTCTTTCGCCAGGAGCTCCTTGTTGACGAAAAGGATCGGGCCCATGGCTGCGCAGTGCACCCAGTAGAGCTTGCCGTCGTCGAGGGGGCGGACCTCATAGAACTTGTGCTTCTTGATATACTCGGCCGGCAGGACCTCCTCAGGGATCTCGCGGACGACCTTGCGGCGGGGATACTCGCCCTCGCGGTCCGCCTCAAAGACGATATCGGGGCCCTGCTTGGCCGCGACGGCGGCGTTCACCTTGGTGTCGAGATCGCCCCAGGGTATCGGCTCCCACGTCGTCTTGATCTCGGGGTAGGCCTTGTTAAAGCGCTCCATGGCGGCCTTCATGGAGCGAATCCAGGGATCGGTCTCATCGCCCGGCGGCCCCCAGATCAGAAGCTCGATCGTCTTCTTGGGGTGAACCTCATCATACCAGCCGTAGCCTGCCTGCCCCTCCTTGTAGGCCTCGGAGACCTCTCGCACGCCCTCGGGCGCGGCGGCGCCCTCGGGGGCTTTGGGCGCGCAGGCCGCCAGCGCGGCTGCGCCGGCTCCGAGAGCCAGCAACTGCAGCATCCTTCGTCGCGTGGTTCGCAACCTCAACTCTGCCATTCCTGTGTGCTCCTTCCTGCTTCAGGGGCCCCTTGCCCCCGACGGATGCCAACCGTGGCGTTCGCTCGAGCGCCAGGCCACTCCAGTAGCTGCTCAGACCTGCATGCTGGCGGCCCCTGGCTGCCGGCGCCGTGTTGCCCTTACCCCTGCACTCATGAACGCAGGTTCGAGCAGGCACGGGCTCGCCCATTTGTGCGACGGCACGCTGTGTGCTAGACTGAAAGTGTCGCACAGACGGTATCCGACGTTACACTCCATCATACCGCATTCTGTGCCTCCTGAATACTGCCGTGGTTGTGCCAGGTTTCTGCCAGCTGGTGCGAGAGAGGTTGCCTTGTCGATCACCAGAGAGAGCTTTGCCCGACAGGTAAAAGATGCCCTGCAGCACATCTACGATCCGGCGTACCTTCCCCAGCTTGAGCTGACCCGCCTGCTTGCCGGTGACGGCGACCTCTCCTGGCAGGAGCGCTGCCAGCGCCTGCGGCACATCCTCATCGAGGCCATCGAGCGGCTCGACCCCGGGCCCCAGTTCTCGCTCAGGGCGCGGGAGCGCCGGACCTATGCCATCCTCTCTGCCCGCTATGTCCGCTCGATGACCGCTCAGGCCGTCATGGACGAGCTGGCCATCAGCGAGCGTCAGTACTGGCGCGAGCGCCGCAAGGCGATCGACGCCCTCGTTCAGCAGCTCTGGGAGGAGTACGGCGAACGCCTGCGGGACGCGCCGGCGGAGGCCGCGCTCCCGACCGAGCGGGAGAGTGTGGCCCGGGAAGAGACGGACCTCCTGATCTCGCACAGCGTGCCCGAAGAGGTCGACGTGTGCCAGGTGGTGCAGCAGGCCGCGTCCGCCCTCGCCGGGCTGGCGCGGTCGCGACAGGTCCGCCTGCGAGTCGAGGCATCGGAGCCGGGGCCGCTCGTCGTGGCCGATCGCACGATCCTCCGGCAGGTCTGCCTTAACCTGCTTTCCTACGCCCTCGGCAGGGCGGCTGAGGTGCGGCTGGAGGTGCACGAAGGAGAGGAGACGGTCGAGCTGCAGGTCCGCGCGAGCAGAGCGTCTGCGCCTTGCGAGCAGGGGGAGGGCTCCGACGTGGGCTTGCAGATTGTCCGGCGCCTTGTGGAGGCCCAGGGCGGGCACATGGCCGTGACGGAAGACGACGCGTCCGGCTGGCGCGTGGCGGTCGGCCTGCCGAGGGCGCAGTCGCTGGCCGTGCTGGTCGTGGATGACAACGCCTCCATCATCAGGCTCTTTCAGCGGTATCTTGCCGGCACACGGTTCCGGGTCGTGGGTGCCGAGAGCGGCGCCAGGGCGCTCCAGGCTGTCGAGCGGTTCAGGCCGGCTGCCATCACGGTCGACGTCATGATGCCGGGGCAGGACGGCTGGGATACGCTCCAGGCCCTGCGGGCCCGGCCCGACCTGCAGGAGGTGCCGATCATCGTCTGCTCTATCCTCGACGAGCCGCAGCTCGCCTTTTCCCTTGGCGCCGACGACTTTATACGCAAGCCGGTCCAACAGAGCACGCTCCTCCAGACCCTCAACCGCTGGGTTGGCCAGCCCCGGGCGGCCCGGCGGCATCGAGCACAGCCTGCAGATACCGAAGCAGCTCGGCCAGGCTGAACCCTCCCGGCTGCTGGATGGTGATCGGCCCCTGGAGGCGGAGCACGCCGTCGTCGGGCAGCTCCTTGGCGCTGACCACTACCACGGGTATGGTGGACAGGACGGGGTCCGCCTCCATGTGCTCGAGCACGCTAAAGCCATCGAGTTGCGGCATGTAGAGGTCGAGGAGCACGGCGTCGGGCCTCTCGGTGCGCATGAGGCTCAGCGCTTCCTGCCCGTCGAAGGCGCGCAGGATCTCGTACCGGCCCGGCAAGGAGAAGAGCATCCTCGCCAGCAGGCGGACAACCCGCGGGTCATCGTCGACTACAAGGACGCGCCGTGCCCCCGGTGCGCAGGACTCCAGGGTGGCCAGCAGATTCTGCCTGGACACCGGCTTGACCAGGAATCCCCGCACGCCCAGGGCGACCGCCGGCAGCGGCCCGGAGGGGAGGCTGCAGCCGATCAGCAGGGTTCCGGGGAGGCCGGATCCGCCCTGGCCGCCCTCTCCGTCGCCCGCGAGACGCAGTATCTCGGGCAGGCTCGCGGTGTCGGCGATCACGGCCCGCGGGCGGGTCCTCTCGAGCTCTTGTGCCGCTGCCTTCAGGTCCGCTGTGTGGGCGACTCGGGTGCCATCGAGATGGCGTTGCAGCATCACGGCCGTGCTGGGGTCGGGGTGGATGACGAGGACCTGTCGGCCATCGCCGATGGCCTGGGGAAAGGCGCTTCGCAGGAGCGGCGCGCGCCGCTCGCCGCGCTCGCGCACCTCGCGCTCGAGGGGCAGCGAGAAGGAGAAGCAACTGCCGACGCCGGGCTGGCTCTCCGCCCAGATGCGGCCGCCGTGCATCTCGATGAAGTAGCGGCTGAGCGCCAGCCCGAGCCCGATGCCACCGTGTCGCCTGCTGACCGAGGCGTCGACCTGGTAAAAGCTCTCAAAGATGCGCTGCAGGTTTTCGGGTGAGATGCCGGGACCTGTGTCTGCCACGGAGACGCGCAACTGCTCGTCCTCCACGCGCGCCTGAACGGTGATGCCGCCGCGCTCCGTATACCGGACGCCGTTGTTGAGCAGGTTCAGGAGAACCTGCCGGATGCGCGTGCGGTCCAGTTCAAGGATGGGCAATGGCTCCTCGATCTCGACCCGGAGGTAGAGCCCCTTGCGCTGCGCCAGCCTCTGCAGCATCTCCGCGGCCTCGCGGATGACCTCGGCGAGGTCGGTTGGCTCCTTCACCAGACCCATGCGCCCCGCCTCGATCTGTGAGAGGTCCAGCACATCATCGATCAGCCCCAGCAGGTGGCGGCTGCTGTTATAGATCTCGATCAGGTCGCTGCGGTAGACTGCGGGCAGCTCCCTGCCATAGCTCTCGGGGGCGAAGAGCATCGTCTCCGCAAAGCCTACGATGATGGAGAGGGGTGTGCGCAGCTCGTGGCTGATATTGGCGGCGAACAGGGCCTTGTACCGCCTGGCCTCCTCGGCCGTCTGCCAGGCCTGGGCCAGCGCCTCGTTGGCCCGTTGCAGGCGGGCGTATGCCTCCTCGAGAGACTTGGAGACGCCGGCCAGCCGGGCGCGGTCGCGGCGCGCTTCCTCCGTACGCTCGAGGGAGCGCTGAAAGCTCTCCCAGGCCCAAGCCAGGGTCATGTACAGATGGTGGGCGGAAAGCCTGCCGACGACCAGCGTGAGCACGCACAGGAGCATCGGCCCGGCAAGCATCCTTGCGGGGAGTCCGGAGTGAAGGCCGAACACGCCCAACGCGACGACGCCGGCCGTGGCCGCGGCAGCGAGCCTTTGGCCGGAGAGATAGCTGGCCAGGCTGATGACCAGCGCTGCGGCGTAGAGCACCTGAGCGTCGCGGAAGGCGCGCAGCAGCACCCCGTCGGCCACGATGAGGGCAGCGATGAGGAGGCTCGCCGCCAGGCGATAGTGCCGCTCGTTGAGCGTCAGTGCCAGGGCGCTGGCAACGAGCACCAGGCCGGGCGCTGGGAGCCAGGGGAGCGCGTCTCGGTAGTAGGCGGGTCGGAAAAAGGCCGCGATGGCCAGCCATGAGAGCCCCAGCGCCAGCCAGGAGATCAGGTTCAGCGCGTCCTGCTGCAGGTAGCCGTACACCTCCTCGGCGGAGGCTGGCTGACGCACAGGATCTGCCATGTCTTCCTCTCTTCTGCCCGGTACCCCCGAAGCGTCGCAAAGACAGGGGCGTCGCTCCGGCCTCAGTACTGCCCGTATCTTCGCACCAGCTCCAGCGTCCGGCAGTATTGGGCGAAAGAGACGTTGTTGGGGATCGAGTGGTCCGAGTGGTAGATGTACCCTCCGCCCTTCATCGCTACCGGGATCTTGGTGGCGATCTCGCGCTCGATGGCCGAGGGATCGGGGTCGGCCATGGCACGCACGTCGATGCCACCCATGAACGATAGGTCCTTGCCGTACTCGCGCTTGAGGGTGACGAGGTCCATCCCGGCCTTGACCTCGAGCGGCTGGAGGCAGTCCAGCCCGGCGTCGAGGAGGTCGGGGATAAGCGGCGCCACATTGCCGCAGGAGTGCAGGATCACCGGCATCCCCAGGGAGTGGAAAAAGTCGAACATGCGCTTATCCGCCGGCTTGATAAGCTCACGGTAGACCTTGGGTGAGAAGAAGGGCGCCTTGCGGTAACCCATGTCGTTGTAGAGGAAGGCGGCGTCGAACTGATAGCCCTCGCGGATGAGGATCCTGGCCATCTCGATGACCATATCGGCGATGGTCTCGACCATGTCCCGGATCCAGTCGGGGTCGGTCAGCAGCAAGGGGAGGAGCACGTCGGAGCGGATGTAGGACTGGCAGGCGTCATAGCCGGTCACGGCGCTGTAGGTGACAAAGAGGTCATCGGCGCGGGCCCGGTCGTATCCGTACTTGAGCGACACCCAGTCTACCCGCGTGACGCTCGGCTGCAGGCGGCGCTTGGCGGCCTCCCAGTCCTCCCGGGTCTTGATGCCATAGTCGATCAGCTCGGGCGTGGTGGAATAGTCCCGGTGGTTGCGGCGGATGCCGCCGGTGTTGGTCGTCTCCACGATGTACTCCGGTGTCCGCTCGATCACGCGGACCGGGTACATGGGGCTGGTGTCGGCACCAAAGCCGCGCAGGTGGTAGCCAAAGTACTCGTCGCAGGGCACGAAATCGGGCAGTCCCTCGCCGTGCCAGCGGGTGATAGTGGCGGCCCAGGGGCTATCGTGGATTGGGATGCAGTCCGGCTCCTGGTGTGCCAGCGCCATCTGAACGCGCTTGCGGGGCGAGAGGGCGGTTGCGGACATGGGGTTTCCTCCTTGCAGGGGCCGCGTGGCTTGGACCCGGAGAGGCTCGCTCTCGTCCTCCCAGGCAGATAACAGGGATAACGTGCTGGCAAGAGGATAGCACAAATGGTGCAGCAGGACAATGAGAGGGGGTTGGCCCTCGCCTGAGACACCCCGTAGAAAAAAGGGCCCCCAAGTCGGCCCGCAGGCCGACTTGAGGGGGCTGCGGGGGTGAGGGCCCTGGTAGCGGCGGAGATGAGCCTGCCCCCAACTGGAACTATATCTCTCGCCTGTGTCCCGCTTGTCTCCGAGTCAATCCTGCTGTATGATGGGATCAAGGTGCAGCAAAGCGATGTATTGGCAGCCCGACGGGCTGCCGGGCGGTGATAATGGCGACGGTCCGGGACCTGATCACGCTTCTTGAGCTGGGAGCGCGGCGTCGCACCGCCGAGGCGGCGGCAGCGCGCCGGTCGGGAGCCCAGGCCGAGCACCTGCGCGGGGAGGCCGACGCCTTCCTGCTGCTTGCCTTCGAGCTCCGGGAGCACGGGGACCCGGTTGCGCTGCTCGAGTCGCTCTATGACATGGAGCGGGCCGCCATCTGGACGGCCCGTCTCGATGAGGAGCAGGCGGCCGAGTTCGAGGCTCAGGGCAACGTCGCTGCCGGCCGCTACCATGCGCGCAGCGCCCGCTACTCGCGCGGCCTCGTGGAGGGATACGTCCAGGCGCGCCTTCTCCTGGCTACCTGGCAGCCCGCCGAGGACTAGGTCGCGGCGGCTGCGCCGATCCTCAGCACAATCGCCTTTCGCTCAGGAGTCCTTTGCTATTGCCCCGGCGATGCCGGTTGCCCAGGCGGCGATGGTGTCCCAGTCGCGAAAGTCGCCGACGGCCGCCTTGATCCCCCGGACCAGCAACCTCTCCGGAAAGCTGAGCTTGGACATGTCGATGGCCCCGTGAAAGACGGCGACGTCGCGCGGCCGGATGCGGTCGGCGACCGGCTGCAGGGCCTGTGGGAAGCGCCAGCCCTTCAGGAGCTCTACCGGGTCGCCCTCGCCGGTCGGCCCGCTTGAGAAGAGCCACACCGAGCGCTCCGCAAGGGCCTGCTCGTTCGACCGCAAAAAGTCGGCCGCAGACTTGAGCCAGGAGCCGGCGTATACGGCGCTGCCGAGGACAACCGCCGCATACGGGGAGAGGTCCTTCACGCGGTCAGCGGGCTGCACATCGACGTCGAGCCCCGCGCCCCGGAGCACCTCGCCGATGCGCTCGGCGATCTGGGCGGTTGCGCCGTACTTGCTCGCATAGGCAACGAGCACTCTCTTGGCCATGGTGGTTTCTCCTCATCATGTGGCGCGTTGGTGAGCAGAGTGTAGTCAAGGTGCAGGTCGGGGGCAAGCCCGGGATGTCCTCTCCGACTTGTCGCCTTCAGGGGCGGACGGCTCCCACCTGCCTCACGAGCCCGGGAGCTCTGCCGGTTATGGCACCCCTTACCCCCTTCCAGATCGGAAGAGCACACGTCTGAACTCCAGTCACATGTCAATCTCGTATGCCGTCT
>ENA-ORXB01002663-ORXB01002663.1-sediment-metagenome-genome-assembly--contig:-NODE-2663-length-14491-cov-4.009574_pt1 | contig 14491 bp, 8 predicted proteins | sample MGYA00237863_ERZ511475 | MGnify/ENA primary metagenome ERZ511475 (study PRJEB26305, sample SAMN06343858) | sediment metagenome | isolation source: hot spring sediment | place: Canada: British Columbia... | reverse complement strand
CCCGCCCTTCTGCCTGTGCTCGTCGCAGGCGCCCTTGCGGGGTGTCGCGGGCCGTCGGGTGCACCGACCAAGGTGACGGTGATGCTGGACTGGGCGCCCAACACCAATCACACCGGGCTCTACGTGGCACTGGACAAGGGTTGGTATCGCGAGCAGGGCCTCGAGGTCGAGATCATCCAGCCGGGCCAGGGAGGCACCCCGGTGCAGCTCGTGGCGACCGACAAGGCAGACTTTGGGGTCTCCTTTCAGGAGGAGGTGACGAACGCCCGCGCAACGGATATCCCCGTGGTCTCCATTGCGGCGATCATCCAGCACAATACCTCTGCACTCATCTCCTTGAAAGATAGGGGTATTACTCGCCCGAAGGACCTCCAGGACAAGAGATACGGCGCCTTTGGGCTGCCCATCGAGAAGCAGGTCCTCGGCGGCCTCATGGAGTGCGACGGCGCCGACCCGAACAGGCTCGAGTTTGTGAACATCGGCGCGAGCGACCCGCTGACCGCCATACAGCGCCGGGATGTCGATGTCGTCTGGATTTTTGAGGGCTGGGAGGGGATCGAAGCCGCGCTGCGCGGCCTGTCGGTCAATCTGCTGCGCCTGAGCGACTGGCCCAACTGCCTTCCGGACTATTACACGCCGGTGCTGGTGACGAGCGAGTCCACTATATCGAAACGTCCGGACCTGGTCCGGCGCTTTCTCGCGGCCACAGCGCGGGGCTACCGCCATGCCATCGAGCATCCCGCGGAAGCGGCAGAGATCCTCATCAAGTATGCGCCCGAAGCCGACCCCGAGCTGATCCGCCAGAGCCAGGCCTGGCTCAGCCCGCGCTACCAGGCGGATGCGCCGCGCTGGGGCGAGCAGAGGCAGAGCGTGTGGCAGGCGTATGCGGACTGGATGAGTGGGCGCGGGCTCTTGCCCAAGCCCATCGACGCCGCCAGGGCCTTTACCAACGAGTTCCTGCCCGCGCAGTGAGGGCCGACGGATACGGCCCTCACTGCTCCCTGTGTCCTGTCTCATTCAGGGGACAGCGCCCCATTCGCCCTGGAGGTCGGAGAGAGCGGGCTTCAGCGTCCCCTCCCACGTCCCCTCCCCAGGCGGACGCCTCGGCGTCCGCCTGGGGAGGGGGCTGCGGGGGTGGGGGTTCTTCGCAGCGCCACAGATAGAGCCCGCTTCGTAACAAGACGAGGGGCCGGAAGACCTCTGACTTGCTGCAGCCTACAATCCACGATGGAGCGAACTATGCCCAGAACAGCCGTGATCATCGCCCATGGCGAGCTCGAGGTTACCCCGCAGATTCGCGAGGCCGTGGCCCGGGCCGACCTCATCGTGGCGGCGGATGGCGGCGCCGCCTCGGCCATCGCGCACGGCTGGTGGCCGCACCTCCTGGTCGGCGACCTGGACTCGGCCCCCCCAGAGGTGCAGGCGGCGGTCCTTGAGCACGGAGGCCGCATCGTGCGCTACCCCGCGCGCAAGGACGAGACCGACACCGAGCTGGCCCTCCGGGCCGCGCTGGAGAGTGGCGCCGAGGAGGTCTTGCTGATCGGCGCCGCCGGCAACCGCCTCGATCACACCCTGGCCAACGTGCTCCTCCTTGCCCTGCCGGAGGCGGCGCAGGTGCGCCTCACCATACTGGCCGGAAAGCAGCGGCTCTTTCTGATCCGCGACGCCGCCGAAATCCGCGGTCAGCCGGGAGACCTGGTGTCGCTCTTGCCCATCGGTGGCGACGCCTCCGGCATCTGGACTACCGGCCTCGAGTACCCTCTGGCCGACGGCACGCTCCCCCTCGGCACTCCGAGGGGCGTCTCCAACGTCCTCTGCGAGCCGCGGGCCACAGTACGCGTGCAGAAGGGACTGCTGCTGGCAATCGTCACGGAACAGTAGGCCCTTCCGGCGCACCCCGGCGCTGGCCTGGCATGCTTCTTGCTGATTCTCCTGATTAACCGGGGCGATAGAGCGGGCCTCCGCATTCCGAGCTCCGGCGGGTGGCCCCCTCCCCCGTCCCCTTTTGGGAGCGGACAGCTCTCTTCGCTCGTAGGGTGGGGGCATTGCCCATCGAGGGACCGACACCCCCGGGGCATTCCCCGCTTTGCCCACAGGGCAAAGCGGGGAATGCCCCCTAGCCCCGCCCCCGCGGCACGGGTGCGGGGTATCCAGAATAGGAGGGGGTGTGCGCGGGCGGCTTCGCCGCCCGCGCACACCCCCTCCATAGGAAAAGGCACCCCCTTCCCCGCCTCGATGGCGGGAAAGGGGGTCGGGGGGATGGGGCATCGCCCCGGAAGTGCCATGGTTGTGGCCGGGGCGGCGGATCTCCGCCGCGCGACGCCGGGGAGCCGGGACCCGGGGAGACGGTCAACGCACAGGGCCTTCGAGGAGGTGAGCACTCCACCATGCCAGGAAGCATCATCCTCATCGTAGTCATCATGCTCATGTTCCTCGTGCTCGTGAGCGCGGCGGCGGCAGTGGCGGCGTGGGCGCTGAGTCGCAGCGGCCTCCTGGGCGGGACGGCACCCGAGCGGACGGTCGAGCCGGCGCCTGCCGCCGACGACACCGCCCTCGAGATCGTCCGGCGACGCTATGCCCGCGGCGAGATCACCCGCGACGAGTACGAGTCCCTCCGGCGGGACCTGGACGTCTGATGGGCCGGTGGCCATGGGTCGCGGCATGCCGTGGGGGCATGCCGCGGCCCTTCCACAGCATCACGATGGCGTCGCGCGCCTCCAGAGACGATCCGCCCCCGCCTGGAACCACAAAGGCCCCAGCAGCAGCACGGTAGAGATCGCCACGTACGCCGCAATCGAGGCAACTACCGAGACGGGCGAGAGCAGCCCGCCTACCGATAGCAGGACCGCCGGGTATGCGGTGGCATAGATGGCGGCATGAGATACCGGCAGCGTGGCGAGCAGGTTTCCGGCGACCAGAGCAACGATCCCCTGCCGCTCGTCGCCGAGGCGGATGGCAACGGCCGTGGCGACGGCCGCCACTATGCCGACGGCAAGGACGAGAAGGTATCGCGGCGGCGACGTGACCTCATCCAGCATCAGCACCGACCAGTAGAAGGGAACGAGCGCCATGGCTGCCAGCACCCCACTCAGGCGGTCGCGCTGCGTCAGGCGGAGGTAGGCAAAGGCCCCGAGGGGCACCCAGGCGACGACCGCGGCCAGAGTAGGAACCGTCAGGTCCAACCCCATGTCGGGATGGGGTGCTATCAGGGGCCAGATCGCCCGCGCCAGGGTCTGGGCCGCGGCCACGGCCAGCCCAAAGGCCAGAAGCAGCCCGTAGCCAACCCACGGGGCTGCCCAGCGTCGGCGCCGGCCCCAGCCGAGGGACACGGCCGCCGTCGCCAGGCCGAAGGCTATCTCCAGAGGCAGCCTCCAGCCGCCCAGCCAGGGCCCGCCATAGTGCCAGGGCAGCACCGGAACAGAGACGACCAGCCCTGCCAGGAGGTGTACCAACCCTCCGGCCAGCCCCTCGCGCCACGTTCCGCCGCGGTGCACCCGGGCCAGCGCATCGCCGACCTCCTCGGCCGGGCCAAACCGCTCGACAGCCTGACGCATGCTCGCCTCCTCATCCAGGCCCTGTTGGGCCAGAGCGCGGGCCCGCGCCCGCAGATGGGCCTCGACCTCGGTAAGGATCTCTTCCCTGAGGCGCGGCTCGCGGGGCAACCGCGCGGCCAGATCATCCAGGTAGCGGCTCAGCGTGTCCACTCGGGCCTCCTTCGAGCAGGGTAGTCAGGCGGTCGCGAAAGAGCCTCCACTCGGCAAGGCTGGCGGCCAGCGCCTGCTGCCCTCGCGCCGTGATGTGGTAGTACTTGCGAGGCGGACCGCTCTCGCCCGGGCGCCAGTCCGCTGCGAGCAGGCCGGCCCGCTCCAGGCGGTGCAGTGCGGGATACAGCAGCCCCTCCTGCATGGCAAAGTAGCCCTCCGAGCGCCGTTCCAGCTCCTGAGCTATCTCGTAGCCGTACATCGCGCGCTCGGAGAGCAGGCGCAGCAGGGCCATGTCCGTAGAGCCCTTGCGCAGCTGCGTGAACAGCGACATGACGGCCTCCTTGAGGTGTACCTAAGGTTCTTAGGTACTCGCAGTATATCACGGATTCGGGGCGGTGTCAATACCCATACGTGGGGTAACTGTTCAGACTCACACGCCGGCGCCGGTCTGGACACTCCCCACATCGCACCAGACCCCTGCGCCAAACGGCCCTCTCCCTTTCGCCGTATCCCGTTCTGTGCAGGCAGGCTACAATAGGAAGAGAGAATGGTGCAGAGGCCATGCCATGGAGTACGGATTCTGGCGCCCGGATGAGCTTCACCGACTGCTGCAATCGCTGGCTGCAAGCTGCGAGACATTTGCCTCGGTCGCCTGCCGGGGCAGCAGCCGCAGCGAGACCACCGCCTATATCCGGGGCTTTCTGACGGCGCTCAGCAGCAGCGCGCAGGCCTTCGGGATCGGGCCCGGCCAGGGGACGGGCACCGACCCGGCCCCCGAAGCGCCCAAGTCGGGACGGTCCCGAAAACCATCGCCACCCCCTCAATGGTACGCCGAAGACCTGGGAAGCATCCTTCAGGCGCTGGCAAGCGCCGCCGACGACCTCGTGAGGGCGGCAGAGGGCCCCGGCGAGGAGCGGCGCGCCCGCGCCTTTGTCAATGGCTTTCAGGCAGCCCTGCGGTCCGTCGCCCACGGCCTGAGCATCCCTCCGCCGCGGAGCAGAGCCCGCCGCGATGGCCCGAGCGGTGGGCTCCGGAAGGCCCTGCGGCAGCTCCTGCCCTCCTCACCAATCGGCATGCTTCCCTGGCAGCATGTCGACGACGGCCAGGCCCGCTAGCCCTCACCTGCGGGAGCTCTCCACCCTGGGAAAAGGGGAGGGGCTCCCCGACACCGCGTCGCCGGCCGCCACCCGGCAGCCTCTGCACGATACCGAGGGGCGCGCTCTGAAGGAAAGCCGAGGACGGCCCATTTCAGCAGCACAAGCACGAACGCCGGCCAGCCTCCCCTAGGCGCGTCCGGGCGCGACATTCCCGCCCGGGACCCGAACAGGGCACCTCAGCGGCGCCCCTTGGGGGTGCTGACCGGCGTTCCGCGGCTATCGCCTCGACAGGGGGCGAGCGCCCCTACTTGCCGCCTTCCCCTGTCCCGACGACCTCGCGCTCCCGCTCGCGCTCGCGGCGGGTGATCTCGGAGATCTCGAGCCCCTCGCCGAGCAGCCGCTGGATCTCATCGCGGGCGTGAGCGATCACTTCGGCGGCCTCTTGCCGGGTGAGCCGGCGGGTGGCGGTCAGGCGGTCGATGAGGCTCTCTTCCTGGCGGCGCAACTGGGCCTCAACCTCGCGCTGGTGTAGCGCCATCAGATGCCGGTACTCATCGATGTCGATTATCGCCACCTCGGGAGAGCCATAGTTCTCCACGATCACGTGGCGCCCCCCATGGCGCACCCTGTCGATGACCTCTCGCGTTCGTCGCGCGAGCTCGGTCTTGCTAACAACTTCGGCGTCCATCGAACCCTCCTCATATCATTCTAACTAACGGCTTCAGACAGACAATGCATAGTTTACACCGGACGCCCGTATCTGTCAACTCGGATCCAATCCGGGTGCATCGGCGATGCCTCACCGCCTGGGCTGCAGCCGGGAATCGCACCGGGCTGCGGCCCGGCCCCGGCCTCCGGCGCAGACCGGCGATCGGTCGCGTCTCATGCATTCGTGCGACTTCCGAACGGTCCACAGTATAGGCTGCATGCCCGCGCGCCGTCAACTCGAATCGCGCTTTCTTATCAAGAGGCCACTATGACGCAAGTCGCGTCCAGGTAGCGCCCGCGTCACTCCGGGTCAAAGGCCTCCTCGACATAGTTCCCGCCAGCGTTCCAGAAGAGCCAGCCGGTCGCGCCCGATTCCACGGCCGCCTGCTTCTCCAGCCGGAACTCGGCCGCCCCAAACTCGATCCCGTAAAGGGAGTAGTGCTGCAGCCAGGGCCGGATCAGAGTGCCGCCGGCCCGCTGGATGCCGTCGGCGACGCTGATCTTGACGACCAGGTAGGGGTTGCGCTGCGGGTCGCGCAGCTCGAGGTTGCCGGGCTCGTAGGTCGAGGGATAGACCATCGGCGAGACATAGTCCACGTAGGGCGCAACCCCCGCCAGCTCCTGACCAATGCCCAGGTCGCCGAACTTGAGGTCGAGGTTGATCGAGGTCGTGAGCCCAAAGAGGTCCACCGAGAAGAAGGCGCCGGTCGGCTCGAGCCCCTTGCGCATGTAGGCGACAAAGTCGGCGATGGCCTTGGTGCGGTTGGCGCGGGTGCACTCGTAGAGATAGTTCGTATCAAAGATGTCCCCGTCGGAGGGGAAACGGATATAGTCAAGCTGGATCTCGTCAAAGCCGAGCTCGACCGCCTCTTTGGCGATGGCCAGGTTATAGTCCCAGACCTCCTGCCGGAAGGGGTCCATCCATGCGGCGCCAGAGTTGTCGTACCAGACTCCGCCATTATTCCGTCGCACCGCCCACTGCGGCCGGGCCTTGGCGAGGACGTTATCCTTGAAGACCACCATGCGGGCGATGGTATAGATATTGCGCCGCTTGCACTCCTGCAGGAGTTGGCGCACGTCGATGACGTGGTCGTAGGCGGCGCCGATATCGCGGGCGAGCTGGTATCTGGGTTGGAAGCCCAGCCAGCCCTCGTCGGACTTGATGTCGATCACGACAGCGTTGAGCTCGGTACGATCGACCAGATCGAGGTTGGCCTGCAGATACGACTCGCTGCCGGTCATGATCAGGCCGAACGGGATGTAGATTCCCTTGATGACCTGAGGCACCAGCTCAAAGTCGATACTCGCGTTGGGACCAAGCTGGCGCTCCTCGCGCCTGTACCCCGCCAGGCGGACGATCAGCGTGCCCTCCTCTTCGGATGAGCCGGAGAGCTGGTACACGCCCTGGGCATCGGTGTAGGTGAAGGTAGGCTCCCGGCCGGGGCGCCGCAGAAGGACGAGCGCCTTGGCCAGCGGCTGCCCGGCCTGATCGCGGACCGTTCCGCGCAGGATGGGAGGGCGCAGGTTGAGTATGGCGTCGTCGCCGGGGCTGACGGTGGTGCGTCCGTCCTTGTAGCCCTTCAGGCTTCCCACGGCCTCGGTGCCCGGCTGCACGCGCTCCAGCACCACCCGGCCGGCGGAGTCGCTCTGGTACGTCTTGCCTCCGATCTTGACCGTCGCACCGGCGAGAGGCTCGCCGCTGAACTCGTCCCGCACGGTGATGGTAGCCGGGAGCAGGGTGAGGGCGAGGTCCTGCACGGCCTGACCGGTGTAGGCTATCGGATCGCTGGGCCGGTAGTACGGAGCCTGGGCCACGATGGTGCCGCCGGGGACGAGGCGCTTGATGCTGTAGCTGCCGCGCGCGTCGGTCTGAAGCTCACGCCCTCCGACCCGCACGGTAGCTCCGGCAATAGGCTTGTGCGTGGCAGCGTCGATCACCTTGCCACGGAGCTCGGTCGGCTTCAGTCGGAGGGATAGCTCCCGTCGCAGCCCGATCAGGTTGGCCAGTGCCAGCGGCATGCTCGCCGGCTGATAGGCCTCGGCCGAGGCCCGCAGCTGCGGCAAGCCCCGCACGCCCGGCACCTGGAAATAGCCCTGTCCGTCGGCGACCACCGCCTGCGTGCCGACGGTCACCAGCGCTCCGGGCAGCGGCTCGCCAGTCTCGGCGTCGTACACATGGCCGTAGACCCAGCGGGGCGACACGGCAAAGAGAAGGGGGATGGTGGCCAGGATGGCCACCGACAGGGCCAGACTGATGGTCCTGGTCGACATGGGGCAACTCCTCCGCGGCAGACGTAGCTCCGGTTGACCGAACGTGGCCAGGGCCTACTCCGAAGCAGGGATGGGCGGGATTATAGCATGGAGCACAGAGAACACCAATCCTGCAAATGGGGGTGCGGCATGGGGCGGGGCGAGACCCCCCGCCGTCCCCGCGAAACTTCAAGGGCGGACAGGCACGGTCTGTCCGTCGAAGGTAGCAGCGGAACGGGTACGGCAGCGTTCGGGCCCAGCCCCCGAAGGGGGCTTTGCTCTCTTCAGCCCGGGGGTTTACCCCCGGGCGGGGCTTGCCGTGCGGCCTCCGCGTTGTTGGATCGGCAGCGCCCACGTCTCCCTGGCGCGGGGCTTGCCGTGCGGCCTCCGTGTTGTTGGATCGGCAGGGCCCGCGGCCCCCTCGCGCGGGGCTGAAAGCCCCGCGCTGAAAAGCGGCGAAGCCCCTTCGGGGCTGGGTTCGGGGGCGGAGAGGCGCTGTCTGGCGACCCGACTGCCGGGGGGCGGAGCGATGTAATGGCTGATCGCATCACACCTGCCCGTTCGCGGGGTATTGTGCCGGAGACTTCCCCGCACGTAACCGCCTGTCCGCCCCTGAAGGGAAGAAGGGTGAGGGGGCAGCGGACCGCAGGGCCGCTACCCCTCTATCCCCAGGATACGCTGGATGTAGCTCCCCTCCATCCACCGCAGGGGATAGTCGCGCTCCAGCTCGGCCTGCCTCCGCCCCGCGGCATCCGCGATCTCGGCCACGGGCGTCTGCGTGAGGATGTATCCATCGAGGCTGATGAGGCTCCGGCGGAACTCTTCCTGCTCGCTCAGACCGCGCAGCGCCGCCAGGGCCGCAAACTTGTCCTGGCTGTGGGAAAGGCCACCATGGTGCAGGCCATGGGGGTCGACAAAGATCACGCGAGTGGTGCCTTGCTGGCTGTCACGGAGCCAGACGACAAAGTCCGGGTAGAACCCGCTGCGATGGAAGAGCCCGATGCCGCCAAGGGCAACGTTCCGCAGGACGTATAGCTCACAGTGCGCCCACGGCTCGCTCGCGTGCCTCTGCTGCCAGAAGGCGCGGAGGTCGCTCAGAAACCTGCGCTCCTGTGCGTTGAGCGCGGGCGGGGAGACAGAGACGTTCCCCTTCCACTCGGCGCCTCCCTCGGCGAGGAGCGGATTGTGCAGGCTGCGGTCAAAGTACAATCGCGGCAACGGCTCGCCCCAGTCCGGGACGGGAGCTCCTCGGCGCAGCTCGTCCAGGTCTCGCGCGATCCGCCCCTCTTCCAGGATGCGCCGGATCGCCTCGAGGGTCTTCCCGGCGCGCACGCGCAGGCGGTACCTGGTGATGAGGCGTGGATCGTCCCGGTCGAGCACGCCTCGCCGGGCATGGGCGCTATCCGCCTCGCGCTCCTTCGCCCGCACAAAGCGGTCGACATACGTCCTGAGGAGCTGTGCCGCCGCTTGCGAAACGACCTCGGGCCGGCAGTCCCGCTCCGGAAGGCGCAGCCGGCAGCGCTTGCGGAGGACCTCGCCGGGGGCCGTCGCCGGTATGTAGAGGTTCCAGTAAGCTCCTATCTGCTTGTAGGCGATGAGCTCCAGGTAGAGAGCCTCCTCGTCTACCAGGGCGGCCCAGAGAGGATCGTCAAAGTCGATGCGGCGAACACCATACACCTCAGCAGAGCCTTCGCGCACCGCAAGCCCGGCTCCCTTCGTCTCCAGCGCGGCCACCCGCGGGCTGAGGTCCAGCTCGACGACCGGCCCGGTCGCGTCGAGCGTCCAGGTGAGCGTCGAAGGGTCGAACCCTGTGTGCCTCTCGGGCACCGGCAACCCCCCGCGAGGCCAGGGATCCATCCTGTGTACGGGGACGACCAGCTCCTTGCGAATATCCTCGTTCTCCAGGATGGCGCGAAAAGTCTGGATATAGTCGGCGTTCCAGCCAAAGATCGTCAGCGTCTCCAGGTGGCGGATGTCCGGGGGATGTGGGCCTTCCCCTTCGAGGGCCGCGCTGCGCTTCAGGCTCATCCCCTTGCCCTTCAGACGCACCCCGCGCCCAAAGAGCTGGATAATCTGCGAGCCCTCGCCCTTGCCCACGTTGAGCAAGCCCATGGAGGATACCCGCCACGACGACCACCCCTCGATGAACTTGCGGGCGCCGATCAGGATGTGGATCGGCGAACCGGGCAGGTCGACCTGTGCAAAGAGGGAAGGGGTAAAGCTATCCTCCTTCACCGAGAGGCCAAGGTGGGCCGCCAGGTACTTCTCAAAGGCGGGCGCATCGCCGATGTTGATGACGCCAAAGTACTGGCCCTCCGGCATGGCGGAGAGCCTGAGGCCGAGCTCTCCATCCGCCCGCTTGAGCCGCCACACCTCGAGGCCTCCACTGCCGCGAAAGATGGTTCGGCGAATCGCGTCATACACCGCCGCGGCAGGCTGCTCGCGCAGGCGCGGAATGTGGGGGGCAAAGAGGTCCTCGCCGGTCTCGCGGTCCTGAAAGCCGCTCTGGCCGCGAAGGACGCGGTCGATGGCGCGCACGGCCCACGCAGGGTCCTCGAAGAAGCGGCGCAGGAAGGCGACCACCTCGGCCACGTCGCTGCGACGCTCGCGGTCCTGGGTGTAGAGCGCATTGACACTGGAGCCGAGAAGCACCCACAGCGGCCGCTCCAGGTTGTACGGGCGCAGGGCCGGCTCGGCGGCTTCGTACACATGGAGCTGATGGAAGAAGGTGAGGAGCCCACCCACGAGCAGCTCGTGGGCCTGGTCGGGCCGAGCGCTCTGGAGGTTCAGCACCACAAAGTCCTTGCCGTAGCCGTCGCCGTAAAAGTGCGCGTAGGAGTAGTCGAAAAGGATCGCCCGGCCGTACTCGCGCAGCAGGGCGGCCTGCGCCTTGCTCGAAGCGGCACCGATGGCCTGCGCAAAGGTGGCGCTATACTCCAGCAAGAAGCCGCTCTCGCTCAGGTACTTCTGGCGGTTCTTCCAGGTCTGGGCCAGGCTGCCGGTGCCCTTGTGCCCCTCGTCGACGAGGACGAGGTTGCTCTGGCCGATCGCCTCCAGCACCACGCTCACGCCGTCCCGGGAGGGCTCATCGGCCAGCTTGTGGATCTCGATCACCTTCACAAGGGGCACGAGGGGGCTCCCCCGGGCGTTGGGGTTCTCGATAAACAGCTCCGCCCCGAGGCCGCTGGCCCGCAGCTCGGCGATGTGCTGCGCAGAGAGCCCCTCGTTCGGCGTGATGAGGAGGATGTTATCGAAACCCCGCCCCGGCGGCCGGCCGGGGAGCAGCGCCTCGGGATGGCGCCCATGCTCGAGGTAGTGGAGCACCTGCCGGATGTTGACGTGCATCAGGAGGGTCTTGCCGCTGCCCGTGGCCATGAAGAAGGCCAGCCGACGCAGCTCGCCGGGCTCAAAGGCCGTAAAGTCGGCCAGGTCCCTATCGCTCTCACGCAGGCGGTCCAGAAAGCGGTTCAGGTCTGCGGCAAAGGCGCGCGGGTCGGCCGTGAGCCGGTCCAGGTAGATCTCGGTGTAGAGCAGCGCCAGATACTGGAAGTAGCGAAAGCCCTTGAAATCCCGCCGCGCCCGGCGCAGCTCCGCCTCGTAGGCCATGACGCGGCGGTCGTAGCGCTCGAGGTCCTCGCGGGGCAGGCGGAGCTGCGGCTGGGTCGCCAGCCGGGCCAGGAAGTAGCTTTGCCCGCTGCCCTCTGGACCCTCGGGCATGGGGCGCAGCAAGGCCTTGAGCGCTTCGAGGTCGTCGCCGCCGAGGAGGTGGTGCAGGTAGCGGTTCAGGACGAGATAGCTCTCCAGCCGCAGCATCTCAGGCGCCCTCCCCCTGCATCATCAGCCGTCTAAAGTCGGCGTCGAGGGACCTGACGCCGGGGGTTGGGCTATCCCCGTTGATGAGGACCTCGTCCCAGCGCTCGCCCGAGGCCTGAAGGTCGCCAAGCTTTGCCTCGAGGAAGGCCCGCTCGGCCTCGGGGGAGAGGCCCTCCATATCCCGCCAGAGGACGAGGATGCGGCGCCGTCCCTCCCGGTCGGTGGCCCGGACGACGCGGTACTCGCGACCGGTCGGGTCGTGCCAGGTCTCGTAGCGGCGCACGCGCAGGCCGTACAGCCAGTTGAAGGTCTCGACCAGGTCGACCGGCTTGCGCACCGGCCCGGCGTCGGTGAGGACCTCCAGGCTGTAGCGGAAGGGATGGGCGAGGTCAACGGCGCGCAGGCAGGTCTCGGCCTCGCGGAGGGGCAGCTCGATCCAGTAGCGGAGCATGTACTCCTCGCCGGCGAGCGCCCGGTATGCGCCTTCATGGGCGGCGGCCCGCTCCAGGGTAGAGGGCGCGACCAGGTTGTGCAGCGCGTCCTCATAGGACTCCAGGCGCAGGATCTTGACGATCCGCGGCGTGCGTGCCGCCTCCTCGGCCGTTGGGAGCCGGCGGGGGCGGCCATCCTTCCACTCCGGCGTGTACATCACCTTGGCGATGCGGGGCAGGAGCACCGTGTCAAAGTAGTCGGCCACCTCCACGAGGATGAACTTGCGCCGGCCGCCGTCCTCGCGGTTCAGGTTTATCACCGCGTGCCCCGTCGTCCCCGAGCCGGCGAAGAAGTCGAGAATCCAATCGGTGCCGTCTGAGGTCGCTGCGATCGCTATGATGCGGCCCAGAAGCCGCGTGGGCTTGACAGTGTTGAGCACATCTTCCGTTCTGCCGAAGCTGAGCGCGCTGAGCAGTTCCCTCTTCGCCTCTTGTGTGTTTCCAGCTTCTTTATGCGTCCACAGGGTCCGCGGGACGACACCGGGTTTGACCTCAGCGAGGAAGCGCTTTAGCCGCGGCATGTTGCCCCCGGTGGGCCCCCACCAGATGCGGCCGTCCTGGTCCAACTCGCGGAATCTCTCCGCCGAGACGGTCCAGTACCTGCCGATTGGTGGACGGAAAGTCACTCCGGCCGGGCTTGTGACCTCGTACTGTCCCTCCCCGTAGTAGTTCCGACCCGTCAAGTCACTGGAAGTCCAGGCGCCCCTCGGGTCGTGATCCGGGTTGCTGTACCGCGAGTCCGCTCGTCCGGAGCGAGGCAGGAGGCAGGGCAGCCAGTGCTCACGCTGCCGGGCGTATGCGAGGACGTAGTCGTGGTCTTCCGAGAAGTCCCTCGCAGTGTTCTTTGGCGCGAACACCTTTTGCCAGATGATGCTGGCTAGGAAGTTGCTGGCACCAAACGTCATACTCAGAAGGAATTTCAGACTATGGTACTCGTTGTCGTCTATACTGACAAACATGGAGCCATGGTCAGCGTCCAGGAAAAGCCGGGCCGCAGCCAGCCTGTCCCGGAGCATTGCCAGCCAGCTCGAGTGCTGGTACGCGTCCTTGTAGATGAACTCATCGCTTCCCGTGTTGTACGGCGGGTCGATGTAGATGCACTTGACCTGCTCCCGGTACCGCTCGAGCAGCAGGTTGAGGGCCTGATAGTTCTCGCCGTGCACGAGGAGGCCATCGGTGGCCTCATCGAGGTCGTCGAAGGGGAGCGCCTCGAGGAGCCGCCGCACCAAGTCGCGGGAGAAGTGCCGCGTGTGCACCGGCAGGGTGGGATGGGCGGCGAGAAAGGCCTCGTCGATGGCCCCCTCGGGGTTGAGGAGGTTGCGCTCTGCCTGCAGTCCGTACCAGGCCCGCCACTCCTCCCGCTGCGCGGCGTTGGCCAGCACCTCCGGCCACAGCTCGCGCGGCACATGCTGCAGGGGGATGAGATAGTCGGTCTCGAGCACGAACTTGCGCTTCTCAAAGAGCGCCTTCTCGGCATCCTCGATGGCGGCGAGGAGCTCGATCAGCCGCCCGGCGAGCGCCCGGAAGGCGCGGAGCATCCGCCGCTTGGCATCGAGGGCGACCTCGTCCGCCTCGAGGTCGAGGACGTGCAGGACCTGGTCCTTGATGTAGAACTCGAGCTCGCGCGTCAAAAAGCCCCGCAGGTCCTTGTGGATGAAAAAGTCGCTGGTGCTGCGCCGGCAAAAGTGGCGCAGCCGCCGCAGGAGCAGGGGCTGCTCCGGCTCGTCCGCCCGCCGCGCCTCCTCGGTGCGCTGGTCCGCACCAAGAAGGTTGCGCAGGTTCTCCTCGGGCACCGCGGCGAGGATGGCCGGCAGTGCCTCGGCGAGGATCGCCTCCTGCGCCTTGCTGTTGGCGCCATAGCGCTCGGCCTCCTCCGGCGTCGGCAGCCGGTACTCGAAGGACACCGTCAGCTCCCGACGGTCGGCGTCATAGGCCACGAGGTCGGGACGGGGGAAGAAGAAGCGGGTGCTGCCCTTGGTGTTATCCTTGGGGATCGAGGCCTCGGTCAGGACAAAGCGCACCCGGTACTCGCCGAACAGGTTCCCGGCGCGGAAGGCATAGTCGCGGAGGCGCTCGGCGGTCTTGACATAGTGCTGGTCCCGGTTGGCCCAGTGGAAAAAGACCTCCTCGCCGTTGTAGGGCACGGCATAGGTCTCGCGGGCACCATAGCGCCGTCGGGGGATAAAGTCGCCATCCTCATAGTACCGCCCGAAGAAGCTGACGAGGTGATTGTAGACCTCGGTCTTGTGCGCCTCGCTGACCTCGATGGCGGCCAGCCGTCGGCGCGCCTCGGCGTACCGTTGCGCGAGGGGCGTGCCGCGCACTTCCGCGGCCACATCGCCGCTGGCGAGGAGGGCCTCGCCCCCGAGATGCTGGCGGACCTGTGCGGCCAGCTCCTCCACCCTTCGGCGGGCCAGCTCGAGGTCAG
>ENA-ORXB01002655-ORXB01002655.1-sediment-metagenome-genome-assembly--contig:-NODE-2655-length-14527-cov-2.637647_pt1 | contig 14527 bp, 10 predicted proteins | sample MGYA00237863_ERZ511475 | MGnify/ENA primary metagenome ERZ511475 (study PRJEB26305, sample SAMN06343858) | sediment metagenome | isolation source: hot spring sediment | place: Canada: British Columbia... | reverse complement strand
GTAACCGACGCCCGGCCCGACACCGGCGGACTGTCTGGCGCCACGCCCAGCGAGGCGGTAAGCTGGGGCAAAGTCGATCCCAGCCGCCTGCCCGACGCCGTGGTCTGCTACGCCGACAGCACTATCGCGCTGCCGCTGATCACCCACTACCTGTTGGCCAGTCACAAACCACGTCCACTGCGGCGGCTTTACGACCAGCGCTCGGCACTGCTGGAAGCAACCGCGCGGACTGTAGCCAACCGGGGAGTATAGAGGATTGCGAGCCGGGGAGTATAGATTGCCAGCCGGGGGTTTACACCCCCGGCTCGCCGGCAAGATCAACGACGAACGTCAGCGAGCCGGGGGTTAAAACCCCCGGCGGGCTGGAGAGCCGGGGGTGTAAACCCCCGGCCTATAGCAAGACCGTTGCAATTTAACCCCTGCAAAGAATATCATGCGAGTCATCATGGGAACGAAATCAACCAACCGCCTGTTGGGATGTGTTTGGCTTGTTTTCTGTGGGGCATCGGTCGGCTGGGCGGCGACGATCGATCTTCGTCCGCACTTCGACCAGACCATCCCTTTGGCCAACCCGCACAAGGGCTGGTACCACCATCTGTTCGACAACCACATCAACAAGTATCAGTTGGAATCGGACGAAGACCTGCTGAAGTTCCCGGGCGTGGATCACATCTATTTGCGGCTGGCTTGGGCGTATTTACAGCCGCGGGAAGATCATTTCGACTGGGAGGTGATCGATCGGCCGATCAGGAAATGGACCGCGCACGGCCTGGGAGTGGCCTTTCGCATTTCCTGCAAAGAGACATCGGTCGATCGGCCGGAACAGCAATTCGCCACGCCGCGATGGGTCCGCGATCTGGGCGCCAAGGGCGAGTTCGACACTCGGCGCGCGCCGTCTACAAAAGCCAAGTCTGCGGGTCAAAACGAAGAACCAAAGCTGCCGTGGAGACCCGATTACGCCGATCCGATCTTCCTGGAGAAACTCGATCGGTTCTTGGCGGAGTTCGCCGCTCGATACGACGGCAAGCCCTGGCTGCGATACGTGGACATCGGCAGTTTTGGCGAATGGGGCGAGGGGCACACCGGCCCGAAGAAATACGGCTTCGACGTTCTCAAAACCCATGTCGATCTTCACTTGAAGCATTTCCGCCGGACGCAACTAGTGGTGTCCGACGATTTGGTGATGCATTTATCGTCGCCGGATGATCAGCAGCGATTGTTTCGCTACCTGATCGACAACAAGGTGAGCTTCCGCGACGACAGCATTTTAGTGGATTGGTATATCCGCACCTATCCGGCTACTTTCAGCGTGCGCAACCCGAACTTCTTCGCCGAGGCCGCCCGTTCGATGCCCACTGTGCTCGAGTTGGAACACTACGGAACAGTGATCAAGCAAGGGAATTGGACTGCCGAAGAGGGCTCCACGATGGCCAAATACGGCAACGGTCGCACCGGGGCGGATTTCTTCCGCAGGGCAGTCGAGCAGCTTCAGGCCACTTACATCGGCTATCACGGCTACGCGCGAACGTGGCTGAAGGACAACCCGCAGTTGACCGTGGAATTGCTCAATCGCTGCGGTTACTGGTTCTTTCCTGAATCGGTGGAGATTCCCCATCGTTTCGTCAGGGGTCGGACGGCGGAGTTAAAGATCCAGTGGCGTAATCGTGGTGTGGCCCGGGCGTATTTCGATTATCAACTGGTCGTCAAACTGGAAGGCCCCGCCGAGACGGAGTTGCGCGTGCCCGCCGGCAACACCCGCTGGCTGCCAGATGCGAAACTCTGGCCGGAAACCTATGCGTTGGCCATTCCGGAGAAGTTGCCTTCGGGCCAGTATCAACTGAAGTTGAAACTCTACTGCCCTCGAACCAGCCGAGATGTCAAACTGCCGCTGAAGGCGGACCTGGCAGACGGGCAGGGATTCTACGGCATCGGCCGGACGATCATTGCCGCGCCGGGCAGCGATTAGTCCCACAGCGCTTAGTGGCCGAAAAACTGCAACAGACTTGCGGCAGCAACAGGCGGCCGGTCTATCGCCTGGAACTTTGAACCTATGGCTGCTCCTGGCCGGCGGAACGCTGATCGACCCGATTGCCGGCCGATTGCCCCAGGCGCTTCTTGCCCGAAAGGATCAGTTCTGCAAGCTGTGCACGGGCCTTGCCGTAAGCGGCCGGATTTTCTTCCCACTGGAAGAACGAACCGGCCAGCGGCAGCACGATCTTCTCTGCTTCGGCAGCCATGCCGAGTTTTTCTAGCATCACCAGGTAGTCGTAATCCTGTATGCCGTCGCGGAGGGCCTTCAGTCGCAAACTGGGCACTATGCCTTCGTAGCCGACGGGCCGGGCCGGATAGGCCAGCGTCCCTTCGCCGTTGAAGACCGACTTGGGGCCGGGCCGATACGTGTTGGCCTCGCTCCAGGGGTCTTCCACCTGCCGGAAGTAGGTCATTCCGCCCCAGTAAAGAAGCCCGCGAATCCGATACCGCCACGCAATCCATGCAGGCACGCGATAGTGAAGAAGCGGATAGTCGATGTGCCACCAGGGAGTCTTCTTCAGTTGACACAGCGCGGTGTAGGTCCAAATCGTCTCGCCCAGGGCTTGCCGCGCGGCGGCCGGTTCAGGCTGGAACAGCGAGAACAGCGGGCACCAGATGTCCACTGCGCCGTACAGATCGCCCCAGGCCTGGTCCTGTGGTTGCGGTTGTTCGACTACCAGCACTTTCACCACCGAATTGGCCTGCCGGATCGCCCGACCCCAGCGCTGTACATACTTGTATGCTTCCGCATCGTTGGGTTCATCTTTCAGATAGACGTAGAAGACCACATGCGGGCGGTCGAGCTGTTTGGCCGCTTCGTCGAAGGCCCGCAGCCATGCAACCAGGCGGTCGCGGTTTGCTTCCGGGTCTTTGATGACCCGTTCCGGATGCGGCACGGGCACGGCATTGACGTGGTAGCGATCGATGAACTCCTGGAGGGCCTTGATCTGCTCGGCAGGAATGCGAAAACTGCCGTCGGCCTGCGCCACAGGAGCCAGACTGCCCGGAAAAGTAGCGTTGAACCGATGCTGTGCCAGCAGTGCGGCGCACTGCGTTTCCACTGCTGCCCAGTCGGCCGGCTCAGGCTCTTTGCCTTCTTTGGCCCGCTGGCGGTAGTAATCGCGCAACCGCTGCGCCGGCGAGCCGAAGGCGGTCTGGAGGCTGGGGACTTCGGGCAACTGGAAATCCCAGACGGTCAGCTCAAGGGGAATCTCTACGGGGGGACGCTCAGCGGCGGTCAGACGAACCGTACCCCGGTACTGCCCCGGCTTGGCCTGGCGCGGAACACACAAGTCGATGAAAAACCCATGCGTCTGCTCGGCCGGCAGATCGAACGGCATCGCTACGAAGCGCGGGCCGGCAAGCGGCTGGCGGGTGATCGGATGCCGCGCCGGGATCAACGGATCGGGATACCAGCCCGGCTTGAACTGGTCGTTACGATGGGTGGGCTGCTTGATCTCCATCTGATGCTGGCGATATACGTCCGCCCGATCGACCGGTATTGTGGCACCCTCCGCGCTGCGCAGCTCGCCGAGTTCCACGCGCACCTGGCCGACCGGCGCCGAGCAGCGCATCAGTATCTGAAAACCTCGCCACTCGCCGCGCGCCGCCTGCAAGGCCACCTGCTTGGCATCGCCGGACGGGTCTTCGCGCAGCACACGCTGGGTATGGGTTGTCGTCCAAACATGCCACTGGGGTTGTTGCACGGGTTCTGCTGGCGTGGAAAACCCGGGCGCCAACAGCAAAAAGCTCAGCAGCGCAGCAAGAATTGTCTTCATCGCTGGACCTCCCTTGGGGAATCAGCGGGGATTTCTGCCGTGTCAGCAGCACATGCTAGCTCTATGTTTGCTTGCTCGGCAATCCTACGAGCAAGTTTGCGGAAGTCCCGGTAGCATTCCTGCACGGCCTGAATGTGGCCGCCGATGGCGCCGTCGGCTGGGGTCAGGCGGAACATGGGCTTGCGCGCCTCTTGGGCCAGCGGCATCAGACTGCGGTAATGCTTCAGTGTCGCCAGGCAGTGAGGGTCGTTTTCGGTGGTGACTTCTGGCTGTTGTGGCTGGTCGAGCACTGACTGCCGATATTCGTGTGGAATGCGCTCCATCCAGCGGCGGTAGGCTTTCACCGGCCGGTCCAGCCGGATGGCGTGTTGCATCACCACATAGCCCGACGGAGCCATCGCTCCCAGCGGCTGCGGAAGATCGGGCACAGGATTTCGCTGGCGGCGCTCGTTCCACTCCTCGCGCCAGCGTCGGAGCGTCGGTCCCAGGTTGCGCAAGCCTTGGAGCGAAAACAGGTCGGCTGCCAGGGGAATGACCACGTGATCCGAGGCAACCATCGCCGCCCGGTTCAGCGCCCCCAGGTTGGGCCCCACATCGATAAGCACCAGCGAGGCCTCCCGGCCAGCGGCTGCCCGATCAAGCACTCGCCACAAAGCCGAGATGACGCGAAAAGCCCGCGGCTTGCGATCCAGGCAGTCGGGCCATTGCGAGGAAAGCTCGTCTTCTGCCAAGCAAAGCGCCAGGTCCCCTGCGACCAGCGCCAGCCCCGGCACCACGTCTTCCACGTGTGGTTCGGCGATGTCTCCGGTGCCGCTGAGCAGCGGCTCCAGCGCAGCGTAGATCGTCCTGCGGCGGCCGTCGCTCCACAACTCCTCCAGCCGGTCTTCCTCCAGGAACATACTGGTCAGGTTGGCTTGCGGGTCCAAGTCGGCGGCGATGAGCGACAAGCCAAGATCGGCAAACATGTGGGCCAGATGATAGACCAACGATGTCTTGCCCACGCCCCCCTTGTTGTTGAAAAAGACGATCGTTTTCATGGGGCAGACCTCACGATGGCCGTCACGAATGTGGGCTGAAACTGAAAGTCCGCCTGCGGGTTGCCGTTGTCGGCCAACGCCCGGCGAGCCAATGGAATCCCCACACCGAACCGCTGGGCGAATCCCAAGTGGCACATGATTTCGGCTACCAACGGATTTCGGTAGTCGGTGGCGCCGGTACCGAAGTTCTCGCGGGTGACCTGTCCGTAAAGACCTCCTGGGCTATGTATCTCGACGCGGTCCGAATACCAATACACCCGCACAGGCGCGTTGGTCCCTTCATAGCTGCGATGCATAATGGCGTTGCGCGCGATTTGTCGCAAGGCGTCGATGGGATAATCCGGCCGGCGGACTTCTCGCCGGCCGGCGATTTCGGTGCGGACCGAGATGCTCAGTTCCAGCAGCTCATCCAACTGGCGCAGGATGTCCTCCAGCCGGCCCGTGAGCATCTTTTGACTGCGGATGGGGTCGGTCAGTTCGGTTCCGTCGATGCGGAGAAACTGGACGTATGCCCCCGGCACCCATCGTTGCGGGTCGCGGCCGAACCCCAGCAGGCAGCCATACGTCGGGGTATTGTTGCTGGTCAAACGCAGCGAACGCAATTGTTCGTCCAGCGAGCGCCGGTTCTGCTGAAGTACCTCGTAGGCGATAGCACGCGGCAAATACTGCGTCTTGATGTACTCCAAGTCCAGGTCGTCCAAGGAACTTCCGGGCGCGGCTCGCCGGTCGAAAGTCAAATCTCGTCCCCGGCGACGTTCAGCCAGTCGCACTTCCTCCTCTGGTGTAGCTTGGCGCACGGTTGGGCCGACCCTCACCCAGGTACGTCCCTGATACCGCACAGGCGGATCATCGCTGGGTTGCACCGTAACCACTGCCACCTCGCAAGGTTTGCTTTGGCAGTCCAACAGAGCGTGTCTTTCCACCAACATCGACGGCAGCGGCAAGATGTTGCCATCATCACGCATTTGCGCCAGGTCTCGCAACAACTGATCGGTTATGGGCAAGCCTGCACAACGTCCGTCGTCCTCGACCCCGATGAAAATCACGCCCGCTTTTCCGCGACCAGCCAAATCATTGGCAAAAGCACATATATTCCGCCGCATTGCCCTCCGATCTGCCGCAGAGCGTTTCCGTTCGACCAGATCGGATTCCAGATCGCAAAGCATCCGGCTGAGTTCGGCTTGGCTATAACCGGTCATTCGGCTTTGGCTCATCGCAGAATGTTCCACCTTGCCCTTGTGCGTCAACGCTATTGTGATACTCTGCCGCGCCGCCTCGAAAGCCGATGCTGTGTTCGACAGCGCACATACGGCAACAAAGGTCACCGCTTTCAGGCTTTCAGGCTTTCAGGCAATCAACGCACGGGCCAAGCTGAAGTATACCAGCAAGGTAACGATATCGGTTAGCGCCAGGGCCAGCGGGCCGGCGGCTACGTGCGGGTTGAGCTTGAGCAGTCGCAACAGGTTCGGGGCCGACAGGCCCAGCAGCGCGGCAGCGGTCACCCCGCCCAGTATCCCACCGGCGACGGAGAACACCAGATGCGTTTGTCGCATCCACAACAGGGCGAACAGGCCGACCAGCGCTCCGCTAACTGCGCCCAGCAGCAAACCGGTGACAAGCTCGCGGCGGAGCTTCGCCCACATCGCACCCCAGGTCGGCGGTCTGCCGTGCAGCGCCTGGAGGGCCAGGGTCAGCGACTGGATGCTAACGCTTTCGGCCAGGGCCAGCACCACGGGGACGAACAGCGCCAAGGCCACGGCCCGCTGTAGCTCGTTCTCGAATATCCCGGCAATCAGCGCCGCTGCGATTCCGCCGGCGATGTTGCACAGCAGCCAGGGAAAACGCCGGCGCAGCGCGGTAGTGGGCGAAAACGGGCGCGCCCCGGCCAGGCGCACACCGATGATCTGGAACAGGTCGTCGCCCATGATCCCGCCCAGCTCGCTCAGTTCGTCGGTGTACAGTTCGATGTCGATCATGCCCAACAGCCGCCGCTGGGCATCGACGACCGGGAAGGCCAGCAGCCGGTGCAGCGTGAACATCTCGCAGGCATCCAGGACAGTTGCGTTTTCGGGAATGGCAATCACTCGGTCGATCATGATCTGGGAAATGCGCTGCTGGAGCGGACTTAGCAGCAGCCGCCGGGTAGGTACTACACCGCACAGTCGCCCTTGCCGGTCGACCACGTAGAAGTAGATGATCCGGTTGGCCGGTGGATTGGCGCGGATGGCCTCCAGCGCCTCGCCCACGGTCTGATCGGCCAGCAGCCGCGCAGGATCGGTGCGCATGTGGCTGACAATAGGGTCGTCGGGATTGCAGTGCTCTATTGGGTTGTTCATGCTTTGCAACGATATGGGCTTCGGCATTGCCCGCCACGGCGGACTAAGCCGCGAAAAAACCGGTTGCGCCGAAAAGCCCGTAATGCCACCTGCGCCTCTAACCAAATTGGAGGGACGCGCTCCGTCGCGTCCGGAAGTGCTCCCCTGTTTACGGCCACGACGGAGCGTGGCCCTCCAAATCGCCGGGCAACATGCACGCACAGCCCGCAGATGGTATCACATAAGAAACTATAGCGCAAATTATGGCGCCGGTGACGAATATGGCATTCGGCGGGGTCCGGTGGCTAAGCTGTGCGATCGCCGGCATAGCGTTATTGTACCCAGCCGGCGTATTGCGCCAGGTCGTAAAGCCACGGCGGCGTCCAGGGGTTCCACACCGGGTAGGCGGCCGAAAGGGCCGAGATGGCAAGCAGCAGCAGTGCCAGCCACCGGCTCCAACGGCGGTGCGACATGGCGTCGGCTGCCGGCAACATCCCCACCGACCACAACGGCGCGAACCAGAACATCCACCGCAGCCCCGAGGACATCCCCCCGTAGTTGCCATAGGTCTTGTAGCTGAGCAGGTAGAACGCCAGACAAGCCGCGGTGGGCAGGGCAATCAGCAATGCCAGGTCGCGCAGACCGGCGTCGCGCCGCTGACACAGCCACATTGCCAACCCGGCCATGCTCAGCAACCACACGGGCGTGAGCGAAAAAATCCCCCGATGCCCCACCAGTACGTTAAAGGCGTAAACGGTCCACTGGGGTTCGTTCTTGTCGATGTGCCATCGGGGCTGGTAGTTGGGGTCCTCGGCCATGCGACGGCGATCTTCCTGCTTTTCCCTTTCCAGCCGCTGCCAGTAGCCGAGGTCTTCAAAACCGATTCGCTTGAGTTTATTCTCCGGGCTGGTCCAGCGGATCCACTTGAAGTCGTACCAGTTCTCTTGTCCGCCGCGTTTGAGGTAAGCCGGCACAAGACTGCGATGTGCGATCCAGTTGGTGACGAAAAAACCCCCTGCCACCAGCGCTGCGGCGGGCACAAAGGCCACCAGCGTCTGCCGGGGGAACTTCACCAACAGGCCAACCCCCAGCAGAACCAGCAGGGAAAGCGCCGGCAACTCGTTGGCTGCGGTAAAAGCGCCGAACAGTCCGGCCAGGAGGAACCAGCGAAGCCGGCGATCGTCGTCCAGCCAGATCGTCGCCGCAGCGAACAACGTAACCGCCGCACTGACGGCAGCCACCAGGTGGTTGTTGAGCGTGACCGCAAAGGTCGACAGAAAGGTGGCGAAACACGTAGCCGTCATGGTAAACAGACGCCCCCAGTCGGTCAGTCCCAGCCGATCCACCAGTCGCGCCACAAGCAGCCAGGCGATCAACAGCGGAATGAGGTTGGTGGTGACAATCAACAGCCGGCCGACCACGAACGGATGTGTTCCCAGCGTCATCCCCGTAAGCTTGTATATCAGCCAGTACTTGGCGGCTATCAGGGTGGGCAGCAGCGGTGGTTTGCTCGAGTAAAGGTGTCCGCCTACCTGCTGGCCATCCCAGTCGATCACCCGGGCTTTCTCCGGGTCCTTGGGGTCGGCGATGCGTTTGTACGGGTCTTTGTCCGGTCCGCTGTAGCGGCGGTCGTGTTTGACCATATCGATGGTGTCCCAGCCCGGCTCGAGCACCACTTTGTCGATTGCATACGGTGCGCCGGGTATGCGCATTTCCGGCTCGACCAGGGCACGGACGGTACACCACCGACTGCGGTCGTTCGCGCTGAGGAACGGCCGGCGCATGGCGGCAGCCTCCGCCCGCCGCAGCTCCAGCAGTTTGTGCTTCTCGGCCACCGCCTGGCGCTTTCTCTCCAGTTCGGCTAGTGCGGATTCCAGCTCGGCGCCTTGCTTTGTGCTGCGGAGCGACTTTTCTTGCTCCGCCAGCGATTTCTCTTCCGCTTTCACGGCGGCTTCGTCTCTGGCGATTTCGGCCAGCATGCGCGATTGGATTGCCGTGCGGTCCACGGCATCCAGCGCCATGATGCGCCCCAGTATCAAGCCCCCGCTGGACACGATCAGTATCGCGTACACCGCCCGCCGCAACGTACAGCCCGGTTGGTCGATCGGCGTTCTCATGTTAAACCTGTATTGGGCAAAACAGTAGATGGCGGGGATGAGCCACTGCACCGCCGGGGCAGCCGAAGCGGCCCGCGATCATCGGTCGGCCCGCTCAGCACGCTTTTCGGCGGCGTCAGACCGTCCACCGCCCACGCGCTCAGCAACCGAATAGGCTCTGCTGGCCGGATTGTGGTACGCCACAAACAGCTCAGCCAAAAAGCCGATGGACATGAACTGCCCGCCCATCAACAACAAGCCCACAGAGTATATCAGCGCCGGGCGGTTGCCAAGATGCACCGGTTCCCAGCCTTCGACGAAAGCGGCTATCAGCCGGGAAATGACCCACTGGCCGGCCAGATATGTCATGCCGATCGCGCCGAGGGCGAACAACACCAGCCCGATCGTCCCCAGCACGTGCTGAGGGCGCTGTCCGAAGCCGGTCAGAAACTTCACCGTCAACAGGTCCAGGAAACCTTTGACGAACCGGGACAGGCCGTACTTCGAGCGGCCGAACTTGCGCGGACGGTGGTTGATCGCCAGCTCTCCGATGCGAAAGCCGCGGTTGGCGGCCAGCACCGGTACAAAGCGGTGCAACTCGCCGTAGAGGTGAACTTCCTGGAGCACCTGGCGGCGGTAGCACTTCATGCCGCAGTTATGGTCGTGCAAGTGCACGCCCGTCAGACGACTGACCATCCAGTTGAACACCCGCGAGGGAAACACCTTATGCCACGGGTCGCGCCGCCGTTGCTTCCAGCCGCTGACCACGTCGTACTGGTCACCCATGATAGCCACGAAACGGGGGATCTCGTGCGGGTCGTCCTGCAAATCGGCGTCCAGGGTGATGACCAGTTCGCCTTGCGCGTCGGCGAAACCGGCGCTCAGCGCAGCCGCCTTGCCGAAGTTGCGCCGAAAGCGGATGCCCCGCACCCGACCGTCCGCCGCCGCCAGCCGCCGTATGACCGACCACGAGCCATCCCGCGAGCCATCGTCCACGAAGATGATCTCCAGCGAGTACCCCTGGGCTTGGGCTACATCGGCGATTTCCCGGTAAAGCTCTTCGAGGCTTTCCGCCTCGTTGTACACCGGTATGACGATCGAAAGCATCACAGCGTGTTCTGCGGCGGGAAATATGTTGCTATGGATTGGGAAGGGACCTGATAACGAGCCGGCGCGGTTGGCGCCGGCAATGCCTGCGGTGCGTCGGGTTGACTGGTCGTCGGTCGGCGCCGAATCGCCTCGACCAGACGGCCCATCGCCATTATCTTTCGCGATGCATCATCAACATTCCACCATATAGCATAGCGGAAATCAGCAGTTCTGCCAGCAGCCACACGATGCGCAACAGCGCGCCGGCCACGGCAGCTTGTATCTGGCTGAGCGCAAACAGTGCAGGGTGCGCCAGCAGGTGAATCAGAACCAGGTCGCGCACGCCCAGCCCGCCCGGTATCAGCGAAAGAAACCCCGCCACGGTGGCCAGTGCGACAGTGGCGGTCAGGACCGGCAGATCATACCAGGGGCTGAATTGTTCGATGCCCATCGCCCGCAGCACACACCAAAGACTCGCTCCCACCACTACCCAAACCACTGCCATGCACAGCCAGCCCAGGGCCAGCGTGCGGTAGCGCAGTTTGCGCAGCTTTTCGGCCACGGCTGGGTCTTTCCGGGATAGCAAAGCTTTCGCCACCGGACGGAACACCGGCGGCAAGGTGGGCAAGACCGCCAGCAGCATCAGGCCCACCGCGCCCCAGAACAGCATCACCTCTTCGCGCAAGCCGACGGCCACGGTCAGGGCGGCGATGAACGCGCCGGCGGCCATCATGGTCAACGTTTCCACGAAAACACTACCGGCGGCCACTCCCAGATGGACTTGCTTTCCGCCCACCATGCCGGCGCGGATTATGACCACCAGAGCCTTGCCAGGCACGTACTTGCCCAGGTGGCCCACATAATACGCCCGTAAAGTCTCTGCAAAACCCGGTCTTTGCCCCAGCACTCGCAGCACGTAATACCAGAACAGTGCCGCCGGGGCCAGGCCGATCAGATAGACCGCGCCGGCCAGCAACAGCCACAGCGGCGCCAGACGGAGCGGATACTCGCCCAGTTGTTCCCAGGCCCGGATCAGCGTGCCGCGGACGAACCAGGCCACCAGCGCGAAAATGGCCAGCTTCAGCAATAACAGAAGCCACGATCTGAACCGCGCGATACCCAAGAGATTAGCCCTGATAGTGGTATGCTCCTAAAGCGGCCTTCAGCCGCAACCAAATTGGAGGGACGCGCTGCGGTCGCGCCCGCTACCATTGGGCACACGGCCACGACGGAGCGTGGCCCTCCACAACGCCCGATAACATGTGCGCTCGGGTGCCACTGCGATTTACCGTGTTCTCGCAATTTACCCAACCGATCGTTTGAACAACGCTTACCTGCAAAATCGACGAACACACTCTCAGTCCTGGCCGGTGAGCTTGTCGCCGAGCCGGAAGTAGTCGAAATCCACGAAACCGCCCGGCGTCTTGGTGGCGTAGTTGAACAACGCGAAGCGGTAGCCCATGAAATGCTGTGGCACGGTGTACGTCATCTTCAAAGGGCGTCCGATCGCCTTCCAGCGGCTGCCGTCGAGGCTGTAATAGAAGTAAGCCTGGTCTTTGCGATTCTTGTAATCGCATTCCACTCTGAGAAAGACGGTCTGTTGCTCCAGCGGCACGCTCTCCAGGGTCTTGGGCGTGTCCGACTCGGCGCTGACCATGACGACGTAGCGGGCGTTGCCGTCCATCTGCACTCCGACGAAACCGTACCGCTTCTGGAATGCAGCCAGACCGGCGCAATCACCGTCGCTGATGTTGCTCACGTCGATGGCCACGGTCGCCGCGCATTGCGGACCGAAGGTTCTTTGCGTCAGAGTATTTCGGGCACGCAGCAGATCGGAGTCCACACGCCCGGTCGTAAGCCGCAGCCAGCCGGGGCGCTTCTGAAGCGACCAATAGCGATGGTCCGGGTTGTGGTTCCATTGCCATGCCAATGGGAGTGCGGGCTGGCCAGGGCGACGCTCGAATTCGTCGGAGGTGACGATATTGCCCAGCCCGCCCCGGCCGGCCGGAATGTCCAAAGTCCTCGGAACCTTGCCCTCTAAGCCCAACAGCGGCCAGCCATCGTGCCACCGCACAGGCACGATGAAGGGAACACGGCCCACCGCACCGTGGTCCTGGAACAGGTATGCGTACCATCTCCCGTCGGGCGTATCGATGATGCTTCCTTGTGCGACGCCCTGGTCGCGCAACACGACCCGTCCTTCGTAGGGGCCGGTGATCTTCTCGGCCCGATGGACGATCTGGGTGCGCATGTCGCCTCTTGGCCAGACGATGTTGAACAGGTAGTACTTTCCGCCGACTTTGATCATCTGCGATCCTTCGCCGGGAAGGCCGCCGCGGGCGCCGGTTACCCGGCTGGCGTCCTCGATGATGGTCTGGTGTACTCCGCCCGGCTTGATCCCCGAAACATCCTCCCTAAGCTCCACAAGGCGAATGTTGCCCACCCCGTAAATCATGTAAACGCGGCCGTCGTCGTCGAAAAACAGCGAGTGGTCGTGAAGGGCCGGAGAGAATGACCACTGCTTCCACGGGCCGTTTTCGATGTCTTTGGTGGTGCAAACGTAAGTCCTGCCGGTCGTGTGCGAAAACGTGGTGGCGTAGAACGTGCCGTTGTGATAGCGCAGACTGCTTGCCCAGGAGCCGCCGCCGTAGGCATTCCGCCCGCCAGACAATGTCAGCGCGTCGTTGTCGGCAAGCGTTTCGTAGGCGTAGCCCACCAGGTCCCAGTTCACCAGGTCCATCGACTTCATGATGGGCAGCCCCGGACTCATGTGCATCGTGGTGCTGCTCATGTAGAAAGCGTTGCCGACGCGAATGATGGCCATGTCGGGAACATCGGCCCAGATGATGGGATTCTGGGCCATTTTGGCCTGCTCGGCAGCGTGTGCAGTGGACACTGAACAAACACACGCCAGGCAAACAGCCGTAAAGCTCAGCAACTTGCCCATGAGACTTCTCGCTTGGTCAATGTGTGCCGCACTTGGCCGACGGTCTGAATGGAGGCAATTGTAACATGAGCGTTCTCGGGCAAGAAACCACTGCGCTCAGCCAGCGCATGGCACCCAGCATTCAGTCCGCGCGTAGCATACAGCCGCGCAGGCAATCGGCGCCGGCGGTTTGCTCGCGTTGCGGACGGTGGGCGAGTGACGCAGTGTCTTGGAAGATGCCGGCAGCCCCGGCTGGCGCACTTGGGATGCCTGGCGGAAACTACCGCTCGGCTGCGGAAAAGCTCAAACAATCTTCGATTGGTACGGCGAGACCGCGGCCGGCCGGTCCATCGCTCCCTGCCTGGCTTTTTTGGCGCGGATGTCGAAATCGTAGGTCTTCAACTCCAATAGCAGGAAAATCACCCCCACGACCAGCGCCACAAACGCTGCGCCCAACAAGACGGTGTACGGACTGGCTTCGGCCATGCGGGCAAAGATACTGGGCCGCGCTTCCTCCTCTGCTTCTTCTTTCTTCTCTTCCTCGACCGCCTGTTCTTCCAGCTTGACCGGCGCCAGCTCTGCCTCGCCCTCGGCAACCGCTTGCTCCTGCTGGGCGCCGGCCGCTTCCGCTTCGGCGGTCATCTGCTCGGCAGCGCCTGACAGTTCGGCGACCGGTCCGCCTGGCTCTTCGGCCGAAACAAACTGCTCAGCAGAGATCTCCGCGCCGCTGGCGGTTTCTGCCCCCTGGTCAACCGGAGGCACTACGTCCGGCTGCTCCCACGAAATCTCTGCCGGCTGCGCTTCCGACTCGGCAATCGGCTCGAACGCCATTTCCGGCTCGCCGGCCGAGGCTTTGTCGGCGCCGGAGGTGGACTCGGCCTGCTCGTCAACGGGCTTCAGTTCAAACTCGTCGCCAGACTCACCCTTCGACACGGCACTACCCCTTTTCAGTTTCTATAGCCACTTTTCAGTTCTACCCCCACAGCTCAACGTCCTGCCGTCAGAATCTTCCTCGAATAGCTTCGGTCGCGCATCTGCGGAAATCAGCGCAAACGGCTCTAATGCGTCCTTGGCCCCTTGTTCACACCACTATTACGCACAATGCCCAAACCACCGCCCAGCGCAAACTGTAAGATGTTGCAATCCCCGGCGGCCTATAAACCAATTATAGTTGGCGTTTTCGTTCCATGCCAATTGCGTGCCGATTGCCATAGCCTTTGTGATTCAAGATGAGCGGCCCCCCGGGCGCCCGCGC
>ENA-ORXB01002652-ORXB01002652.1-sediment-metagenome-genome-assembly--contig:-NODE-2652-length-14574-cov-4.321101_pt1 | contig 14574 bp, 12 predicted proteins | sample MGYA00237863_ERZ511475 | MGnify/ENA primary metagenome ERZ511475 (study PRJEB26305, sample SAMN06343858) | sediment metagenome | isolation source: hot spring sediment | place: Canada: British Columbia... | reverse complement strand
TTTCCAATATATGAGGGGGCCGGGGGGTGAGGTTTTCAAACGATCTCCGAAGCCTGCCCAAAAAAGCGAATGCACCCAATGTATCCCTCTTGCGCCTGGTTTCGGAAAGACTAGAATTATGGTGACGCTGATCTTGTCCGGGCACGGTCTGCGGTGGCCCGCGTGCAGGAGGTCCCCATGTCTACCTCAACTTGGATGGTGGTGGAAGACGAACCCGACCTGTACGCGACCCTGTTGGCGTTGTTCGGGGCATGGAGCATTGACGGCGTCGCTTTCACCAACGGCACGGACGCGGTCAAGTGGATAGACGATGTAGACGCCGGCACCGCCGACACCAACATCCCCGAACTGGCGATCCTGGACATCCGGCTGCCGGGCGTCGAAGGGCCGGACATCGGCGCGCGGCTGCGCCAGAGTCCGGTGTTGAAGGAAATCGCCATCGTGCTGGTCACGGCCTTTCACCTGTCGCCGCAGCAGGAGAAAGAGGTGATCGCCAAAGCGCAGGCCGACGATCTGATCTACAAACCGCTGCCCGCCCCGCCCGAATTCCGCGCCATCCTGCAGAAAGCCATTGCCAAGCGCCGCGCCACCCCCTCGCCGCTCACCGAGACCCCGCTTCCGGTGGAAAAACGCGAACCAGAGCCGGGCGAGGGCGAGAAACCAGTCAACCAGGAAGCCGACCATGCCGCCCATGACACTCCCTGACCTGGTGCGCCGCCGTTTCGTGCATCACACCGTCCGACGGGGCATGTCCGCCGCCGAGGTGGTGCACGCCATCGGCCTGCCGCCGGTCGTGCTGTGTCACCTGATCGCCGGGCAGAAGCTGTCCACCATCCCGCTGAGCGCCTATGGGCGCATCGCAGCGTGGCTGCAGATGCCGTTGCGCAACGTGCTGGCCCTGGCGGGAGTCATGCCCTCCCTGGCCGACTTGATGCGCCTGGGCATGGAGTGGCGCGGGCTGCGGGCGAACAGCGCCCACGACCAGGAGCAGGCGGCGGAGGCGGCGGGCGTCAGCGTGGCGGTGTTCCGGCGCGCCCTGCACGGCTACGCCGATTTCCGCCCGTCGGCGCGCACCTGCGACCGGCTGGCGGCCTGGCTGGGCTGGACAGGGTTGAACTCCGAGGACATCGCCGCGGCTGCCGGTGTCGTGATGTGCTATCGCCCGGACGGGCGACGAGTGACCGTTGCGCGGGACATGGCGCAGGCGCTCGCGCCCTATCCGTGCGCCTGTGGACGGCCCGGCTGCGTGGTGCCCGCCCATGTGCCCGCCGGACCCCGTCGCAAATGGCGTAGCGACGCCTGTCGCATGTGGGCCAGGCGGCACGGGCAGGGCGCACAGCCGGTTGCCCTCCCCCACCCCACCCCGATCGTCCGTTTTATCGTGATAAACGAACGCGCCGTCCCTGTGCGATTCTGACCCCCTTCCGACACCGCGATCGCCCAGTAAACGGGGTAGGGGCGCTGTATTGAATCGCGGATTGCGAATTGCGGATTGCGGACTGATCAATACACCATCCGCGGCCTCGTTTGGATCGGCGAAATACTGCCCCGCATCCGGGCCGGAGTCTTAGCCCGATCAGAGCCGTTTGTAACGCCCCCCTGCCCTGCCGCAAGTTCTGGCGAAGGCCCACGACAGCCGCTCAGCGCAACGGACGAGCACGATACGGCCTGCTCACCGGGCACGCCCTGGGCAATTCGCAATCCGCAATTCGCAATTCGCAATGCCTATGTTGCCCCGGGGCAACATAAATCGCCGGCCTGGACCGGCGATTGTCACAAAACGGCGAGCGCAGGCGGGCTTACTTCTGCACGCGCTGCTCGACGATCTCCAGCAGGCGGCGCAGCGCCGCGATCTGCTGACGCACCTCGTCCGGCTTCTGCCGCTTGACCCATTGATCGGCCACCAGCGACAGATCAGCCTGCGTCACCTGGCGGGCCAGCGTCGGCCAGCGACTGGCCACCCGTTCGGAGACGGTCGCCCGTTCCTCGTCAGCGGGCGGCGCGGCTCCCCGCAGGATGGCGGGCAGTTGCCCCGACTCGACCAACTGACGTACCCGCTCGGCGGAAAGATTGCGCGTCACAATCAGGCGCACCAACTGCACCTGCAACGCTTCGTCGTCCACCTTCAGCACGTAGCGCAGCCGCTTTTCCTCCAGCCGGTAGCGGTCGGCCAGCTCCCACACGGAGTCCGGCAGGCGCAGCAACGCCTGAATGCGGCTGAACTGCGCGCGCTGAATGCCCCCCAGGGCGGCGCGCAGCGCGTCACCCTCGCCGCGCGGCACGCGATATTCCAGCGCCTGACGGTACCAGTCGTTGGGGATGGGACGGGAATAGTCCGGCCTGATGCCGTACAGGTCGAGCAGCAGGCGGGCCAATTGCCGCGCCAGGGCGATTGCCGAAAGCTCCTCGCGGCTGGTGTTCTCCGCCGCCTGTCGCCAGGGGCTGGCTGCGGGCACCACGATGCACTGAATCTGGTCGAAGCCGTTGGACAGCCACATATTCAGCCAGTGATGCGCCCAGTAGCGGCGTTCGCCCGTCTCGATGCGGAAGTAGCTGCCGTTGTCCATCTCCACCACGGTGATGGGGCTGACCTGTCCGCCGTGACGGATGGTGGCCGCCGTGGCCACGATCGAGCGCAGCAACTCTTCTTCTGGCCCTGGCGTGCCAGGGGGATCGGTCTCGAAGGTCTCGGCGTTGCGGTCGTCGGGGTTGCGCTCCAGCAGGGCGCGCCAGTCCGGGCGCGGACGACCAAGCCGCGCGGCCTCTTCGGCCACCAGCGCCTCCCAGCGTTCGAGCGCCTGCCGCGCGTTGAGGTGACCAGCCAGAAACTCGCTGCGGATCGGTTCGGGCAACACCCGGCGGGGCTGTGCCGGGTCGGGGCGAATGCGATCCAGGACGATATTCACCACGCGCACCCCGCGTCCGGAGATGTCCGGCGCGGTCTCGGCGATGCCTTCCAGGCTGCCCATTTCTTCGAGCAAGGCGCGCGTCCCCTGCGAGCGGCGCTTGGTCATAGGTCACGCTCCAGCCGGTTTGAGAACCCGTTCGACCAGCTCGCGCACGAAGGCCATATAGGCCCGCGCGGCGCTGGATTGATCGTCGTACATGAAGATAGACTCGCACGCATCGTGCGCGTAGGACACCGCCACATTGATGGGAATGGGCGTGCTGAACAGGCGCGGGCCGTAGAAGGTATGCGAGGAGTAGAGTTCCAGGTTCTCGCGTTCCAACGTGACCCGCTGATCGTACTTCACCGGCAAGATGCCGGTCAGGCGGACGGGGATTTCCCAGGTATCCTGCACCTCTTTGATCTTCTCGACGATGGCCTGCAGGCCGATCGTCTCCAGGAAGCGCATCTCCACCGGGATGACGATGTCGGTGGCGGCGACCATGGCCATGGTCGTCAGGCGCGAGAACGACGGCATGGTGTCAATCACCACCCAGTCGTAGCGATCGGCCACGCTGCGCAGCGCATGGCGCAGGCGCACGGCGAAACCGTGATCCTCGGCCAGCCGCGCGTTGACCCCATCCAGGCTCGGCGAACCCGGCACCACATGCAGGTCTTCGTCCCAGGTAGAGGGCACGATCAGACGCTGTAACGTCGAACCGGCCCGGTCGGGGCGCGCCAGCAACACTTCGCCCAGGCTTTCGGAGCGCCCCCAGTCGCGCCGACCGGTGGTCAACAGGGTGGCGTGCGCCTGCGAGTCCGTATCTATGAGCAGCACCCGCGAAGGCAGATGATTGTGGCGCAACAACAGCACCAGTCCGTGCGCCAGGCTCACCGCAGTGGTGGTTTTGCCCACGCCGCCCTTGTTGTTGGTCAGGCAAATGCTGCGCATCAAGCCATCTCCTGTGCCAGGCAGAGAGCAGCAATCCTTACGGGTACGGGTCCGGTCTTTCCCTGTCCGTTGCGGGGTGTTCCCCAGTCCCTTCCGTCACACGACGGAACGAGACGCGCCAGCGCCGAGTGAGGAGGAAGAAAAGCCATGCCCTCCTGCGACCCCCTGCCTGTGCAGGGGCGAGTTTCACCCCCGCCCCTACACCCATGCCAGGCACCTGCATTACCGCGCTCGCCAGCTCTGTTTGCCCCGCCCCCTGGCCGCGCTCCGTTTGGCCTTGCGGTAAGGTCAATCAGTGCTGGACAGTTCGTTTCTTCCATAGCTGTTCCCTGCGATCATCCCTTGCAAAGGCCCACTATTAGTAACAATCTATTTCATAAATTTCTGATGTTCGGTCATCAGAATAGCGCTAAGAGTCGGAGTCTGGTTCGATGCCCGCCAGGTACCAGGCCGCCCCCAGTTCCAGCAGACGGTGCACATGGATCGGGCGGCGCAGGCTCAACCCAAAGCGCAGGCTGACTTCCAGCAGCGCATCCCACAGCGGCTGATCAATGTAGAGCGTGGTACGCAGCAACTCGCTGGTCTGAAAATCCAGGTCGCGCAGGGGGGTGAGCACCGGACGATCGATCAGTTCGCGCAGGCCCAGGATGCCAGTCAGGGAAACAGCCCCAGCGGGCAGGCGCAGATCGTCGCCCAACAGGGTGTGCAGGTCGGCCACCATCTGCAACGCGGCCTCGTTGTACAGGTCGGAGGCGCTCACGGCGTGATCGGACTGCTGCGAACGACGCTGAGCGAGCGCCTTCATGCGCTGATGCAGGTGCGCGGCGAAATGCCCCGTCGTCGCCACACGATGTTTGGGAGGACGACCAGGGCGGCCCGCCGGCAAGCCCAGTTGCCGGCCTTTGACCATCTCCATCAGGCGGCGAAAGCTGCCATCGTGTCCGGCCACCTTGTCACTCCCCATCTCGCCATTGCAGGCGACCGCTCACTCGATCTCGTCCCGCAGGCGGGCGGCTTCCAGCGCAGCAGCGGTGATGCGATCCATGCCGAACTCGACAATATACCACAACGCGGCCCCGGCCAGCTTCACGGCCTTGCGCGGGTAGCCCTTAGACAAATCATACAACAGGTCGAGCGCGTCGGGCATGAAAAGCGGGACTTTGCAGCCCGCCCGGTTCAGGCGGAAGTTGATCAACTCAGCGGTCTCAGCGGGGGTGAACGGTTCCAGGGTAGAGCGGGCGGCCACGCGGTCGTTGAGGTCGGGCGCGTTGTGCAGGTTCAGCCGCAGCTCTTCCTTGCCGATCAGCACCACCTGAATCGGCACCATCCCGCCCGCGTTGAAGTTGAACAACTCGCGGATGATGTCGAGCTGCCGCCGCACCAATACCTGCGCCTCGTCAATCATCACGATGCAGTTCTGCCCCGAAGCGAAGATGTCCAGCACCATCGAGCGCAGGTCTTCCATCAAACCGTCGTTGGTGCGCTTGCCGGTCTTGCCGCCCAGTTCCTGGATGATGCGCCGCTGCAACTCGCGCGTGCCAGGGTGCGGCGGATCGGGGATATAGGCCACCACGGACGGTTCGCGCACGTCGCCGGCGGTGTACGAATTGTAGATGTAGCGGGCCAGCATGGTCTTGCCCGTGCCATAGTCGCCAATAATCACGCTCAGCCCCTGGCGCTGATCAATGGCGAAGGTCGTTTTGGCCAGCGTGCGCGCCGTCACACCAGCGACGTAGAGATAATCCGGATTCGGTGACAGCGAAAAGGGGAAGGTATACATGCCGAACATGCGCTGCAAATCTTCCAGGCGGCGCTGAGTCACCGACGGATCGGGCGTATAGGAAGGGCTTGCCAGTCTGGGCTTGAGTTTAGAGGCCATCGCTCACCTCCTGGTTGACAAAACTATACCACATCTTTTCCATGCTGGCGGCAAGTTTGTCGCCAGACGGCAAAAGACTGCCCTCCAGAACGCGCTCCCCTGTAACACGAACCAGGAAAAAATGCAAAAAATGACCAATTGGCACAGACTGATTGACTCCGATGACAAATGGTGCTATTATGGCAATCACAGCGTGGCGAAAGAGACCTGTTCCCCGGTCGTGTGAGGCGCTGCGGCGTAGCATCCCCTGTTCACCCCGACCGGGCACGTTTCGGCGATTGAGATGCGCTCGCCGCCTTCTTTCCCTGGCGAAGGCGGTCTGTCCGGGCTTCAGCAGCGCGAGCGGGGCGCTGCGCACACAAACGGCAAGAAAAAGACCTGTTGGCGAGCCAGTTTTCAGCCGGACTGAGCGTATCTTTGCCGTAGAGGGGCTTCCCCTCAGCACCTCGACAGGGAGTGAGACTCATGCCGAAGGCTACGCCGACGGACGGGGACAGCGTGCTGGCGCTGTCCAAAGTCTACACCACCCCATACAGCGCCGTGGTCCGCGACGACGTTGTGATGGGAGTCTCCCGCTACTTCCTGGAACGCTGGCTCCCCGCCCTGGGGCCAGACGTGGCCACCGTCATCAACACGCTGCGACAGCTCGATTTCCGCTGCAAAGGAGAGGTGATCACCATCAGTGGCGAGGCGCTGGCCCGCGTAGCGGCCATGTCGCGCCGTCACCTCTACGATTGCCTGGCCGCCCCCGGCCTGGCCGCCTTCGTGCGCGTCGAGGCGGGCGAACGTCGTCAGGCCCCCGATGGCACCATCGCGCAGCTTCCCAACCGCTACCATGTGCGCATGGACGATCCGCTGACCCCGGTGGATGCAGAACATTTGTTCTCTCTGTTGCCAACCCTGGCCCCTGCGCCACTCGACGCCGCCCGCCAGGCGTTGGCACTCGATCCGCGTCAGCTCTGGGCCGCCGACCCGCTGGCCCCCGCGCCACATTTCGTCCCCTCCCGCCCCTGGACAGCGCTGGACGTGTTGCGGCGGGCTTTCCCGGACTGGCGCAGCAAAGGGCGCTCGCAGGAGATGGCCCGCCTGGCCGAGGCCTTGCACCGCCATATCACCCTGGTGCGCGACGACGGGCGCGCCAGCAAGGTCATCGTGCCGCAGTACTTCCGCCGCCGCTGGTGGGCGCGTCTGGGGCACGAGCTGGCCTGGGTCTATCTATGGCTGCGCGGCATGGTCTACGACAACCCCGCCGAAGGTCAGCGCCGCGATACTTGCTGGGTGGAGTCGCTCGCGACGCTGCTGACGTTGATCGGTCGCCCGCGCGAATGGTGGCGGCGCAACGTCGAGCACGCCCGCCGCAGCGGTGAGGGCTGGTCACTCAGCGACTTCTTCGAGCAGATAGACGCCCGCAAGGGGCGCGATCCGGCCCATCCGCAATGGGTCGCCCGTCAGTTCCGCGTCGCGCTCGAAATCCCCATCGCCCCCGAAGACCGCGCTCAATACACCCTGCTGCTACGAAACTGGCCTGCGCAGGGCTTCCCCGTCACGCCGGTTGCCGCAGCGGAAGCATCACCCGCGGGGTCTGCCACATCTGCGCACACCGGTTCCCCGGCGGTCTGCCACACTGATGCACACCGGCAAACAGAGGGTGTGCCACAACCAGACACACCGGCAGTGGCAGGGTCTGCCACATCTGCGCACACCGGCGATCAGGGGGTCTGCCACACTCGTGCACAGGGGTCTGCCACGCCCGTGCACAGAGATTCTGAGTCCTCAAGCAAAGCACCAAAAAGCAAACCCCAAGCACTGGCCAGCAGCAGCAAGCACCCGTCGGGGGCGCAACCGCAAAACCGAACGAATGGCCGCGACAAACGCTCGACGCCCGCTGCTGCTGCTACCTCTAACGGAAAAGCAGAAGAACTCGAGTCTTCTGCTATAACGAACAGCGCAGCGCCACAACATCTGGAAGACTATCTGCGCGACGCCTGGGAAACACGACCGGAAACGCCGCTGTGTGATGTCGCACCACCGGCGGTCTGGCTGCGCGACACCTGGCCGACACCCGTACAGCCGCACAGCCCGGCCTGGCAGGGTATGCAAAGCCAGAGCATCAGCCCGCGCGATCTGCTCGCGCTGATTCTGGCCGTATGGGCCGACAAGAGCGTCGAACACCCGCCGCGCTATCTAAGCTGGTTAGTGCAGCGCTGGCAGAGTATGCCGGACACGCCGCCGGTGAGTCACTGGGAACGCTGGCAGCGGCTGGCGCAACTTCCGCTGCGCGACTGGTCGCGCGAGGGGCGGTCGGAATGGCGGCGATTGGCCACCCGCACCCCCGATCTGCTGCCCTTTGGCCTGGAGCGCGTCTTCGCCATCAGGCCAGCGAGCGCGGGGCAGGGGGCTAAGCGGGCAGCCGTCGCCGAGGACAGGCGCGTGGCCGAGGACGACGACGGCCTGAGCACCATCCCCATCAACTGCACCTTCACCATCCACAACATCTGGTATCTGGTGGAGGGGCAACTGGCCACACAGCTTCCCCGCTCCACCTACGATGCCTGTGTCAGGGGGGCGCAGCCTGTCTCCTATATCAGGGGAGTGTTAACAGTGCGAGCGCGTGATGCGCGCGCCCGCGACATGCTGGCGCAGCAGTACGGCGCTCAGATCACGCAACTGACGTCCACGCTGGCCCGTCAGCCGATCGCGGTGCGGTTCATCGCGGACGAAAGCGCTGAGGAGAGTCTGACCGGGAGCGAACCCTCCGCGCGGAGCGTGTGAGCAGGGCTGGGCGGTAGGGGCAAGACTGCCAACCCGACCGTGTATAACACCGGGGAGAACGAAAGGGCGGGTTTCGAAACCCGCCCTGCCTGTTCACAGGGGCGTACACAGCGACATATCCTTATGCCATTCTCTCGCCCGGCGACGCCGTTGCGTGGGACAGAGGGGGGCGGTGCGAAGCTATCCGGTTGACAGCCCGCCGCAGACTCACTACGATCCGTGCATCGCGCAGCGCCAGACGCTGGCGTGCAAAAAGTGCCCGCAAGATCGCGTTATTTGCCGGAGAAAACCCCATGTTGGTCAAAGATTGCATGACGCATCCCCCCCTGACCATCCTGCCGGAGACCACGCACCGGCAGGCCGCCGAACTCATGCGCGAGCACAAGGTGCATCATCTGCCGGTGGTGGATAGGAACGGCAGGCTGGTGGGCATCGTCGTGGAGGAAGACTTGCTGGCGGCGCAACCTTCCCCCGCCACCACCCTGAGCATCTACGAGATTCACGGCCTGCTCTCCAAACTGCAGGTGCGGGAGATCATGAGTCGCCCCGTGCACACGACCACGCCCAACTGCCCGCTGGAAGAAGCCGCCCGTCTGATGCTGGACGAGGATATCGGTTGCCTGCCCGTCGTCGAAAACGATCAGGTGGTGGGCATCATCACCGACAGCGACATCTTCCGGGCGCTGGTGACCATGCTCGGCGGCGGGCAGAGCGGCGCGCGCTTCACCGTGCGGGTTGCCGACAGGCCGGGCATTCTGGCCCGCCTGGCACAGATCGTGGCTGACGCCGGAGGCAACATTGTCAGCGTGAGTAGCTGGCACGATCCGGAGGGGGCCGCTTACATCACCATCAAAGAGCAGGGCGCGGATTTCGTTCGCCTGAAGCCGGGCCTGGAGGCGCTCGACGCCGAGCTGACAGACTTGCAGGAAAAGCCGACCTGCCCGCGCCAGACCTACGGCTAGAGCATGTCATGCCCTTTTTCTCCCTCAACCCCAACCCCGCGCTGCGGGAGAAGGGGTGTCGCTCGTAGCGGCGCTGTTCTGCTGCGCCAGCGGGTGACAGCGCAGGCCGTTCCCCTCGCCCCGCGACGCAGTCGCGTGGAAGAGGGGCGCAGGGGTGAGGGAAAAACACCGGGCACAAGTTCATAACAGCCTCTAGAGCGCTTTATACACTTTTCTTCCTCATCCCCTGTCCCCTTCTCTCCCGCAAGCGGGGAGCAAGCGAGGAGAAGGGAAGCACCTGTGCGAGAGCGGGCAAATCCCCTCGTCCCGCGACGCAGTCGCGAGGGTGAGGGGAAAAGACTGCGCAAAAGTTCATGACAGCCCCTGGTACTCTCTCTGCGCCCTCGGCGTCTCTTGCCGCGCCGGTGAGGAACGCCTTCACCTGCACGCCCCTCAGAGTTTGCCCCGCCCCCGCCGCCGGATTAGACTTACTGCCAGTCTGACCGCCGGAGAGAGATCATGCTGGATCAGCGCACACGGGTTGTCCGGCGCGCATTGCGCCTGGCTGGAGCAGTCATGCTGCGCCTGTTGACGCGCACGCGCATCAGCGGACGCGAATATCTGGACACGCCCGGCCCGGTCATCTACGCCGCCAACCATACCTCGACCTTCGATGCCCTGCTGCTGTTCGTGCTGTTGCCACCGGATACGGTCTTCGTCGGCCCCGGCGACTTCGAACTGCTGTGGCCGGCCAACTGGATCGTGCGCCATGCCGGTCTGATCCTCATGAAGCGCGGCGCAGTCGACCGCGAAGGGCTGAAGCAGATGCTCAGTCACCTGGAAGCGGGCGGGCGGTTGGGCATCTTCCCCGAAGGCGGCACCTGGGAAAAACCCCTTGACGCCGTCAAGTCCGGCGCGGCCTATCTGTCGCAGGCCGCACAGGCACCGATCGTGCCAATGGCCTTCGGCAACACCTACCAGGTCTGGCGGCGCATCTTCCGGTTGCGCTTCCCCCGCCTGACGGTGACCATCGGCCCGCCGCTACCGCCCGTCCCGCCAACCGCCGACCGCCGTCAGCGTCAGGCCGAACTGGACGCAGCATCGCTGGCGCTGATGCGCACCATCTACGCCATGCTGCCGCCGGAGACGCAGGCGCACTACGACCGGCAGGCACGCCTGCGGTTCCGGGGCGAGCTGCTCTTCCGGCCCGACTCGCTGTACGTGCCACCCGATGTGTCGCTCGATGCACTGGCCGAACTGGTCGCCAAGCCCAACCTGTTCAGCCCGCTGCGCTATAATGCACGGTTGCCGGTGCGCCCGTTGGTGCGGCAGGGCCGTTTCGTGCGCCCGCGCGCCATGAAGCGGGCCGTAGATGCCCTCGCCGAAGCGTTCACCGCTGGCAACTTCGCCGGATACCTGGAATATCGCCTGGGCGAGGCCAAAGCCGCCGAGATTCGCGCGGCACTGGCGGTGATCAGCGCGGCTATGGACGACGCTGAGACCGCCGGTGCGCGTGTGGCTTTCCGCGTACAGGTACACGAGCTTCCCTCTGATGATGGGCGCACGGTGTGAGCCATCATGATCCTCAGCCTGATCATTGCGGTCCTCATCCCCCTGGCTTTTCTGCTCGGTATCTGGGCGCTGGAGATTTACGCGCAGAGCCGGTTGCGCACGGTCGCCCTGGCGATGGCCTGGGGCATCGGGGCCTTCGGGCTGGCGAGCATCTTCCACAACGCGCTGCTCCATTACAACGTCCTCAACTTCGAGCAGGTGGCACTGCTCAGCGCGCCGGTGACCGAGGAAGCGCTCAAGGCGCTGCTAATCGTCGGGCTGGCATCGCGGCTGGCGCTGGCCTACGCCGTAGACGGCACGGCCTACGGGTTTGCCATCGGCACGGGCTTCGCCATGGCCGAGAACATAGATTACGTCTTCAGCCACCCCGACCGCGCTCTATCCATCGCCCTGACCCGGTCGCTGTCGGTCAGCCTGATACACGCCACCACGACCGGTCTGGTGGGCACGGCAGCGGGCAGCAGCCAGTACCTGAGTCACCGCGCGCAACTATGGCGGGTGGGGCTCAGCCTGACGCTGGCCATGCTCGTGCACGCTATCTTCAACAAACTGGTACTCGACCTGGAGGGCGTGCCGCTGCTGGTGGTCGCTCTGGCGATGGGACTGGCGGGCATCGGCCTGATCGTGCTGCTCATTCAACGCTCGCTGAAGCAGGAACAGCGCTCCCTGGCGGCGGAACTGGCGCAGGTGACCAGCGCGCGCGAACTGGCCGCAGCCGCCAATCCCCAGCAGGTAGCACAATTGCTGGCCCGCTACCGGGGCACGATTGACCGCGAACGCGCCGAGCTGATCCGCCAGTATGTGGTGTTGCAAGCGCGGCGGGGGATGTTGCTGCGCAGTGCGGCGCTCAATCAGCGCCCGGATGTGGCCGCCTATCTGGACGGCGAGATCATGCGGACCGAGCAGCAACTCAACGCGCTGCGCAGCTCGATGGGCCTGTATACCTGGGTGTGGCTGCGCACGGTGTTGCCCAGCGAGGACAGCCGCGTCTGGCAGCAGATCAGTCAGCGGCTGGGAGCGGACACGCCCATGCTGGCCCTGATCCTGCATCTGGACGAGCGCCGCGCCCAGACCCCGCGCCAGGAAATGGAGGCCCGCAAGACGTTGTTGCGCATGAACCCGCTCTTCCATGACCTGCAAGAGAGCGAACTGGAAGACGTAGCGCTGCTGCTCAACCGGCACACCTTCCGGGGCGGGCAGGTGGTGATCGAGCCAGGGGTGCCCAGCGACCGGCTCTATCTGGTGGCGGCGGGTAGCCTGGTATGGAGCGCCGTGGACGATGAGGGAGTCGAGACGATCCTCTCGGCCTACGCCCGCGGCGACGTGTTTGGCAAGTTGGGCGTGCTCGACGACGAGCCGGACATCACCCGCGTGCAATGCCTGGAGGATGTGACTGTGTACACGCTGTCGCGCGCCGACTTCGCCGCGCTGGTCTATGCCAAGCCGCAGGTCGGCCTGGCCATGATGCGCGAACTGGCCAACGAGATTCGCAACCTGACCCTGCTGGCCATGTGGTTCCGCCGCACCAGCGAGGGCGGGGCAGAATACGCCCCGCAGCAGGGGTCAGCCTGAGCCGCGCCGCCCGAACGCGCGTCAGCCGTCAGGCAAACGGCGTTTCCCCTTCTGTATACTGGCATAGAATGTGTGCAGCAACCCAGGGAGGAGAGTCCCGGTGAAAAAGCTGACCCTGGTCTTGATAGTGTGGATAGCGACGCTGTGCGCAGGGATATTCCCCGCCCAGGCCCAGCATGGCTTCGGCCCCACCATCTTCACGTTCGAGTGCGACGTGTCTACCGTGACCCTACCCGACCTGGAGTCCGGCACCTTGACGGCAACGCTATCGTGGCACATTGCCCATGTGCGCGAAGGGATGCGCGTGGCCCTGCACACCTATCAGGGGCACGCCTGGCAGCCGGTTGAGACGCCCGATCCCCTGCCGCCCGTCGGCAGCCTGAGCGTGCCGCTGACCGCACCGATGAACTTCGGCCCGCCGACCTTGCGCCTGAGCGTGCTCGATCGAGGCGGGGCGACGCTCGACGAGCGCACCCTGGTCATCCCCTACGACCCCGACTGGCTGGCCGCACTGCAACCGGCCATTGTCTCCTTCAGCACGCCGACGCAAAGCCTGCCCGCGGCTGTGCTGGCAACGGGGCAGGCGCGCGTTGAGGTGAGCTGGGAAGTGCGCGATCGGCCTCCTCTGACGGCGCTTGTCTTCAATCAGGTCTTTGCCGATGGGCGAGTGCAGAACATCGAACTGCCGCGCGACCATCTGTGGGTGCCCTCGCAGGGGACAGGGCCGGTGGCCCCGCTGCTGCCCCCGGCGGGGACCGAAGTCCGTCTGCGCCTGTCGCTGGTGCACGTGATCAGCGCGGAGGTGCTCGATCAACGGGAGATCGTCCTGCCGGTCATTGGCACGGCCATACCGCCAACGCCCGGCCCGACGCCCGAACCGACGCCCACCCTGCCACCATCGTTGCCCAACCCCGGTGACCTGGCGATCCAGACGGAGTGTCCTGTCGGCCAGGCACACTCTATGCGCGGCTGGGTGGACGGACCGGGCATTCCCTCGCCGGACGGGCAACGCCTGGTCTACAGCGCCAACCCGCTCAACGACGCCCGCCTGATCATTGCCAACGCCGACGGCTCTGGGCAGATCGTTATCCCCGCTCCTGACCGGACACGGCCCTTGAGCATCCGCCCGCGCTGGTCGCCGGACGGGGAGCGCATCGCCTTCGCCAGCCTGTCCCAGACGCCCGACGGCGGTGGCACGATCTACGCCATCCGCGCCGATGGCACCGACCTGCGCCGTGTGGCGACCTATAGCGGCTTCTACGACGATCTGGCGTGGTCAGCGGACGGCACGCTGCTCTATTTCAGCAGCGCAGACGCCGAGTCTCCCAGCGGCTATCGCGTCTATGCGGTGCGCCCGGACGGACTGAGCACGCCGACAGCCTATGCGGAGGGATGTGGGATCATTCAGCGCGCCGCGCCGTGAGGGTTGACAGGAAGCAGCGGGTAATAGTCACTGGCTGAAACGGCTCGAATGTCACTCGCCCCAGTCCTCGACCAGTAGTCCTGCTACTCGACCGAACTCGCGCGTGTTGTGCGTGACGACGATCAAGCCATTCGCCAGTGCGATGGCCGCGATTTGCAGGTCGTAGGGGCCGATAGGCGTCCCTGCGGCCTCAAGGGTGGCTCGAATTTGGGCGTAGGTCTCGGCGGCGCGATCATCGAAAGGTAGCGATACGAACTGATCGAGGAACCGGTGCTGACGTTGCAGTGTGACGACAGGCTGCCGACTTTTCTGTGCACCATAGAAATTTGCGCCATTCCCCACCGGGCTTTAGCCCGGTGGGGAATGGCGCTTACCTCCCTTCTCATGTTGTGGCAGAATTAGAGTATGATTCGCACCTACAAGTACCGGCTGTATCCCACCAACGCGCATCAGAAGGCGCTCGACTTCCTGCTGTGGCAGGGTCGGCTGCTCTACAATGCCGCGCTGGAGCAGCGCATCACCCTCTACCGCGAGACGGGCCAGGGCGTGACCTACCCGCAGCAGTGGGCGTACTTC
>ENA-ORXB01002650-ORXB01002650.1-sediment-metagenome-genome-assembly--contig:-NODE-2650-length-14579-cov-3.398773_pt1 | contig 14579 bp, 10 predicted proteins | sample MGYA00237863_ERZ511475 | MGnify/ENA primary metagenome ERZ511475 (study PRJEB26305, sample SAMN06343858) | sediment metagenome | isolation source: hot spring sediment | place: Canada: British Columbia... | reverse complement strand
ATTTTTATTTTAACGGGAATATTTTTTTCAAAATTTTCATTTATTTGTGCAAGGGCAACAAGCTTTCTTGCTTTGGCATATGAAACCCTGCCTGACTCAACATAGACTTCTATCTCATCGCCTTCTTTAAGAGTATCCCATTCTTCTTCTAAGAATTCAGAACGGGGAACAAATTTTTCTGCCTTACTTTTCAAATCAATCAAAATACCATCATTACTTTTTCTAACTATCAAGCCTTTAACAACTCCTTCAATGTTTTCAACTGTTGTCATCTTTAACAATTCTTCAAAACTCTCCATATTTTACTCCCCCAAATTTTCTAAAAATTCAATAACTTCTTTAATATGTTCTTTCGGTGTAGAAGCACCCGCTGTTATACCTACTTTTTTTACACCCTTAAACCATCTTTTTTTCAAATCTTTTACTGTCTCAACATGATAGGTATTCTCAAGCTCTTCTTTACATATTTCCGCTAATTTTTTTGTATTGGCACTCATTTTGCCACCCAATACAATCATCACATCAACTTTTTTAGCCAATTCTTTAGCTTCCCTTTGTCTTACTGTTGTGGTCTGGCAGATTGTATTAAACACCCTCAACTCCTCACATAAAGGAAGAAGTTTTTCTACGGAGCGTTTAAAGACTTCGGGTTTTTGAGTTGTTTGAGATATTAGTCCTACTTTTTTATATTTTTTTTCCGGTATATCTTCTGGTCTTTCAAAAACTATAGCCTGATTATTTATATAACTTAACAAACCTTTCACCTCGGGATGATTTTTATCACCCAAATAGAATATTTCATATCCTTCTTTTTTAAGTATCTCAAGCTTAACAAGCGCTTTTTCTACAAAAGGGCAAGTAGCATCAACCAATAAGATTTCTTTTCCATTTTTGTCAAGATAATCTTTTTCCTCTTTTGATATACCATGAGATCGAATTACAAGTATCCCTTTTCTAACATCAGTAACAGCATTTACAACTTTTAACCCTTGCTCCTCCAACTCTTTTACCACTGAAGGGTTATGAATAATTGGCCCCAGAGTAAAACAATCTACTTTATTTTTTTCCAGCGTTTTTTTTGCCAGATTAATCGCCCTTTTTACCCCATAACAAAAACCAGCAGAGCGTGCTACATAGATTTCCATAATTTTCTTTTCTCCAGAACAATTATATATATTTTATTTACTACTTCTTCTACCGTTAAGTTTGAACTATCTATTAAAACAGCATCTTCTGCAGGTCTTAAAGGTGCTAATTCTCTATTGCTATCCTGATCATCTCTTCTTTTAATATCTTCCAATACTTCCTGATAATTAACACTAATATTTTTTTCTAAAAGTTCTTTGTAACGCCTTAATGCCCGTATTTCTGGAGTTGCAAAAAGAAAAAATTTTGCAAAGGCATCTTTAAAAACAACAGTCCCCATATCTCTTCCTTCAGCAACCAATTTACCTGCTTCACCCATCTTTCTCTGCAAATATCCCATTCTCTCCCTTACTTCTTTCTCTTTAGAGATTGTAGAAGCCCACATACTAACTTCTGGAGTTCTAATAAGCTCAGTTACATCTTTATCATTACAAAAAACTCTCTGCGAACCATCATTGTTATACGAAAATCTTATATGGAAATCTTTTAATAACTGGATATATCTTTCTTTATCATTTTCAAAACCTTTATTTAAAACTTCAAGGGCAAAAGCCCTATACATTGCCCCAGTATCAAGGTAACTATAATTTAATTTAAGTGCTAAAGCCTTCGATACAGTGCTTTTGCCGCTTCCAGAAGGGCCATCAATTGTTATAACTTCAAGCATTTATTAAGCTCTCCATAATTTTAAAAAAATCGGGAAAAGAAATTTTAACAGACGAAACATCATCAAGTTCCAGCCCCTTATCAGAACATATTCCAAAAACATAGAAAGCCATTGCTATCCTATGATCACCAAAAGTTTTAACCTTTCCATATTTAAATGACCTTTTTCCATGAATGACCATGCCTGCCGGTAGTTCTTCTACATGAACTCCTGAACTTCTCAATCCTTCTATCATCGATTTTATTCTATCGCTTTCTTTAACCCTCAACTCTTCTGCATTATCAATAATCGATACCCCATTAGCAAAAGATCCTGCTACGGCAAGTATTGGTATTTCATCAATAACTCTCGGTATAATATCACCTTTTATAACAAAAGGTTTCAAAGTATCAACTCCATTGACTACTATATCACCAACAGGTTCTCCACACTCATTCCTTTTATTTGCAATTTTTATATTAGCACCCATATTAGTAAGAACATCAATGATTCCAGTTCGCGTATCGTTTAGAGATACATTTTTTATAATGACAAATGAATCTTTTAAAAGTGTTGCAGCTACGATAAAAAATGCCGCAGACGAAATATCTCCGGGCACAACCAATCTAAATGATGGTATTTTATCCACAGGTGAGATTTTTATTGTTTTATCAATAACTTTTATTGGGATACCAAGATGTTCCATCAATCTTTCTGTATGATCTCTTGACTTAGCTGGTTCTGTAACGATGGTTTCACCCTCAGCATACATACCAGCCATAAGTATTGAAGATTTTACCTGTGCACTTGCTATTTTTAAACTATAATTTATTCCCCTTAGTTTTTCATTTCCTATAATCGCAAGGGGAGGAAAAGAATTATTATTTCTACCTATAATTTGCGCTCCCATCATGCTCAATGGTTCAATTATTCTTTTCATAGGTCTTTTAACCAAGTATTTATCACCGCTAATAACAGAAAAGAAATTCTGTGCAGATAAAATTCCAGTTGCTATCCTTATAGTTGTACCTGAATTACCTGCATCAAGCACACAAGAAGGCTCCTTAAGACCTCGAATACCAACCCCTTCAATAATACATTTCGATTTTATTCTGCTAATCTTAGCCCCTAAATTTCTAAAAACATTTATAGTACTTTTATTATCTTCCCCCAATCCCATATTTTCAATTAAGCATTTTCCTTCTGATAGAGAAGCAAATATAATGGCTCTGTGAGTTATTGATTTATCGCCAGGTAGATTTATTTCTCCCTTCAAAAATTTAGCAGGCAAAACTTTCATAACGTTTGATTATATGATTAATAAATGATTTTTACAAGAAATTTAAAAAAATAAGAAACAATTGCTAATCATTGATAGACAAAATCAATATCCATTAGAATTGTAAAAATATTTTATATCTAAAAGTTAATTGAATTTTTCATACTCAGATAAAAACTAAATTTGCATCAAAGTCTAATAAAAAATATTTTTTCCCACCTAACTCAATAGAAAATTTGTCCATATCCGGTGATTTAAAAACTTTTAACTCAATTCCCATGTTTTTAAAAAAATTAATATTCTGTTTTTTCACACCAACTATTGAATCGTAATCATACAAATTACAATTAACAATAAAAATATCCTTACCCTTATTTCTGAATATCTCTTTTAAAAAACATCTCCATAAAAAAGATTCGATCATTATACGCCAATTTTCAATCATATATCCCATATAAATCTGTTTTTCATCAAAGAACTCTGTTAATCCAACTCTTATTACCTTAATATGCCTTTTATAGCACTCTAACAATGCATAAGCACCACAAGAAAAAATATCATCCAAATTGCAGTATGAAGTAACACCCAATTTAATATAATTTTCAATGGGAGTATTTTTCAAAACTATCAAGGGATACAATCTTATAAAATCTGGCTTAACTGTACTAACAATATCAATAGTCTTCCTAAAAGATAAGCATGTCTGAGTTGGAAGTCCAAGCATCAGCTGGTAGCCTAAATTAAACCCCATCTCTTTAAGTAAGCCTGTCTTTTCAATACACTGACTTACATCATATTTTCTTCTTAATAATTTTAAAATTCTATTATCCAGGGTCTGGACACCAAGTTCCACAGTATTAACAAGCCCTCTAATTATACTTGCTTTCCTGTATGTCACACTATCTGGTGTAGTTGAAATACGAATGGAATTGATTATTCCTTTTGTTTTCAAATCATTGGCTTGATCGAGTAAACTTAATAAGGTTTTTTCAGGGAGATTTAAAAAAGTCCCACCATAAAAAGCAAGCTCAACCGCTTCATAATTTTTTGAAAAATTCATATATTTTTGAACTATTTCATGAAGGCTCTCACCTGCACCATGTTCTTTAAGGGCATTTTGATTACAATAAATACAATTATATACACAGCCCTTCATAGAAATAAAATAAGGGATGACAAGCAACTTATTCATTGTCTATATGCTTACCCTTTAAAAAAAGATAGGCTTTTTTCGCCGCTTTTTGTTCAGCATTTTTTTTTGTTTTTCCTGTACCATGAAAAATCTCATTTTCCGACAGTACCAGTTTTACATAAAAAGTTTTATTGTGGGCATCTCCCTCTTCTTTTTCCACTACATATTTGGGTAATGGAATTTTTTTTGTTTGTAGATATTCTTGTAATAAAGATTTGTAATCTTCAAATACTTCTTTTGAACTTTCAAATAGGTTGAATCGACTCTGAACCCATTTAATTACAAAATCAATTCCCTTATCAAGATACATGGCACCAATAAATGCTTCAAATACATCTGCAAGTATTGACTCTTTTTCAATGCCCAAATCTTTCTCTTCACCTTTTCCCAACTCAATCCATTTATGTAAATTAAGTGATTTACTGACTTTAGCCAATATTTTACCATTGATGTATGAAATTCTTTTTTTTGATAATTCTCCCTCTTTTAAACTAACATATCTGTTATATAAAATATGTGTTACAGCTAAATTTAACACAGAATCTCCGAGAAACTCTAATCTTTCATAATTATTTTTGCTATTATAGGATGGATGAGTAAAGGCAAGATAAAAATCATCAATGTTAGAAATTTTTTCTCCTACCAATCTCTCAACAAAATTTTGAAAATTTTTCTTATTCATTTTTCAGTTGCAAAATTGCCCTTTTTAAACTAATTTATTAATAAAAATGAACAGGTTTATAGATACCATATTTGTAATTGTTTTTTTAATCATAACTGTCATAGCAGGAATAATATTTGGTTTAAGCAACAAAACCTTTTTTAACATTCTTATATTTAATGCCATTTCTACGATTATTTTTCGCATAATTTTTTATTATAACACCAAATTGGAAAAAACAAAAACTGCTGAATTAGTAAAAATAGAATCCTCTAACATAAGACTTGGAAGAATTAGTGATGAAAATCCCTTCAAAACAGCTTTTCAACCACTGCTTGATTGTTTTCTAAAAATTCAACAAATAGAAAAAAAATTAAGAGAAACTATTTCTTCCATATTTCACAATTCCAGCGAAATAAATGAATCAACGATCAAAGAATATGAAACAATCTTGAATATCTCAAAGACTATTGAAGAAATTATTGTTGCCATGAGAGATTTTTCTGAAAAAATTGAGACTATCAGTGTTAATATAGATGAGAGTTCTTCAGCAACATTAGAATTAGCTGCAAGTATTGAAGAAGTGAGTGATAAAATAGCAAAATTGTTTAGTTACATAGATGAAGTATCAACTGCAATATTTCAGCTCATCGCTATATCCAAAGAGTTAAATAATAATTTAGATAATCTTAGAAAAATTACTGAAGATACAAATGCGGCAATGCTTGAGATGGAAGCATCCATCAAAGAAGTAGAGATAAAGGCTCTTGAAACAGCAAAATTTACAGAAGAAATGGAAAAGGATGCCGAGTTAGGAAAAGAGGCAATACTTGCAACTGAATCAAGTATGACAAAAATAAAGGATTCCAACGATTTTTCCTTTAATGCTCTAACGGAATTATCCCAGGACATTAAATCCATTGGAAAAATTCTGCAGGTTATCGAAGATATTGCTGAAGAAACTGCATTACTTGCATTAAATGCAGCAATTATAGCGGCACAATCTGGAGATCAGGGAAAATCTTTTTCTGTTGTTGCAGAAGAAATAAAAGAATTAGCAGAAAGAACCGGTGTTTCTACTAAAGAAATTGCGTCAATCATACAAAATATATTAGCAAAAGGAGACAGGGCTCTTAATGCCATTACCCAAAGTACTAAAACAATAAAAGAAGGTGTTGAACTCACTTCTCAGACTGGTGAAATTTTCAAAAAAATACTTCAATCCATAGAAAAAGCAGATGAACGAGTGAGAGAGATTGCAAAAGCAAATATCGAACAATCAAAAGGTATTACCCACATAGCAAAATCAACAGAACAGATAAACCATATGGTATCTGAATTTACAAAGGCTATGAATGAGCAGAGAAAGGGTGCCGAACAAATAATAATTTCAACAGAAAAAGTTAAAGAAATAGCAAATTTTTCAAAAAATTCCACCGCTGAACAAGCAAAAACAAGCAAACAATTAAGTAATTCAGTCGTCCAAATCAATGAAATGACTAAGTTTTTTAAGAATCAGGTAATAAAGATACGCAACGATTTTGAAACAATTGCCAAGAGCATGCTAATAATTAAACCAGTAAATGAATCTATAACTACATCAAATAAAAAAATATCTTTATTACTAAAAAATTTAGAGAAAGAACTTCAGGAAATAAACACTTTAAGAAAATCTGTTTTAAATGACCAGGACAATTCTTAATTTATTTGAAATTCTACTAAACTATTATGGTAAGCAAAATTGGTGGCCCGCTGATACACAATTTGAAGTTGTAATAGGTGCAATTTTAACACAAAATACTGCGTGGAAAAACGTAAACAAAGCAATTAACAATCTCAAAGAAAAGAGACTTCTTGAACCAGAAATACTAAATCTTACAGATTCTGAAACAATTGAAAATTTGATAAAACCATCTGGTTTTTATAGGCAAAAAACAAAAAAAATAAAAAATTTTCTTGATTTTTTCATTAAATATGATTTTAATTTTGATAAGCTTAGTAAAGAAGAAAGATTAAGAGAAAAACTCTTAAAAATAAATGGTATAGGCAAAGAGACTGCAGATAGTATTCTTCTTTATGCCTTAGAACTCCCCTATTTCGTCATAGATAGTTACACCAAAAGATTATCTTTTCGATTAAACATAATAGACAATGAAATAGTAAAATACGAGGATTTACAATCCATTTATGAGTCAGAACTTCCAAAAGATATAGAAATTTACAAAGAATATCACGCTTTAATTGTTGAACACTCAAAAATCCATTGTAAAAAAAAGCCATACTGTTTTTCTTGTCCAGTGGATTTCATGTGTAAGTATTACAAAGAGTTAAAATAATATGGATTACTATAATAAAGAAGACCACATTGAGCTAATTCAAAATGAGAAAGGAATCTGGCAAAAACAAAAGCCCAGCTATAAAATGCCATGGATAAACATAGTTCTTTTTATTTTAACATTTTTTACCACAACTTTTGCAGGTACACTTATGGCCGGTAAAGAGCCATTTATTTTAAAAAATTTAAAATATGGACTATCTTTTTCTATCTCTTTACTTACCATACTTCTTTTTCATGAATTTGGGCATTACATTCTTTCAAAAAAACATGGTGTAGAAGCAAGCCTTCCGTTTTTTATACCCGCTCCTTCTTTCATAGGCACTTTTGGCGCAATAATTAAAATGAAATCAAACATTGATAGTAAAAATCATCTAATCGATATTGGCACTGCTGGACCATTAAGTGGATTTGTAATATCCATTCCTTTTCTTATTTATGGTATATATAACTCAAGTATTGTAGATACTATACCAGAAGGAAGCTTATCACTTGGAGATTCACTCTTAATAAAAATATTGATTAAAATTATTATTGGAAACTTACCTGAAAGTAAAGATTTAATGCTACACCCAGTTGCTTTTGCTGGATGGATTGGTTGTTTTGTAACTGCAATGAACCTTTTTCCTGTAGGGCAATTAGACGGTGGACACATAGCCTACGCTTTTTTTACCAAAAGATCTATATTAATAAGCAGGCTCTTTATATTTATCAGGCTTTTTTTCATGGGAAGGCTGGTTCTTATGGGCTTTTTTATTAATTTTAATCGGGACAAAACATCCACCTGTATTAGATGAATCTGAAAAAATAACCCCTATAAGAAAAATTCTTGGTATTTTTTCTCTTATCGTTTTCATTCTTACCTTTATACCTGCTCCTTTTAAATAAAAAAATATTCCAATATTGGGGTATGAATTTTATCCCTTTTTTCTAAAAAAAATTTTATATCTGGACAGTGAAAAATTATGAGATACAATAAATAGTATGAAGTTTTTAAAAGAGAAGGAATTATGGTTGATCCTTTTTGTTCTAGGGGTAATAATTCTTAATTACCCTCTTATTACAATTTTTAACCAATTAATTTTTGTATCTGGTTATCCCTTATTTTTCATTTATTTAAACTTAGGCTGGTTAATATCTATCTTTATAATATACCTATATTCAAGAGGCATTGATTAAAAATGCTCTGGGAACAAATAATTTTAATAGTTGTATTTGGTTACTTAATAATCCTTTTCCTCATCGCCTATTTTGCAGATAGACTAAAAGAAAAAGGTAAAAGCTTAGCCGCAAATCCTTACATATACTCATTTTCTCTGGCAGTTTATTGTACAGCCTGGACTTTTTATGGGAGTGTAGGACTTTTTACAAACCATGGTTACCAACATATCTTGATTTACATTGGTCCCACATTTGCAGCTTTTACCTGGTGGCACACTCTTAAAAAAATTATTTTAATTGCGAAACAGCATAATATCACATCAATTGCAGATTTCATAAGTACGAGATATGGAAAATCCACTTATCTTGCTGGTTTTATAACTTTTATGTTAACAATTGGAATGTTACCTTATATCGCCTTACAACTAAAAGCCATCTCAAATACACTTAATATTCTTTCTACAAGTGGGTTAAAGCCTCAAACACCACTTACAATAAAAGATTTTTACTTAGATCATGCATTTCATATAGCAGTTTTACTTTCCATATTTGGAGCTTTATTTGGCGCAAGAAAATTAGATGTTACTGAAAGGCATGAAGGAATGGTAATAGCAATTGCTTTTGAAGCCTTTGTAAAATTAATAGCCTTTATTGCAGTAGGTATATATATTACCTACTTTGCTTTTAACGGATACAAAGACATATTAAGTCAGGGACTATTTTTTTTAGAAATAAAAGAATTATACACAATTAACACCCCTCCTACGCCAGACTATTTTCAGTGGTTCAATCTTATGATTTTATCTGGAATTGCAGTCATGTTTTTACCAAGGCAATTTCATATTTCTGTCATAGAGAACTATGATGTAAACCATATAAAAAAAGCTATGTATATTTTTCCATTGTATCTTTTCGCGATTAATTTCTTCGTACCAGCCATATCAATTGGTGGTAGACTTTTAGGTTTTTCAATGCATGATTCTGATTTATTTGTTTTATTAATCCCTATAGCCAGAGGTGAAGACTTACTAAGTTTACTCGCTTTTATTGGCGGTTTCTCAGCTGCTACAGGTATGATAATAGTGGAAACAGTAACACTAAGTACAATGATATTAAATCACATCATATCACCAATTATTGTAAAAATTACATTTAAAAAATTAGACTTATCATTTCTGCTCATACATATAAAAAGGCTTATGATTCTAATGGTATTATTACTTGGTTATATTTATTTTAAAATAATTCCAGAAAAATTTATTCTCGTAGACATTGGCCTCATGTCCTTCTGCGCTGTTTTACAATTAGCTCCATCAATTTTTTTGGGAATATATTGGGACAAAGTTAATAAGATTGGTGCATTCACAGGTATTTTAGCAGGTTATATAATATGGTTTTATACGTTATTTCTCCCTTCCCTGATAAATGTTTTTCCCCAACTGGAAAGTGTAATTAAAAATGGACTTTTTGGAATCGAGATGCTCAAACCCCAGGCTTTATTTTATCTAAAAAATTTAGACATCTGGAGTCATACAATTTTCTGGTCTTTAACTTTTAATTTTTTATTTTTAATTACTTTTTCTCTTCTAACAAAACAATCTCAAAAGGAAAAAATTCTTGCTAATAGCTTCGTAAACATTGATAAAAAAGACTCGGTGCCTGAGCTACTAGAACAACAGCATATTGATAGATCTCCATCTATAGACGAATACAGAGAATTTCTCTCTAAATTCATAGGAAAGTCTTCTGCAGAAAAAGCAATTGATAACTTTATAGAAATCCATAATATACAAAAGCCCTATATTTTGACATCATCTCAAGAACTTGAATTAAGAAGCTTTGTAGAAAAGACTCTTGCTGCCCATTTAGGAGGACCTACAGCAACTGCTATCTTAGAAAATTTCTTAAAAATCTTTGGTACAAAGATTGTAAAAATATTTGATATATTTCAAGATGTTTCCGAATCATTAAAAGAAAGCAGACAAGCACTTGCTATAAGGTTAAAAGAACTTTCACTTTTATATTCTTCATTAGAAAAACTAATGACTTCGATTGATAAAGAAACCATTATGGATAATGCCATAGAAATGCTAATTTCTAATTTTAATGCTGACGCATGCGCAATAGCATTGATCGATGATAACAAAAAACTTCGCATTAAACATCAAAAGGGTTTAAGTGATGATTATTCAAACTTCGAATTTGATATGGAAAAATCCTTTGCAGGAAAATCTTTCGAGGAAAACAGGGTTATTTTTGTTGAATCTCTTCAACATATCCCATTTCCACCACAAATAAAAACCTTAAAAGATGGAAGCTTAGTTGAATCCTTTGCAGTATCACCAATTTTATATGCTGGTTCACCTATGGGAGTAATAATCATTTTTAATAAGACCAAAAGATTCTATACTGAGCAATTTAAAAATTTTTTTAAAGGATTAGCTAATCAGATAGGCTTAGCCTTAAAAAATGCTCAACTGTATCATGAACTTGCTGAATTAAACTTGGCACTGGAAAAAAAAGTAGCGGAAAGAACCATTGAACTTGAAAGAAAATCATTATTATTGGAAGAAGCAAATAAACATCTACAGGAGATAGATAAGCTTAAATCCCAATTTCTTGCTACAATGTCTCATGAATTAAGAACTCCTCTTAATTCGATTATAGGTTATACACAACTCATCCTTGATGGCGTTGATGGGCCTCTTTCTCCAGAACAAAAGGAGGATTTAGAGAGAATAGAAAGGAATGCAAAGCATTTATTACAGCTTATAAACGATATCTTAGATCTATCAAAGATTGAAGCGGGAAAAATGGAATTAAATATCACCAAGGTAGATCTGCTAGAAGTATTTGAACAATCAATAAGCATAATAAAACCTTTAATAAGCGGTAAACCAATAGAAATTGAAAAAAGATACGAAGCCCAGAGTTGTTTTGTGCTTGCAGACAAACAGAGATTAGAGCAAATTCTTATCAATCTTTTAAGTAACTCTGCCAAGTTTACGGAAAGGGGAAAGATAATAATTGGCTTTAGAAAAATCTTTGATATGCTAAAAAAACCATGGGTTGAAATCTTTGTATCCGACACTGGTATAGGCATCTCCAAAGAAAATATTGATAAAATTTTTAAAGCTTTTAAACAATTGGAAGAGACATCAACAAGAAAACATGGTGGTACAGGTCTTGGTTTAAGTATTACAAAAAAATTAGTTGAAATGCATGGTGGAGCAATCTGGGTAGAAAGTACACCGGGAGAAGGAACTACTATGACCTTTACAATCCCTGCAGCTACGGAAGGAGAAATTTTCTATCCCTATACTAAAGAAGTTTTCCTAACAGAATCAGGAAAGCGGAAAAAACATAAAGTTATAATCATTGAGGAACGTGAAGATATTTTACAAATAATTTATGACTTTTTATCAAAAGAAGGGTATGAAGTTGATTATGCAAATTTAGAAAATGCTATGGACAAAATAACCAAAGAAAAACCCATGAGCATAGTCATTGATTTGATGTTTACAGAACAAAAAGGATGGAATATATTAAGACTCCTAAAAGATAATAAAGAAACTACAAATATACCCATAATTTTAATCTCCATTGAAGGGGATACAAAAATGGGCTATACCATTGGTCCCATTGACTATATTATTAAACCACTTATTCAGGAAGAAGTTATCAGGGAGCTCAAAAAAATTGAAAAGTCTCTTGAAAGTAAAATAGTATATATTGTAGATGATGATCCGGATGCACTAAAACTTTTAGAAAAAATTGTTAAAGAGGCTGGTTATGAAGTTAAGACTATATCCTCTGGAAAGGAGGTTTTAGAGTATTTAACAATTGAAAGACCAGGATTGATATTATTAGATCTTTTTATGCCAGAAATAAGCGGTTTTGATGTGATTGAATATATAAGAAAAACTCCCCATCTGGCAAATATACCTATAATAATAATTACAGGTGGTGATCTCACAAAGGAACAAAAAAAATTTCTTGATGATGGGAAACTCAAAATCTTCTTTAAAACAAAGTTCACTTCAGAAGAACTTTGTAAAGAAATAAAGAAAATTCTTGATAGTTTTAATGGGTAGAGGTTTGTTATGAACAAAAAATTAATTTTAATAGCCGATGATGAAATTGATAATGTAATACTTCTACAAAAGAGACTCAAAGCTTCAGGGTTTGACACAATCGAAGCTTATGATGGCAATGAAACCATAGAAAAGATTTTTCAGCACAATCCAGATCTTATACTACTTGACATTATGATGCCGGGAAAAGATGGGTATGAAGTGTTACAAATATTAAGAAATAATGAAAAAACTAAAGATATTCCCGTAATAATGTTAACAGCCAGGGCTGAAATACCTGATAAAGTAAAAGGTTTAGAATTGGGAGCAGAAGACTATGTTACTAAACCATTTGACTATAATGAGCTTCTGGCAAGAATTAATTCCCATCTCCAATCCAAAAAAGAGGTAGAGGAGAAAATAAAATTAGAAAAATTAGCAGCCCTATCAACAATGATGGAAGGAGTAGCTCATGAGGTTAGAAATCCACTTGTTGTGATTGGAGGATTTACAAAAAAGTTACTTTCTATGACCCCGGAGGATGATCCAAGAAGACCATATTTAGAAATGATTCAAAAAGAAGCAAAAAGACTCGATAAAATGATACAGGATATTTATGAGTTCAAAATTATAACTCTTAATATAAATGAAAAGGTTTCTATAAACAAATGCCTCGAAGAAATTATCGATAGCTACACAGAAATATGTAAAAACAACAACATAAATATAGTAAAGGAGTTGTCTAAAGAAGATGTTATGATTGACATGGATAAAAAGCTTTTTTCCCGTGCCATAAAAAACATAATAAATAATTCTATTGAAGCAATGCCAGATGGCGGAGAATTAAGAATTTCAACAGATATTACTGATAATAAGTTATTCATCTACATCAAAGATACTGGTATTGGCATTGAAGAACAAGACCTAAAATATATTTTTGATCCCTTTTTTACTTCTAAAATGGAAGGAACAGGGCTTGGCTTAACACAGGCTTTAAAAATTATCCAGGGTCATAAAGGGACTTTAGCAATCACAAGCAAAAAAAATTTTGGCACTACTGCTATAATATCTTTTAATCTCTCTTAAAATTTTTATTACTAAAAGGCTTAAAGAAAAAAGCTAAATAAGTCAAACTGATTAAAGATTGTATAATAAAAATATACTTCAAAGGAAAGAATTCTGCAAAAAAGCCAGTTACTAAAACTCCAATGGGATATACCCCTAAATAAACACTTGTAAAAAAACTTGCAGTTCTTCCTCTAAATTCTTCTTTTGTACTCAGATGTATAAAAGAATTAGCAGATGCGTAAAATAAAACCATAAAAAATCCTAAAATAATAGCTACAAAACAAAAAAAATAAAAATTTGAAGACAGACTAAAAACAATAAGAGACAATGAAAAGGCATAAGCAGTTCTCTTAAATCTTTTTTTTATCCCTGAATCATCCCTTGCTTCAATTGTCATAAACAAAGAACCTAAGATAGTCCCTAATCCTAAAAGACCCATTATAACTGACACAGTCTGGGGGTTATCAGAAATAGAGTTTTTAATATAATAGGGCAAAAGACCTAAATAAGGTAAAATTAAAAAACTATATAAAAATACAACCTTTATTACCCAAAATATATCCTTTTCAGAAATAATATAGTCAAATCCTGATTTTATAACAGAAAAAAAATTTTTATTTTTTTTATTGTGTTTTTTAGTTAAAGTTTCAGTTAGTAATATTACCAATAGAAACGGAAGATAACTAAAACCATTGACTATAAAACATCCTCCCAATCCAACAAAGTAAACCAGTACACCAAATAAAGATGGTCCTATGAACCTTGATAGATTAAATTGTAGTGAATTCAAAGCTATAACTGAGGATATTTTTTCCGGTCTCACAAAGGAAATCAAAATATTGTAATAAATTGGATAAGAGACGGCAGATCCAATCCCTGATATAAAAGCAAGAAAAGCTAAACCTTCATAAGTTATGGTACCATTGTAAACAGAGATACCAATATAAAAAGCTACAGCTAAACTTAATGATTGGGAAAATAATAGAATTTTCTTATTATTAAACGAATCAGCTAAATA
>ENA-ORXB01002648-ORXB01002648.1-sediment-metagenome-genome-assembly--contig:-NODE-2648-length-14592-cov-6.072752_pt1 | contig 14592 bp, 8 predicted proteins | sample MGYA00237863_ERZ511475 | MGnify/ENA primary metagenome ERZ511475 (study PRJEB26305, sample SAMN06343858) | sediment metagenome | isolation source: hot spring sediment | place: Canada: British Columbia... | reverse complement strand
TTGTGGATTCGTCCTTGGTATATATCGGGAACACAAGCTATTCTGAGCCAATATAATCACCCTGACCAATGCTCATTGGCATTAATGGTCAATGCGAATGGCCAGATCATTTTCTATCTGGGAGATGGAGGGAAATATCATGCAGATGGAGAGCATATATCCCCAGAGAAATCTCTGCATGTTCCTCAACCGAAAGGTCCACTCAATATACGTTGGCAACATCTGGTAGCAGTGTGGGATGGCCAGGTCAAGCGCATTTATGTCGATGGCCGAAAGGTCGCCGAGTGGCGATGGGAGGGAAAAGTAAACTGGTCTGCCGTGCCTCTGCGTTGGGGAGCAGCAGGAGAGGCCGGCAAAGCCTCACATTTCCTAGATGCCGACTTGGCAATGCCGACCATATATTCCCGCTCTTTGACTGAGGAGGAGATTCGCCAGCGATTCGCCGACAAGGGATTGACAGTACCCAAGGATGCCAGCCTGTTGGGCTGTTGGCCGCTGCAAGAGGAAAAAGGCGAACATGTCGCTGATATCAGTGCACATCAACGTCATGGAAGAATTATCAATCAGGGTACATGGATGATCGGTGGGCCATCATTTGATGCCAATGTACCACGATTTGGAGATTATGATCCAGCAAAAGATACAAAACGCGGTCATGGATTACGGTTAGCATCCGATGATCTTTATGACTGCCGTTGGCCTGTACGTCATACATGGAAGATTCCTGAGGATGCCAAGCCTGGTTTGTATGTGGCTCGCTTTCGGTTCGAATACGGTAAAACGGAGAGATATCAGTATGTAACTTTCATCGTTAAGCGGAGCAAGAATCGGCCCCCGGCACCTCTACTGGTGTTAGCAGCTACAAATACCTGGCGGGCTTACAGCAGCACGCCGTTTGCCATCCCACCTGCGCCGCGCAAACAAGTTTGGGGAACGGGAGGGATCACAAATGGACCGACCAATCCACCGGCCTTCAGCTTTTATCGCGCTCACGCAGCAGGGCAGGGGACCTTGCAGTTGGGGTTGCGGATGCCCTGGCCAGTGGCTAGCCCGTATGTGCTTTATGGCGGCCCCACAGAATACAGCCATCTCGCGCGGGCCGAGCGCCCCCTGCACGTCTGGCTGGAACAGAACGGATACCCCTACGACATTATTAGCGATTACGATCTCCATAAACAACCGGATTTATTACGATCCTATCGCGCGGTCATTATTGTCGGCCACAATGAGTATTGGTCCATCCCGATGTACGAGGGACTCCGCCAATACTTACAAGGTGGCGGGCAAGTGATCAATCTTTCTGGGAATACCATCTTTTGGCGGGTCAGCTTCAACCCGGAAGGTACCATCATCGAATGTCGCAAGGTGGATGCTCCGGGAAATCAGATTCCTCCCCAGCGGCGTGGCGAAGCCTGGCATAGCCAGGATGGACGGCGTGGGGGTTTGATGCGGGAATGCGGCTATCCCGGCTGGCAGCTCATCGGCTTGGAAAGCCTGGGCTGGAACAATCAGAACAACCCAAAAAACTTCGGTCCTTTCGTGATCGAAGACCCCGATCATGTTCTGTTCCGGGAGCCGGAAAATCTCAAACTTCGCAAAGGGGACCGCATTGGCGAAGCCGGTATCGGCAAGACCCCTGCTGTGAATGGACACGAATTTGATGTCCGCGTCTCAACATTAGCTAAGTTGCAACAACAACCCGATCCTCCCGGAGGAAAGGTTCCTGAAGACCCGCCGGGCATCCGCCTGCTGGCCAATGGCATCGTACCCTGGAAGGAAGGAGGGGCCGCCTTCGATTTCTTTATGCGTCCGGTGAAACCTTCCACGGACCAAGGCGGCGAAATGATCTATTGGGAACGCCCAGAAGGGGGACGCGTCTTCAACGCCGGTTGTATCGGGTATGCCTGGGCCATGCTGGCCGATCCGCGTTTGCAAGGGCTGCTACGCAACGTCTTGGCTCATTTTGGTATCAAACCCCAGCCCAAATGATCCGTTTATTCCCTGGGAGTATCCCTGAACGCTCTAGCGGGATAGTCCTGAGCGGGCTATGTTGAGCCTGTCGAAAAGGGGCCGATCGGCGGCATGGATTTGACGGGGTTCCAGGCCGTGCTTGAGGGCCAAAGCGAAAGCCTGCTGGGCCTGCGCTGTTCGGGCGGGGGATTGCTCGAGATGCAGGATGGCTTTGTGGAAGTAACGCAGGGCGGTGGCCTCCAAGCGCAGCGCTTCCTGCAAGTCCTGCTCCGCTTCAGCCCATTGTTTCAAACTGATGCGTGCCCGGGCGCGGGTGTCGAGCAGATCACCTGTCAGGCCGACCTTCTGGATCGCGCGATTGACGAGTTCCAGAGCCTTTTGCGCCTGCTGGGGATCGGCAGCCAGCAACCAGGCCAAGTTATTGAGCACAATAACCTGATCGGGAAATTCCTGTAGTAGGAGTTCATACTCGCGGATCGCTTGTTCCAGCTCGTGACGCAGAGCATGATATTCCGCACGATAGAGCCGCACCGTCAAATTCCGGGGTTCCTGTTGCAGGGCTTGGTTGATCCACTGAAGAACGCGCGACGCCACGGCTTCACTGACTTGGGCATTGCGCACCAAGGCCAAGCCGGCACCCGCTCGTACCTGCACCGACAGGAAGGGTTCCAGACGTTGTAGCTGATCTAGGGCTTGATCCACGCGACCGGCATAAGCCAGCAGACCCGCTAGGCCGATCGCAGCTTCCGGATGTTGCGGGACGAGAGAGGCATAACGTTCCACAGCGGCCTCAATCATCGCCTGACCTGCGGGGCTGCTTCGCACTTGGGGCAAGCGGACCAATTCATCGAACAATGAGGCGACTTGTCCCATGCGAGTCCAATAGTCCCCGCTGTTGCCCTCGGCGGCATAGGCATAACGTTCGACCCACTGCTGGGCTTTGTCTACTTGGCCGGATCGGCACCAGTACCGGGCCAGGACCGTGATGGCGCGCCAATCTGCGCCGTGGCGGAGTTCTAAGCGTTTGGCAAAAGTTTCCGCCGTCTCGTACTCCTCGGATTGGATCAGCTCTTCCAGGGCTGCGACCAGGTAATGCAGATTGTCGGGATCGTTGTTGAGCAGGGTTTGCAAGCAGCGGCGGCTTTCCGACCGGCGTCCCATCAGGCGGTAGAGCTGAGCCAGATCGTAAAGGTCTTTAGGGGCTTGACTTTTGCGCCAGGCTGCCTCCAAGGTTGATGCGGTCCGTTGCAGCAAGTGTTGCCGGGCCTCGCCGTCGAGAAAGCGGCTCAAGGTAGCGAAGACCTGGGCGGTGGCTCGCAATTCCGCCGCACTGGCCCCCTCATCCTCACGCGTTTGCTCCAAAAGATGGGCTGCTTGCTTGCGGCCCGCCTCAGTGCCTTGCAGGACATAGAGCAGTGCTAGTTGCCTCTGAGCCCAGACTCGCTCGCTGCGCTCCCATGCCGGATGCCGGAGATAATCCTCCAGCAGTGTGATCGCCTCCGAATGGCGTTGTCGGGCCAGTTTCAGACTCAGCCTCGTTTGAAGGTAAACCCGCCGTTCCTCCGTACTCTCCAAGGCATTGATATCGGTCCCATCGGGAGCAGAAGCCGAGAGCGCCTCCCGCAGTACAGCCAGTGAGGCGGCGTAGGTCGAGCCGGACAGTTTGGTCCGTGCTACCTGCATTTGCTCCGGTCCAAGTATCAGGGCGGCGCGCAGCCAATCGTCGGCATTCGCCCGACGGCTTTGAACAGCTTCGCGGAGCAGGGCAGTCGCTTGGGGAAGTTGCCAGCGTGCTGCAATTTCGCCCAGCCAACTGAGGCCGCCGGCTTGCCGCTCGACCAAGGGGCGTAATTGGTCGATTGCCCAAGCCCGCTGTTCCGCGGGCAGGGAAGCCACCAGTGCCTGAATCATGCGCCGGATTGCCAAAACTCCCCAACGGGGATCGCAGCGCAGGCGTTGGATGACCGCTTCCACGCGGGTCGTATCCTGACGCATAAGTAAATGGCGGAGCCACTCGTATGCCGCAGCGAAATGAGTGGGATGCCGCTGGAAGGTACTGGCGAGTAAACGCGCGGCCTGCTCGTGCTGCTCCATCTGCTGGTGCAAGCGAGCCAGAGCGAGAGCTGCATCGGGCTGGCGGGGCAGGGGACCGAAGCGGGTGGTTAGACGCGACAGCCACTCCGCCGCTGCGGAGCGATCGGCATCATAGGCTTGACAGAGAAGTACATGTTCACCATCCGGCCCTAGTCGCTCCAATAGTACCTGGTACGCTTTTTGAGCGATGGATTTCTGACCGGTTTGGACTCCCTTCTGGTATAAGCGCAGCCATAGCGTAGGGTCTTGCGGACGGCGTGCGGCCAGTTGTTCCAACAGGGCGATGACCTGGGATGTCTCCTCGGCCACCTCGAAGACATCGAGCAAACCGTGGAGCAAGCGAATCTGATCCCCGTCTGTCCAGCTTTCGACATGCTGGCAGAGCGTTAGCAAGGGCCGCATACGCCCCGGTTCGGAAACCATGATCGATCCGCGACCAAGCCGAATATCGAGTTGATCTCCACACGCGGCTTGAGCTTCTTCAGCCACTCCTAACGCCGCCGTACTGCCTTGCCACTCGGCTGTGGTGTGGATCAAGGCCAGCCAGAGGGGAATGTCGTTAGGCCGCCGTCCCAATTCGCGGCGCAACCGCTGGACCGCCTCGGCATATCGGCCCTGAGCACGCAGCACCTCGGACTGCAAAACCGCCGGTTCGCTACTGGACGGTGGAAAGCGGTTCGCCACCTCCTCAGCCACCTGTTCCAGACGCCGCCATTCGTCCGCTTTTCCCTGGTTGCAACGCAACAGGTGAGCTTGAAAGCGTACCCAATGCGCGACAATGGGACCCGACGAATAGGGGGAGTGGGCTGCTTGTTCCCACACCCGTTCCGCATCAGCGAATCGCCCGGAGTCGAGATAGAGTTGTCCCAATCCATGCAAAGCTTGCACATTGTGGGGTTCGACAAGCAGGACGCTTTGGAAGGATTTCTCCGCTTCTTCCCGTTCTCCGATTTGTTCCGCACATACCGCGCGTAGGAGGTGCAACTGTATCCCCAAGGCCGTTAGGCGTTGCACCTCTGGCTGTAACTGGTCGATCAGTCGCATGGCTTCCGACCAGTTCTGATCACGCATCGCCAATCGGATTTGCAAATAGCGCCGGGGAATCGCGGCTGTGGAAGAACTCGGCAAGCGGCGGAGGATCTCCGCAGTTCGTGCCTTGTCCCCTTGTTGGATCAGCAGGTCTGCCAAAGGAATGAGCAAGTCCTGGGCTTCGGGAAGTTGCCGCAAGCCCTCTTCCAGGATGGCGATGGCTGCGGGGATGTTGCCACGACTGACTTCAAGCCAAGAAGCGGCTCGCACAACACGTATCTCGCGCGGATACAGATGGCGAGCTTCTCGTAGCAGATACTGAGCCACATCCCAGCGGAAGCGTCGCTGATAAATCTCGGCCAATAGCAGAGTCGCTTCGAGATTTTCTGGGTCCAACTCGCAGACTCGCTGCAAATGCTTTAGGGCGACGCCGCTATCCCCGCCCCCCGCGGTGCTGTCCTCCGCCAAGTACGTTTCAAACCGCGCCCGTGTTAGATGGGCTTCTGGGTCGGATGGTATAGCCTTGACCATCTGTTCCAGGACTTCCCGTGCTGCCGAGGGGTCATTCAGATTTCGCCACAACAATTGAGCCAACCGCTGGTAGGCGAGCAATTCCTGAGGAGCTAGTTGCACGGCTTTTTCATAACAGCGGCGAGCTTCAAGCAGCCGGTTCAAGCCAGCTTGGGCGGCTCCCAATTGCTGCCAAAGTAGTGGGTCTTCGGGGTAGGTCTTCAGCAGGGTTTCCGCATGGACCAAGGCATCGGAATAGCGGCCAATCCGCAGAGCTGTTGCCAGTGCTTCCCGGCGGATATCGTGACGTTGGGGGTCGGCGTGCAGAATCTGATCGTACAGGAAAAGCACTTCCGCGAGTGTGCGCCCTTGGGAGTGGCGCTGCCGTAGCAGTTGGGCCAAGCGGATTCGGGCCTCGACATCGTCCCTGCGAAACTCCAGATACTGGCGGTAATAATGGATGGCAGCATCGAGCCGATGTTCGTCCTCGGCCCGCTGGGCTTGTGTCAAGAGGGCTTCGGGAATCCGTTCGGCCTGCAACTGATGCAAACCCCACAGTGCCCCCGTGAACAGGAGCAAGATGAGGGTCAAACGGATCAGGAAGCGCTTGTTGATTGTCGGCATAGATGCTGCATCCTTGCGAGAATCTGCGGTGTCAGGCGGCTGGATTGTGCACAGCCTCGTCGTCCTTGCTCCCCTACAACGCCGTATCCTACGCCGTCCGCGAGGATGAAATCAAGACTGGAAACGCAGGTGGAAGAGGCTTCACGGGGGGTGTAACCAGATTTTCTGGGGGTGGGGGCTGAACCCGCGAGGTGTTTCCCCAGACTAGCAGAGCTGCCCGGCAGGGAACTCCCAGAGAATTTGGTTGCACCCAAGAGGCTCGGAACCGGTAATAGGTTCCGAATTAGACTTGACCTGCTGGCGCGGCAATCGCGTCACTTATCTTGTCCGTTTTTTTCGTCTTTACGAGGTGGAGTGGAGGTGGAAGTTCCAGAGGAGGACGGCGCGAATTTGCCCGCTTTGAACTCGGCTATCAGCGGAACAATAATCTCCGCCGGCAGAACATGGGTCTCGACCCGCCCGGCGCGAGCAATACACAAGCCGAGGACATTGCCATCGAGGTCCACTACAGGTCCGCCGCAGTCGCTGGGCTTGAGGAACATATCGGTTTGCAGGATCAGTGGAAAGCCGGTCCGCCGACCGGAGAGTGTTCCGCCTAAGCGATTCTGAATATCGCTACGATCAGGCATGGTTTGTTCGCCGAGTGTGACTTCGACAGTGTGTTCCTTTCCGTCACGCAAGTATGTCACCCGAACCTTATCGTTAGGGCGAGAATTTTCCAAAGCATCGCGTAGGGCTTGCCGTCCCGGTGTTTTCACTCCGTTGACGGCGACGATGATATCCCCTTCTTTCAGGCCAGCTTTGGCCGCCGCGCTATTCCGCTCGACGCGGGTGACCTTCGCCCCAATCACCTTCCCCGTGTCATCCGTCGGGTCTTCCGCCGTCATGAACACACCCAAATAGCCGCGATTGAGATTGTCGATCATGGCGTCAGGACCTGTAGGTTTACGGGTGACCGCACTGACAATCCCCACCGCGACCGGCTCGCTTTTGATGTCAATAGCTGCGACCCAAGCTCCAGGCTTAACCTTCCGACTGTCTCCGAAACGCAGCGGTTTGAGGTTACGCACATCGACATGGAGCATCGCCAAATCCGTCGGCCGATGCGATCCCACAATCCGAGCTGGAAACTCGGTGCCATCCACGAACCGGACCGTGATATTCTCCCCGGATCGTAATTCGCTGGCCTTGGTTAAGATGTAACCGTCTGCGGCAACAATTGCTCCGATCGCCACGTCCTGATCATTGACCCGCACGCGTACTGTAGAGTCCCGTACAGGCTCAATCACGCTGCGGAATGGGGCTAGCAAGCGGGAGTTATTGGACAGTTGCGCCCACCCCGGTGCGGACCACAACCCAGCAATGGCGAGAGCAAACAGGAAGCGATACATCATCATGGGAACCTCACACACGATGCCACCTTTTCTAAGGGAACAGGAACCGAATCTGTGATGCTTAACTGCCACCGGGACGCCGGCCGAGTTTCACGGACAGCGTCATGATGGTCGTGCCCCGGCGGATCGTCAGCTTGATTTCATCCCCGGGTTTATATTTCGCCATCATTTCTCGAAATTGTTTCACGGATTTAATTGGCTGGCCATTGAACTTGGTGATAGTGTCTCCCGCTTTCAGGCCCGCTTGACCCGCCGGGGTGTTCGGCTCCACTTCTTCCGTAATCCAGGCATCGTCTTCCTCGTCGTCCGGGAACACCACCCCCAGGAATGGTGGACTCTGTGCAGGTTGACCGGGTCGCGAAGGCCGACCCACAACTTCGCCAGCCACCAAAGCCTTCCACTCCATTTGGAATTTCTCGATGGGAACATGGATGTTCTGATTTAAGGTCAAACCAATGCGGCTATGGATACCCACGACTCGGCCATCCAAGTCAAAAAGCGGACCTCCCGAATCTCCGCCTACGAGGGCACAGTTGGTTCTGACCAGCTCGGAAATGACATTTTCCACGCGCCCCAAACGAGCTACGGGCGGCCGATCCGTTTTCGGACCGCCGGGATGTCCCAATGCGACCACCCATTGACCTCGCTTCAACTCCTCGGATTTGCCCAACGGGACGGCTGGCCATTTGCCCCCAATCGGACCGGGATCCGTGATTTGGACCATCCCCGCATCGGTTTTCGGATTGATCCCCAACGTCTTGCCATTCACTTTCCGTCCGTCCGATAACACGATCTTGCAGGCACGCCCAGCTTTGTAGTCCGCACCCTTGGTGAAGGGACTATCACCCGCAATCACATGGGCGGCCGTCAGAACCAAGCCATCCTCGCTGACAATCACACCGCTGCCGGCTCCGATGCCGATGAGTATGCCCACCGTCGAGGGGGTGCACTTTTCGATGACCTGTTGAACCCGATTCTGCAAAGCACGCAGTTGTGAGACATCGGTCGGAAAATCAGTGCGATCTGTTGGCCAAGTGGTGTCTTCAGCCACAAAAGCCCCCGATCGGGTTGGCAGCAAGGCAATACCCAGCCCCAGCACCGCAAGGGCTTGGATCATGCGCCACTTCATATGTGGGATCATTTCAACTCCTTACAATCTCCCAAACTCGCGCACGGCTTTTATCGTGCCAACGGCGGAATAATTATCCGGCGCCATTTCCTCCGTTATCCATTTTTCCGCTCAATCTGCCCTGTTGCAACACCTCTTATGAATTTTCGGCGAAAATGGCCCCTTACAGTCCACCCCTTCAGCGTTTACTAGCGAGAATGACCGACGTGCACGCAAAATCTCCCGGAAGTCGTCGCACTTACCTGGAGTTACCATTATCCAGGGTAGCGCTTACCGGACGCATTGGGTGCACGAACCGCTCTTGGTACCCGCTCCGTACCGAGAGGAACGAGGTGGGCGGCTTCTGGAACAGGTGGCTTGGTCCATCGACCGACTTGGCCGCCGCCGCCAGGAACTCCCTTCACGAGTCCACGAGTCAAAATGTACCAGCAGAAAAAACAGTGATTGCTAGTCGCACCGGGCAACGCCGCGGGATTCTCTGCCAATATCTGATCCCGCAATGCTGACAACCCGTGGCGGAAGATGGTACCCACCACCGGGTGCCGCCGAGCACGCCGTATGATAGTCCGGACATCATCACGATAGATATTGCCGATGGTGAGTTGATCCAGGTCCGAGGCAAAGCCACAGCACGGCTTGACGTCTCCGCGAGGATTGACGATCAGGGCTTGACCTGGACCCTCGCAATAATCTTCGATGAACCATTTGCCATCCCACGGCTGGCCCGGCAAGTTTTCGGCTCGTTCCACGGGCGCCAAATGGTTCCAGCACAGCGTCATCGTCAGGGTGTCACTCACCAGCAAATAACGGCCGAGCACAGGGGAATATTCCACCACGGCGTTGAGTGCACGGGCTAAACGCTGAATGGGTTCCAAACCGGTATCGGGACTCCTACTGGCATAACTGAGAGAAAGTATTGTATCGGAGGCAAATACGTCACGCACAATGCGACAGAATTGTGCCAGCTTTTCGGTGTGAACGCCATGGAATTTATCGACGGAAAGCCCGATTTTGCCGTGGTAGCCAGCGTCGCGTAATTGGGTCAGCACCCGGCGCAAATGCTGCTCCTCCTCGAACCACACGCCGTTAGTCATGAGCTTATCGAAGCGGAATCCGAGTTTGGCAGCACGACGGGTGATCGTGATGAGAAAGTCTGGGCAGAGAAAGGGTTCGCCTCCGGTGAAGCCCAAACGTCGGATACCTTCGCTGGGACATTGTTCTAGAAAGCGGAGGGCAGCGGTAACATCCAATTGGTCCGTCCATTCGATCGGTACGCAGCAGTGAGGGCAAGCCAGATTGCACTGATAGGTAGGGGCGAAAGAAAGATAGTCGGGTCGAAACGTGCGGCGTTTCGAGCAGCGGCTATCGTGCTGAATCCAATCTCGGCTCAAAGTTGACCCCAGCTTTCAGAAATTAGACACATCTGATGGCCCAAGTATAGTTTACGGAATGTTCCGCGCGAAACCGAGTTGATGGACATTTTATCAGAATAAACTAGAAGGTGAAGGTGAGGTTATCCGGGAAAGCGGGGAGGAAGGCGGAGATGAAGGTATCCCAGAAGGGACGAGGCGAGGTAAGGCGCAAGGGCACGGCAGAATTCATAAAGCAAAGGGTGGGAGGCTGGCGATTTAATCAAACATAATGATCATTATCGGACATTAACCCGAACCCAAATCTGCTCACCCTTGCCACCCGACCCGCTTCCTTACGACACAATCCGAAAACCTTCCATCTCCTCGTCCGCAAAAGCGTGGCTTTCTTCCCCCTCGATATTTCCCCTCATCGCCTGCCGCAGATGTGACAAAAATTGCTCTAGGACCTCTTCATCCCCTTGGACCCACAATTGCACTCTCCCATCAGCTAAATTTCGCACCCATCCCCGCAGTCCGTATCTCCGCGCCAAGGACGCTGCCGTGGCGCGGAATCCGACCCCCTGCACCCGGCCTCGAAAATAGATCATTCTGGCCATTTTCTCGCTCCTCACGAGAGAGACGACTTTGCGGGCCATGTGTCACTCGATACTTTTCGAGTTGGCATGTTTCGGAGTTATCCGTCGCGGAGCATCTCCCGAGCGGCGTTGTATCCGCAGGCTCCCATCACACCGCCGCCAGGGTGCGTCCCTGCTCCGCACAAATACAGTCCGCGTATCGGAGTCCGATAATTCGCATATCCTCCCACAGGACGGAAGCTGAACATTTGATGCAAGCTCATGGCTCCGTGCATAATGTTCCCGCCTGTGATTCCCCAAAGCTTTTCCATATCGGGAGGAGGTATGACCATCCGGTGCAACACGCTGGCCTTGAATCCCGGAGCATACTCCTCCAGCACATCGAAACACCGATCTGCGAAACGATCTTTCTCCTGATCCCACGTCGTGCCTTTGAGGTGATACGGTGCGTACTGGACAAACATACTCAAAATGTGTTTTCCGGGCGGAGCGAGAGAGTCATCCAAGGCGGTGGCCATTGTGCATTCCAGCATCGGATTTTCCGCCCAGCGCCCATATTTCGCATCATCATACGCCCGCTCGATGTAATCCAGATCCGGGCAGATGTGCATCGTGCCGTGGTGCTGCGGGCCAATCCCATCACTTGGCAAGCAGCGGAATTTCGGAGGCCGGTCCAAGGCCACATTGATTTTCACTGTAGCGGAGCTGAAGTCGATGCGTCGGATAGCAGATACGAACTCAGGGGGCAATTCCTTTTCCTCGATCAGGCGTAGAAAGGTGACGTGGGGGTCAGCATTGGAGGCAATTTGTCTCGCCCGCAATTCGGTTCCGTCGCGCAGCGCCACCCCTTGGGCTTGGCCGTCTCGTATCAGAATACGGATCACTTCCGCGTCTGTGCGGATCTTCGCTCCAAAACTTCTGGCAGCAGCCGCCAAACTCTGGGCGATCATCCCCATGCCGCCGCGAACATACCCCCACACCCCGCGCACGCCATTGCACTCCCCCATAACATGGTGGAACAACACGTAGGCAGTTCCCGGCTGCGACGGAGAAGCAAAGGCGCCAATCACCGCATCGGTGGCCAAGGTGGCTTTGAGCGGCTCGGACTCAAACCAGCGTTCCAGTATAGGCCGAGCTGCGGCAGTCAGAATCTCGACGGCCTCGTTAGCTAGCGGCATTCCCAGCTTGCGGAACTTCCACCCCAATTCCGCGATTTTCCAAAGATTCCCCGGTCGGATCGAGAAGGGATCCGGTGGTGTTTGCATCAACCAAGGTTCCAGAAAATGGGCGATGCGGCTGAGCATCTCTTCGTAGCGCGGATAATTCTCGGCGTCTTTCGTTGAGAATTTGGCAATCTCTTTCAGGGTCAGGTTCCGATCGGGACCCATCATCAGATAACGGCCATCGAGCAATGGTGTGAAAGAGGACGGGTTCCGCGGAATCATCTCGAAACCGTGGCGCTTGAGGTCTAGGTCGCGGATGATTTCCGGGCGCAAGAGGCTATTAACATACGCCGCGGTGGAGACTTTGAAACCGGGCCATAGCTCCTCGGTAATGCAACAGCCGCCCAGAATGGAGCGGCGCTCCAGCACCAATACACGGCGTCCTGCCCTCGCCAAGTAGGCAGCGCAGACCAGACCGTTATGACCACCGCCGATGATGATGACATCGTAGTCTGATGGCATGGCAGCCCCCCTTGCGGCAGACGATGCCCTCTGCGTGAACATAAACGCCGGAATAGTAGCCGACATTCTCAGTGATAGGAGCGTCCCAGGCGAAAGCCTACCGGCACGACCTGTACCGGCAGTGCCTTCCGATGAGAGGCGCCAAGATTGGTAATAGCGAATTGCCCAGTTCGGGCGGAATCAGTAATCGCGGGTTTCGTGCTCCGCTCCACCATGCTCTAAATGGACCTGTTTGTATCCTCCCAGCAGCCAGAAGTAGAGGATCAGGATCAGGAAACCGACGGCCAAGGTGGCGGGTACGACCGCTGTATAAAGCAGGGCCATCTTAGCACCATAGAGCCGAGCTTGGGGCAGAATGTGCCGATCCTCTGGAAAGTGGGGCAACCCTTCCTGCACCCACCATTGGTGCAGCTTGCGGAGATTTTCTTCAAGTTTGGGTTCGACAGGCCGGCCTTGCCGCTTGAGGGTCTCGATGGTCTCCAAATCGCTTTCCAACGTCGTCTTCTGCTGGGGTCGGGGCTTCCCATTCTCGTCCAGAATGTCGGCGTAGTCTTGGAAGACTTTCAGCCGGGCATTGTCGATGCCGGCTACCTTCGGCGCCACGTGTGGGAAGAAAGAAGAGAGGATGGGGAAACCCTTGAGATCAGGTTGGCCGGAGTCGGTGCGGGCCTTGTAGCGCTCATAGGTCTGCTGCCGTTCGGGCGTCTCCTGCAAATAGGACACGGCAAAGTAGTCTTGCTTGTAGCCGATTCCTGGTCCTCCAAGGATACCGGCGCTGATCATGCCAATGCCCCCGCTCAAGCCCAAAGCCAATGCCCCTCCCTTGGGAAACCGCTCGGAGATCACCCCCAGCAGTGTGGGCCAGTAGAACGTCTTGCCGATGCCGTAGATCGTGACGGCCAAAAGCCAGGGCCAGATGGAATTGATGGCGGGATTCCCGAGCAGATACAAACCGATGACACCCAACACCGCGCTGAAGAAGAGCAAGCCCACAGGGTTGATCTTATGCACAATGGGACCTGCGAAGAAACGGAGAGTAAACATCAAGATGTTGGTCCAGATGAAGGCCAACGTGGCTTGCGTCTGATCTTGTACCACTTGGTTGGTGATATTGGTAATCCAGCTATCGGTGCCAAGCTCCACGTAGCCGACCAAGGCATGCATGATGTATAGCAAGGCCAGAACCCAACTGCCTATGCTGAAGTTGGTGTACCAAGCGAAAATCAGCCAAATGACAAAGGCGATCCCGCCTCCGAGATAACTGAGAATCACATCTCTTTTTTCCGGGTCATCGGTGCTTATGGCTGGTCCGACCACGCTGGGCAGAAAACTCGCCAGTGCCAGGGCAATCATGACCGCGGCGAAGGTGAAGCCGAACAAGCCGATGGTCTTCATCATGTCGGAGACGGACACGCCAGCACTCTTGGCTTCAGAACTGGGAAAGCGCCGGCCTACCATCATGACTCCGTAAATGAAGACAGGGATCAGAAACACACCGAGTTTGTATTCCCACCGGATGTTCGGCGCGAACTGATTGAAGCCGAGCATGATGACAGCACCGAGAATTAGCCCTCCCGGCCAACCGGCGTGAAGAATGTTGAGCCAGTGTGTCTTGTTCTTGGGAAAGAGGGTGGCCGTCAGAGGGTTGATCACCGCTTCACACGTCCCGTTGCCCAAGGCGAAGAGCCACATGCCCAAGTTGAGGCAATAAAAGGCCCCTTCCTTGCCGTATTGATTGAAAACGGGGGTGGCGGCAAAGGTGACCACGGCGGAGAGTGTATGGAGCAGAAAGGCCACCACCATGAGCTTGCCGTAGCCGAAACGGTCGGCCAGGAAGCTGAAAAAAATGATGGCCAGGCCGAAGCCGACGAGTCCTCCCCCCGTGATGGTTCCCAATTCGGTTTGGGTGAACCCGAATTGATTCCCCCAGTCTTTGAGGATTTCCACCCCGCGGACCGAAAACCCGATCCCCGCAGCAATCAGGGTGAAAAAGCTGGCCCAAAACAAAATTTTGTCATTCAGGGTGGGGCCGTTGGAGGCAGGAGGAGCTGTGGTGCTCACGGATTCTCTCCGAATTTCAAGGGGGACGCACGTTACGGCTCGTCAACCCAAGGCCTATGACTCCGAGGACTTCAGGGAAAAGCGTGCGAAAGTTTACCCATGTGTCAAGGGGGAAGCCAGGGAAAAATGCCGCCCTTGGGAAAATCC
>ENA-ORXB01002647-ORXB01002647.1-sediment-metagenome-genome-assembly--contig:-NODE-2647-length-14603-cov-3.923448_pt1 | contig 14603 bp, 19 predicted proteins | sample MGYA00237863_ERZ511475 | MGnify/ENA primary metagenome ERZ511475 (study PRJEB26305, sample SAMN06343858) | sediment metagenome | isolation source: hot spring sediment | place: Canada: British Columbia... | reverse complement strand
TGGTAATCGGCGCCAACCTCATGGGAATCACCGATACCTATCCCTGGGGCTAAGCCGAATATTGCATCAGGAGGGGCGCCCGTGGGCGCCCCTTTCACTTACGAGGGCACGGCGCAGATCCAGCGCCTGGTAATCGGCGCCAACCTCATGGGAATCACCGATACCTATCCCTGGGGCTAAGCCGAATATTGCATCAGGAGGGGCACCCGTAGGCGCCCCTTTCACTCTAACGCTACCCCTTGGTTTTGGGGTCAAGCCTTAACCTTCCATCCTTGGCCACGGGCCTTGAAAGTCAAATTCTGTACCAGGCAGGGTTTAGCAGCTGGCAGGGTTCAAATACATGCTCGCGTAGACCTCAATGCTTTGCTAGTTGAATATGGAGCGGGATATGGATGGTGCGGCACCGTCACGTCGCCCCCCGGGCGTTGCAGGTTTCGAGCATGGCGGCGAAGGGTAAGCAATTCATATTAAAGGCCGCGCTTTTGTTGATAAGACAAGACATGGAAATAATGCAGCCTGGACAGCCGGGTTCTTGGCAGGCGTTAAAGCCGCGCTTTAGATACGACACGGCATGGAAATAAGGCAGCCTGGACAGCCGGATCCATGGCGGAATGGTTGCCTTGCCGGCGCCGCGGCTATGATGCTTTATCGTTTCGGTAAGCGCTCTTCGGTTTGAAATAAATTGAAAGATCACCCTATCAGAAGTTGGACTTCGGTGGCTCACAAGCATTATGTTTAAGGCATGGCCAGGATAGGCATAACCACCACCGTTCCCATAGAGGTGATATATGCCGCCGGGCACGTCCCGGTGGATCTGAACAACCTCTTCATGGCGCAGCCGGACCAACGCCGCCTGGTGGAGGAGGCGGAGCTGGCGGGTTTCCCGCGCAATTTCTGCGCTTGGATCAAGGGCATCTACGGGGCGGTGAAGAGGACGGGCGATATATCCACGGTGGTCGCGGTCACTCAGGGCGACTGCTCCAATACCCATGCCCTCATGGAAACCCTTCACATGGAAGGGGTGGAAGTCATTCCCTTCGCTTATCCCTACGAGAGGGATTACAAGCTGCTCCGCGCTCAGATGGAATCCTTCATGGAGCGATGCGGCGTGGGTTGGGATGCCGCCGAGGAGGCCATGCGCCGCCTGGACGGCATCAGGGAGAAGGCCCACGAGGTGGATCGCCTTACCTGGGAGGAGGGGCTGGTGAGCGGGTTCGAGAACCACCTCTACCTGGTGAGTTGCAGCGACATGGAGGGGGCCCCCGATTCCTTCGCAAGCAAGCTGGACCTCTTCCTTGAGGAGGTTAGGGAACGCGGCAAGGGGAGCGGATTCCCGAGGGCGGAGGGCATGGTCAGGCTGGGTTACGTGGGGGTGCCGCCCATTGTCGCGGAGATGTACGACTACCTGGAGAGCCTGGGGGCTAGGGTGGTGTACAACGAGACGCAGCGGCAGTTCAGCCTGCCTTTCGCTACCCAGGACCTCACGGAGAAGTACCGGCTCTTCAGCTATCCATATTCCATATTTTACCGTATGGAGGATATCGCCAGGGAGGCGAAACGCCGCCGCCTGGACGGAATCATCCATTACGTGCAGAGCTTCTGTTTCCGCCAGGTGGAGGACATCATCTTGAGGCGCACCCTCAATCTACCCATCCTGACCTTGGAGATCGATCACAGCGCCGGCCTGGATGCCAGGACCAGGATGCGGCTGGAAACTTTCGTCTCCGTACTCCAGGAACGGAAGAGGCCTTCTGGCCCCGGGGAAGAGAGTGTCTTAAAATAGAGCCCTGCGCGTCGTGGCTCCGGAAACACGGGGAGAAGGGTCGGCGAGGCCGGGTTGTTTTCCCGGCTTAAGGCGGCGGCGGACGGCCGCCGCCAAAAAAGCGAAGGAGTTTAATGCGTTGTACGAGATAAAGGTGAGCGCGCATTTCGATGCCGCCCATTTTCTGAGAGATTACGAGGGCCCCTGCGCCCGCATGCACGGGCATACCTGGAGAGTGGAAGCGGCGGTGGCGGGGGAGGAGCTCGGCCGGGGCCAGTTGCTGGTCGATTTCCATCATCTGCGGAGTTTGTTGCGGGAAGTGGTTTCCGCCTTCGACCACCGTTGTCTCAACGAGCTGGAGCCCTTTACGGAACTCTCGCCCACCTCCGAGAACATAGCGCGTGTGGTTTTCCGCCGTCTCGGGGAAAAGCTTGAGGGGCTGCCGCCGGGCGCTCGGCTGTCATGGGTGAGCGTCGCCGAATCTCCGGACACGGCGGTGGTTTATCGCGAAGAGGAATAAAATGGAAGGCAATCTCGTCTTGCTCTCCGCCGGCCTGGATTCGGTGGTCAATTTCCTGATGGCCATGGAAAAAGGAGGGGTCGGGGCGGCGATCACCGTATATTACGGGCAGAAGGCGGGGCGGCGCGAGGTGGAGAAGGCCAGGGAGCTGTGCGATCACTACGGCGTCAAGCACATGGTCTTGGAGGCGCTGTGGCTGGGCGAGGTTTCCGGAGACGCCCTAACCACCAAGGAGAGGGGAATCCCCCACGTCGATGAAGGCCAGCTGGGCGAAAGGAGCTTGATGGAGGCGAGCGCCAGGCAGGTTTGGGTCCCCAACCGTAACGGACTTCTGGCCAATATGGGAGCCTGCGTGGCGGAAGCCCTGGGCTTACCGTGGGTGGTTATGGGGCTGAACGCGGAGGAAGCGGCGACCTTTCCCGACAATTCCCCGGGATTCGTGAAAAGGATAAACCGCGCCTTTTCCCGTTCCACCCTGTCCGGGGTCAGACTGAGAAGCTTTACCATAAAGTGGAATAAAGTGGATATATTCCGCGAGGCCATGGCTCGTGAGCTGGATTTTCGTTTTATTTGGTCGTGCTATAATGGGGAGGAATTGATGTGCGGTTCATGCGAGGCTTGCGCTCGCCTGGCGTCGGCGGCGAGGCTGGCAGGAGCTTCGCATCGTCTGGAGGGGTTCTTCGAGAAAAGCGAAACATAGTATAAGGCCGCCGGAAGACGGGGGAGAGAGATGAAAGGAAAATACATCAAGGGAAAAAGGATAACCTATGACGGTTCGCAGCTCCATTCCTTATACGCTTTCACCGCGCATAACCTGCAGGGGAACTCCATAGTCGCCTTTCGCGGCCCCTGTCGGGTGGAGGAGGACAATCTGGTGGATCTGGAGGACCGCAAGAACCACGCCGAGATCATAAGCGACGACATGGCGCATTTCATAATCGAGCTCTTCGATTCGGACCTGGACCGCACGGTGGTGGTGCAGCGGCTTTTCCTGTGCGTCATCAAGGACGTAATCGAGGAGTTGAGGCCGGAACTTTTCATCAGCAGGCGGGGAAACGACCTTTACATCGAGGTGGAGGAGGAGGGCGAAGAGGACCGCAAGCTGACCGTCTCCGTGGCCACCGCGAGCCCCCTGTCCACCCTCATACATACCGGCATCAACGTGGCCAGCAGGGGGACGCCCGTGCCTACCCTGGGCCTGGAGGATCTGGAGGTGCCGGTGGACGACTTCATCCTCAAGGTGCTGCAGGGCTTCATCAACGAGATGAAGGGGATCGCCCTGGACCGCTGCAAGGTAAGAAGCGTTCCCTAGTCGCGAACCGTCCCGCCCTCGCGCGACACCGGCTCGATGTCCTGCCGGCGCGGCGGGCGCAGCGGCGGAAGGCGGCGAGCTTCAAGCGGCGGCGACAAAATATGGTATATATTGGTGACAGGATATCGATACATGCGTGGTCATGGTTCACTGAAGAAGCGCCGTTGGTGAAGAAGAATGCCCCTTTTCGTGCAGGAGATATTCAAGTCCTTTCAAGGCGAGGGCCTGCTGGTCGGAGTGCCCCAGGTCTTCTTGAGGCTCTCCGGGTGCAACCTGGAATGCGGCTACTGCGACACTCCGCAGGCCAGGGAGAGGGGGGAGCGCGGAATTTTCGAGGACGGCAGGGGAGGGCAGGAGCCCATCGCCAACCCGGCGGGGATAAGCGAGGTGATAAGGCTGGTTTCCTCCTTATGGTATCCGGGTTGCCATTCGGTGAGCGTTACCGGAGGCGAGCCGCTCCTGCAGGCGTCCGAGCTCGCCGAGCTGTTGCCCGAGCTGAAGAGCAAGGGCATGGACGTTTACCTGGAAAGCAACGGGACATTGCACGAAGAGCTCGCCCTCCTGCTGCCCTGGACGGATTGGATAGCCATGGACGTGAAGCTTCCTTCCAGTCAGGGAGGAAAAGATCTTATCGGTCAGCACCTGCGCTTCCTGCGTCTGGCGCGTCAGGTCAGGACCTTCCTCAAAATGGTGGTGGATAAGGGGACGGGGGATGAAGAGCTGGCCGAAGCCTGCTCCCGGCTGGGAGAGGAGGCGGGAGACATGGCCCTGGTCCTTCAGCCGGCCACGCCTCCGGAAGGAGAGGAGGCCGTTTCGCCGCGGCGGGTGGAGGAGCTTTTCCGCATCGCGTCGGCATCTTTCCGGGAGGTACGGGTGATCCCACAGATGCACCGCGCCTGGGGAGCGGGATAAGCCGGGAAGGCGAAAGGGAATGGTGGGCGGATGCATGCGAGGATATGGGAGGAAGCGTAATGCCCGCGCATGATCATAGCGAGAACCTGGGCCAAGCCATGGAGAAGGCGCGGAGGCAGTTCGCCGGCTTGGATCCCACCTGGATGGCCTCCCGTTCCGGGAGCACTTATTCTTTCCCCCGCCGTTCCTTTTTTGTCTCCTTCTTCGGGGACGTCTACCGGGTGTCCTATCCCGGGGGGGCGGTGGAAAGACAGGACGGCAGCCCCGCGGGAGCCAGGGAAGGTTTGATCGTTCTTCATTACCTTATCACCGCCGACGGGGCGCCGGTGGGGGGGCAGTGGATAGCCTACCGTGATCTTCCCGGGGCGCGCTATCATGAGCCCGCTTTCGCCGCCGACGTGGAAAGGCCTCTTTCGCTGGGCTTGGAGGGGCGATTGGAGTCCTTGAGGAGGTGGTCGCAGGACAGGGCAAGACGGGTGGATCTCAACGCCGACATCGCCATCGCCTGGGACGCCCTCCCCCGCGTGCCCCTGCTGATCATCTTCAACGAAAAGGATGAGGAGTTTCCGGCCAGCGCGCGCGTGCTTTTCGATGTCTCGGCGCCCAACTACCTTCCCACTGAGGATCTCTCCGTGCTGGCGGAGATTGCCGTCCTGCGCCTGCTGGAGGATATTGGAGCCATCTAAAAATCGAAAATCGGGGTCAGCCCCCGAAATTCGAAATCTTTCACGCGAGTCGGCATAGTTCAAGATGCCGCAAAGCTATCCGTCCAGTGAGTTAGGGCCAGGCTCGAAATTACCATTTACCTACCAAGTAATGTTAATGAATAGAGAAGCTTGCAAACTCTCACTCCACCGCCAGTGTGCCCTCCGCAAAGATTCGGCCACTGTCCCGCCAGCGCCGATAACCGCCCTATTCAAGAGGAAATAAGAACCGATATGAACGTGCTTCCTATACGTATGCCCTGTTCAAGGCGGGAGGCATGGTTTATTATAAGGAACAAAGTATATAGAAACAAGGAAGGCGATGAAAGAAGAACTTGTGAAGGAGGTCCGGGAGCGCGCGGCGACAAGGGCACGGGAACCTTGGGAAGCGGTGTGCCGGCGGAAGAGAGGAAACGATGCGTAGAGTATTGGTTCTCAACGCTTCCTACGAGCCCTTGAACTTGGTCAACGTCAAGCGGGCCGTGGTCCTGGTCCTCAAGAACAAGGCGGAGATAATCGAGGAAAGGGAGGGGTATATCCATTCGGAGCGGCTGGTGATCCCCTTTCCCACCGTGATACGCCTTTCCTATTACGTGAACGTTCCCTACCGGGGTGTATCCCTCTCCAGGCGCACCGTTTTCATCCGCGACCGTTACACCTGCCAGTATTGCGGCGGCAAGGCGGAGAGCATCGACCACGTCATTCCACGCAGCCGGGGTGGGGAGCATGCCTGGGAAAATGTGGTTGCGGCATGCCGGCGCTGCAACGCCAGGAAGATGAACAAGCTTCCATCGGAGGCGGGCTTGAAGCTCAAGCGTAAGCCGGTTGAGCCCCACGACCACATCTGGATCTTCAGCCTGGCCAGCGACATCCATCCCACCTGGGAGCCTTACCTGGAGGCGGCGCTGGTGAGATGACCGTCTCGAGCTGCGAGCGGCCGCTTTTATGGTTGCCGTACCGCCAAAGCCGGTTTGAAAACCCCTGAACGCCTTGTTAAGATGTAGATGAAATTAGGGGTTACCGGTGCCCTTGTAGCTCAGTGGATAGAGCAGTGGCCTCCGGAGCCACGTGCGGGAGTTCGAGTCTCCCCAAGGGCGCCATTCTTTTCGAGGGGAACCGGATTTGGCGGAAACCACGCGTTGCTTCAACTGCACCAAGGAGATCCCCCTGGGGGTCGAAAGCTGCCCCGTTTGCGGTTTCTCCCTTTCCGGGGGGAAGGTGGAGGCCATTAAGGAGGCGGCGGACCTTAACTCCCGCGCCCAGCTCCTGGACTCCAGGGGTCGCTTCGAGGAATCCGTACCCCTCTATCAGCGAGCCGTGGAGCTTTACCCCGAGTTCGTGGTGGCCTTGTACAACCTGGGGATCGCTTTGGGCAAGACGGGCAGGTGGGAGGAAGCCAAGCAAAGCCTTACCCGGGCCATTAAACTCAAGCCCGATTTCGCCGCGGCGTACACCGCCAGGGGAGACATCGACGCCGGCGCCGGCGATTACCAATCCGCAATTGAGGATTACACCATGGCCATCGAGCTTTACCCCGACTATAGCGTGGCTTATTACAAGCGAGCCTTGGCCTTCATGGAGATGGGAAAGACGGAGGAGGCGCAGCAGGATTTGGAGGACTATCTCTTCTATAAGCCCCATGACGCGCGGGCCCGCAAGCGCCTTCAGCTGCTCAAGGAAGGAGGGTGATGGATTTGACCGACCTGGAGGGACATCGGCGCCTGTACGGGGACAGGATCGGCAAAGAGATCATGGTATGGACGGCTGGCGGCCATTATTTCAGAGGAATACTGCATGAGATCGACGATGGCGGTTTTCTGGTGATCGAAGACGCCAGCTGCACCCTGGCCGGGGAGAGGCACGAGAGGGAAAGGGTTATCGTGAGCCTCGAGGCCGTGGACGCGGTTTCCTGATCCGGCGGGCGCAGGTTTTCCCCGGCAGCGGAGCAGCCTGCGTGGCGGCGGCGCCGTCCTCGCTTAGGCACCGCCGGCTCTGGTCCTGAGTTGCACGAAATTCATCTGAAGGTTGGCCAGGGTTCCCCTGAAGGGCTTTAGTGTTTCCTCGGGGACCTTGCCTTCGGAACCTTTGACCATGGCTTCCAGCACGTCAATGGCCAGGCGGGCCTGGTCGAGGTCGCGATATTTGAGATTTACCGCCTCCGGCAGTCCCATCTTGAGATAACCCACGCTGGCCATCTGGTTCATCATGTTGAGGACGATATCCGCCACGGTCACCTTCTCCAGGCTTTCCTCCACCAGGCGGCGGATCTCCTCCTCGTTCAGCTCCCTCTCCTTGTCCGCCTCAGGCCGGTTACGGGCCTCTTTTTCCGCTTCGCTATGGACCTTTTCCTCCACAGTCTCCTTTTCCCCCTTGGGGGCGGACGTCGACGTTTCGTCCGCGGCCCTTTTCTCCCGGAAAACCTCGGCGGAATCCGCCCTCTCTTTATCCGCTTTCTTCGCCGGAGACTTTTTTGCTGGCGCCTTCTTGGCGGTAGGTTTTCCGGCGGCGGACTTACCGGCCGCTGTCCCCTTCTCCGCGCTTTGCTTTTTCTTCTTTTCCTCTGCCATTTTCCAAGCCCTCCTTTCAAGAAAATTATAGTGGGAGACGGCGGCTGGCGACAGATGCGGAAGGGCAGGATCGGCTTAACTCCCTAGTTTTACGGAAGTTGACGGCTTGGCCGCGGGACGGCATGTTGCGCGCTTTAAATCTTGAGAAGCTTGGGGTAATATTCCCATACATCATGAAGCGGGGGTGACCGGCACAGCATTTGGCGCTCGAGGGGTGCATGGCGCCTTGACCGCCGGTTTCTTCCCCGATACCCGCCGAGCGGACATGTGCTTCTGCCCGCTCGTTCGGGAAAAGAACCGTGTATAATTAAGGCGAGATATTTTGACCGGATTGAAAAAGGAATATGTGCCATGTAGGGGTGCTCCCGCGCGGGGGCTGAGAGCATACCCTGGAACCTGATCTGGGTAATGCCAGCGTAGGAAACGTGGAAGATTGCAAAGGTCCATTATGCGCCGCATCCCGGTTGGGGAAGGTGGCGCATATTTTTAGAAGAGGGGAGAAGGAAGCTTTGTGGTGGCGACCAGGAAAGGACGCCGAAAGCGGAGGAGGCGGATAAGCGGGGAGATGAAGCAATTCAAGCTGGGACTTTACGTCATAACCGGCGTCGACCCTGAGCGCGAGAGAGGCCACCTCGACGTGGCGCGAGCAGCCCTGGAGGGAGGGGCGGACGCCCTGCAGTTGCGGGATAAAGGGCTGGGCGGAAGAGGCATGCTGCGCCTCGCCCAGGAGCTGCGCGGGATGATCGGCCGGAGCGGTCGCCCCTGCCTGTTTACGGTGAACGACCGCGTGGACGTGGCCTTGGCCGCGGAAGCGGACGGCGTCCACCTCGGACAGGAGGATCTGCCCGCAGCGGCCGCGCGACGACTGATCGGCGAGGAGATGATACTGGGGGTTTCGGCGTCTACGGTGGAAGAGGCGATGCGGGCCCAGGAAGAGGGGGCCGACTATCTTGGGGTAGGGCCGGTATTTGCCACCCCCAGCAAAGCGGACGCCGGCGCCCCCATCGGTATCGGGGGTTTGCGGGCCATTGTGGATACCGTTGATCTGCCGGTGGTGGCCATTGGCGGCATAGACGAGGAAAAAGCGATACGAGTGCTGGAGGCGGGGGCGAGCGGCATCGCGGTGATATCGGCGGTCACCGCCGCTCCGGATATGCTGGAAGCGGTGCGGCGCCTGCGCCGGGCGGTCGATTCCTGTCTCCCGGGGAGGTAACAAGGTAATGAAGAAAAAAACTTTGCTGGAGGAATTGCGTTCGGGAACCGCGCCGCCCTTCATAAGGGAGCTGGCCGGGGAGGAAAACATGGACCCGGCCGATCTGGTGGATGCCATGCTGCGGGGAGAGGTGGTGGTTCCCTACAACCTCTGCAGGAAAATCAGCAGGCCATGCGCCATCGGGGCGGGGACGCGCGTGAAGGTGAACGCCAACATCGGAACCTCAAGCGATTATACCGGCATTGAGGAGGAGCTTGCAAAGCTGCGGGCGGCCGTGGAGGCGGGAGCGGACACGGTCATGGACCTGTCGACGGGCGGCCCCTTGGACCGGGTGCGCGAGGCCATAGTGGCCAAATCGCCCTTGCCCGTGGGTTCGGTTCCCATCTACCAAGCCGCGGTACGGGCCCAGGAGGAGAAAGGCAGCATCGTGGACATGACCGCGGAGGACATGTTCCGGGCCATTGAGGATCATTGCGCTTCCGGGGTCGATTTCATCACCGTGCATTGCGGGGTGACCACCAGGGTGTTGGAGGCCCTAAAGAACAATCCGAGGGTGGCGGATATCGTAAGCCGCGGCGGCGCTTTCCTGGCTGGTTGGATCATCCACAACGGCGAGGAAAACCCGCTTTATGAGAATTTCGACCGCCTGCTGGAGATAGCCCGAAGGTATGAGGTGACCCTTTCGCTGGGTGACGGGCTGAGGCCGGGTTGCATAGAGGACGCTTCGGACGCGGCGCAGGTCGCCGAGCTGGTGGAGCTGGGCCGATTGGTGAAGCGTTGCCGCGAGGCCGGCGTGCAGTGCATGGTGGAGGGGCCGGGCCACGTGCCCCTGCACGAGGTGGAGGCCAACGTGCGCATGGCCAAAGGCATAACCCGGGGCGCCCCCTTCTACGTGCTCGGTCCGCTGGTGACCGACGTGGCCGCCGGGTACGATCATATCGCGGCTGCCATCGGCGGGGCGGTCGCAGGCCTAGCGGGAGCGGATTTCTTATGTTACGTGACCCCCAGGGAACACCTCGGGCTTCCCACCGTGGAAGACGTGCATAAGGGAGTGGTGGTGACGCGCATAGCCGCTCATGCCGTGGGCCTGGCCCGAGGTCTGCCGGCGGCCAGGGAGAGGGATCTGCGCATGAGCCGGGCCAGGAGGGCGCTCGACTGGGAAGAACAGATGCGGCTGGCGCTGGACCCGGCAGAGGCGCGGCGCCTTTTCGGCGAGCGGCAAGTGGAAGGGGAAAGCGCCTGCACCATGTGCGGGGACTTCTGCGCCATGCGCTTCATTGCCGCTTACCTCGAACGGCCGCAAGCTCCGACCTGCGATTAAAAGCTTTGAGGAGAATGGGCATGAGATTGGGCGATGTGGGCGAGTTCGGCCTCATAGCCAAGCTGCGCTTTACGCTGGAAAAGGATTGGGATAATCTGGTAATGGGTGTGGGGGACGACGCCGCCGTTTTCCGCTCATGCGGGGAAAAGCTCTGGGCTTTTGCCGTCGACGCCATGGTGGAAGGGGTACACTTCGATCCGGAATACGTGCCCTGGCATGCCCTGGGATACAAGGCCTTGGCCATAAATCTCTCCGACCTTGCAGCCATGGGAGGATGCTCTTTCTCCTTTGCCCTGGTGAACCTAGGGCTTGCGGGCGACATCGAGGTGGAGGCGGTGGAGGAAATGTACCGCGGGTCGAAGGAATGCGGCGAGGCATTCTCCTGCGCGGTGGTGGGAGGCGATATGGTACGCTCTCCAGGCGCCATGTTCGTCTCCGTGGCCGTGGTAGGGGCGATGCACGGGGACCGTTTCTTGAGGCGAGATGGCGCGAGACCGGGACAGGCCGTCTTGGTCACCGGATCACTGGGGAGCTCCTATCTGGGATTGAGATGGCTGATGGAGGGGCGAGGAGGGGATAACCGGTGCGCGCAGAGGCATCTTTATCCCCAGCCCCGCCTCGAGGAGGGCAGGGAGGCGCTGGCCCTTGGCGCCACGGCCGCCATCGATATCAGCGACGGCTTGCTGCGCGACCTTGGGCATATCTGTGAGGAAAGCGGCGTGGGGGCGGAGATCTTCCTACACCGCCTGCCCCTTTCGGAAGAGGCCGTGGAAACGGGCAGGGAGCTTGGCGAGGACCCCTTTTTGGCCGCCCTGCACGGAGGAGAGGATTACGAATTGATCCTCACCGCGGATGAACGGGACGTGCCCATGCTGGAGGAAGAGCTGGGGGTGACGGTTATCGGCGGCATAACTTCCGGCAAAGGAATTCGGGTTCTGGATTCCTCGGGAAAGGAGCTCTCGATGAAAGAGAGCGGTTACGAGCATTTCAGGGAGGATTAGCCTATGCGCCTACCGGTGGTGTTGACCATAGCCGGTTCTGATTCGGGGGGAGGGGCGGGAATCCAGGCCGACATCAAGGCCTTTCATTCCCTTGGGGTCCACGGCGCCTGCGCCATAACAAGCATTACCTCCCAGAACACCAAGGGGGTCGAGGGGCGCTACGACCTGCCGGAGAGCGTGGTGATCTCGCAAATAAAGGCGGTGCTGGGGGACCTAAAGCCCGCGGCCGTCAAGACGGGAATGCTGGCCAACGCGGCCATAGTCAGGGCGGTGGCCGCGATCCTGGCCGAGTACGGGGCCTGTAACCTGGTGGTTGACCCGGTTGTTTTCTCTTCCGGCGGACAACCTCTTCTGGACGAGGGGGGACTTGAGGCCATGGTAGAGTGCTTGTTCCCCCTTGCCGCGGTGGTCACCCCCAATTTGGAAGAGGCCGCGGCTCTGCTGGGCGGGGAGGTAAGCGACGTGCGGGATGTGAGAGAGGCGGCGCGCCGTATAAGGGAGATGGGCCCGGCGTGCGTGGTGCTGAAAGGCGGTCATCTGGCGCCGGAAGCGGAGGTGACGGATATTTTCTGTGATGGGAAGAATATAATAGAGCTGTCTCTCCCCAGGGTGCGGACAGTAAACGACCACGGAACCGGGTGCGTCTTCTCTGCTGCGGTGGCGGCGCGTCTGGCGCGGGGGGAAGAGACGCTGGCGGCGGTGGCCGGGGCCAAGCGGGACGTCACCAGGGCCCTGGAAAGCTCGCTGAGCCTTGGAGGGGGAAGGGGCCCCGTACATCCTCTTCCGGAATGCTGAGCGGCGGCGAAGGCCGTACAAGGTATGAGCGGTTGAGGGGGCGTCTCGGCCACAAGGAAGAGCCGGCCACAAGTAAGGAAGAACAGGGAAGGAACAAAAAGAAGATGGAGGATCGCAGATGAAAGTGGGCCTGGTGAGCGATACGCACGGCGATGTCGCGGCATGGCGCGAGGCCATGGCGCTTTTCCGTTCCTGTGAGCTTATCCTGCACGCTGGGGACCACCTTTATCACGGGGCCTTCAACCCCATACTGCCCACCTATGACCCTCAAGCCCTGGCGAAGGAGATGAATGCGTGCGAGGTCCCCATACTGCATGCCCGGGGGAATTGCGACTCGGAAGTGGATCAGTTGGCGCTACGGGACCCCATCATGTCGCCTTATGTCATGTGCCGCCTGGAAGGAATAAATATCCTGGTGACGCACGGGGACGCTATGAGCGAGGAAGAGCTGGTGGAGCTGGCGAAGAGGTATCGTGTCCACCTCCTGGTGCACGGACATACCCATGTGCACGGCATCTGGGAACACCATTCCCTGCTGGTGTGCAACCCCGGCAGCCCCTCGCTTCCCAAGGGAGACGAGGTCCCCTCGGTAGCCGTTCTGGAGGAAGGGGTGGTTTCGCTATATGATCTGAGGGATGGTAGCGTGTTCTCCAGTCGGCGCTTGCCCGGAGGGACCGGCGCTTGACGGCGCGGGCGCGAAAATATATCCAGAGGAGCGGCGGTGAAGGAAAAAGGTTAGCGCGGTGGAATTATAATGCAGTAAAAACAGAACGGGAATTAAAAACAGGAGGTTCGGAAGATGAGAAAAGTGTTGATCGCCTTGCTTGTGGCCGCCATATCCCTCTCGGTGGCGCTTTCCTTGGTTGGTTGCGGAGGGGACAAGAACAAGGAGGAGGCCAAGAAGGCCATGGCGGCCGGCGACGAATATATGGATGCGGCGAGAAAGCAGATGGATCAATTGCAGGAGAAACAACAGGAGATGACGGCGGCGGTTATGGGCGGCGACACGTCGGTTTTGGCCCAGGCGGTGGGCGAGGAGGCCAAGGTCGCTAACGCCGCCATATTGGCGGCATTGGAAGCGGATTTTGATAACGCGGAGAAGGCGTATACGGAGATCCTCAACATGGAGGGCGTACAGGATTACAAGGACTACGCCAACAAGATGATCGAGGCCATAGCCATGTACCGGCAGTGGGAGCAAGCGGCGGAAAAACTACTGGAGAGCGTTTCGCAGATGGTGGCCTCCCTCCCCCCGGGACAGGCGTTGGACGTGACCAAACTGGCCAATATGCCGGAAGTGCAGGAGATTCAAACCTCTATGGATAAGGCCAAGAAACTGGTGAAGGAAGCGGATAGCATCAAGTCGGAGAAAAAGCTGTAAGGTCGTGCCTCCAAGAAAACCAATAACTACGGGCCGGTGCGCGCCGCGGTCTTAAGGGCCGCGGCGCGCGGCAACAAAGAAGCCGGCTTGAAATGGAAAAGGGTAAAAGGACGTAAAATCCTCAACGAGGGGCTTTCCCCGCCTTCATGCACTTGGTGCAGACGTTCATATGGGTGGGCGTTCCGTTTACGGTGACCTTAATTTTCTGGATATTAGGATTCCACCGCCGCTTGGTCTTGCGATGGGAGTGGCTGATGTTATAGCCGAAACCCGGCTTTTTTCCGCAAATCTCGCATACCTTGGACATCTATACCTCCTAGGAGCACACGAGGGTATGTTAGCAGAACCTTTTCCCCCAGACAAGCGTTATGTATAACCGGGAAGCGGGGAGGTCATAAAAAGGGAAGCCGCCGCGGCGAGGTGTGCTTAAAGTGCACTCGATTTCTTTGGGCACCGAATAAGGATAACCTTATGTCCAAGGAGTTGGGAAGATGACGGATATTGTAAGCGGGGATGAGAGGCCAAAGGAGAAGGAGACGGGGTCTAGGCTGAGCGAGGTGTGTTAGTCTGCCGCGGTTGCTATAATCAACCTAATCATGGAGCTGAAGGATAATTTGGAGCGGGAAGATGAACGAGGAGACGCGTGAGGAGCATCTGGGAAAAATTACTATATGCGACAAGGTATTGGCCGACCTTGCGGGTCTCACCTGCACCCACTGCTATGGGGTGGTGGGCATGGCCAGCCAGAGCTTTCACGAGGGGGTGGCCGAGCTCTTGGGGCGGGAGTCCCTGCACAAAGGCGTGCGTATGAGGCGGGAAGATGGCAAGGTGAGCTTCAACCTCTATGTCATTATCGAAGCGGGCATAAACATCGCCGAGGTGGCGCGCAACCTGATCGAGCAGGTGAAATATTTGGTGGAAAGCTGCAGCGGCCTGGAGGTCGAGGAGATCCAGGTACATGTTCAGGGCGTAAGGGAACCCTGACCGGAGGGGTGCTGACTATTGGTGGAGCGTCTGGAGGCGTCGGACTTCATCGGCCTCATCGACGGGGCCATAGAAGCCTTAAGGGTGCACAAAGAAGAGATAAACGCCATGAACGTCTTCCCGGTGCCGGA
>ENA-ORXB01002646-ORXB01002646.1-sediment-metagenome-genome-assembly--contig:-NODE-2646-length-14610-cov-4.380926_pt1 | contig 14610 bp, 13 predicted proteins | sample MGYA00237863_ERZ511475 | MGnify/ENA primary metagenome ERZ511475 (study PRJEB26305, sample SAMN06343858) | sediment metagenome | isolation source: hot spring sediment | place: Canada: British Columbia... | reverse complement strand
ACTTGGCCTTCCAGGGTGCGCAGCTGCCCCAACAAGCCCACGAGGCCGCCCAACTCGGACTTTGAAAAAGCCCTACCATCGGGCAACGGGTTCTTGCCGGGAGCCCCAAGGTATGGTAGAGTCGCATTATTATAGCACGGCGCGCGCGCATTGTGTGCACAGTCCTGGACAACATGAGGACAGAGATAGGACAATCCACCGACACGGACCGCCAGCCACGCAGCTTGTCGCTGATTCGGGAGCTGCGGAAGGCCCTGCGCCACCTGTACATCAACGCCGAGCTGCGGCGGAGTGCACTTGTGGGGTTGCTTGGACTGGACGGCGGTGACAGCGCCTCGGCGCTGAGACAGGCGCTCCTCCAGGCCATTGACGCGCTCAAGCCGGGCAATGACGCGCCCCGGAGCGCCAAAGCCTGGCGCCTCTACGACGTGCTCTTCCATCTATACGTACAGCAGTTCAGCCAGAAAGAGGTTGCCACAGCCCTGTCGCTGAGCACCCGCCAGCTCCGGCGCCATGAGTCCCTGGCCCTCCAGGCCCTCGCCGATCACATTCTCACTCGGGCAGCCACGCGCCGGGCGGAGCCCGGCACCGCTCCGGAAACCGGCACCCCAGGCGAAGGGAGCGGGGCCTCCAGCCGCGAGCAGGAGTTGGCGTGGTTGGGCAGGTCTGCGTCGACCGAGGTCGTTGATCTGGGTGAGGTGGTTCAGGCGGTCCTGAGGATCACCGAGCCGCTCGTGCGATCTCTCGGTGCACATGTCGAGTGCCAGGTGACGGCCGGGCTTGGTCGCGTAGCCGCCCACCCCGTAACCCTCCGTCAGGCGTTGCTGAATGCCCTCACGGCCACCGTCCGCTCTGTTCCGGGCGGAAACGTCACCATCAGGGCAGAGGCCGCAGACCGCCAGATAGCCCTTCTGCTCCAGCCCAAAGGTCTTGCCGCCTCTTCGCCTTCGTCCGCAGCGCTGCTCGAAAGGCTGGAGATCTCCCGGCAACTCCTCGCCCTCTCTGGAGGTTCACTGGAGATCACCGAAGGCGAGGGAGAACGGGCCTTTGCCGTGCGGCTCACGCTGGCGCCGGCAGGGCAGATCACCGTCCTGGTGGTCGACGATAACGCCGACACACTGGCGCTCCTCCGACGCTACCTCACGGGCAGCCCCTACGCCTTCTATGGCACCACAGACCCTGGCCAGGCACCGGCCCTCGCCGAGCAAGTCGGCGCGCGGATCATCGTGCTGGACCTCATGCTGCCCGGCATCGACGGGTGGGAGCTCCTCGCCCGCCTGCGCGAGCATCCCCGCACGCGCTGTGTGCCCATCGTCGTATGCTCGATACTGCCAGAGGAGGAACTCGCACTTACGCTCGGCGCCGCGGACTTTATCCGCAAGCCGGTCACGCGCTCTGCGTTGCTCGCAGCGCTCGATCGTCAGGCCCGAGAACTGACGACAAGATCCTGCTGACTCCCTCCACGCAGGCCAGGACCTGAGAGACGGTCAGCCCACCGCCATAGCCGATGGCAAGCGTGTCGGCTGCCACGAGCTCGCTCGTGGGATCGCGCGCCGAGACGACAATCGTCGGAATACTCCGAAGCGCGGGATCCTCCGCCCGTGCCTTCAGGAACGAGAGGCCATCCATCTGGGGCATCATGAGGTCCAGCAATATCGCGTCCGGGCGCCCCTCCGCCAGCCGGTCGAGGGCTTGCTTTCCGTCTCGAGCCGTCAGCACATTGTACCCACGGCCCGATGAGCGCAGCATGCGCCAAAAGAGTTGTAGAGCCTCTGCGTCGTCTTCCACGAGCAGGATCGTCTTCGGGTTCCCCGGCAGACGCTCCAGCGCGTCCAGCAGCGCCCGGCGGGATATCGGCTTCACGAGGTATCCCGCGACGCCGAGCATGTCGGCCACCTCGAGCGCCCCGGGATCGAACAGGCGATGGCGGCCGTCCCTCTCGGCAGAGAGCCGGAGGCGCTGAGGTGACGCAGGATCGACTCCGCATGCGCATCGTTGATCACCAGTGCTTGCGTCGGAACTCGCTGCAGCTCGGCGACGGCCTCGTCGACGCTCGCCATCGATTGCACTTCTGCCTCATCGAGATACCGCCGCAGGAGGCGCCCCAGAGAGTTGCCAGTCTCGACGACAACAAAGCGCGGCCGGATTGGTGGGACCGGCACTGTCGATCGACGCGTTCGCTCCTCATAGTACCAGTAGGGGCTGAACCACCGCCTGACCCCCTCGTCGCCGGAGATCGGCGGGCTCACGGGTACGCGGAAGAAAAAGGTCGTTCCCACTCCCTTCTGGCTCTCGAACCACATTCGGCCCCCGTGCAGCTCCACAAAGCTCTTGCTGATGGCGAGACCCAGGCCGCTACCGGCGTGGCGCCGCCGCATGGAGCCGTCAAGCTGCTGGAATGGCTGGAACACCTTGGGGGCATCCTCGCTGGCAATACCCGGGCCGGTGTCCGCGACGCTCACCAGCACCTCGCTGCCATCCTGGCGTGCGCGCACACACACTCCCCCGGCCTCCGTGAACCGCCCCGCGTTGCTGAGCAGGTTGAGCACTACCTCCCGAATGCGCGTAGGATCACAGAACACCTCAGGGAGGTCCTTGGGCACCTCCGTCCGCAGGTAGAGCCCTTTCGACTCGTACAACGGCCTGACCGCTTCGACCGCCGACGCGATAATCTCCGGCAGCGCCACGTACTCTTTCCGGAGTGCCATGCGGCCGGCTTCGATCTGCGACAGGTCCAGTACGTCGTCGAGCAGTTCCGACAGGTGCTGGCTGTTGCGCCATATGACTGCAAGGTCCGCCAGCAGGGCAGGCGGCAGCTCTCTGCCGTAGGTCTCGGGCGCCTGCATGATCATCTCGGCGAATCCCAGGATCATGTTGAGGGGTGTTCGTAGCTCATGGCTGACATTGGCCAGAAACTGCTGTTTCGCCAGGCGCGCCTCCTCGGCCATCCGGCGGAGTCCCTGCGCCAGGTTGTTCAGTCGGTTGAGCTGGGAGTTGGCATCCGCCAGGTCTGCCAGCGTCTGCTTGAGACGCACCTGATCGTCTCGAGCCTGCTCGAGCAGGGACCGACTCCACTTATAGTTCGCCCACGACCACTCGACAACGCCCATCAGCGGGCGCTGCGCCTGCCAGACGACCGCAGCCGATCCCCAGACCCCAAGGATGGCAACCCCGGACAGGTTGGGGTCTTCTCCCCTCAGAGGCATCGGTCCCCGGAGCAAAAGAGCCGTCAGACCAGCCGCCACGAGCACACTGCTGGGCAGGCCAAGGCACAGGCCGGCGATTCCGACGGGCAGAAACAGCGCACACAGGGCGACCGGAGCCCGTCCCCACCCTGCGACCAGGAGGTCCGCCAGCACGCAGCCCGCTACCAGGACCCACGCCGGTACGGACCTGCCCAACCCGCGCGCGCTCCAGGCAAGCCACGGCACCACCAGCAAGACCAGGCCCGGGACCCCGGCGTGGAGGGGATCACTGAAGCGCCTGTGGCTCAGGATCAGCAGGATCCCCAAGAGGGTCACGACGGGGAGGGCAAGCTGCAGGTTTTCCTCCTGGAATTCTCTGAGCATGGCCCTGATCTCTGGCCTCAGGTCCAGAGGCGGCTGCAATTCAGACATGTTGCTCCCTCTTATCCCCGTTACCCTGTCCGTCCTCGAAGGGAAATCCCGCCTATGATAGCACACGCACCCGCTGCCGCGGAAACTCATGCCTGTAACGGTTGCGGCTCACCTTGGGGGCAGGCTCGTCTGTGATGCTGCCAGGCCGCCTTCCCCAGTTCGCTCCACAGGTCGACTTAGCGGCCGGTGGCAGTGTGGCTGGCCGCGAGCTGCCCGTGACCTGAGACTGCACCCCCTGCAAGCCATGGGCCCACGGCGGTCACGACCCCAGGGATGAGGCCAGGGTAACGGTCCGCCCTTCACACCTTCCGGCGGCTGTGCCTGGTATCCACCGTTGCTTGAGCCGCCTTTGCCCTTGTGGTATAATTCAAGTGCGCAACTGGCGCAGCCGGCGCACTCCGTTGCAAGTTCTACGCCGGGGCGGCCGCGATTCCTGTCCGTCTCATCCCACGGTGGGCGTCCCCTGGCCGATGTCGCCCTTCCGTCGGCAGGCCAGCCTGTTGCGGCATTCTGCCCGCCGGGTTGCGTGGGCGGAGAGGAGAGGATGTCCATGATACCGGTGGCGATCCACAGCATTCAGGTCAGCCTGATGTCAAACCACCGCGTCATCGTGCTCAAAGACCTGACGGCCAGGGAGGAGCGACTCCTCCCCATCTGGATCGGTCCCTTCGAGGCCGAGGCCATCGCCATCCAGTTGCAGGGCGCACAGGTCCCGCGACCTTTGACGCATGACCTGTTAAAGTCCGTGATCGGGACCCTGGGTGCCAAGGTCTCGCACATCTACATCAACGAGCTGAGCGATAGCACTTTCTACTCGCGCATCATCGTCCAGCACAACGGGCGAGAGCTCGAGATCGACTCGCGCCCGAGCGACGCGATCGCGCTCGCCGTGCGCGTGCAGGCGCCTATCTACGTCGCCGAGAGCGTCATGGAGCAAGCCGGCATCACGCCCAGCCCCGATATCTCCAGCAGTGCCGCGCCCAGCGATGAGGACTCGGACCTCGGCGTGTTCCGCGACTTTGTCGAGGGGCTGGACCTGGACGGTCTCGGAGACCGCTGAGGCGTGTCTATGGAGCGCCTCCCGCCGCAGAACATCGAAGCCGAGCAGGCTGTGCTGGGCAGCCTGCTGATCGACCGCGAGGCGATCACCCAGGTCGCCGGCTTTTTGCGCGCCGAGGACTTTTACCGCGAGAGCCACGCCCAGATCTACCGGGCGATACTCGACCTCTTTGAGAGGCGCGAGCCGGCGGATTTCCTCACCCTCTGCAACACCCTCGAGCAGCGGGGAGAGCTCGAGGCCGTCGGCGGGCCGGCCTACATCACCTCCCTGATCGGCGCCGTCCCGACGGCCATTCACGTGGAGCACTATGCCCGCATCGTGGAGCTGGCCGCTCTGCGGCGCCGGCTGATCGACGCCGCCGGCCAGATCGCCCGGCTGGCCTACGAGGAAGACCGTGACATTGAAGAGGTCATCGACCGCGCCGAAGCCCTGCTCTTCGAGGTCACCGAGCGCCGCGAGCAGCGCGACCTCGTCCCCCTGAAGCGTCTGCTCTCCAGCTATCTGGACCGCATCGAGTACCTGCAGGCGCACCGGGACGAGATGATCGGCCTCCCGACCGGCTTTATCGACCTCGACAAGCTCCTCGGCGGCCTGCAAAAGTCGGACCTCGTCATCATCGCCGGGCGACCGGGCATGGGCAAGACCTCCTTTGGCATGAGCATTGCCCAGAACGCTGCGCTCAAGCATCGGGCGGTGGTCGCGTTCTTTACCCTCGAGATGTCGGGCGAGCAGCTCGTGCAGCGCATGATCGCCAGCGAGACCGGCATCGACTCGCGGCGCCTGATGGTGGCGGATATCCGCGACATCGAGTGGGACCGCTTCGTCAAGGCTACAGGGGAGCTGTCCGAGACGCTGATCTTTATCGACGACACGCCCTCGCCTACTCCGCTCGAGATCCGCTCCAAGTGCCGGCGCCTCGCAGCCGAGTACGATCTGGACCTCGTGGTCATCGACTATCTTCAACTCATGACGGCGGGCGTGCGCGTCGAAAACCGCCAGCAGGAGATCTCCTACATCTCCCGCTCCCTCAAGGGTCTTGCCCGCGAGCTGCGCGTGCCGGTGGTGGCGCTCTCACAGCTCTCACGGGCGGTCGAGGCCAGGGCGGAGAAGATACCGGTCCTCTCGGACCTGCGCGAGTCCGGCTCCATCGAGCAGGACGCCGACGTGGTCATGTTCATCTACCGCGACGAGGTCTATGATCCGCTGAGCGACCGGCGCAACATTGCCGATATCATCGTCGCCAAGCACCGCAATGGCCCGATCGGCCAGGTACCGCTTCGGTTTGTCGCCGAGCAGACCCGCTTCATGGACCTGGTCCATGAGGACTATGGCAAAGGGCTCTAGAGATGCGCACCTTCGCAGGCTTTCCCGCCGGGCGCCTGCGGGTGACCGGGGTGCCCGATCTCTTTTTCAGCGAGCTCTTGCCGGCTATCGATGACCTGGCAGAGCTCAAGCTGACTCTGCACGTGATCTGGCGGCTGGCGCGCCTGCAGCGTGACCCGAAGCACCTTTCCCTGGCCGAGTTGGAGGAGGATGGGGTGCTCCTTGGCAGCCTCGATCCCGAGGGCACGCGCGGCCGGGAGGTCCTTCAGGAGGCCCTGGGCCGCTGTGTGACGCGTGGCACGCTGCTTCGCCTGCAGGACGCCGAGGGCGTCCAGGTCTGGTACTTTCTCAACAGCGAGCAGGGCCGCAGTGCCTATCAGGCGGCGCTGCGCGGCGAGGTGGAGCTTGTCGGCACGACGCCGGGAAAGGCAGTGCGCCCTGTAGTGGAGCGACCCAACATCTACCAGCTCTACGAGCAGAACATCGGCCTCCTCCAGCCGCTGATCGCCGACCAGCTCCGCGACGCCGAGGCGACCTACCCTGCGGCGTGGATCGAGGAGGCGTTCCGCATCGCTGCCGAGCGCAACGCCCGGAGCTGGGCGTATGTGCGCAAGGTCCTCGAGCGCTGGGCTCGCGAGGGGAAGGACGGCGGGCCACCGCTGGAGCGCGACCGAACCCGCTACATCAGGGGGAAGTATGCCGATCGCATCAAGCACTGAGAGCTCCGCCGGCCGGTGCCCGCGGTGCGACGGCGTCGGGTTCTACTGCCGCAATGTGCCGGTCGGCCATCCCGATTTCGGCAGGCTGATCCCCTGCGACTGCCAGTCGGCGGCGCGGCAGGAGCAGCGCCTGCGGGGTCTGAGGCGGGCGAGCAACCTCGGGCAGCTCAGCCGCATGACCTTTGATAGCTTTGTCCCCGAGGGCTATGGGCTGGCCCCGCATCTGCGGGAGAACCTGCGCAGCGCCTACGAGGCCGCCCGTGCCTACGCCAGGGAGCCCCGCGGGTGGCTGGTGCTCAAGGGACGCTATGGCTGCGGCAAGACGCACCTCGCCGCCGCCATCGCCAACTACCAGGTCGACCAGGGCTGCCCGGTGCTCTTTATGGTTGTCCCCGACCTGCTGGACTACCTGCGGGCCGCGTACCGCCCCGATGCGGACTCGCCCTATGACGAGCAGTTCGAGGCCGTGCGCAACGCGCCTCTCCTCATCCTCGACGACCTGGGAACCCAGAGCTCGACTGCGTGGGCGCAGGAAAAGCTCTTCCAGCTCCTGAATCATCGCTACAACGCCCAGCTTCCCACCGTGATCACCACCAACCGGGAGCTGGAGGAGATCGACCCCCGGCTGCGCTCGCGCCTCGCCGACACTGAACTGTGCCAGGTCGTGACCATCCTCGCGCCGGACTTTAGGCAGGCCGGCGCCGACCGCTCGGAGCTGAGCAGCCTGGACCACCACGCCGACCAGACCTTTGAGACTTTTGACCTGCAGGGCTGGCACCTGGACGCCGAGCAGCGCGAGAACCTCCGACAGGCCTACGAGACGGCGCGCAGCTACGCGGCGGACCCCGATGGCTGGCTGGTCTATATGGGGGACTATGGCTGCGGCAAGACGCATCTGGCCGCCGCCATCGCCAACTATCGCGTTGCGCAGGGCGAGCGCGCCCTCTTTGTCGTTGTGCCGGACCTTCTCGACCACCTGCGGGCGGCCTTTTCCCCCTCCAGCAACGTGTCCCTGGACCGGCGCTTTGAGGAGGTCCGTAACGCGCCGCTCCTCGTGCTCGACGACCTTGGCACGCAGAGCTCGACGCCCTGGGCGCAGGAAAAGCTGTATCAGCTTCTGAACCATCGCTACAACGCCCGGCTGCCGACTGTAATCACCACCAGCCTCACCCTCGAAGAGCTCGACCCTCGCCTGCGGGCGCGCATCCTCGATCCGCGCCGCGTGACGGTCGTCGCCATCTTTGCGCCCAGCTACCTGGACCGTCTCTCGACGCGCAGCCGCACCAACGGCAAGGAAGCCGCCGCGCCGCGCCGGCCCGCCCGACGCGGCAGCCGCTCCCTCGGCTGAGCGCCTGCTCCTTCCTTCAGCCATTCTCCGTCGCCTCTGCCCGTCGCTGAAGAGGTCTCCAGAACCGCGAGCTCGCCGCACCTGCCACTGCAGGTGCCCCATCCCCGCGACCTCCCTCTCCGTCGCCGGGATGGCCGAGAGGGAGGTGCTTACTTGCTGTTGCTGGAGTTCTGCCTTTTCAGGTCCTCGTTCCATGTTACTTGCTCTAGCGCTCCTGGAGGGTGGTATGGCGCCCCTCGTGCGGTTTCTGCCCCCACCCCCGCGCCCCCATAGGCGCTAACTTGAGGGACGCCAGCGTGCTCTCTACCAAAAGTGCCCCCACCCCTCTTTCCAAACGCTCAACTTTCTGGTATTATATGTCTACCAGGAGGAAGCCATGGTTGAGGAACGGTTGGTGTCACCACAGCGGCAGTCCGGGGAGGCAGCGGCCGAGCCTAGCTTGCGCCCGCGCCGCCTCGATGAGTATATCGGCCAGGAGCGGCTCAAGGAGAGCCTGCGCATCTTTCTGCAGGCAGCCCAGGAGCGCGGCGAGGCCCTGGATCACGTCCTGCTGTACGGGCCGCCGGGCCTCGGCAAGACGACCCTGGCCACCGTCATCGCCAATGAGATGGGCGTCAACCTGAGGGTGACTTCGGGGCCGGCCATCGAGCGCCCCGGGGACCTCGCAGCCATCCTCACCAACCTGCGGCGCGGGGATATCCTCTTCATCGACGAGGTCCACCGGCTCAGCAGGACGGTTGAGGAGGTCCTCTATCCGGCGATGGAGGACTTTGCCCTGGACATCGTTATCGGCAAGGGGCCGAGCGCGCGAAGCATCCGTCTCTCCCTGCCGCGCTTTACCATCATCGGCGCGACCACGCGCATCGCGCTGATGACCTCGCCCCTGCGCGCCCGCTTTGGCGTGACTTACCGCCTGGACTTTTACGATCTGGAAGCCATGCGCACCATCGCCCGGCGCTCGGCGGCCATTCTGGGCGTCGCCATCGATGACGGCGGCGTCGAGGAGATCGCTCGCCGCGCCCGTGGGACGCCGCGGGTGGCCAACCGCCTCCTGAAGCGCGTGCGGGACTATGCGCAGGTGCGGGCCGATGGCTGCATCACCGGAGAGGTGGCGCGCCAGGCACTGGACTTGCTGGCCGTTGACGAGTTGGGCCTCGACGAGGCGGACCGCCGGGTGCTCCGCACGCTGATCGCCAAGTTCGACGGCGGGCCGGTCGGGATTGAAACGCTCGCCGCTGCGCTCAGCGAAGAGGCCGATACCGTCATGGACGTCTACGAGCCCTACCTGATGCAGCTCGGGTTCATCGAGCGAACGCCGCGAGGGCGCCTGGCTACCCGCCGGGCCTATGAGCACCTCGGCCTGCCCTACCCGGAGCGCGATAACCCTGTACAGCCGGAGCTGTTTTCACCGTGAGCGTCGAGCACGTTCGTGTACTGGATGCGCAGGGCCACGAGCTCTCGCGCACAACCGCCGAGCGGGCGAGCAGGCTGGTCGCTGCCGGCAAGGCTGCCTTCGTGGCGGGCAAGCCGGACGCGATCCAGCTCTCTTACCCCGTAGCCACCCCCGAGCCTCGGCCGCGTCGGACCGCGGGTCCGGTGCCGGGGGGAGAGCTGCTCTTGCACATCTGCTGCGGCCCGTGCGCGACCTATCCCGTGCCGCGGCTGCGCAGCCTCGGCTTTGCGCTGAGAGGCTTCTGGTACAATCCCAACATCGAACCGGCCGAGGAGCATGCTCGCCGCGAGGCTTCGGCACGCGCTTTTGCTGCGGCCGTCGATCTGCCGCTCGAGGTTGGGCCCTACGGGCCGGAGCGCTTCCTGCAGGCCGTTCAGGGGACGCCCCTGCGCCCGGAGCGGTGCCGCCACTGCTACCGCCTGCGGCTGGAAGCAGCGGCCCAGGAGGCTGCACGCCTCGGGATTCCGGCGTTCACCACGACGCTCCTCATCAGCCCGTACCAGGACCAGAAAGCGCTGCGGGAGATCGGCGAGGAGGTAGCCAAAGCTCACGGCGTGAGCTTCTACTTCGAGAACCTGCGCCGCGGCTGGGGTCAGCGCGCGCACCTGGCCCGGCAGTTCGGACTCTATTTGCAGCAGTACTGCGGCTGCCGCTTCAGCCTGGCAGAGCGCGAGGAAAGGGTCGCCCGTAGAGCGCGGTCCGGCCGCGGGCCCGAGGGCTCGCGTGAGGTTGCTCCGGCGGATGTACGCCTTGAGGTTTCCTGTCCCATCGACGGAGGTCTCGTTCAGGATGCCAACTCTGCCTGACATGGGCCGCTGGCTGTTGTTTGCCGGGCTCGGCCTAGCCGGGCTCGGCCTCCTGCTTATCCTCCTCGGGCGGCTGCCCTGGCTGGGCCGCCTGCCGGGGGATATCCACATCCAGCGCGACGGGTTCTCGTGCTTCTTTCCGCTGGCGACGTCGCTGTTGCTGAGCCTCGTGCTGACCGTGCTGCTCAACGTGCTGGCCCGGATGCTGCGTCGCTAGCCTGTTGAGGGGTGTTTCTGGTGGAGATTGATCTGGCCGTCGCGTGGGAGTGGCCGTACGATGCCGGCTTTGTAGAGCGTGTGGCCGGCAGGGCGGCGGACCGGGGCCTGCGCGTGCTGCCCATCACGCCCGACAGCCTCACAAGCGCCCTCGAGGACCTCTCCGCGGGCCGGCTTCGGCTGCGGAGCGTGCTGGACCGCGCCTCGGACGCGCGCCCCGAGTTCCTGCCGCTCACCCGGCACGCTGAGGGGGCCGGCGCCCGCATTCTGAACCCCATCCACCATCAGGACCGCGCCTGCGACAAGGCGCGCAATCACCTCCTGCTGGCCGCCAACGGCATCCCCGTACCCTTTACGGTGATTGTGCCGCCCTTTATCCGCGACCCGAGCCCACCGGTGCTGCCGGCCGCCCTTGGGCGCCCCTTCATCGTCAAGCCGGCGGGAGGTTCGGGAAGCGAGGGCGTGATCCTGGACGCACAAACCGTAGCCGACGTCCAGAACGCTCGTCGCACCTTCTGGCGCGACCGGTATCTCCTCCAGCAGCGCGTCTACCCGCGGCAGCTTGAGGGCCGCCGCGCCTGGTTCCGCATCTTTTACGTGTGCGAGAGCGTCATCCCCTGCTGGTGGGATGATCTCTCGCACACCTACGCGCCGCTCCTGCCGGATGAGGAGGTGCGCCTCGGCCTGACCGGGCTCCGCCCGCTGGCCCGGCGCATCGGGGAGCTGATGGGGCTCGACTTTTTCACAACCGAGATCGTGCTCGCCTGCGATGGGCGCCTGCTGTGTGTGGACTATGCCAACTCGCCCTGCGACATGCGGCTGCAGTCGCAGCACTACGACGGCGTGCCCGACGCCGTAGTGGACCAAGTGGTGGACGCCATCCTCGAGACGGTTGCCGGCGCCTGCGAGCCGGCGCCCGCCGCCGAGGAAAGCTACTCGCCGGCCTTTGCCCCGCACTGACGGCAGTGACGGGCCACAACCGGCCGGATCTTCTCATACATGGCGGCGATCTGCTCCGCCGCCTCCTCTGCCGTCGCGGACGGCGACAGGCACCCGCTCCAGCTTTCCCAGGCGGCCAGGGTCAGATCGACCGCCAGCTCACAGCAGCGGCAAGTTACCTCTTCTCTTGACATCAAGTTCCTCCCATGGACGTTGCCCCACCCCCAACCCCCTCCCCGGCGCGCCCGCGGGCGCTCCGGGGAGGGGGCAGCAGACGAGGTGGGTTTTCGCGTCGGGCTGCAGCGGCCTTGCCGCCGCAGCCCGACGCGAAAACCCACAACCAGCTAGCTCTCCGGGCGCCGCAGCCGTCAGGGCTCGGGCTCGAGGAGGAGCCTCGCCTCGGTCTCGCGCTCGACCTGCTCCCGATCGAACAACATCGGATGGTAGCCCTTGCTGAACCAGGCCTCGATCTGGTCATCGTAGTGCGGACTGGCCGGATGGCCGGATTGGCCCGGCGCGAGGAGGCTCAGCGAGCGGCGCAGGTCCCCGAGGTCGACGATGAGGCGATACGGCGGGCCGGTGAGCGTCTCGCCGCGCAAGCCTGCGGTGCTCGGCCCGGTCGCCCAGATGGTCGTCGCATCGCCCCCGACCGGGTACGGCCCACGGTTGAAGAAGGGCGCCAGAAGCTTCGAGCGGCCAAGGAGGTGCTCGAAGGTCAGCCTGTGCAGGCGTCCCCAGGTCCAGTTGGCCATCTCCGGCCCAAGCTCCTGACGCAGGCCCGCCGCGACCTCCCGGAGGGCCTCGGCGGCGAGCCTGTCCCTCGTCTCCGCATCCAGGCCGACCTCTGCCGGCCGGGCCAGGGCCCTCTCCAGCCACTCCCAGGCCCGGCAGGCGAGCATCGTCGTCTCGGCGAGCACAGGCGTTGGACCCTTGCCCAGGTAGCGCGACGTGAGGTCCCCGAGGCGCTCCTTCAGGGCCAGCTCGACAAAGCGAGGGACGAACAGCTCAAAGAGCGCAGCCGGGACACTATCCCGGTCCAACCGCCCATCCCACCCGGAGAACACCTGCAAGATGGATGCCAGTTCGCCGTCGCCCGGCTGCAGGCGGACGAGGTGCCCGGCCACCGCTCGCGCCGCCGGCGAGAGCTGGTCGAACTGCATCTCCTGCATATAGTCGAGGTCGATCCGCTCGCGGGCCTCGATGAGCTCTGTGATGCGCTGCGCGCGGTCGCCGGTGCAGTGGTCGTTGCCGAGCCAGTACGGGTAGTCGTCTCCCACCACGCGGTTATTGGCGGTGACGATATAGCCCTGTGGAGGATTGTGGAGGTGCGGCAGGTGCTCGAACGGGATGTAGCCGGTCCATTCATACTCCCCGGTCCACCCGGGCACCGGCACGCGGCCATCGCCCTTCGCACGGATCGGTATCCTGCCCGCATGGCAGAAGCCGATGTTCCCCTCCGTGTCGGCATACACCGTATTCTGCACGGGGACCGACCAGTACCGCAGCGCCTCGTAGAACTCTTCGCAGCTCCCGGCACGGTCCATGCCATAGAGCGCGCGGATGATCGCGTCCGGGTCGTGGCCCGTCCAGCGCAGGGCGTGCGGCTGCTCGCCGGCCAGGTCGGGGGCGAGGGCGTTGACGACCGGTCCATGGCCGGTGATGATCACCTCCTCGGTGACGCTCCGCCCGCCCCGCACGCGTATCACCTCGTGCAGGAGCTCTGTGTTCCGCCACTCGCCACGCAGCTCGTACTGAACCCGACCATCCTCCAGGCGGCGCAGCCGCTCCATATAGAGGTCCTGCACATCCGGGAAGCCATTGGTGAAACCCCAGGCCACGTGCTCGTTGTGCCCGGCCACAACCCCGGGAACCCCGGGGAAGGTCACGCCGGTGACGTTCAGCCCGCCGCCGCAGAGGTGGTTCTCGTACCAGATGGCCGGCATGCCCAGGATGAGGTGCATGTCGTTGGCCAGGATCGGCCTGCCCGAGGCGGTGCGTGCGCCGGCAAGGACCCAGTTGTTCGAGCCCATGCCGGGCGCTCCGCCCAGTCCGCCGATGTCGGCGGCGCGGCGGGCCCGCCGCAGAGCCTCATCGCCGAGGTCAGAGTAGTCGGTCCCCGGAGGCAGAATGTAGGGACAGCGGCCGGGGTATGGGGGCTCGAGGGCGGCAGCCTCCGCCCCGATCCGCGCGATCAGACGGGCCCGAAGGAGCTCTGCCTCCCAGTTGGTGGAGAGGTTCCAGCCCAGCACCTTGCCCCACGACAGGCTATCGACCGCCGTCCAGGGCTCGGGCTCGTAGCGCAGGAGGGTGAACTCGATGGGCAGCGGCTCCCGGGCCATGCAGGCGTTGACCCCGGCCACATAGGCCTCCACCCAGGCCCGCGGCTCGCCATCCAGGAGCGGCAGGGCAGCCTCTGCAGCCCGGCGCAGACCCAGGATGCGCACCCAGCGGTCGAGCGGCAGTGCGGCCTCTCCCAGCACCTCGGCCAGCCGCCCCGCGGCCAGCCGTCGCGACCAGTCCATCTGCCAGAGGCGCTCCTGCGCATGCACATAGCCCTGAGCGAACATCACATCGTAGACGCTCCGGCCGTAGATGTGGGGCACACCCCATCGGTCGCGGAGCACCTCGACCGTACCTTCCACCCCGCGGAGGCGCACCCTCCCCGAGACCCGCGGCAGCCGACGTCGACTCAGCCAGGATAGCACCACACCCAAGGTGGAGGACAGGAGCCACAAGCGAGCAGCCATCTGACCGCCTCCTTTCGCCAGCCCGGGGCGACCGGCCGCAGCCCCACCGTTCCTCTTACATCATAGCACAGAAGCGCCTCCGTCTGCCAGCGGTTCAGGCCTACCGAGGCGCCAGGGCGGGCCCAGCGCCAGGCCCGGTGTGCAGGCGGCCTCTCGGACGGTTGCCACATCCCCCTGGGGCATTCCCTGCAGGGGCGGACAGGTCGCCCCACTGGCGTGGCCAAGAAGCTCGAGGGGCGGTGCCCCATCCCCCCAGCCCCCTTCCCCGCCGCACAAGCGGCGGGGAAGGGGGCGTTTTTTCTTGCAAGGGGCTCGAGTTTGGCCTTTTGGCGCAGGGGGTTGAAAAAGGGACACCTTTCCGGTAGGATATGGTTGACTATAA
>ENA-ORXB01002643-ORXB01002643.1-sediment-metagenome-genome-assembly--contig:-NODE-2643-length-14629-cov-2.861875_pt1 | contig 14629 bp, 15 predicted proteins | sample MGYA00237863_ERZ511475 | MGnify/ENA primary metagenome ERZ511475 (study PRJEB26305, sample SAMN06343858) | sediment metagenome | isolation source: hot spring sediment | place: Canada: British Columbia... | reverse complement strand
ACGCCTCCGGCATAGCCCGCGCTATTGCTTCGACCGCCTCGGTCCAGAACTTACGGTTGATGCCACCGAGATAGATCAGCCTGGGCTTGGGGAGTCCGGCCACTTCCGGCGGTACTTCCGCCCGGACCTCCAAAAGCTCCGTGTTGAAGCCGTCCCGAAAGAGCACCGGGTTGCGCGTTTCTGGCCGGTACTGCTCCATAAGGGTGGCCGAGGCGAAGAGCGTCACGTCCGCCCTTTGCAGGAACTGCCGCTCGTATGGGGCCAGCCGCGGCTCGACCAGCTTCGGGTCACTCACCACGTCGTAGACCACTTTGCCCCAGGGTAGGGCATCAGCCAGGCGCAGCACCACCGGCGTGGCGAGGTAGCTGAACAAAACCGTTTCCGCCGGTTCGAGGCGGTGCCGCTTGAAGAATTCGGCGACGGCCCGCCGGAGCAGGGGGGTGGCGGTCTGGTCGCGGCCCCGGCCCCAGTCGAGCGCGACGATGGCGAGCTGATCCCCCGCCAGCTTTTCGACTTTTGTTGCTTGCCGGAAGAAGATCTGTTGCGGGAAGAGGCGCGCGCTGAGATGCAGCGAGCCGTAGACGAATTGCCGCCGTCATTGCGCAGCGTGTTCATCCTGCGCGATATCGAAGGGCTTTCGACCGAGGAAACTGCCGAAGCGCTCGATCTCTCGGTGTCTGCAGTGAAGAGCCGCCTGATGCGCGCGCGGCTGAAACTGCGCGAGCGTCTGAGTCAATATTTCTCGCATGGCTCAGCCATGGCTGAGACGAGGTGAGGCATGAGCACCACCGAACACCATCACCATGACCCAGAAGAATGCCGCCGCTATCTGAGCAGCCTGTCCGATTACGTGGACGGTACCCTCGGTGAAGAACTGTGTCGGGAGCTGGAAGCACATATGCGGGCGTGCGAAAACTGCCGGATTGTGGTCAATACCCTTACCAAGACGATTGCGCTCTATCACCAGATTCCTGCGCCGGAGATGCCCAGCGCTGTCAAAGAGCGGCTGTACAAGGTGCTGCATCTGGATGCTTACCGCCCCAAGAGCGATCCACCAGACCAGACAATTGGCCTCTAAGGTAAGATGGCGCGAATTTCCCCCGGCGGATTGCGGTATGACATGCGACCTGCGACCCACGAAATGCATCCAAAAGAGCGGACTCCTGGATCATGTTGAGAACATGAGCAACCGCGAGGACGTATGAGCAAGCAGAACGAGACTCAGAAGAAACAACAGAAGCGCGTCATCATTTTCACCACGCCCAGTTGCCCGCACTGCAATCACGCCAAGCGCTACCTGCGCGAACGTGGCATCCGTTTCCGCGATGTGGATGTCAGCCGTGACCCGGCGGCAGCGCGCGACATGATCCGCCGCAGCGGTCAGCAGGGCGTGCCGGTCATAGACATCGGCGGCAAGATCGTCGTCGGCTTCAACAAAGCTGAAGTAGACCGGCTGCTCGGCCTGCACTGACCTTCCATGAGCGACATCACTCTCGCTACGCCGGTAGAAGCGCTGGTGACAGCATATCCGGCAGCGATCGGCTTTCTGGCCGAGCGCGGCGTGTTGTGCGTCGTATGCGGAGAGCCATTCTGGGGCACGTTAGGGGAGCTGATCGCCCAGAAAGGATTGGATGCTGCACAGAGTGAGCACGTGGTGGAAGAACTCGCTGCTTTCCTGAACGGGCCAGGGAGCAGTCCTGAACCCTGAAACTCTGAACTCCAGAAGACGACAAGATACAGGCGACTGTCCGTCCACTTGCGGGGACAGTCGCCTGTATTTTCAGACAGGATGCTCAGGGTTTGTATGCCTGGACGGGCAGGTTGGCGCGTAGCCACGCCTGCATGCCGCCATCTATGTTGAACACCTGCGGATAACCCAGGCGCACCAGGGTCTCCGAAGCGACGCGGCTGCGGTTGCCGCTATTGCAGATCACGAAGATCGGAGAATCCTTGGGCAGTTCTGCCGGTGCGCGCTGCTCGAACTGGTCGAGCGATATCAGGCGCGCGCCGGGGACGATGCCTGTAGCTGCCCACTCTTCGGGGGTGCGCACATCCACCAGGATCGCGCCGGCGGTCTGCTCGAAGCGGGTGTGGGCCGTCTGAACGTCGAGCGTCTGATAGGTGGACATGCTGATGTTGTTCGGCACGGTGTTGGTGGGGGCCGGCGTCGAGGGCTTGTCTGAACCGCCGCAGGCGGCCAGCGCCAGCGTGATCACCATGAGCAGCAGGGCTATGGTCAGCCAATGTTTGCGCATACGGTCACTCCTTGGAGGTTGAGTCGCGCTCTTCGGATATATCGGCGAAAAAACACCTGTGTCCGTCCAGGACAGCATGGTGCAGGGTCGCGGCAGGGGGGGCTATACCTTTGGCCAGTACCACCGCGTGATGCAGCCGGGCCTGTGCGCCGATCCGCGCTCCTGTTTCCAGATACACCTCTGGTCCTATCACGGCGTGATCACCTACCTGCACCCCTGGATCAATCCAGACCGGTGCTATCAGCCGGACAGACAGGGGCAGGTCACTCTGTACCTGTACAGCGCCCATCTGGCGCAGGAACCAACTATTTAGATGCAACAAATCAACAGGACGTGTCAGGTGAAGTCGCCAGGGAGCCAGGACAGTGCCGATCCTGCGTCCCGCAGCCAGTGCCAGTTGCAGCGCGCTGACGATCTCGCGTTCGCCACGCCCGGCGGGCTGCACACGGGGCAGGTATTCGGCGATGTCTGGGGAGAAGGCGTAGAGCATGATAGCCGCATGCTGTCCCATAGGGCGCGCTGGTTTCTCGACGATGGAAACTACCTCTTCACCAGCCAGGAGCACGTCTGCCGACTGATGGATTTCGGCGGGCGTCGCACGCACCAGGCTAAGGGTGGCAATGTGCATTGGGGAAGACTCGTGACGCGCGATCAGGCTACGCACATGCTCCGCGGAAGTCAGGTTGTCCACGGCGGCGAGCAAGAAGGGGCCGGACAGCAAGGGTAGCGCACGCTCCAGCGCCTCGACCGTGCCTGTGGGATTGGGCTGGACGACCCATTCGACCCTCGTGCCGGAGGGCAGCGTCTCGCTGATGCTCGCCTGCACCTGTGGCAGATCGGGGCCGGTGACAACGATGATGCGGCTGATCCCTGCTTGGTGGAAGCACTCCATCAGTCGCGCCAGGATGGGTCGCCCCATGATTGGCAACAGGGATTTGGGCCGGTCATTGGTCAGCGGGGCCAGCCGCGTCCCACGACCGGCCGCCAGGATCGCCGCCTGCCGGATAGTCTGAGTGTTCATGGGCCTCTCCATCATGCCACGCGCGCATTATAGCATGGGCCATGTTGTAGAGGGCGTCGGCGGCATCCCGCTCAATTCATATCGGACTTATTAACGCTGATCTGAGCGAGTTGCGCGGCGTTGCCGTTCATGCTACACTCCGCGACGAATTTGTCACTCTGCGCAGCGCGACAGGCGGTTTTCTGATGGCTGAAAGAATCCTTGTCGTGGATGACGATGTCGAGAGTCTGAAGCTCATTGGCATGATGCTTCAACGCCAGGGGTACGAGGTGATACTGGCAAGCAATGGCCAGCAAGCCCTCGACCGCGCACTGGCAGACCGGCCAGACCTGATCATCCTGGATGTCATGATGCCCGTCATGGACGGCTACGAAGTATGCCGCCGGTTGCGCCAGGATCCCATCACTCAGAATATCCCCATTCTGATGTTCACGGCCAAGACCATGGTGGACGACAAAGTCGCCGGGTTCGAGGCTGGAGCGGATGATTACCTCACGAAGCCGACTCATCCCGCTGAACTTGCGTCGCGGGTCAAAGCGCTGCTGGCACGGCGTCCGGCTCAGCCCGCGCAGGCCCCGGTGATGGCAAATCGCTCGCTGGTGTGGGGCTTCCTGGGGGCGAAAGGCGGCGTCGGTACGACGACGGTTGCGGCCAACTGCGCGGCGGCGCTGGTCAAATACGACACGACCATCCTGGCTGACTTCCGGCTGGGGCAAGGGTCTCTGGCGCTGTCTCTGGGGCTGATGCGGGCGACAGGGATGGCCAATCTGCTGGCGCGGCCTACGCCGGAGATCACGGTGCGGGCGGTGGAGGGGGAATTGGTTACTCACGCCAGCGGCTTGCGACTGTTGCTCTCGTCAAGCCGCCCTAAGGAGACGCTGCTCAACGCCGCACCCGATGGCGCAGCGGCGATTGTGCGACATCTACAAGCCATCCATCCACAGGTTGTGCTCGATCTGGGATCGGGGCTCAATCGTCTGACGGCTCGCCTGGTGCTTGAGCTGGATCGGTTGACGCTGGTGGTCGAGCCAAACCGCGTGGCGCTGATCCTGGCCCGCGACGTTCTGGCAGAGCTGCAGCAGATCGGCGTTCAGGCAACGCGCCTGAGCGTGGTGTTGGTGAATCGCACGCAGTCGAGTCTGCATGTGCCCTGGCAGGAGGCCGAGCACATGCTGGGCCATGAGATTGCGGCTATCATTTCCCCTGCTCCTGAGTTGCTCTTCCAGGCGGCAGAAGCCGGGCTGCCGGTTGTGCTGTACCAACCGAACTCAATTGTTGGCACGCAGTTTGCCAAGCTCACCGAGGAAGTCGTTGCCCGCCGCTGACCATGCCTGCGAGACACAGGGCGCATGTCTTTGGAATCTCTGGAACCAGTAGTTGCCCTGTTGCGGCGCGCGCGTTACACCGTGGCGTTGACGGGCGCTGGCATCAGCACCCGGTCCGGTATCCCCGACTTTCGCAGTCCCCATTCGGGTCTTTGGGAGCAGGTCAACCCGGCAGAAGTTGGTAGCCTGTACGGTTTCCGCCATCACCCTGAGCGATTCTACGACTGGATACGGCCCCTGGCACACCTGATTTTGAATGCCAGACCCAATCCCGCTCATCTGGCGCTGGCCCGCCTTGAGCGCAATGGACACCTGCAAAGTATCATCACGCAGAACATTGATATGTTGCACGAGCGGGCGGGGTCGCGCACGGTATATGAGATTCACGGGCACCTGCGCGAACTGACGTGCATTCATTGTTTCGCCGTGTTTCCTGCCGGGCCGTTGGTCAGTGCCTTCGTCGAGTCGGGGCAGGTGCCATATTGTCCACGCTGCGGACATGTGCTGAAGCCGAACGTGATCTTGCTGGGCGAGCAGTTGCCGGCGCGCGCGCTGGCAGCGGCCCGGCGCGAGGCCCGGCGGTGCGACCTGATGCTGGTGATCGGCTCGTCGCTGGAGGTGTATCCCGCCGCGGAGCTGCCAGTGCTGGCACAGCGGGCGGGGGCGGCGTTGGTATTCATCAACCTGGGCAGAACAGCGCTTGATCCGCTGGCCGATACAGTGATTCATGCGGATGTCGTAGACGTGTTGCCACGCTTGGCGGATGCTCTGGAGGACAGGGCCACCTATGAGCATGAGTGAGAATGCTGCGGCTGAGAGCGATATGGTCAGCCGGGCGGTGTATGAACAGTTGCAGCGTCGCTATCAGCGCCTGATGGAAATCAGCCGCCAACTGAATTCTACACTCGATCTGGGTGCGTTGCTCCGGCGGATTCTGGATGCAGCGCGCGAGTTGACCGACACCGAGGAAGCCTCGATCCTGCTGGTAGACCCAACGACTGGGGAACTCCGCTTCGAAGCTGCCAGCAATCTATCGCGGGCGGAGATGGAAGCCATTCCTGTGCCAATGCAGGGAAGCCTGGCCGGGTGGGTGGCGACGCACGGGCAGCCGGTGCTGGTGCGCGATGCGCGTAGCGACGCCCGCTGGTTTCCGCGTGTGGACAGGACGACGCGCTTCGTGACGCGCAACCTGCTGGCGGTGCCCATGCAGGTGCACAGCCGGACCATCGGTGTATTGGAAGCGATCAACAAGCGCGGCGATCAGCCGTGGACGGATGATGATCGCGAAGTGCTGACTGCCCTGGCCGACCAGGCAGCGATTGCCGTGCAGAATGCACGTCTGTTTCAGCAGAACGATTTCATCGCCGACATGGTGCATGAATTGCGCACGCCCCTGGCCGCGCTCAAGGCGGGGGCCGCTTTGCTGGCACGACCCAACGTGTCGGAGAACGTGCGCCAGGAGATTGTGCATGCGCTGCAGGTGGAGGTCGATCGCCTGACGGAACTCACGACCGACTTTCTCGATCTCGCGCGGCTGGAGTCTGGGCGGATGCGCCTGGAACCGACGTCCTTCGATCTGCGCGAACTGTTGACAGAATGTCTGGGGGTGGTGGCTCCTGTTGCGGCTCAACAGCGTATCAGCCTGAGCCTTCGCCCTGGCACAGGCACAGCCTACGCCGACCGGGATCGCATCAAGCAGGTCTTGCTGAACCTGCTCACCAATGCCATCAAATATAATGTGCAGGGTGGAACGGTCACGGTGGCGCTCGATGTGCGGCGTGCGCCGGAGGGTGGGGACGAGGAGCAGTATGTCATCAGTGTGAGCGACACTGGCCCCGGCATTCCCGCGGACGAGGCCCCGTACATTTTCGAGAAGTTCTACCGGGCCAGCACCGCCAGTCAGACTTCCGGCACGGGGTTGGGGCTGACCATCGCCCGCCGTATTGTGGAAGCGCATGGCGGTGAGATGTGGTTTGAGTCAACCCCTGGCGCGGGCACTACTTTCTATTTCACGCTGCCCGCGGCCCGGCTGTAGTCTGAGTTCAGGGCACCAGCAACACCTTGAGTGCGCCAGGCTGAGCTGCATGGGCCAGGGCAGCAGGCGCATCGGTCAGGTCATAGCGTGCTTCGATCAGCGATGGCACGTCTACCAAACCCTCCTCAAGCAGGCGCAGTGCTGCGGGGAAGGGGCCGCACCGACTGCCTACCAGCGCAACCTCGTTGACGGCAAGCGGGGCCAGGTCGAGTGTGGCGGGGTCGGCGTAGGTGCTCTTGAGCACGATCGTGCCGCGCGCCCGGACCAGGCGCATGGCGTCAGCCAGACCCTGGGGGACGCCGGTGCAGTCCACCACGACATCCGCGGTGCCATCAGCCAGGTCATCGCACGAGACAGTCCGAATACCCCAACCCGCAAGCAATTCTTTCTGGCGTGTATGACGGGCGACGACGAACAGGTCGCAGCCGGTCAGACGCAAGACCTGGGCGGTGAGCAGCCCCAGTTTGCCTGCGCCCAAGAGGACAACCCGATCGCCTGGTTTGATATGAACGCATTCCAACGTCTGGCAGGCAGCGGCCAGCGGCTCGGTAAAGACCGCCCCCTCGTCGGGCACGGCGGACGGGACGCGGTGTAGATTGGCGAGAGGGAGGCGAAATACTTCGGCGAAGGCCCCGTCGTAGTCGTGCAGGCCGAGCACGCGGCGACGGCGGCAGTGTTCGGGGACGCCGCGCTGACACCAGTCGCAGATACCACAGCCGATGTTGATCTCGCCCACCACGCGCGCGCCGAGCCATTCCGTCGGCCCGGCGATGACCTCACCGACGAACTCATGTCCCAGCGTCCCACGGAAGCCACGATAGCCGCGCATCAGTTCCAGATCAGTGTTGCAGATGCCGGCCAGGCGCAGCCGAATCAACACTTCGCCAGCTTCGGGAGAAGCAACGGGATGCTCGATCACCCGTAGTGCGGTGTCGAATTCCACAGCTTTGATGGTTGCAAGCATAAGGTTGGCCCCCTGTTCGCGAGACGGCAAGCGAAGAGGTCTCGAAGCAGTGCGGCTATGATACACCCTTTTCGGCAAACCCGGTGTGCCTGGTTTTGTCATTTACGCCGGGGGACTCTATAATCCCGCCCTGATCAGTCTGCCGGAGGAGTGACTGCCTATGAGTTGGCGGAATACCGTGGTGATCTTGCTTATGGTCGGGGCAACCTTCTTGACGGCATGTGCCGAGCGCAAGACGGCCCTGCGTTTCACCAATGCCACCGAATGTGGCACGGCCACGATCAGACTGACGGATACCCAGACCGGGAACCTTCAAGAGTACTCGCTGAACGAGGGCGACACACTGAAGATCGAGTTGAAGCCCAACGTGCAGTATCGCTACGAAGTGGAGTATCCGCGCCAGCCGGGTTACATCGTTTGCGATGCCAAGCGCGTGACGACAATGTTGCCCAAGGGTCAGACGCTAAACGTGCGCCTGGAAAGCGTGCTCGATCCCGCTCTGGTCGAGGCCACACAGACTGCAACGGCTGCCCAGTGAGCCGACTCAGTTCCATTGTTCAGGCAAGCCCCCTGCGCCGACCTGCCCAGGGGGCTTTTCTTCACGTCCAGGGAGTTATGGCCAACCCAACCAGGTGAAACGCTGTTCCGGCACGACGCCGCCCAGCGGGTAGTACAGGCCGTCGTCTCCCAGCCGCACTACTGAGACCTGCCAGGCGAATTGGTGCGTCTGTCCATCGTTAGGCAGAAAGGAAGCGGGCAGGTCGAGCGAAAGCTGACGTGTGCTGGCGGCGAAGGTCGCCCCGGTGGACTCGTCGCGCACGGTTACCAGATAGGTTTCTTCTGGTTGGAGAATTCCCACAGAGAGCCAGGTTAACCGAACCGGGCCGGACACCTGAGCGCCGTCAAGGGGAGAAGCAGGCTGCGGTGCCCGGTAGGTGGGCGTGGGAGTGGGCGTCTCGCTGCCGGTGAAGGTGGGGGTGAAGGTGGGTGTCGGAGTGGGCGCGGGCACGTTGATCTGCTGCCCTTCGCTGAGCACTACCGGTCGCGTGCAGCAGCAATTGGGCGACTCCCAGGTGCAGGCCCGGCAGTCAATGCCTCCGGGGAGTGGATTCAGTTCGCAAATCTGTCGCAGCGAGCTGTCGTACATGATGGCGATGCTGCTCAGGGTATCTCCGGCCTGGACAATATACGTCTTGACGGCGAAAGCAGGTGTCACTACCAGCGGGATGCCCGGCGGAGCGCTGGTGGCGATGGCCGTCTGAGTCAGATCGGCGCCGACCTCGGTCGGAGTGGCTGTGGGGCGGGGAATCAGGATGGTCGTGCCCGGCCCCGGCAATATGGAGCAGTCGGCCATACCATTGAGCAGCTCGATGGCACGCTTGACATCGGGATGAACGTGGCCGTACTGGTAGGCGATGCCCAGGCAGGTGTCTCCGCTCTGAATGACGTGTTCATACGGCCCAGGCGTTGCCGTGGGTGTCGGCGTGGCCGAGGGCGGCGGAGGCGGCGGACTGTTGGTCGGCGTGATGGTCGGCGGCAGAGTCGGCGACGGGGCCAGGGTGGGGCCGCCGGGAGTCTGCGTGGGGGCGGCCAGCACCAGCGTCGGGACAGCGGTTCCGTTGACCGCGGGCGTTGCTGTGGCGGATGGTCCATCCTGCCCGCCGCACGCGGCCAGAGTCAGCGCGAAGGCAAGCCCCAGACCCCCGATGAACCAGCGTTGACGTAGCATCTTACCTCTGACTTTCTCCCCCCTCAGCCTGTTTGTTAGCGACTATCCCAGGTAAAGCGGCGCGGTGCAGTGGCGAAACGTTCAGACAGCACTGCTCCCTGTTCCTCAAGAGTCCCTACGGCAACCCACCATTCGAAGGTGTGCCGGTTGCGATCGGTGGGCTGCCAGCCGCCCGGCAGGACGTAGCTCAGTTCGGCCACGGAAGCCATGTACTCCTGGCCAGTGTCCAGATCGCGTACGTGTACGATATAGCGCTCCTGGCTGGCGAGCGTGCCAGTGCTACCCCAGCGCAACGTGACCAGTTGATCCGCGGCAAAGCGGGCGCCGTCTTCCGGCGAGAGCAGGTACGGCGCGTTGATGGTTGGGGTGGCCGACGGCGTCGGCGTGAAGGTGCCGGCGGGCGTCAGCGTAGGCGTCGGCGAGGGCAAAGGTACCGGCACGCGGACGCGCTGCCCGACTGAGAGCAAGACCACGCAATTAGGACCGCCAGTGGGATCGCCGTAGTCGCACTGCAGGAAGGGAATTTCCGGGTTGATCTGCGAGAGCACCTCGATCGTAGTGTCGTAGGTGTAGGCGATGGAGAGAATGGTCTCGCCCTCACTGACAATGTGCCAGGCGTGGCCGGGGCGCAGGGTCGGCTCAATGTTCTCGTACTTGGCAAGCGCATCCGGCGTGCCGAACTGATTCAGACGCAGCGTGGGCGTCAGCGCGGGCGAGATGTCACCCGTCTGTGCCCCGGCTTCCGCCGTTGGGGTTTCCTGACCGGGTACCGATGTGGGCGTGGGCCAGGGAATCTCCAGCGTCTGGCCAAGCTGCAATTCCTGTGGGCTGTCCATGCCGTTGATTTCGAGGATCAGGTCTACGACAGCCAGATCGCGGTGTCCGCAGCGATAGGCCATGCCTAGCACGGTATCGCCCTGTTGCGCGGTCTGGTAGCAGGGTGTCACGGTTGGAGTCGGCGTGGCGGTGGGCGGCATGGGCGTGACAGTGGGCAACGACATGATGATGTTCGATGTGGGCGTGGCCGTCACTGCCGGCGTCAGCAGGCGAGGCGTCGAAGTGGGCGGAGCAGTGGGCAACGAGTTCTGGGCCAGGCTGTCGTTGCCATGCCCGCGTCCGGTGAGCAGCAGCACACCAATGGCCAGCAATGTCACGAAGGCCAGCAAGCCAACCAGGAGCAAGCGCCACATGCGCCCGCTCAAATCGCCCACGTAGAGGTCATCGTCACCGCGGGTGGGGTCGAAGGCGAGGGGAGAGACCTGGCGCAGACGCGCTGGCTCAACGGCAGGCAGCGCAGACGATGGCGTGGCTGTCAGCCTGGCTCCACACTGGCGGCACGTGCGTGCAGAAAGCGGTTCCGCGGCGCCGCAGATCGGGCATTGCTGGGTGCGTGTCAATTTGACCATGCCATCCGCTTCAGAGACACTGTTGGCCGGCCTACTGTAGATGGGCGCTCCTGGGCCGTGCGGCGGATTATACCAGGCCCGGCAGGTCTGACCAGACCCGGCAGAATTTGCCAGATGAAAGTGGAGCAGGCGCAGGATTTTCCCGCTTTGGGCACGTTTTGTGTTACCATTCACTGGTTGCAACAGCGTTACCCTTTTCTGGAGAGGTCTCGGCACGATGCGTGTAGTCATCAATGAAGCGCTGATCAACCGCAATCGCAAGATTTCGCATATCCTGTTTTTCATCAGTCTGGCGGGCATGGGCGCAGGCTTCTTCCTCACCTGGACGACCGATCCCGCCTCGGGAACCAGTCAGCTCAGTTGCCTGATTTTGCCCCTGTTGCTGCTGCTGACTCTGACTTCGGTGCGCATGGCCAACATCTGGATACGCGAACCGCGCCCTGTGGAGGTGCTCAACAATGCCCTGAAGGGGCTGGGGCAGAAGTACACCATCTTTCATCACCTGTTGCCCGCGCCGCACGTGCTGATCGGGCCGGAGGGGGTGTTCACCATCACCACGGTATGGCAGGACAAGTCGTATCGCGTGAAGGGCAAGAAATGGTACGGCGACGAGGGACTGTTGCGCAAGCTAAATGGCTATCTGCGGCAGGACCTGATCGGTAATCCCTTCGCCGAGGCGACTCTTCATGCGCGCGAGGTGGAACGTCTGCTGTCCAAAATCGCGCCAGACGCCGAGATCAAGGTGCAGCCGCTGGTGGTGCTCATCCATCCCAGAGCGTCGGTGGAAGTGGAAGACCCGCTTTACCCGGTGCTCTATGCCGATCCCAAGAAGAAACCGTCGCTGCGCCAATACCTGCGCGACTACCTTCCTACCGACAAAGGCACGCTGGAGCCGGAACACCTCGACGCCATTGACCGCATGTATGGTTTGATGACGCGACAGGAGATCGCCGAACTGACCGGCGAGAGCATAGACCTGGCCGACGCCGAGGAGGGTGATCTGGAGCAAGTGGCGGACTTCGAGGAGGGCGAAACTGTTGCCGGTGCCGAGCGGGGTACAGTGTTTGTGGCACAGGCGGGGCAGCTCTATTACATTGGAGCCACCAACGAGCCGGTGGAGCAAGCGTTGGCTGCCGTGCAGGCCGAGGCGGGTCAGGAAGTCGCACTGGTACACGCTTTTGAGACTGTCAACCCCAAGGCGATGTGCCAGGCCCTGCAGCGTAAATTCGAGCGCAAGCGACAGAAGGGCATGTGGTTCGGCTTGAGCAAGAAAGACCTGGCCTGGATCAGGTCGCGCCAGGGATAGTGACACGGTCCATGACCCACAAGCGCACGATATGGCTGGTAGTGCTGACCGGGCTGCTGGCAGTGGCCTTCGCGGCGCGCATCGTCGCCCTGGATGGAGTGCCACTGCGCGGCGACGAAGCATTTGCCGTACGCTACTGGGCAGACTCTCCGCAACACGTCGTGCGCGATCTGGCGCAGTGGGAGCCGCATCCACTGGGCACTTTCCTGAGCTTCTGGGCCTGGAAATCAGTGGCTGGCGACAGTGAATTCGCCATGCGCTACCTGCCGTTGCTGGGCGGATGGGTCGGTGTGGCCGCAGTTGGCGCGCTGGCCCGCCAGTTGATACGGCGGCGGGCGACCGTAGCTGTTGCCATGGGGTTGGCGGCGCTGCAACCGTTTCTGATCTGGCACGCGCAAGATGCCCGCAACTACGCGCTGTGGTTCGGCGCGAGCAGCCTGGCGATGGCGCTATTCCTGCGGGCGACGGCCTTCAACCGGCGGCGCGACTGGTGGCTGTATCTGGCCGCCGAAGCGGTAGCGTTCTACCTTTTCTTCCTCGAAGCGTTCTTCCTGGCAGTACAGGCGGTCTATCTGGCATGGCAGCGCCCGCGCCGGAGGGTGGTGTGGTCGGCGCTGCGCACCTGGACTGTGCTGGCCGTGTTGCTCGTGCCGTGGTTGATTCAGGCGTGGTATCTGAAGGATAGCGGCTACGAGGGAGCAACAGCGGATGCCGATCCGCTGCGGCTGCTGACATGGTTCGTGCCAGTGTGGTTGACCGGCAGGGAGTACGGTTCGCTGTGGAAGTACACTCTGCCGCTGTTCTGGCTCGGCGCGCTGGGAATAGCCTTGGCGAAGCTGCCCCGGCGTGCAGGCTTACTGCTGGCAGCCTGGGTGATGCTGCCCACCCTGTTGTTACTGGTGGCTGCGACCCGCATGAGCGTCTTCCACCCGCGCTATCTGATCGCAGTGATGCCAGCGCTGTTGCTGATAGCCGCTGCAGGGTTGACTACAACTTCTGTCAGGCGCGCGGGCAGGGTCGTGACCTGGGCATTGCTGCTGACGATTCCAGCGCTGGGGGTGGTGGAGTTGGTGCCCTACTACCGCGGGGAGTCTCCTAAGGCCCCGGACTGGCCTGTTCTGGCGACCTACCTGCGGGAACGCGCCATGCCCGGCGACCTGATCCTGCAGACGCTGCCCGACCCAGCCTTTGCTTACTACTATCACGGCCCGGCAGAGGAAATCAGCCTGGTGCCAGGCGCGCCCATTCGCGCTCAGTTGCAGCCGCAGGTGAACTTCTTCCAGGGCATCTGGCTGGTGGGGCGATCGGCGGAAGCTGAGCAATATCTGAGCGATGCCATGCAATTCCTCAGTTACGACATCCCTGCGGGCTTCCATGTGATGCAATTCCGGCGCTGGGTGCCGGAGCAGGCGGAGATCGCAGTGAGAGACGATGTGCGCATCGGGGAGATCGCGCGGCTGGTCGGGCACACGGTGCAGGGGCCAGACGCCAGCAGCCGCAGCCTGACCGTGCTGTTGTACTGGCGACCGCTGGCGCAGGCTGAAGTGGATTACGTTGTCTTTGTACACCTGAGCGGGGCGGCGAACGCGACTGGAAGCACGCTGTGGGATCAGGACGATCACCGTCCGCTCAACGGTTTCGCCAGCACACTGGCCTGGGAGCCTGGAACGTTGTACCGCGATCCGTACCGTCTGCTTGACGGGACCGAGCCGCAGCCAGAATCCGGCAGCTATACGATCGAGGTGGGCATGTACGATCCCGACAGCGGCACACGGTTGCCGGTGTATGATGCGGCAGGAGAGCTGCTGGGCGACCACTACCGGCTGGCGACGATCACGTGGCCGCCAGAATGAAGGCGGGGGTGCCAGGGCACCCCCGCGCTGAAGGCGACAGCATCAGGGTTACTCGCCGAGTTCTTTCAGGCGAGCTTCCCATTTCTCGTAGAGCTTCTTGTGCGTTTCCTCGGAGATTTGCCCGGCGAGCAGTTTCGCGTCTAGCTGGTCGAGGTAAGCGCGAATCTCGGCGGGGGTCTGCGGGACTGCAGGCGCGGCCTGCCCAGACGTGGCGGGTTGCCCGCCACCCTGCTGCTGGAGCATCTGCTGCATCATTTGCATCATCATCATTTGCTGTTGTTGCTGCAAGGCCGCTGCTTCCGGATTAAGGGCTGCGCCGATCTGTTGGCCGACGCCCAGACCTACCCCCGCGCCAGCCAGTCCACCGCCCAGGCCGGTGTTGCTGGCGGCGGCGTCGGCTACCTCCAGGCGACGGATGCGCTCCCAGGTTTCGAAGTCCACATAGTTGCGCAGTTCTTCGGTGCTGACTTCCTTGGCGGTGAAGGGCTTGGCCTCGAATGCCTTGATGCGCATCCCGATCGCGGCGAACTGCTCGTTGAGGCGGGCCAGCGCGGCGCCTTCCAGGTCAGAAAGCAGGCGGTTGGCGTCCATGACGCTGGCGGCTCCGGACGAGGAGAGCAGGGTGCCTAGTTCGCCCAGCAACATGGCCTGGATACGTTCGCGGATGTCGTCCAGGCGTACGATGGCTTTGCCGACGCCGTATTGCTTCATGAAGCGGATGGGGTCTTCGATGCC
>ENA-ORXB01002642-ORXB01002642.1-sediment-metagenome-genome-assembly--contig:-NODE-2642-length-14632-cov-2.668430_pt1 | contig 14632 bp, 12 predicted proteins | sample MGYA00237863_ERZ511475 | MGnify/ENA primary metagenome ERZ511475 (study PRJEB26305, sample SAMN06343858) | sediment metagenome | isolation source: hot spring sediment | place: Canada: British Columbia... | reverse complement strand
GAGAGCTGGGATCGGGTGGACGGGGCGGTGCTGCGCTTCATCCTGACCGGGCCGATGCACTGGCTGGGCCTGATCGACCTGGGCGATGGCGGCGCACTGTGTCGCCTGACGCCCTACGGGCGAGCGCTATGCGGTAGCGCCGACTGGCCCGACCCACCAGAAGAACGCCCTCCGCTCACCGTGCAACCGGATGGCACGGCCCTGGCCCCGCGCACGCTCAGCCGCTACGAGCGCTTCCAACTGGCGCGCATCACCGAGTGGGAAGCGGCGGGCGATCCCTACCGCTACCGGCTGACGCCGACGGGGCTGCGTCGCGCCGCCGAGCAGGACGTACCCGTCAGCGCCATCCGCGCCTTCTTGCGGCGGACGACCAACGACCATGTGCCGCCCCCCGTCCTGAAGCTGCTTGAGCAGTGGGAGCAGGGCCAAGACGCCGAAGCCTGGCTGGAACGCGCGGTTGTCCTGCGCACCAGCAAGCCCGACCTGCTGCAAACGATCTACGACACCCCCGAACTGCGCCGTTTCCTGGGCGCACAGCTCGGCCCTACGGCAGTGGTGGTGCGCAGCGGGCAGGAGCAGGCCCTGCTGACGGCCCTCCAGGAACGCGGCATTCCGGCTGAATTCGATGACTAGCAGGCTCGCCCCGCCTCACTGTGTGCTGTTGCAGAATCTACAGGCGACGTTCGCCCGTCTGTGGCCGGACGACGCCCCGGCGCTGGCGGTGCGCGCACCGGGACGGGCCAATTTGCTGGGCGGACACGTGGATATGCACGGCGGCCTGGTGATCAACGTCGCGCTGGATCGCGGGGTGTGGCTGGTGGCTGCACCTGTCGCGGACGATGTCAGCACGCTCTACGCCGCCGACCTCGACGCCCGCATCACCCTCTCTCATGATCTGCCGAGTCTGGCCGCGCGGAGGGACGCAACGGGCATGCCGTTACCGGACTGGGCGCGCTACCCTGCCGCCGTGCTCTGGGCGCTGCATCAGCACGGCCTGGCGGTCCCTGGCCTGCGGGGAGTCTTCGCCGGAGACCTGCCCATCGGTGCCGGACTGAGTTCGTCGGCGGCGCTGGAAGTCGCCCTGGCGATGGCGTGGTCGGCACGGAGCAATTGGGCGCTTGCGCCAGCCGAGCTGGCTGCCCTGACGCAGCAGGCAGAGCGCGAGTACCTGGGCCTGGGCATCGGCATCCAGGATCAATTCACTGCTCTGCACGCGCGCCAGGGGAACGCGCTGTGGCTGGATTGCCGCAGCCTGGAGCACAAGCACATCCCTTTGCCCGAAGCCGTTACTGTCGTGATTTGCGACACCAACACACGCCGCGTACTGACCGGGTCAGGATACGGTCACCGCGCCCGTGACGCGCACGAAGCCGCCCGCGTGATCCAGGGGCGCGATCCTGCTGTGCGCTCTCTGCGCGACGTGACGCCCGAACGGCTGGAGGAGCACCGACTCGTGCTCAGTGAGGCCCAGTACCGCCGCGCCAGGCACGTGGTGAGCGAGATCGCGCGGGTGCAGCGGGCCGCTACAATGCTGCGGCAAGGCGATGTGGAGACCTTCGGGGCGCTGATGAACGAATCCTACCGCAGCGCCCGCGACGACTACGGCAGCAGTTCGCCCGCGCTGGACGCCATGTGGACGGCGACGACGGCGCAGCCCGGCTGCTACGGCGCGCGCTACAGCGGCGGCGGGGAAGCGGGCGCGGTCGTCGCGCTGGTGGCGAGCGAGCGGGTACCGGACTTCGTAGCAGGTGCGGCGGTAGTTTATGAGCACCTGACGGGTCACCAGGGGACATTCTTCCCCGTGCATCCCGCGACGAGGGCGGAGGTGTACGAATGCCTGTGAGATCCCACTTCGCACATTCCGGAAGTGCTAATTCCTACGCCTCTATCTGGCAGCGCTTCTGCCGTCTACGCTGGACACAGGATAGCCTGGCCGAGGAACGGCGCGGCTGGCGGCGCTGGTTGCTCAGCCCGGTAGTGGCGTTCATTGTTCCCATAGACGATGCAGCAGTGCTGGCGCAGCTACAGAGCTGGCAAAGCGCCCTGTCCCCCTGGCTGGCTTACACGCCGCAACCCGCCGACCGTCTGCACATCACCCTGCACATTGCAGGTCGGCTCAGCCCATGGCCCTGGTTGCCGTTGCCGAATTTCTGGCGACGGCGCGATCTGGAACGGCTGGCTGAGGGGGTGGAATCGCTGGTGCGAGAGATGGGGGTTTTTGCCGTGGGTATTGGCCCGTTGAACGCCTTCTCTAACGCGCTGTTCGCCGAAGTACAGGACGAGACCGATTGTCTGCGCGCCTTGCGCACCGGTCTGCGACGCACCCTGCCCCGCCGCGCCCGTCCACCGCTGCGCTGGCCCTTCGTGCCTCATGTGACCCTGGGCTACTGGGGACGTCAGCCCACCGGCCCGTTGATCGCCGCGCTGACTCCTTTCCGAAGCGTCCAGCCTGTGCCGTTGCGCGTGGAGAGGGTGCGCCTTACCATCTACGCCATGAATGACGGGCCATCGCGCGTTGACCTGTTGCGCACCGCCCGCGAAGAAATCATCGCCGAATTTGTCCTGAAGCCGTGACTGCGAGCGTCCCCCTGGCGACAGACTATGACCGAGACACCCCCCACCGCTTCCGCACGACACGCCAGCCCCGCCCGCATCTGGGCCGGGCGACTGGCCGGTATCACCTTCGGATTGCTGCTGGCCTGGCTGCTCCTTGAGGTGCTGATCCGCCTGCTGTTCTTCTCGTTGCCGCCGCGCCTGCAACTGGTGCTGCAGCACGTGCACAAGACTCCCTTTGCCGACGCCCGCCTGCTGCCTGACCCAATCTGGCAGCCGGACGTTGACTACCTGACCATCACGCGCCCGGTGCACAACCGTGTGCAGTTCGGCAGCGCCGAGGTGCGCTTTACCGTCAGCACGGAAACGCTATGGGGATCGCGCCTGGCCTTCCGCACCCGCCAGGAACTGGTAGACCGCCATGTGGATGGTGTGGCAGTAGGCGACTCATTCACCTTCTGCTTCACCGATGACGACGAATGCTGGGTACAGCGCCTGTCGCAGATCACCGGTCTCAACCTCATCAACCTGGGCATCACCAGCACTGGCTCACTGAGCCATGCCCGCGTGCTGGCCGACTTCGGGATGCCGCTCAAGCCGCCGCTGGTGATCTGGCAATGGTTTGGCAACGACGCCAACGAGGATTACGGTCTGGCGGCGCTGCGCGGCGAAACAGAGGTGCAGTCCACCAACCCCGCCCCACCCCCACCGAAGCGTACCTGGTGGGACGAACACTCGGCGCTGTACGTGCTGCTCAAGCTCTACCTGGGGCGGCAGGAGGAGTTCGACGCCACGTTGCAGTTCCACGCTCCCCTCTATGCCGAACAGGGAGACGTGCGGCTGGCTTTCGGCGAACCCTACTTGTTGAATGCTCTCGACATGACGCAGCCGCATAACCTGGATGGCTGGGCACGCGGTCAGGCAGCCATGCGTCAGGCGCGGGACATGGTGGCCAGCTATGGCGGGCGGTTGGTGATCCTGCTGATGCCCACTAAGGAGCAGGTCTACCGGCACCTCAGCGAGCCATTGCTGGGCGCGGACAAATTGGCCGTGCTGGATACGCCCTACCAGATGATGCGCGACTTCTGTGTGGCGGAGGGGATGACCTGTCTCGACCCGTTGCCGGAATTGCAGGCACATGCGCTGGCCGGCGAGCAACTCTACTACACGACCGACATGCACCTCAACGCGCGCGGCAACGAAGTGCTGGCGCAATGGCTGGCAGCGTGGGTGGAAAAGTAGGAATTTAGGACAGAATTTAGTTTTGATCTCAGAAAGATTTTGGTATCTGCAAACACTCTAGCGTCCGTCATCGTCATACCAGTCTTTGCGGCGCGGTGACGGTTCTTCTTTGACGGCCTGGTTTATCTGTGCGGCTCGCAGCATCTGCAGCCTGTCGTCCGCCGTCAACCGCTGTTGCCCGGCGCGTTCTCGCAAGCGGCGCATCAGGTCCTGACGCTGTTCGTCTGAAAGTTGCTCGATCAGTGCCACCAGAGTTTCGTAGGAAATCGTCAATTGCACTGCCGCCAGCGCTGTTTTCCTCAACAGAACATGATTCAACGACAATTATAGCTCAGCCTGTTCTCACCTCCGCCTCCTGCGCGATCGTCGTCAGCGGCCACAGCGGGCGCACATCCATATCGAGATCATCGCGGAAACCCCGCTCGTAGCGGAAATAGCCCGCTGAGGCGATCATCGCCGCATTGTCCACGCACAGCTTGAGCGGCGGATAATACACCGGCAACGGACTGCGCGCGCTCATGGTAGCCCGCAATGGTGCGTTGGCGCTCACCCCGCCCGCCATCCAGATTTCCGTCGCGCCGTACGCCGTCGCCGCCTGAATGGTCTTTTCTACCAGGATGTCCACCACTGCCGCCTGGAAACTGGCAGCTACGTCGGCCACGTTTACCCCTGGGCGCAGTTGATCGGGTGTCAGGCTCTCGGCTTTGGGCGGGCGCTTGCCACTGTGAGGCTCCTGCACAGCGCGCAACACCGCCGTCTTGAGGCCGGAAAAACTGAAGTCATACCCTTCGCCACGCAGGGCGCGCGGGAAGTCGTAGGCGGTCGGGTCGCCGCTCTCGGCAGCACGCTGAATAGCTGGCCCTCCTGGATAGGGCAGGCCCAGCAGCCGCGCTACCTTGTCAAAGGCTTCGCCCGCAGCGTCGTCAATGGTCGTGCCCAGTTGTCGGTACTCACCGTGCCCGCTGATCAGCACGATCTCGCTGTGCCCGCCGGACACGATCAAGCAGACGACAGGGAATTGCACCGGCGACTCGCGCTCGATCAGCCACAGCGAGTACACGTGCCCTTCCAGGTGATTCACGCCGACCAGCGGCAACCCGCTCGCCAGCGCCAATCCCTTGGCAAAGTTCACACCGACCAGCAGCGATCCGGCCAGGCCAGGGCCGAGCGTCACAGCGATGGCCTCGATGTCGGCGAGCGTCACGCCCGCATCGCGCAGGCTTTGTTCCACCACCGGCGCGATAGCCTCGATATGCGCCCGCGACGCTACCTCTGGAAACACGCCACCATACCGTGCGTGCAGATCGATCTGCGAGGCGACGACGTTGGAGTGAATGCGCACGCCGTCTTCGATTACCGCCGCCCCGGTTTCGTCACAGGATGTCTCGATGCCCAGAATCAGTGTCATGGTTCCTCGCGAGTCAACAGTCATGAGTTCTTTAGTCGGCAGTCCGGAGTCAAGGGTGAGTAGGAAAGGCAGAGACGACGCGCTCAGTGCAATGCCCGCTGGGACGCGCTTTGCCTTTCATCACTCCCAACTCCGAACTCACGACTCTAAACTGATAACCAGATCATACGGCACAGCGGTCAGTTTTTCCAACTCACCCGCCTCGTTGAGACAGACGGTATCCTCAATACGCACCCCAAAGCCGCGATCAGGGTAGTACAGCCCCGGCTCGACGGTGAAAACGTTGCCGGGTTGCAGCGTGTAGCGATGACTGAACGTGGGGAAGTACGGTGCTTCGTGCACGTTCAGGCCGATCCCATGCGCCAGCGAATGCGTGTAGCCGTCGGTGGTCGCGGGCGTGTGCAGCACTGTCGGGTGACCCGCCGCTTCGAAAAGTTCGCACACCATGCGCTGCACGGCGCTGGTCGAAACGCCCGGCGCACACATAGCCTGCGCCCGCCGGAAAGCTTCCATCACCGTCTCGTAGACGGCCTGTACCTCCGGCGGCGCATAGCCCAGGCACCAGGTGCGCGTCATGTCGTGAAAGTAACCGCCGGGTTCGCGCGGAAACAAATCGAAGACGATCGCCGCGCCCAGCCGCAGCGGTTCGTCGTCCGCCCCCTTGCTATGTGGGATGGCGGCATCGCGTCCCTGCGCGAAGATCATGCCCTCGGAATCGACCAGCCCTTCGGCGAAGAGCAGACCGCGCACATGCCGTTTGACATCGCCGATGCGCAACGGCTGTCCGTCTACCCCCACCACGATACCATCAGCCGCACGATGGGAGGCCAGCCAGTCGCGCGTCGCGCAGGCGACAGCGCTGGTGCGACGGGCAACGTCGCGCAGGCGGGTCAACTCAGTGGGGTCTTTGGTCTCGTAGGCGCGGTCGAAGATCGTGTCGCGCGCTTCCTCGGTGACGAAGTGAACGCGGTCGCTCAGGGTCTTTTCCAGGATACGCACCGTGCGCAGGGCGTTGTTGAGATCGGAGACGCCGTAGATTCCAACGCGCCCCCCTACCCCGAATTCCTCGAAAATGCGGCCGTACCACATCGAGGTGATCGCGTCGCGGTCGTCGCGGACGTCCCCGCCCATCCCGTACGCCCTCCAGGTCGAGGGGAGGAACTGCATCGGGCCGAGGGCGCCGGCGGAGCTGGGGGAGGTGACCCTCCCGAACCGGGACTCCACCATGTTCACCGCCGCGAGCACCTCCCACGCCACGCCGAAGCGGCGCTCCGCCTCCCGGTAGTAGCCGAGCAGCTCGTCGGCCGGCCGCGGGGCGCGGGTGCGGACCCGCGGCGTCCGCGTCACCCGCTCGGGGAGGAGCGAGAGGAGGGCTCGGTGCGCGGCCGAGTTCCGCCAGGCCTCGCCCCGCAGGCCGGGCGGGAGGAGCCGGAGCACCCGCTCGGCGAGCGCCGGGCGGGCGCCCAGCTCCCGGTAGATCCGCTGCTGGTACAGGGCGAGGAGCACCACGTCCCGCGGCGGCGGCCACGCCCCCGGGTCGCCCTCCCGTACCCAGGCCTCGACGGCCCGGTCGAGCGCCGCCGTGGTCCGCTCCAGGGCCGCCGCGAGGCGCCGCGCCCGGAGCGGGATCGGCGCGTCGGGCGCGGGCGGCCAGGCTCCTCCCGGGGTCTCCGCCTCGGGGGTGGTTGGCGCCGACGGCTCGGGCGTGGCAGGCGCCCTGGGGGAGGCCACCGGCACCGGCGTCGCCCGCTCACCCCGTGCGCCGAGCCCGCACGCCCCCGCCCCGACGAGCAGCGCCGCGAGGACCACCGCCGCGGCCGGCCGGGCGCGGCGCCTCCCGGCCACCGCCCTCACCCCCCGGCGGCGAGCCGCGCGACGAGGGCCCGCCGCTCCTCGTCGAACCAGGGGGGTTCCCCGGCGCGGGCGTTCGCGCGGGCGTGCTCGGGCTTCCCGGTCGCCGGGATCGCCACGTGCACCCTGGGATCCGAGAGCGTCCACCGGAGGAGCGCCTCCGCCCAGCTCCGCACGCCGAGGGGCGCGAGCGCCTCGGGAGGGGGCCCGGGGAAGAGCTCCCCCTCGGCGAACGGCCGCATCGCGATGACCCCCAACCCGAGCTCCTCGGCGAGCGGGAGGATCTCCCGCTCCACCTCCCGCTCGAGCGGGTTGTAGGGGACCTGGACGACCTGGATCCGGCCCGAGCGCATCGCCGCCGCGACCTCGTCGAAGCGGGCCGCGTCCCAGTGCGTCACCCCGATGAGCCCGATCCGCCCCGCCGCCCGCTCCTCCTCGAGCCAGAGGAGGTGCTCCCGCCAGGCCACCAGGTTGTGGACCTGCTCCACGTCGACCCTGCCACCGAACATCAGGAGCTGGGCCGCGAACTGCCGCCGCCCCTCCTCCACGGACGGGGTCCAGATCTTGGTCGCGACGATGGCCCGCTCCCGCAGGCCGAGGTCCTCCAAGGCCCGGCCCAGCACGGCCTCGGCCCTCCCGTACATCGGGGAGGAGTCCACGACCCTCGCCCCGGCCTCGAAGGCGGCCGCCACGACCTCGCGGGCCCGCCCTTCTCGCCCTCGGGGCAGGTCGAACACGTTCCACGTCCCGAGGCCGACCACCGGGACCCGCAGCCCGGTGCGCCCGAACGGCCGCTCCTCCACGCCGCGCCACCCTACCAGCGGGCGGCCGGGCGCCCCCCTTCCGTCCGGCCGCCCCCGTTCGTCCGGGCGCCCCCGTTCGTCCGGACGCCCCCGTTCGTCCGGACGGCCCGCGGACGCGGTACGCGTCCGTCCGACGGAACCACGGCGAAAGGCGGATGGCCTTCCCCCGGGGCCCGCGGTACCCTTCGCCCGGGCCCGGCCCTGGGCCAGGACGGCTCGTCGAGGGGGTCATGGGGGGGACGGAACAGGCCCGGCTGCTGGTCGCCGACGACACGCCGGTGGACCGCGCCGTCGTGCGGTTCTTCCTCGAAGGACAGGGGTTCCGGGTGGTCGGCGAGTCCTCCACGCCGGACGACCTGGTGCGCCTGGTCCGCCGCCTCGAGCCCGATGCCGTGGTCCTCGGCGACCGCCTCGGGGGGACGGACGCGAGCGAGGTGATCCCGAAACTCCGGGAGGCGGCGCCGGACGTGAAGGTCGTGCAGCTCTCCTCGGGACGCCCCGCAGCGACGCCGCCCCCGCCCGCCGGGGCCGACGCCTACCTCGAGAAGGGGGTGGGCTTCCAGGCCCTGGCGACGGTGCTCGCGACCCTCACCGGCCGCGTCGGCCCCGCCGAGGCGGCCACCGGACCCGCCCCAACGGTCCCCATCCGCTTCCCCGAGAAGCGCCCCTCGCCGAGGCTCCGGGAGGCGGCCATGCCACCGCCGCCCTCCCCGCCTCCGCCGGCCCGCGCGCCACGGGTGGCGGCGGCCCTCGTCGGGCTGGCGACGGCCGTCGCGCTCGTGGCCGGCCTGCTCCGTGCGATCCCCGAGCGCCCGACGCGCCGGCAGGCCCCGCCGCCGGGCGGGACCGAGGAGCGGACGGACCTCGATGCGATCGCCCGCCTCCAGGCGGCCACGATCACCCTGGGGGCGCTCCGGGGAGCGCTCGAGGCCGGTGACCTGGCGGCCGCGATCGACCTCGCCCGCCGGCTGATGCTCGAGCGCCAGGCCGCGATCCTGGCGGGGGCGAACGTGGTTCGGCTGGACGCCGCCATCGCTGCCCTCGCCCCGCTGCTCGCGTCGTTCACCGACCCCATGGTCTGGGGGGTGTTCGGCATCCTGGACCCGCTGCTCCCGCCGATCCGACTCGCGGTCGGCTCCCCGGCCCAGGCCGGGGGAGGCGGCGGTGGGCTCCCCGGGGGCGGCGGGACGGGCGTGGCGCCGACCGTCACGACCGGTGGCGGGGGGACCATGGGCGGTGGTGGGGGGACCACCGGCGGTGGCGGTGGCGGCGGCAACGGCGGCGGTGGAGGCGGCGGCAACGGCGGCGGTGGAGGTGGAGGCGAGGAACCGTCCCCCAGCCCGCAGCCCTCCCCCTCCCCCACGGCGCAGCCGCCCCCCGCGCAGCACGAGGAGCCCACCCCGGCCCCCGAGGGGGAGGGGAAGGGCGTCGGGCACGAGGAGTGCCGGGGGAGGGGGCACGCGCAGGGCAAGGGCGAGGGCCACGCAGGCGACGACTGCGAGGACGAGCCCGAGGGGCCCCCCGACCGATCCGGGGAGGACGGGGGCCCGGGGAAGGGCGCGGACGGCAAGGGGTCCGGCGCGGGAGACGACGAGGGGTCCGGCGGGGGAGGGAAGGGGGCCCGCGGGAAGGACGCGAAGGCCCCCGCGCTCCCCTCCAGCTCCCAGCGCCCGAGGCGGCGTCGCCTCTCCTCCCGCCGGCGGCGGCGGGGATCAGGCCACCTCGAGCCCCCTCGCCCGTAGGAGGTCCCGGAGGGCCGCGGCGTCCCGGACCGCCGCCCCCCCGGTGTCGTTGTTGAAGTACGCGTACACATCGCGCGCCTCGAGCCCCGCGATCCGCCCAGCCCACCGCCGGAGCTTCTCCCTGGGGTAGTCCGGGCCCCGCTCCGTCCCCTGGTGGAAGCGGAGGTAGGCCCAGCCACCGGTCACGATCCCCGGGACCCGGGCGCCGGGCCGGTCGGCGAGGACGAACGCGCAGCCCCGCCGGTCGAGGAGCTCGAGGACCGACGCGTCCTCCTCCCACGACCGGTCGCGGAACTCGAAGGCCGCCCGCATCCCGGCGGGCAGCACGTCGAGGAACCGCGCGAGCCGCTCGGGGTCGGCGCGGAAGCCCGGCGGGAGCTGGAACAGGACCGGGCCGAGGCGGGGGCCGAGCTCCGACGCCCGTTCCCAGAGCAGCGCCACCGGGTCCCGGCAGTCCCGGAGCCGGCGGACGTGGGTGATGAAGCGGCTGGCCTTCACCGCGACGACGAAGCCCTCGGGGGTCTCCTCGCGCCAGCGGGCGAAGGTGGCGGCCGACGGCAGGCGGTAGAAGGAGTTGTTCACCTCCACCGTGGAGAAGGCCTCGGCGTAGCGCGAGAGCCAGCGGGCCTTCGCCAGGCCCTCCGGGTACAGCACCCCGCGCCAGTCGTCGTACTGCCACCCGCTGGTCCCGACCCTGATCACCTACGCCTCCCGCTTCACCCACGCCTCCTCGGGCGTGAGCGCGTGGTGGGCGGCCGGGCGGATCTTCCGGTAGACGCGCTCGGGGGGCAGCTCCTCCCCGTCCACGGTGAAGAGCCGACGGACGGGGATCCCGAAGAGGCGCTCGTTCTCCTCGAGGTAGGGAAGGAGGAGCGCGAGGTCCTCCCGCCCGAAGGGGGCGAACTCCCCGCCGTTGAGCTGGTCCTCGCCCAGGCGCCCCCGCGGGTCCCGCACGTAGACGGCGCCGCCCGAGGCGAGGGAGAAGAGGTTCCCGCCGGGGTAGGGGTCGTCGAGGTCGTGGATCCCGCCGTCCTCGTCCAGGGCCAGCCCGTTCACCACGACGAACCCGCCCCCCGCGAGCGGGTCCCCGGCCATGAAGGACTCCGCCAGGTAGTCGAGGCAGGTGCCGTTGATCACGACCCGGGGGCGCCCGACGGCGTTGATCAGCGGCCGGCCCGCGGCGTTCCCGAGGACGAAGACCTCCCCGCCCTTGGCCGCGTAGCCGAAGGTCTGCCCGACGTCCCCGTGCACGACGAGCCGCCCGTCCTTCATGATCTGCGCCAGCTGGTCCTGCCCGGAGCCGTGCACGACGACCTCGGCCCCGTCGATCCCCGACGCCAGGTAGTCGCCGGAGGACCCGAACACGTCGATCCGCACCCCGCGGGTGCCGGGGCCGAGCCCGCAGCCGATGAACCGCTGCCCACGGCAGCCGGCCACGAGGAACCGCCGCGCGCCGCGCCGGTGGAGCTCGACGATGGCCCGCGCGAGCGAGCCCGGGCCCTCCGAGGGGAACCCGCGGGCGTCGACCACCACCGCCGCCCCGTCGGGGTCGGGGAGGTGGCCCGGGCCAGCCCACCGGAACCCGCCCGAGGGCCGCAGGCGCACGCCCTCGACGAGCTCCGCGAGGGCCGCGTCGAGGAGCGAGAGGAGCACGCTCCGCTTCATCGCGCCGGTCGGCGAGGGCCGGTCCGAGAGCGCCGCGAGCACCTCGAAGGCCCGCTCGCGGCCGGCGTCGTCGGCCGCGCCGCGGACGAGCTCCTCGAGGAACGCCCAGGTCCCGCCCGGGCCCCAGGATGGCAGCCGCTCCCGGACCCGGGCGACGAGCTCGGGCGCCGGGAGGTCGGCCCGGGCGAGCCCGGTCCCCTCGTCCCCCCCGCGCCGGAGCGCGCCGACCGCCCCGGCCCGGAGCGCCGCGGCGGGGGGCAGCCCCTCCGGCGGCGGGGGCTCCTTGGCCGGGTCGACCTCGACGACCCGGCCGAACTTGTCGGTGCAGACGAGGTTCCCCGCCCCCCGCTCCCCCGGCCGCACCGTGAACACGAAGGCGCCCCCGTCGGTGTGGCTCCCCCCTCGGGCGTTCCAGTAGCGGTCGGCCCGGGGCCACCAGGTCCCGGGGTCCTCCCGGGCGAGCGACTCGAGCACCGCGTCGATCGCCTGCTTCTCGGAGGCCGCCACCCCCACCGCCTCCCGCCCCCGCTGGAGCGCGAACACCTGGGGCCGGAGCATCGAGGTGTCGGTGATCCCGATGAGCTGCCGGGCCCCCGCCCGGGGGTCCGACCTCGCGATCAGGAAGAACCAGGGGCCGTCGGGCGAGCCGTGGATGTGCACGGCCTGGAGCATCCGGTAGGTCCGCCGGCGCTCCGCCGGGAGCAGCGCGAAGTCGCGTTCGGTGGTGGGGGCGAGGGCCTCGATCGCGTGCTCCAGCGGGTAGCCGTACACCCGGGTCAGGAGGTCGAAGGCGAGCGCGGCGACCTCGGTGTCGGTGAGGAACAGCGGCCACCGCCCCCGCTGGGCGAGGTAGGCGCAGATGGACGCGTGGTTCGCGAAGTCGCCGTTGTGGACCAGGGCCTCGTGCACCCCGACGAACGGGTGGGCGCCGCCCGGGTGCCAGACCCGCCCCTTCGTCGGGTACCGGTGGTGGCCGATCCAGACGTGGGCGCGGAGCTCCTCGAGGCCGTAGGCCCGGATCGCGTCGTCGCCGTGGCCCACGAGCTTCACGACCAGGAGATCGCGGCCCCGCGAGAGGACGAAGGCCCGTCGCTCGCCCGTGGCCGAGTAGCAGGCCCGGTTCAGCGCGTCGGTCCGCTGGAACACGACCTCGTCGTCGATCTCGTCGGCGTGGTCCTCGCAGATCCCGTGCTCCCGCCCGAACGCCTCCCGGACCTCGGGCCGCACCCGGACCAGGTAGCAGACGACCGCGGGCGGGGGCACGGGGAGGGTCCGCGCATGCGGGGTGGTCGGGAGCTCCGCCACGTGATCCACCTCGAAGGCCGGCCCGAGGTGCCGCGCCTCGACCTCCGCCCGGACCGAGGGGTCGAGGTAGGCCACGGCGAGGAGGTGGTCCCGCAGGAGCGTCTCCCGGTCCACGCCGAGGAACGCGGGGTCGAGCCCGGCGGCGGCCAGGCCCCCGCCCTTGCCGTTCCCGCGGTTCCGCATCTGGGCCAGGGCCTGGAGGAGCGCTCGGCCGGGGATCGGCGCGCTCGAGGCGACCCCCACGACCCCGCAGCCCCCTTCGGCCTCCGCCTTCCGGAACGGCACGGGGGGCGCCGGCCTGGCCCGGGCCGCCGCGACGAGCCGCTCAGCGAGCGTCGCCCGATCCATCCCCCTCCCCCCGCTCGATCCGCAGCAGGTCGACCCGACCCCGGAGCTCCCGGACGCTCCGGAGGCCCAGGCGCCGGAGGATCTCCTCGAGCCTGGACCGGAACGCCGCGTACAGCCGGTCCAGCCGGTCCGCCCCCCACGCTGGATCCACGAGGAGCGACAGCTCGGGGTCGGTCGTGGTGAGGCCGAACGGGCAGCCCCGCCCCCGCTCGCAGTTCCCGCAGCGCGTGCAGCCGAGGGCCACGAGCTCCGTGGTCCCGAGCACGCACCCGTCGGCGCCGAGCGCGATGGCCTTCGCGATGTCGTCCGCGGTCCGGATCCCCCCGCTCGCCACCACGACCAGCTCGTCGCGGATCCCCTCCTCCTCGAGGAACCGGTGGACGCGGGGCAGGGCCAGCTCGATCGGCATCGCGATGTTCTTCTTCGCGATCTCGGGCGCCGCCCCGGTCCCGCCGTAGCCGCCGTCCACGTGGAGGACGTGGGCGCCTGCGTGGTAGCTCCCCACCGCCACCATGTCGACGTCGGTCGGGGTGGAGACCTTCACCGAGACGAGCGCGTCGGGGTTCACGGTCCGGATCCAGTCGACGTGCTTGCGGTGGTCCTCGACCGAGTACACGCTGTGGAACGGGAACGGCGAGAACAGGCTCACCCACGGCACCGCTCCCCGGATCTCGGCCACCGCGGTCGTCGCCTTGTCCCCGAGCAGGTGCCCGCCGAGGCCGGGCTTCGCGCCCTGCGCGTACTTGAACTCCACCACCGGGGCCCACTGGATCGTCTCCTCCCGGACCCCGAACATCCCCGTGGCGACCTGGGTGATCACGTGGTCCCTGTAGGGCCGGAGCGACGCCGGGTACCCGCCCTCGCCCGAGCAGGTGAGGGTCCCCCACCGACGGGCGGCCTCGGCGCGGGCCAGCATCACCTGCTCGCTCACCGACCCGAACGACATCCCGCCCCCGTACCAGGGCACGGGGAGCGTGAGCGCCCGCCCCCCGCCCCGACGGTTCAGCGGGAGCGAGAGGTCCACCGGCTCCCCCTCCGGGACCCACCGCTCGGGCGGCGCGAACCGGAACCCGAGGACGTCGAAGCCGCCCCCCGAGCGGCCCACGCGGTGCTCGAGGCCCTCGGGGGCCCGCCCGGTCTCCGCCTGCCACCACACCGCGAGGATCAGCTCGGGCGTCCAGCGCGCGTCTCCCATCGCCGGCGGGAGCCCGAACGCGAGCGTCGGCCAGACGCCGAACCCGCGCCGGAGCGCGTGGACGTGCTTCGCGACCTCCTCGCGGAGGACCGCCGACCCGGCCCCGCGGGCGTCCTCAGCCACCGCCGAACCCCTCCACGCCGGCGAACGCCTCCCGCTCGAGGTCGGCCTGGAACATGATCCGCCCCACCTCGCCCCTGAGCCGTCGCACCTCGCGCATCCCCATCGCCCCCAGGACCTCGAGGAGCTGGTCCCGCCAGGAGTTCGCCAGGTTCCGGAGCCGCTGGAGGGCCCAGGCCTCGTCGAGCCGGGGGAACGCGACGGGCGCCCCGTCCACCCCGATCCGGGCCTGGAGCGCGATCCAGAGGGGGAGGTCCAGCGCCACGAGGTCGAGCCCGCAGGCGATCGCCTTCGCCACGTGCTCCGCCATCGCAATCCCGCCGCCCCCAAGATCGGAAGAGCACACGTCTGAACTCCAGTCACATGTCAATCTCGTATGCCGTCTTCTGCTTGAAAAAAA
>ENA-ORXB01002641-ORXB01002641.1-sediment-metagenome-genome-assembly--contig:-NODE-2641-length-14634-cov-4.353026_pt1 | contig 14634 bp, 22 predicted proteins | sample MGYA00237863_ERZ511475 | MGnify/ENA primary metagenome ERZ511475 (study PRJEB26305, sample SAMN06343858) | sediment metagenome | isolation source: hot spring sediment | place: Canada: British Columbia... | reverse complement strand
GGGGCGTGGTTGAGGATAAGCTGGCGGGCGGAGTGGCTTGGGCGTGCTTCGGCGAGGTGTTGACCGAGGCCCGGCGGGTGGGCGGCGTCTGGAAGGCTGTGGCCTTCACCGTCCTGCACGAGAAGCTGGCCGAGGCCGAGGCGGAAACCTGGTGGGAGGCGATTGAGCGGGCCGCGGAGGCGGCCGAACTTGCGGCGAGGGGAGGCGGGGCGGCGTGAGGTGCCCGAAATGCGGCGCGGAGACCGAGCGCGCCCACTGCGTGGTAGTCCCGCCCGGGCGCGGGTGGGAGGTGGTTCCGGCCTGGCGGTGCCCCGCATGCCGGGAGCAACGGCCGGAGGCGGTGCCGGGAGCCGAATTCGAGGTCGAGATCAGGTTGCGGCTGCGGGCCCTCGACCGGGAGGAGGCGGAGTACGCGGTGCGCCGGGCCCTGCTCGGCTGCCGCGCCGTCGGGGCCTTCGAGGCGATCTCGGTCGTCCCGGCGGACGAAGGCTCGGAGTGGAAGGAAAAACCGGCAAAGGCCCTGCAGGCCATCAAGGCCGCGATTGAGGGGGCGGAGGGGGTGGGGTAGTGTGACGTGCCCTGCGTGCGGCACCGAAATGAAGGCCACGTACTGCGTCGTGGGGCTGCCGGGCGGAGCGGATAAAGTGGTTCCCGCCTGGCGTTGCCCCACGTGCGGGCGTTGGACCCCGGCCGCGACTCCGGCCGGGTGTCGGTTCCGGACAGAGGGTGGAATCGTGCAGAGCGTAAGGTGTCCCCGCTGCGGCGGTAGGGCGGAACCGGTGGTGGGCGTCGCCGGCGCGCCGCGCCGCCCCGTGAGGAAGCTCATCCCGCTCCTGAGCTACCCGGCGTGCGGCGCGCGGCCGCCGGCCGGAAGCCCCGAGCGGGCCGGAGGGAGGGGCAAGCCTTGACCTGCGCCCGAATTCTGATGCTCATTGAGGCCGAGCTGGAGGACGCGCTGCTGGAGGTCCGTGACCGCCTTGAGCCGGAGAACGACCCCCTGGTGCGGGCCAACCTGAAGGGTCGCATTTGGGCCTACCGCCGGGCCCTGGAGTGCGTGCGCGAGGCGAGGGAGGTCCACCTTCCCGGAGCTCTCCGGCTGGCGGAGGGAGGGACCGGCCCGTGGAGCCCGTGACCTTCGCGGTCCCCGGCCGGCCGGTGGCCAAGCTGCGCTGCCGGCAGGGCAGGGGCGGACGGCTCTACGTCCCGCGCCGGGTCAAGGAGTACGAGGAGATGCTCTCCTGGCGCGCCCGCATGGCCTTCGACGCGCCCCTGGAGGGCGAGGTGGCCCTGGCCCTGCGCTTTTACTACCGCGACCGCCGGGCCACCGGGGACCTGGATAACTGCATCAAGACCGTGTGCGACGCCCTCAACGGCGTGGCCTACCGCGACGACCGCCAGGTGGCCGCGATCAGGGCCGAGCGCGTGATCTCCGCACTCGAGGAGGAGCGGGTTGAGATCACCGTGCGGCCCTTGCCCGCGCGGCGCAAGAAGTAGCGTGGGCACACCGGCCGGGGAACGGCAACGCGGCCATCAGGCTGCCCGTCCCGGCCGGGCCCGCTCCCCATCATACGGAGGTGATGACCAAGTGGAGCGCAAGGCGGATTTCATCGCCCGTATCCGCAAAATCGAGATCGTCAACCGCGTCCTGGTGGACAAGTTCTCTCAGCACCTCCAGGTCACCCTGGCCGACGTGGACGTGACCGACGACAACCTCAAGGAGCTCCGCCAGTTCCGCCCCAACGAGCTGGTCCTCGTCACCATCGAGCCCGTCCAGCAGAGCCTGCCCATCCCCGCCGCGTCCGAGACACTCGCCAGGGTGGCCCCCGAAGCGCCCGCCGGACCCGCCATCGAGCCCCATGCAAGAGCCGCCCACCCCGCCCGGACCCCCGCCAAGCCGCGGCTGGTGGAGGAGTGGGGGTTTGACGAGGAGCTCCGGGCTGAACCCTGAGTTTACCATAACAGGCCAGGTAATGTTGTTGGGTGGTGAGCACAAGCGTCGCGGTGCTTTCTGAGTCGCCGGCGCGACTGCCCCTCCGCCAACCGAAGAGGCGGGGGTCGTTTTTTTGCGGGGCTCTTGGGCAATCGGCATTAAGGACGCGATCCGCTTATGCAGGAATTTCTAGAAGAAAGACGAATTTCATGAGCAAAATCTGCTCGGGCAGCAAGGTGTTTTTCCTGGCAAAGGCTCGATTCCGGTTTCGGGAAAAAGTCGGATTTTGGGGGATTGGTTAGGGTGGAAGCACGCGTGCGCGGCGAGCTCCAAGAGTTGGTAAGACTGTGGGCCACGGCCGCCAAGTTGACGGACTCGGCGGCGGATTCGCCAGCTAAGGTACTTGGCGTGCTTACTCGATTGGAACAGAAGGTAAATAAGGCGCGGACAGAACGATGGCTTGACGGTCTGGAAAACTGGATCCTGGAAAAGAAGGGTGCGGTGGAACAGAAATTACGGCAACTGGCGGATGCCTTTGGTTGGGAGTTGGATAGTGAGTTGAAAAGCCACGGGCTCTCACTGTCTGGTCAGTATCCCGATCTGAAGTGCTGGCTGCTTACCCTCAGCGTCGACTTTCAAGGTTCCAAAGTTACGCTGTGGTACGGTCCCAAGGTTTACCTTCTCGCGAGCGTCCCGGCAACGGTTAGTATTGTGGCCAAGAAAATTCTTGAAATAAAGCATTCCTTAGGCTCGGGACTTACTCCCGAAGAGCTTATTGGGAGAATCTATAACGCTTATCGGCGGTATCTAGTCACTACGGACAAACAACAAGGTGCCTCGATTCCCATAATGGATGTGTTACCTCTTGTCTCTTACGAGATTCAGAATCGACGATTTTTCCGTGATCCTAAACCAAGCCACTTCAAGACGTACACAAAGGCTGACTTCGGATATGACCTCTGTCGCCTCAGGGAAGCGGGGACTCTGACGGTGCAAGGATGGAAGCTCAAACTGGTGACCGCCACGATCGGTCAGGCAGAACGTCCGGGACAAACGCTATGGGTACCCAACTCCACGCACGGCCCGGTAGACGGTACCGTCTACTCTCATCTGGCGTTCGGGGAGGCGGGATCGTGAACGCACCAAGCCAAGAGGAGGCCAAGCGAATCATAGCGGCTCTGTCGCTGGGTGAGGCGCCTGTGGGAGGCCTCGACTATGTGACGGTAGGTCTTGATGCTTACCTGGACGTTATTGAAAAGGAGTACTTGGGGGACTTCATTAAGAACGGTGGGGGCGGCTTTAAGCTAGTGATAGGCCCGTATGGGCAGGGCAAGACCCATTTTCTGTATTGCGTCCGTGACAGGGCTTGGCGTCATGGTTATGTGGTCTCCTACGTCCGGCTAAGTAGCGGTGAATGTCCGTTCCACAAGCTCGAGGAAGTTTACAAGGCCATCGCCAGAGGTCTAGTGCCACCCCTCACGCCGGAAGAACTTTGGGAGGGCCATGAGACGGGGTTGCGGAGTTTTCTGAAGCGGTACTTGCAAGAACTTACAGACCGACACAGGGGGGAAATGGATTCCACTGAATTGCGTGGTTGGTTAGTCGATCACCTCGCAGGTGCAGTCGGTGGAGTTGAAAGTATAAGCTATGGGAAAGCAGTAAAGGCGGCCCTGCTAGCGTTATTTGGTCGCGACGAAGACCTATTTGAGTATTGTCTCCAGTACCTAGCGGGCGAAGGGCATCCTCCGAAGAGGATTCGTGACCGCTACGGTCTGTTGGAGAAATTGGATAAATCGACGGCCTTTAAATGGTTTCGTTCGCTAGTGGAGTTGGTACGCGGGTTGGAGTATTCTGGGTTGGTGGTCCTGTTTGATGAGACAGAGATGGTAACGGCCTTGACAAAGGGACAGAAGACGCAACATTTGGTCAACCTTCGCGAACTTATAGACGAGACAACGAAGCCGAGCTTCCGCAACGTTCTGATTTTTTACGCCATTCCTGAGACGGATTTTCTCGACCAGAAGGGTCAGCAATATGAGGCTCTTCGACAAAGGCTGGAGGGCGTTTTTGACGAGCATGTAAACCCACGCGGGGTCAGGATTGAGCTTGAGAAGATCTTACGGAAACTGCCGGCAGGCGAGGTCGAGTTTTTAGTAAATATGGGTAGGAGAATCGTCGCCGTATACGAAATCGCATACGAAGTTAAGATAGAACGTCAGGGACTGGACGAAAAGCTGATGAAGATAGCCGAAGAAGCAAAGAGGAAGAAATTCGAAGAAGCGCACCCCAGGACCTTTGTGAAGATGCTGACCCAAGAACTAGGGAGGTTCCGACGGGCAGGGTGAGGTACTTTCACCGGTGGGCCAGTCCTGCTGGCGGATCGCCTCAATTTGAGAGGCGGTAAGGATGCGGATACTCGGGATTGCTTCTCAAGGGAGAAGGTGCTTGCGGTGTCCGGACTGCGCGTACGCCACCCCAGGTACGGTGAGGGTGAGGTTCAAAAAGAGCGTCATAAAGGTTTTGAATTACTGGTACTGTTTCCGCAGGGAAAAAAGATATGGGTTCGCAGGGATGACTTGGTGATCAGCGAGCCCGAACCCCAGGCAAGACCGGCCCCACCGAAGGTGGCGAAACCCGCAAAGGATGTTAAACCCGAAGACCGTACCAGATTAGAAGCGCGCCGGCTCATCGAGGCTTTGCGACTGGGCACGGTGCCGCCGGATTTGGTCGAGAAATTCACGTATGGACGCCAAGAAGAGATTGCGCGCTTTGGGCGGTGGCTGGATGAACCCGAAACGCCCGTGTATCTTGTGGTGGGGGAACCCGGTGCGGGCAAAACACAACTCTTGAGTTACTTTTATTGGCTTGGGCTTAAACAACGATTCGCGGTGGCGCTGGCCGAAGTCGACCCCCTTGAGCGACCGCTCCACAAACCGAAGAACGTGTACGCCGGGTTTGTTTCTACCTTCCGGTGGAGGGACGGGGATAAAGACAGGGGCTTCAGAGACTTCCTGAAACTGGCCGACCAACGCGGGCTTCTGGAAGAGCACCGCTATTTTTGTCACGTAAGGGGACTCGAGGACGAAGAAGGTTTTTGGCATTGGCTTGAGGGGAGCAGTGGCGCCAGCTTACCCCTTGATCCAGAGGGTATGAAAGTCAAGGAAAGCGCCGGAGGGTTCATTCCTGCGATGTATTGGGACGCTGCGTCCGCCAACATCTACGTATATCTCCTCAGTGGGCTGGGATGGATTGCTGGCAAATTGGGCCTGAGAGGACTTCTCCTCCTACTTGACGAACTTGAGCTTCTCGACACCGTGACTGCCGTCCGGCAAGGGAAGGGTTGGTCTTTCTTAGACGGTCTGGTTCTCGCGGCCCTGAATTGCACGTCGCTGACCCTCTGCGAAAGGTGGCCTGCGGAACTCAATGACGCGGTTCTGCTTTATTCAAAGCGCGTGCTCTTGTATAGAGGCGCGGTGAGGATGCCGGTACCATATTTATTCAAGCTTCCGAGCAACCTCAAGATCGTGATGGCCACCACCCCGGGCTCTGAGGTGGCTGTACGGTACGAAACCAAACCTCAACGTCAGGCCCTCGCCATCCGCGTAACCCTTGACCCCTTGAGCCAGACGGAGCTGGAGGGACTGGGCAGGAGCATTCTTGAATGGTACGCTCGGGCCTATGATTCCCGGTCTATAAGAGGAGTCAGACCCGAAGATGTGATGAGCGTCGTGGGGAATCAGTTATCCGGCTACGACCGCGTCAGGCGCTTCGTTAAAGGAGTGGTGGAGTTTCTCGACATCCGGAGTTTCGCCTAAGTGTCGGGGGTATGCCCGATGAAGTCTGAGGACACCACTGTTTTGCGTCGCAGGCTAAAGCGCACGTGGCTCTCCTTCTTCTTTCCGTTCAGTCAGCTGACAAGCGTCCAGAAGAAAGTAGTGCCATTGATACTCGACGGTCATAACGTGGTCGTGGCGTCCCCGACGGCCTCCGGAAAGACCGAGGCCGTAGTAGCTCCCGTGGCAGAACGATGTCTCGAGGCCGAGGAACCACCGGGCGTAGAAGTGTTGTATGTGGTTCCCACGCGGGCGCTGGCCAACGACGTGGTGGCTCGCATCGAAGGACCCCTTAATGACCTGGGCCGACGGGTGTCCGCACGTCACGGTGACAAGCCGCACATATCCCAGACCGCCCCGCCGCACTGGATGGTGACCACACCCGAGTCTCTGGATTCCCTGCTCTGTCGCCGGCCCACCCTGTTCCGGAGTCTGCGCTACGTTATCCTCGACGAGGTCCATCTGGTCGACGGTAGCTACCGGGGAGACCAAGTCCGAGTACTCCTTCGGCGGCTAAGATCGCTTACCGCCTATCCTTTGGTGGTACACGTACTGTCGGCCACTCTGGGGGCCCCGGAGGAGGTAGGCTCCCGCTACGTAGACACCTTTGCCACGGTGGTCATCCCTGACGCGCGAACCATAGAAGCAGTGTTCTTGAGGTCGACAACGGGGGTATGCCACTACTTGGGCGACCATCGGTTCCGAAAGGTCCTATGCTTCTGCAACAGCAGGCGCGGCACGGAGGAGTTTGCCACTCAACTACGGGAGGCGGCATTAGGCTACGAGGTTGTGGTGCACCACGGCAGTCTGGCGCGACATGAACGCTCGACCGCCGAGGAGCTGTTAAGGACCTCCGGGCGGGTCATTTGCGTGGCAACCTCCACCCTCGAGGTGGGGATCGACGTCGGGGATATAGACCTGGTGGTGTTGGTGGACCCCCCGCACAGTATCAGCTCATTCCTTCAAAGGGTCGGTCGTGGTAGCAGACGGGACCAGACCGTGCGTGTGGTCCTCCGCGCCACCACCGATGAAGAGGAGAATTTGTTACAGGGTATGGTGGTGGCAGCTCAGGAGGGAGCCATTCCCCCTCGGCCCTACTATCCCGATCTTTCGGTGGTGGTTCAACAGGTATTTTCCTGGTTATACCAACAGAAGCGTCCTTGCCAGCCGGAGGAACTTTGGACTTTCGTTCAACCGCTTTGTACTGAAGACGAGTTAACCGAAATTCTTGCCCATTTGCGTCAAAAGGACTACCTCGGGGTGCGCGCCGGACGGTACTACGGAAGCGAGAAAATCTTTGAGTGGGGCGAAAAAGGCCGTATCCATTCCAACATTCCCGACCAGACCGAGATACCCGTAATAGATGTCGCGACCGAACGCGAAGTCGGTAAGATTTTTGGCGACGTGGACAGGGTTTTCGTTCTGGCGGGTAGGGCCTGGGAGGTTGTCCAGCGACAAGGCTACCGGATCTTAGTGAAGCGGTTTACCGGGAAGGCCGAACCCACTTGCTTTCAACCACGGCCCGCGGTAGGAGCCTTCTTCTTCTTGTTGCCGCCGAGGTTACGTCAGAGGGTGCTGGAGCAGATGGGTGATTAAGAAAGGCGGCAAAGGACCGGCCATCACTGGCGGGACAGGGGGGATTCGGTGGCTCACGAGGGAGTGAAAGAGGCATTAGAATTACTGCTCGGGGAGCTGAACGCCCTCCACGAGGAACTGGGCAACCAGGCGAAAGAGGCTCTGTCCGAAGGCTTATACGACCTTGCCAAGCGTCTCGTGGAGCAGACGCAACAGGTGGGCGCTTTCCGGGAGCGCGTAAAGGTGCTGGCGGAGGAGTGGGAACGGGTACTGGCACAGGCAGAACGACCCCGACTCCGGAGAAAAGCACCATTCCCAGAACCGAGGGAAGCCGAACCTAAGAGGAGACGGCGGCCAAAGGGCTCACATACCCCTCAGGCAGCGTTCGTAATGCCCCTACTGGAGGCCCTGGAGGAACGCGGTGGATCCGGACATGCGGACGAAATTCTGGAGGCCGTGTATCATAAGGTCAAGGATTCCATCACAGAGGCCGACCGGCAAGTATTGGATTGCGGCGAGGTTAGGTGGCGGAAGGCTGTCCACTGGTGTCGCTTTCGCTTGGCGAGGGAAGGGTTAATCGACCCCGACTCGCCGCGGGGCTTGTGGCAAATCACAGAGTCGGGGCGCTCGAGGCTGAGGCGCTTGCGGGGTTTGTTCGGAGCTTCCGTGCCGGAGGACACGCCCGAAGGCCCGGAGGGGGAGCAGAGCGGAATGTGGGAGGAATAAGCTGGCTAAAGTAGAATATTTCCGCCAAAACGACAAAGGGGGTGCCTTCTTGGACGAATTGCGGGTACCCTTTGGCGCGGTGCGGGGCGCCGAGCAACTGCAAAGACTGGGTGGTTCGGGTAAAGGACAAGGTGGGCAATCCGGCGGCGGCTCCTCGTTCGATCTGCCGGACCCCGATCAACTGGTACTGCTCGAGCGGGCCGCGCAGGCCGAGCAGCGGCGTGCGGAGAAGGCGGAAGCCGCGCAGCGGCCGGGCCGGGAGCGGCGGCAGCGGCGGCAGGCACAGGCGGCCGGGGCGTAGTCCCCGGTCGCTTTCAAATTCTTTCGGGAGGTGCGGTGCATGCGCGACGGCTACGGCGTGCCGGTTGACATGTGGTACGACTGGGCCTGGGCTGACCGGGCCTGGCGCGAGAGCATTTGCGAGAAGTGCGGAGACCTGGTGCCGGAGGACGCCATCGTCCGCCTCACGGGCGGCGTCAGGTGGTGCAGGTGGTGCTACCGCCGGGCGGAGCGGGAGGCCCGCGAGGCCTGGAACGAGTAGGGGGCTGCGGCCCCCTTTTTTGCGTCTCGGTCGGGGTCACGCCGGCGTCCCCGGCCCTTCGGGGCCCCACCCGCCGCGACCCTCGGCCCCTGCGCTATGCCTTACGGTGCGCGGCCCTGCGGGGCGGCCTCCGCCCGCCCCTCCCCGCCGCGCACGGCACCGGCACACCACACGCGACGGAAAACCACCCCCGCTGCGCGTCCCCCCATCGTCCCCCCAAAAGAACGCCCCTTTTGCAGAACGCGCCTTCCCCCTGCCGCCCGCACGCGCCGCGCTGGCTGCAACCGGCCGCGGCGCAAACGGGTGGGCACAGGCACGCACGGCCTTAGGGCCGTGCTCCACCCGGTCGCGCCGGGCCGCCGCACACCCACCGGCGCGTTGCTACGCTAGCGGGTGGAAGGCGCTGCGCAAAACCCTTTGATCCGTTGATCCGTGGCAAGCCTCCGCAAGAACACCGCCGGACCATAGAGCTGATGCTCGCCACATCCTCCCCCGCCCGGCGCAAGGCTTTGCGCTCGCTCGAGGGTGTGCGGTTGGCCGGCCGTCGGCCTCGCCCCCCGGCCATGCCCAGCTGATCCCACGAGCCTTCAAGCCCACGAGCGAGGCCGGACCGCAGTCAGGGCCGGACTGGGGCCCCCACTCCAGACCGGCCTGGAGCGTCCCTCGCGCGAGGTCAAGACCGGAGGGCAGAGAGGCCGGAGCGCATCGGGGGCGCGCTTCGGGCACTTACGCGCCCTTCGCAGCACCCCCGGCGCACCGGCCGGAAAGCGGAAGGATTTTAAGGCCCCTGCGGATCGCGCCATTCTAGCCGCCCTCGCATTCGGGCCGTCAAGGCCAAGCCCCTGCGGGGTGGCCTCACGGCCAGCCTTGACGGCCCTGCTCGGGCGGCTTTACGAATGGCGCCCGCAGGGGCGAAAAACTGCAGGGGGATGCATATGGTGGAGACGAGGTGCGAGTGGTGCAAGAGGTGGGTGCCGGAAGAACTGGTCGTCATAGTCTGGCCGGGCATTCCGGTGTGCAAGCCGTGCTACCGCCAGCAGGAATACGAGGCGCAGGTGCGGTGGGGGTGGTAGCCCACCCCCGCCTAAATCCAGAAGGAGGTGGCGGCTGGTGCGGTGGCTACTGGAGCTGGTCGCCGGGGCGCTGGAGGCCCTCGGGGTGTGGCGGCCCAGGCGGCGCGCCGGGCTCAAGCGCAAGTGCATGTGAAGGGGGTGACGGAATGCAGGCGCCGATATCGGGTCACGAGTGGGTGCTGCCGAGGGGCCTCGGCCGCGCGGTGAAGCGCGCGGTAGTCCCGTGTCGGCACTGCCCCGCGGAGTGGGAGGTGGAACATACCGCGCGCGGCGTGGTGTGGCGGGCGCGGAACGAAGCAGTCGGGCGTGCGTGTGCGGGCGGGCGAGAGGGAGGCGGTGGCCAGCAGTAGGAGCCGCCCCTGCGTCGGGGGAGGGGCGACGGCCGGCGTGGCTCCGGACCGCCGCTCTCTTCCGACCCGCGTGGGGCGCCTTACCGCTGGTCCTCACCCCTAACCTTTCGCACCCGGTGGCGCCGGGGCAGCAGGGACTGCAGGGGCGAGGCCAGGGCGTGCTGCTCACGCAGGTCCTTTTGCGTAAGGGCCACGTACCGCTTGCACATGGTGAGGTCGGCGTGGCCCAGGAACCTCTGGAGCGCGAGGGCGTGGCCGCCGCTCTTGAGGAAGAGCAGCGCAAAGGCGTGGCGCAGGTCGTAAGGTCGCAGGCGCACCCCTATCCGCGCCACGTACTTCTTCAGGCGGTCCCGCCAGGAACTGGGCGCCAGCCGGGTGCCGTTCTCGCTGGCGAAAAGCGGCACCGTGTCCGGCCACTGCGGATGGCGGGCGGCCAGGAGCTGCCTCACGGCCCCCACCGCCGGGGGAGTGAGCGGCAGGGTGCGCGGCACCCTGGTCTTCGCGATCTCCGGCCTGACGCGAATTTCCCCGGCGCGCAGGTCCACGTCCGACGGCAGGAGCGCAAACAGCTCCGACGGCCGGATGCCGGTGTCCAGGAAGACCAGCAGCGCGGCGTAGTCCCTGAGGCCGGCGTAGGTCTTGCGGTCCGGCTGCTGCAGAAGCTCGGCCAGCACCTCCTCCGGCACCCGCACTTGGCGACCGGGGTCTTTCCGTCGCCTGAAGCCCGCCAGGGGGTTCTCGGGGTAGACGCCTTCCTTCACGCACCACGAGAGGAAAGCTCTGAGGTATACCAGGCGCAGGTTGTAGGTGGCGGGCTTGACCGGTTCGGCCAGGAAGGCGTAGGCCGCCGCTTTCAGCCTCTCAGGATGCCAGGCTTCGGGATGTTGCTGGTAGAACTGGCTCACCCGTTTGCGGTAGTCCTCCAGCGTACGTGGCGCGGCCCCGTGGGCCTGCTTCCACATGAGGAATTCCCGCAATGCTTCCTCCCAGGTAGCCGGCCGTTGCCGGGGAAGTGAGACCACCTTAGCCATGACGAAAACCCCTCCCCTATGGTGGGCAGGGAGGAATCCGGCACGGCCCGGCGAAACGAATCCGATGCGGCTACCCCCCAATTTTTCAGCCGCGACGGATTCAGCTTCTAACCGCGGGTGGCGCGGTGAGACCCGACCCTTGCCTTCGAGCGATTTTTGTGCTATTATTGGTCGTGGCGAGCCGAAGTGGTGGAACTGGCAGACGCGGCGGACTCAAAATCCGCTGGGGCTTAGCTCCCGTGTGGGTTCGACTCCCACCTTCGGCACCATTTATTTTTCAAGGGTTTGCGGGTTGGGAGAAAATGCCAGGGACGCCGCTGAAAAGGCGAGTCCGTCGTGGTTGACGAACCCAACCGTACCCCAAAGGATTCACCCCTTTCGGTTGCCGCCCACGCAAATACTTTGCGGCAGCGAAAGGGGTGTTTTGCTTTGGCGAAAGGAAAGGTCCTGCGTATCAGGAGGGACGCACCGGCCACCTGGGGAGAGGCTTTGCAGCAGTTCCTTTACTGGAAGCAGGCCCAGGGGAGAAGCGGAAGGACGCTCGCCGACTACAGAAAGGCGGTCACTCTCTTCTTCAAACGCCACCCGGAAGCCTGGGAAGGTGGGGGAAAGCTCAAGGCCGCCGTCTACGCCTTCTTCGGCGAACAGGTGAAACCGGCCACCTACAACATTCGTTTGGCTTACCTCAAGCAGTTTTTTGTCTGGTGCGTGGCCGAAGGAATCTTCCCGGAAAACCCGTTGGCAGGGTTCAAGAAACGCAAAGACAACGGCAGGGTGGTAAGCCTTGACGCCGAAACCCTCGAAAGGCTCCTCACCCTGCCGGACCGGGAAACGTTTGCGGGTTTGCGGGACTACGCCTTAATCCTGCTCACCCTTGACACAGGTATTCGCCCCAAGGAAGCATTTTCCCTGCTGCCTTGCGACATAAATTTGCGTTCCCTCGAAGTTTACGTCCGTCAGGATTTCGCCAAGACCAGGACGGCAAGGACGCTCTACATTTCCCCGGTCACCGCCGAAGCCATAAGGCAACTCCTTTCCGCCAGGCACCCGGCCTGGGGGGACGCCGTTCCCGTTTTCTGTACCTGCGAAGGGACACCGCTGAATGCATGCACCTGGGGCGACAGGCTGGAAATGTACGGAAAGCGGTTGGGGGTAAAAATCCGGCCTTACGACTTAAGGCACGCTTTCGCCCTGCAGTTCTTGCGAAACGGGGGGCACGCATTGGCGTTGCAAAGAATGCTCGGCCACGCCGACTTGACCATGACCAAACGCTACGTGGCCCTGACGCAGCAGGACATAAGGGAGCAGCACGCTTTTGCTTCGCCGCTCAACACGCTCCTGCCGAAGAAGCACCGGGTAAGGAAGCTCAAAAAATAAGGGTTTGCCGACATTTCAGAAGGGGGCCGGGTGCAAACGCCCGGCCTTCTCCTTTCTCGGCCATTTTTTTGGTTCGCGGTTCGGTTCGATATCCCCCTAACGTTGCAGGCTATTTTTGCCGCTGCCCGGGCTGGTGTTACGCTTGTTACGCTTCCAGGCCTGGCCGCTTGTTTGTCCTCCTCAAGCGGCGGCCAAAACTCCCCCTCGCAAGTCGAATTGGCAGCTTTTTTTACGTGTTGAATTTTGTTTAAACATTCCGGTAAACCACGCTTTTTTTGGGTGTTTGATTTTGTCCGGTCAGGGCGTAGGGCTTTTTGGGGGTGCGTGATTTGTAGAACCGGCCCCTGGACGCGAAGCTGGCCGGGGGGCCGTCGGCCAGGATGTCCTGCAACCACTCGCAGGCTTCTTTGAGCCCGGGCTTTTCGTCTTTTACCAGCACACCCTGGAACCCCGGGATTTTGCTTCCCCACCCAATGTCAAGGTAAATCCGGACGGTGTCACACTTGACGCGGTGTTTTAACGTCCGCCAAAGCCGTCCTTCACCCAATTCAAAATGTATTGCCACAAGGCTTCCCAGGCCGCCTCCGGCCCCTCGCTTTCCAGCACCTGCAGGATACGGTCCTTTTCTTCCGGTTCCAGTACCACCCTGGCAACGCCTATGCGGACAAGCCTTTCCAGGTTCCAGGCGGCCATTTCTCGCTCCCGTTTCGGTGTTTCACTCTGTCCCAAAGTGTTCCACCTATCGGCATTCTACCGCAGGACGAAAATTTTTTTGGTTGCAACCACGTTACAGCGGTTGCACCTGTAACCGTGCTAGGTAGCACCTGCACAGGACACGCCCGCGATATTCCGCGAGTTTTTGCGGGAACCCGCGAGTCTCCGCAAAGTTAAGCCTGGTTTTTTTACTCGCTCGTTTCGGTTCGCTTGGTTCGGTCCGCTTCCGCCATACCCAGGCTAGGGGACACCTGACCACCACCGTCAGCACCTCGCCGCGTTCCTCAATCGTTTTCGCTTTTGCCCCTTTCGGCAGCCTCCCTTCGGCCACCCAGGGGCAGAGGCAGGCCCACGTCACCCGCTCGCACCGCCAGCAGATTGACTCCCGCACCGCGAAGCCGCACCTCCAGCCGTCGGGTCATTCCGTCCCAGACTCGCCGACACTCTTCCCAAGTGTAGGGGGTATCCCGCACTACGTAAAACCAACCGAGGCTCCCGTTTCGCCACACAGCCACAAGGACCCTTTGCTCCGGTTCGGCCAGGGTGTCTATGAAAGCTGCCGTCACCCGCAAGGCTTTTTCAAGCGGTGCAAGCTCGACCAACCGGACGGCCTTTTTCGCCGTGGGGTTGGAAGGCCACCCGCCCGGTGGCCGCCTGGCGTGTTCGGCAACGTATTCCTGCAAGACGTCTTCCTGGGTCCGGTGAAGGTAATCCCACAGGACCGGGTAGCGGGAAAGCAGCGTGGCTGCGGTTATAGCTCGTGTCACCCCCGGACCAGATTATCGCACCGCCAGCCGCACCAGGACCAGGACCACGCCGACACCGGTTAAAACCGGGGGCACAAGCCAGGCGTAAACCTTGAGGAATTGCACCCGCTCACCTCCCAAGCTTGGCCCGCAGCCGTTCAAACTCTTCCCGCAGGCCGGGGTTAAACATTGCGTCAAGCTCCTGCCACCGCTCGTTTCGTGCCTTGCTTTCGGCCATTTTGTATGCCACTTCTTCCGCCTCTTCGGGTCCTATGTTCATACCGTAATCGTATTGGCTTTCCGCACTCAAACCGGCAAGTCGCAAAACTTCGAGTGCAATTTTCCCCCGGTCCTTACAGTCGGGGTTCGCCAGCTCTTTTTCCAGCGTATCAAGTGCCTTCGGCAAGAGATTCCGCAGCTTGTCTACGCACCGGCCCCAGACTTCCTTCCGCCGCTTGTTTAGCTCGGCGATAAAGTAAGGGTTTTTTGTCCGCCACTCCCAGACCGTTGACCGGTGCACGCCGACAGCCTCGGCAACTTCCCGGTCACTCGCACCGGTGACAAGCAAATCTATGGCGTTCAACTGTTCAATGGAAAGTCGGGATTTGCCTTCTTTTGCCGCCTTAGCCACTTCGCAAGCACCCCGTATTCGCGTTATTTTGGCCTGCAGGCCACGTTTTCCTTCCGGGAGAGTAAAAGTTATTCCCGGAAAGTTAGAAGGCCGTTACAGGCCATTCT
>ENA-ORXB01002638-ORXB01002638.1-sediment-metagenome-genome-assembly--contig:-NODE-2638-length-14650-cov-4.651822_pt1 | contig 14650 bp, 15 predicted proteins | sample MGYA00237863_ERZ511475 | MGnify/ENA primary metagenome ERZ511475 (study PRJEB26305, sample SAMN06343858) | sediment metagenome | isolation source: hot spring sediment | place: Canada: British Columbia... | reverse complement strand
CCGCAGCACGGAGGCCGCGAGGCCGCGCAAGATCATCTAGCGCAGGGGGCTCGCGTACCGGCGTGGCTCACCCGGCTGCCTGGCCGATTACCTCCTGCCGCTGACACGCCTCGCAGAGGCCGGCGATCACGAGGTGATCCGGCTCCGCCGCAAAGCCATAGCTCTCGCGCAGGGTCTCGACCAGCGGCTGCACCGCCTCGGGCTCGATGCGCGAGAGCCTGCCGCAGCGGCGGCACTGGAGGTGGTGATGCGGCCCGTGCACGCCTATCAGCTCGTAGGCGCGCTGCCCGTCCGGAAGCTCGATCGTCGACAGCAGCCGGAGGTCTTGCAGCAACTCGACCGTCCGGTACACCGTTGAGAGATCGACAGCGGCGCTCTGTGTGCTTACGCGGGCATAGATTTCCTCGGCGGTTGCGTGAGAATCGACCTCATGCAACGCCCGCAGCACCATCTCCCGCTGGGGGGTCAGCCGCAGCCCGCGCTCACGCAGCCTCTGCAGGAACTGGACCTCGCAGCACATAGCACTCCCTTCGCGCACTCCGACAGGCGCCCGCCGCGGGCGCTCGGGTCCGTGCGAATGCCCCGGTGGCTCCTTCAGCCTTGACAGCAGGTTCTTTTGCGTAGTATACTCCAATTGAGGCCGGCTGCAAATGCAACTGTTTGCACTCTGCCCGAGGCGGGCGGTCACGGCAGACTGCGCAGGCAGGCTGCCGGAGGCGCAGTTCATCACGGTCGGAGCGCACCCCCACCTCCGAGCCTCATGGGCGGTAACCTTAGCAAGGCGAGGGTCTGTTCTTCGACAGACGTACCCCCACCCCTCGCCCCGCCCCCGCCGCGGCGGGGAAGGGGAATCCAGAAAAAAGGGGGGTGTCCGCGGGCGGCGAAGCCGCCCGCGGACACCCCCCCTTACAGGAAAAGCGCCCCCTTACCCGCCGCGCAGGCGGCGGGGAAGGGGGCCGGGGGGATGGGGCAGAGCCCTAGAGAAGCGGTCCCAGGGTCGGACGTAGAGAATCCGCCGGCTGCAGGGGCAACGGCGTCGATGGGATGGCCGCCGAGAGTTGCGCGACGGCCAAGCTGGCGCCTGTGGGGGGCCAGGGGCGAGGGGGTTGCGGTCGGGGGCCGATGCTCGAGATCTGTCGAAGGTCGTTAGGAACACGCCGCTGCGTGCGGCTCAGGCCGGAAGCGGGCCGTGGCAAGGCCATCACCCGGCCGTCAGCCGCGGTATGCGGCCCGGCGACACCAAGGAGAGGAGCGACACCATGCACATTCCCGACGGGTTCCTCAACGTGGCCACGGCGGCGGCGACCTATGCCGCCTCGGGGGCATCGGTCGCCTACGCCGCGCGGCGCACCGGCGCCCAGCTAAGCGACCGACAGGTGCCTCTGATGGGTGTGAGTGCGGCCTTTATCTTTGCGGCGCAGATGCTCAACTTTCACGTGGTCGCCGGTACCTCGGGGCACCTCCTGGGCGGTGCCCTGGTCGCTATTCTGCTCGGGCCATGGGCCGGTATGCTCGTCATGACGAGCGTGCTGGCGGTGCAGGCGCTGCTCTTTCAGGATGGCGGCCTCCTGGCCCTGGGTGCGAACGTCCTCAACATGGCCGTGGTGGGAGTGCTGGTGGGCTATGTCGCCTATCGGGGGCTCTCGCGCCTGCTCGGGCGCGGACGGCTCGGCCTCTACGCGGCGGGCTTTGCGGCCGGATGGCTCTCGGTGGTCGTGGCCTCGCTTTTTGCCGCAGCCGAGCTGGCGCTCTCGGGGACGGCGGCCTGGCAGGTAGTCGTCCCGGCGATGGGCGGCGTGCACGCCCTGATCGGCATCGGAGAGGGTCTCATCACGGTCGGGGTGCTGGTCTTCCTCTCGGCAGCGAGGCCAGACCTCGTGCGCCTGGCAAACCGGGAGGTGACGAGTTGAAAGCTCGCTGGTGGCTTGCTGGTCTGGGTATTGCGCTGGTCCTCGTCCTGCTCTCGCCGCTCGCCTCGCCCGATCCGGACGGCCTGGAGCGCGTCGCCGAGAACCATGGCTTCATCGAGCGCGCGCTGGAGCCCGTCTACCAGCTCATCCCCGACTATGTCTTCCCCGGCATCTCCGATGAGCGCCTGGCCACGGTTGCGGCCGGCGCCGTCGGGGTGCTCGCCGTCTTTGCGGTCACCTGGGGGGCGGCCTCCCTCCTGGGTCGCGCGCGCTCGCGGGATGGGGCCGATCCCCATCGGTAGGCCCGAGCCGGCATGAAGCACACTTTTCTGGACCTCTATCGCGAAGGCACCAGCCCCGTGCACCGGCTGGATGCGCGCGTCAAGCTCGTGGCCACACTGGCCTTCGTGCTGGCCGCCTCGCTGCTGGTGCCCGGCTACTGGCCGGGCTACCTGATGCTGGTGGCGCTGGGGCTGGCCGCGGTGTGCGTGGCGCGCGTGCCGCTGCGTGTGGCGCTCGGGCGCTCGCTCGTCGCCGTACCCTTCGCCCTGATGGCGGCGGTCTCGCTGCCGTTCGTGCGCCCGGGTCGGGCACTGTTTGCGCTGACGGTCGGTGGCTGGCAACTGGCCGCCACGGACGCCGGCTGCAGGGCACTCGCCGAAGTGCTGGCGAGGGCCTGGGTCTCGGTGCTGGTGGCCGGGCTCCTTACGGCGACAACCCCCTTCTCGGACCTCCTGGCCGCCCTGCAGTCCCTGGGGCTGCCGCGGCTGCTGGTGGCCCTGGTGTCCTTCCTGTATCGCTATCTCTTTGTGCTTGTCGATGAGGCTGAGCGCCTCTGGCGGGCCCGCGAGGCGCGCAGCGCAGGTGTGAGCGGCCGGGCCGGTGGCGGGGTGGTCTGGCGGGCGAAGGTGCTCGGTGGCCTGATCGGCAGCCTGTTCATCCGGAGCTACGAGCGGAGCGAGCGCGTCTACGAGGCTATGCGGGCCCGGGGTTTCCAGGGCGAGATCCGTAGCCTGGCGGCCTGCCGCGCGCCTACCCAAGACCTGTGGGTCGGCCTTGCCCTGCTCATGGGCCTGGCGGCGCTCGTCGCCTCGGGGCACGTGCCATGGTGGGGCGGTTGATGGAGCAGCACAACGCGGCGATCTTGCAGGTTCTCGACCTCTCCTTTGCCTATCCCGACGGACGGCAGGCGCTGAGGGGCGTCTCGCTGACCGTGCGGGAGGGGGAAAAGGTTGCCGTCACCGGGCCGAACGGCGCCGGCAAGTCGACCCTGCTCCTGCACCTCAACGGGCTCTTGCGCGGCACGGGGCGCGTGCGGGTGGCAGGGCTCGACGTCGTCGAGCGCAACCTCGGGGAGGTCCGGCGCCTGGTAGGGCTGGTGTTCCAGGACCCCGACGACCAGCTTTTCTCGCCGACGGTGTTTGAGGACGTCGGCTTTGGTCCCCTGTACATGGGGCTTGCGGCCCACGAGGTTCGGGAGCGGGTGCGCAAGGCGCTCGCTGCCGTTGGGGCGGAGGGCTATGAGGCGCGCATGCCCCATCACCTGAGCCTGGGGGAACGCAAGCGCATCGCCATTGCCACCGTGCTGGCCATGGAGCCGCGCATCCTGGTGCTGGATGAGCCTTCGTCGGGGCTGGACCCGCGCGGCCGCCGCCGCCTGATCGAGCTCCTGCAGAGCCTGCCGCAGACGATGCTGGTCGCCACCCACGATATGCTCCTTGTGCGCGACCTGTGCGAACGGACGGTGATCCTCGACGGCGGAAGGGTCGTGGCCGACGGCCCGACCGAGGCGATCCTCTGTGATCGGGCCTTGCTGGAGGCGCACGGTCTGGAGATGCCGTAGCTCTCAGGCCTCCTCATGTTGGGGGGGCGGAGCCGTCATCCTCGGGACGGCCCGTCGGCCCGGTGCCCGGCATGCTTGTTGCTGCCCAAGGCAGGAGCCTTCCGGGGAGCAGAGACCATGCGCCTCGGCTTTGCCGTCAAAGTGCTGGGCAGGGCGGACCTCAAGTCCCATGATACGCGACGCTGGCAGTCCTCGCCTCACCTGTCGGTCAGCCTGCAGTATCTGCGGGAGATTCTTCTCTACCTCCGCGAGGTCGGCATCGGCATGTACCGGATGTCGTCGGACCTCGCACCCTACCTGACCCATCCGGACCTGCCGCAGTTCCATGGCCAGCTCGACGAGTGCCGGGCTGAGCTGGCTGCGGTGGGCGCGCTCGCCCGGGAGTACGGCATACGGCTGTCGGTGCACCCCGGCCCGTACGTTGTGCTCAACTCGGCAGATGAGGAGGTGGCGCGCAAAGCGCGGGTGGACGTCTCCATGCAGGCCCGCCTGCTCGACCTCATGGGGCTCGGACCAGAGGCGGTCGTGGTGGTCCATGGAGGGACTGGGATCGGCGGCATGCCGGCGGCCGCAGACCGCTTTGTGCGCTCTTTCCGCGAGCTACCGCCGGCGGTGCAGGAGCGCCTCACCCTCGAGAACGACGAGGCGGTCTTCTCCATTCCAGATGTGCTGCGGGTGCACGAGCAGACCGGGGTGAAGGTGGTCTTTGACCTGCTGCACTTCCACAACCACAACCCCGCTCGCCTCAGCACAGGCGAGGCGGTTCGGGCCGCCCTCGAGACCTGGCCTGCGCGCATCACCCCCAAAATCCACCTCAGCTCGCCGCGGACCGAGATGCGGATCGAGCAGCGCAAGGACCCGGCCTCCGGCCGCCGGATGCCGGTGGTGCGGCCCCCGCAGTGGACTCAGCACAGCGATTTCGCCAACCCCTTTGAGGCCATCGGCTTCCTGCGCGAGTGCCTCGCGGCAGGCCTCCGGCCCTTCGACATCATGCTGGAGGTCAAGAGCAAGGACGCAGGCCTGCTGAGGCTCCGTGAGGACCTGGCGCGCTTTGCGCCCGAGCTGGCAGAGGTGTGGCAGTAGGCAGACGGCAGGTCGTGCGGGCCGCTCTGGGGAGATGCCCTTCAGCCCTCTGCCATGTGCGCACGGATGGCCACGCGCGCTTCCACGCCTTGGCGAAAGCCGTGACCTGTGCTATGCTCGGACGCAGAAGACGCCGGGCCACGGCCTGAAGGCAGGCGCCTTGGCCGTCGCAAACGGAGGCAGGAGCCCGGCAAGAGCGGCGCCGGCCGCGCCTACAGGCCACCCGCGACGAGCGGGAGCAGGCGAAGGGCCGGACCTATGATGCCGGGGTTGGTGCTCTGCTGCTCGACCATCCTGGGCAGACCGCACATGTTGGCGAACATCAAAATGAGCATCACCACGACGATGATGTAGAGCCACTGCTGTGAGGTCAGCTGCCGTTTCTTCTTCACCACCGGCTTGGGCAGTGGCTTGTCGCACCGCCAGCAGACGGTCCGCTCTTCGGGGTTATAGACCTTGCAGTAGGGGCAATCCATGGAAGCTCCTTCTGCCCGGAGTGGCAGCCTTCTTGGCCCATTATAGCACAAGCGGCGAGAGTGCGCGAACGGCTCAAGATGAGTAGCTGTTCAGCCTCGCGTTCAGTGCACGGCACGGAGGCAGGCTGCGGGTAGCCCTGCCCATCGGCATCGGCTTTGCGCGGGCTCGCCGGGGAACCCCCTCCCCCCGTCCCCCTCCCCCAGGCGGGCGCCGCAGCGCCCGCCTGGGGGAGGGGCGCAGGGCATGGGCGCTAACTTGGGGGACGCCAGCGTGCTCTCCTCCAAGAGTGCCCCCACCCCTAACCCCGCCCCCGCCGCGGCGGGGGCGGGGAATCCAAATAAAGGGGGTGTCCGCGGGCGGCGAAGCCGCCCGCGGACACCCCCTTATAAGAAAAACGCCCCCTTCCCCGCCGCTGGGGCGGCGGGGAAGGGGGCCAGGGGGATGGGGCACTGGCCCTCGAACGCGTTGGCCCCGCCCGCGGGGCAACCTGTCCGCCCCTGAACGCCTGGGGAGCGGCGCGGGGTGGGGGCAACACGTGGCAGCCGGCGGTGCCAGGATGTGAGTCTGAACAGTTACCAAGATGACCAGGGGCAACGCGAAGGGGAGCGCAAAGGTGGGCGCGAAGACGGACGCGAAGACGAATGTGGTGCGTCTTCTGGAATCGCGCGGCATCGCCCACGAGGCCTTCACCTTCTCCGATAGCATTCACTCGGCAGAGGGTGCGGCGGAGGCGATGGGCGTGCCGGCGTCCGAGGTGTACAAGACGCTCGTCGTGCTGCCGGAGCGGGGCCGGCCGCTCCTCGTCCTTGTGCCGGGAGGGCACGAGCTCGACCTGCGCCGGCTTGCGGCCGCGCTGGGCGAGAAAAAGCTCCGCATGGCCACCCAGCGGGAGGCAGAGGCGCTGACCGGCCTGCAGGTCGGAGGCATCTCGGCCCTTGCCCTGCTGAACCGGGGCTTTCGGGTCTGCCTGGACTCCTCCGCGCTGCGGCTGGAGCAGCTCTACATCTCGGGCGGCCGGCGGGGGCTCGACGTGCGCCTGGCCGTCGCCGACCTGATCCGGCTGACCGGGGCGCGCGTCGTGGACGCTGCCACACGGGCCCGGGGAAGCGAAGACGACTGAAGCTCCGTGCGGCGGCGAAACATTGCTTGACAGCAGTTCCTCAGTGGGTGTATAATCCGGTCAATCGCGCTGACGAGGACGAGTACCTCCGGCACAGCGCCAGGGAGGCGGAGCCACCGACTGCAAGCTCTGCCCGCCGGGGCCGGGGGGAAAACCCCCTCCGAGCGGGCGCCCGGAACACGCGGCCGCGCGGCCGGTCAGTATGGGCGCCCGGGTGGCGACCGTTATCCGCCGTAATGAGGGCCGGCTGTGCCGGGCTGTCGCTCTGGCTGCCGGCCGAAGATGGGTGGAACCGCGTGAGGATCCTCTCGCCCCATTGGGTGAGAGGGTTCTTCGTTTAAAGCACACGAGAACGCAAGTGGAGGCATAGTATGGCCGAGCACAAGCAAGGGGACCTCGAGATCATCCGGCACTCGGCGGCCCATGTCATGGCCGAGGCCGTGCTGCAGATGTTCCCGGAGGCCAAGATCGCCATCGGCCCAGCCATCGAGGATGGGTTCTACTACGATTTCGACCTGCCCCGGCCGCTGACCCTCGACGACCTCGGCGAGATCGAAGAGCGTATGCGGGCGATCATCGGGGGTCACCATCCCTTCATCTGTGAGGAGGTCACCCGGGAGGAGGCCCTGGAGCGCTTCCGCGATCAGCCCTACAAGCTCGAGCTGATCCGGGAGCTGCCGGAGGGAGAGCGCATCTCCATCTACCGGCAGAACGCCTTCACGGACCTCTGCCGGGGGCCGCACGTGGCCAACACTGCCGAGATCAACCCTGACGCCATCAAGCTGCTCTCCATCGCCGGAGCCTACTGGCGCGGCGACGAGAAGCGGCCCATGCTGCAGCGCATCTATGGCACGGCCTGGCACACCAAAGAGGAGCTGGAGGCTTACCTCAAGCGCCTGCAGGAGATGGAGGCGCGCGACCACCGGCGCCTCGGCCGGCAGCTGGACCTGTTCAGCATCCATGAGGAGGCGGGGGCAGGGCTCATCTACTGGCACCCCAACGGCGGGCGCATCCGCACGGTAGTGGAGGATTTCTGGCGCAAGGAGCACTATAAGAACGGCTACGAGATTCTCTACACGCCGCACATCGGCCGCGCCTGGCTGTGGGATACCTCCGGGCACCTGGACTTTTACAGCCAGTACATGTACTCGCCCATGTCCATCGATGGCCTCGACTACTACATCAAGCCCATGAACTGCCCCTTCCATATCCTGATCTACAACTCGCAGACGCACTCCTACCGCGACCTGCCGCTGCGATGGGCCGAGCTCGGGACGGTCTACCGGTACGAGCGCTCGGGGGTGCTGCATGGGCTGCTGCGGGTGCGCGGCTTTACGCAGGATGACGCCCACATCATCTGCACCCCCGATCAGATCGAGGGCGAGATCCTGCGGGTGCTGCGCTTCTCGCTGTACATGTGGCGGTCCTTTGGCTTTGAGGACGTCAAGGCCTACCTCGCCACGCGACCTACCGATGCCGTCGGCGAGGCTGCCCGGTGGGAGCAGGCCACCGAATCCCTACGCCGGGCGCTGGAGGAGGAGCACCTCCCCTACGAGGTCGATGAGGGAGGCGGCGCCTTCTACGGGCCCAAGATCGACCTCAAGATCCGCGATGTGATGGGCCGCGAGTGGCAGATGACCACGATCCAGTTCGACTTTAACGAGCCCGAGCGCTTTAACATGACGTACGCGGCCGAGGATGGGACGCTCCGGCGCCCTTACATGGTGCACCGGGCGCTCCTGGGCTCCCTCGAGCGCTTCTTTGGCCTGCTCATCGAGCACTATGGCGGCGCCTTCCCGGTCTGGCTGCACCCCATACAGGCCCGGGTCATCCCGATCGCCGACCGGCACGTCGCTTATGCCCGCGAGGTCGAGCGCGAGCTGCAGGAGGCCGGCCTGCGCGTTGACGTCGATGCCTCCTCGGAGCGGCTGAACGCCAAGATTCGCAGCGCGCAGCTCCTCAAGATCCCCTACATGCTCGTCATAGGGGATCGCGAGGCGGAGGCGCGGGACGTCTCGGTGCGCCTGCGGACCATGGAGAATCTCGGCTCGATGACGGTGCCCGAGTTCCTCGCCCGGGCGACGCAGGTCATCGCAGAGAAGCGGGGGCTGTAGGCTGTAGGGACGAGGCGGTGCCTCGTCCCTGGCTGGCGTGAGGCGTCGCCCCGCCCCCGGCTGCAACGGGTCAGCGGCCGAGCTGCCGCTGCGCCTCCTGCAGGGCCCCGTATGCGCCGTAGCGACCGCTGGCGACATTGCTCACCGCTTTGGACCACAGGGTCTTCGCCTGGCTGTAGAGCTCGGAGGGCTGCGCCGGCAGCACGAGGGCATGGTTCATCGCCTCTCGTGCTGCCCCCGCTGCCTCCGCACCGACTTGGGCCGCATACTGCTCGGACTCGAGCAGCGCCCGGCGGGCGGGCGCAAGGCGACGCGGCACCTGCCGGCTGAGGAAGAGCGCCCACTCCCAGCATATGGCCGCGTTCCGGGCCTCTGTCGAGACGGCAACACCCTCTACCTGCGCGAGCGTTACGGCCTGACGATCGACAGGCAGAGTCACCACACCATAGTTGATCCTCGGCTCGTGCGCGTCCAGCGCCGTGCGCGAGGAGTAGGGCCCCATCCACATTCCCACCTTGCCCTGCAGCACCCCGTTGTACGCCGCCTGCCGGCCCCCGCCAAAGAATGCCCGCGCCTCATCGGGGTTGGGCGAGACGTCGTGCCGGTACATCAGCTCCGCGTACCACTCCATGGCTTCGACTGTGGCCGGATCGTCAAAGGTGGCGCGAGTGGGGTTCTGCCAGTCGTCCACGATATTGCCCCCGTGCTGCAGGACAAAGAGCAGTGCCTCATCGGGCCAGACGCCTGCGGCGTACCCATATACCCCGCTGCCGCCACGCCGTAAGCTCCTCGCTATCTGTAAGAAGTCGTCCCAGGTCCAGCCGGGAGCAGGGTACGGGGTGCCGCGCTCGTCAAAGAGGGTCTTGTTGTAGAACATCACTACCGGGTCGATCCCGGTCGGTACCGCCCAGGTCTTGCCGTCGCGGACGAATGGCGCGAGGGCGGTGGAGTAAAAGTCGGCTTTGACCGCTGCGGCATGCTCGCCCAGCCACGACTCCAGGGAGGCGACGCCACCCTGTGCCAGGCGCGGCGCCGACGAGTCGCCGACGATGAAGGCATCGCACTCGCGCGGATCGATCGCCCCGAGGGCCGCGGGGCGCTTCGGCACGAGCGTGACGGTCACGCCCGGATGCTGCTCGGCAAAGGTGTGCGCCATCTGGTCGTAGTATCCGAGGTCCTCGTCCGAGCAGGCGAAGCGGATGGTCGCTGCAGGCGGCGTCGGCGTGGCCCGCCCGCAGGCGCAGACAAACAGCACGAGGACCGCGGCCACTGCCCCGAGGACCGGCGGACGGCAGACCCCGCTGCGCCGCTGCATGGCTCCCTCCCTATGCTCGCTGTGGGCGTGCTGCCATGAAACGGAGCAAGAGTCGTGCCTGCTCCCCGAGGGCGCTGCGGCGTGAAGAGATGGCACGCTTTCTGCTTGACGTCAGCGGAGGCACGGATGATGGAGCGACTGCCGGCCCGGGCGCTTCGCGCCGGACGGGCCCTGCTTGCGGTGCTGGTGCTGTTGGCCCTCGTGGGGTGCGCACGTCTCTCGCGCAATCAGCAGAGGGAGATGGTCGTTCGCCTGCAGGTCGTGGAGGGCCCGGGCGGATCGGTCCTCGCCCTCGTGCCGGTCACCGTCGCCGGGCAGGGCCCATTCCCCTTCGCCCTTGACACCGGCGCCTCGCAGTCCGTCGTCGACCTCGATGTCAAGGCCCGCACGAACCTTCCGGAGGTCGGCAGGACGCGCGAGGTCACCGGCATCCTCGGTACGGGAGAGGCCATAGTCGTCCAGGTCGACGACTGGCAGGCGGATGACGTGACGCTCCCCCCCGTCCGCGCCATTGCCCTGGACCTCCCCAAGCCAGCCGAAGGGCAGGGCCTTGCCGGCCTGCTCGGCTCGGACGTGCTCAGCACCTTTGGCGCGATCACCGTGGACTATGAGCGACAGGTCCTCATACTGCGGCCGGCGCAGTAGACTCTCCCTCCAACATGGCCCGAAGCGTGAGGGCGTTCCGCGGCGCATAGCCTTCGAAGTCGTTGTTGAAGAAGACGTAGACCTCCCCCGCACCCTGGGCAGCCATGCGCCTGGCCAGAGCGGCAATCTCTGCCAACTCCTCGTGCGTATAGTCGTGGGCGTACCAGCGCTTGCGGCCATGCAGGCGGATGTAGGCGACCGCGGAGGTCACCCAGTCGCACAGGCGCGACCGGGGCGAGTCGGCCGTGCAGAAGGCAGCGCCGACCTCGCGCAAGAGCCCCCTCGTCTCATCGGTCAGCCAGCGGCTGTGTCTGAACTCGACGGCCACTCGGTGCGGCTCGCCGAAAGCGAGGAGGGCACGGCGCAGCCGCTCGGGCTCGTAGGGGGTGCTGGGCGCGAGCTGTAGCAGGATGAGCCCGAGCCGATCCCCAAGGAGCGAGGCCTGATCCCGAAAGCGGCGGATCGGCTCCTCCGCCCCCACCAGGTAGAGGCGATGGGTGATGTACCGGGGAGCCTTGAGGACGTAGCGGAACCCCTCCGGCGCCCGCTCGCGCCAGGTGCGATAGGTCTCGTCCCGGAAGGTGCGGTAGAAGGTGGCGTTGACCTCGACCGTCCCGAAGCGCGTGGCATAGTACTCGAGCCAGCGGCGCTTGGGCCAGTCCTCCGGATAGAAGAGGCCCTCCCAGTGCGGATAGTTCCAGCCCGAGGTGCCGATAAAGAACTCGGCCATCGTCGGAGGTCCCTTCAGCAGGTGAGGTGTAGCGCCGCGATGACCCGCTTCTCCCGGCGCAGGCGGTTGTAGGTCTGACAGGCCTGGGCGGTCGGCTCGGCGATCACCTGGATGCCGGCCTGCTCGAAGCGGGTGCGCGTCTCCGGCGGCACGGCCATCAGGCCGGGGTTCCCCTGGCCGACCACAAGGACCTCCGGCGGCTCGCTGAGCACCTCCGGCAGGTCCTCGGCGGCGAGCCGGTGCCCTTCCTGTCGCCACCAGGAGGGATCCACGCGGTCGGGGTAGATGATCACGTCGCGGGAGTAGGCCTTGCCGTCGATCACAATCCGGCCGAAGCGATAGTCCTCTATCGTGGGCATGCTCGTCCTCCTGCCCGTGCGGGCCGGGCGCCATGGTGCGATGACCGTCACCGCGCCCGGTCCATCCTCCGCCGGAGTTTTTCGGATGCATCATACCACGGGAGCGGGCCCGCCGTCCAGCCCAGATCTGTGGCGGGTGCGCCCAAGATCGACGAGCGGATTCGGGGTGAGGCACCCCGCCGGGAGTGCTCTGCTGGCAACCGGGTTTTGCGCTTCGCTCCAGCCCGGTGCAAGGCCTTTTGGCCAGACCTTCATCCTGGGGTAGGGCCGGGCTGCGGCCCGGCAAAACACCCGGCTGCAGCCCAGGCGGTGACGCATCTTGGATGCACCCTCTCCAGCGGGGTAAGGTAGCCCCCTGGATCGGGTTAAGCCCCTGTCCCCCGCCTCAGCGGCGGGGGCGGGGGACAGGAGTGGGGGCACTTGCGCGGGGCCAGGTTCCCGCCTATGCGGCTCAGGAGCATGGCCGCATGGGCACAAGGGCGCGCCGCTGCCAGTTGTGCATACCAGTCAGTTGCAAGCACGCTACCAGAATGGTATAATCGCTCCGTAACTTCTCCGCGTTTCCCGAGGGCACTGCTCTGGCCACCCTGCTGCCGCGGACACGTCGCCGGAACCTGGCCGGGAGGGGCCCCATTGTCGGGAATCCTGTCAGGAGAGCCATGATACCCTGTCCGGCGGAGGCCGGAGGTTCCGGAGGAAGCCCTTTCATGCTGGCAAAGGTCCGCGTGCAGACCGACCGGCCAATCGGCCGCATTGACCGAAACCTGTACGGCCACTTTGTCGAGCACCTCGGCCGCTGCATCTACGGTGGCCTGTGGGCCGAGATGCTCGTGAGCCGCAAGTTCGAAGGCCACGACGCCAAAGAGTATGGCGTGGTGCATCCCTGGCAGTCTGTCGGCAGAGGGCCGGGGGTGCGCTTTGACCATGACAACACCACCTTCTACACCGGCCGCCAATCCCAGCGGATCAGCGTGCGCGAGGACGACGGGCAGCCCCACGGCGTGAGCCAGGGGCCGCTGGCGCTCATGCGAGGCCGGGGCTATCACCTGCGTATCGTGGCGCGTCAGCAGGGCCTCGCCGGGGCGTTGCGCGTCGCTCTCGAAGACGTGGACGGGCGGGCCTACGTGGCGAAGGAGATGGCCTGCCCTCAAGGCGACTGGCAGGTGCTCGAGACCGATCTCGTCTGCCCCGCCGACGACCTGCTCGGTCGGCTGTCCATCACCTTCCGCGGCACCGGCACGCTGTGGCTGGGCGCCGCCTCCCTCATGCCGGCCGATGCGCGTGGGGGCTGGCGCGCCGATGTGGTGGAGGCGGTGCGGGGCCTGCGCCCCTCCTTCCTCCGCTGGCCGGGCGGCAACTTTGCCTCGGCCTATCACTGGCAGGATGGCATAGGGCCGCGGGACCGGCGCCCGAGCCGCATCGACCCGGCCTGGGGGGCGATCGAGCCCAACGACGTCGGCACCGACGAGTTCATGGCGCTCTGCCGCGACCTGGGCACCGAGCCGTACCTGTGCGTGAACGTCGGCTCGGGCACCCCCGAGGAGGCGGCGGCCTGGGTAGAGTACTGCAACGGCCCCGCCGATAGCACCTATGGCGCACTGCGCGCCGCCAACGGGCACCCGGAGCCGTATCGCGTGCGCTACTGGGGGGTCGGAAACGAGATCTATGGGAACTGGCAGCCCGGCCATGTGGATGCCGAGACCTATGCCCGGCGCGCGCTCGAGTTTGCCCAGGCGATGCGGGCCGTCGACCCGGAGATTGTGCTGATCGGCGTTGGCGCTCAGGAGTACGAGGCACCCGGCTGGAACGACGCGGTGCTGGGCATCGTGCGCGATCGCATGGACTACCTGAGCCTGCACCACTATACGCCGGGGTATGCCGCAGGTGAACTGCCCATCGACCATGTGCCCCCGCACGAGGAGCTGTATCCGGTCGTGATGGCCGGGCCCGAGCGGGTGGAAGAGCTCTTGCGCGATGTTGGCGGGCTGATCGCCCGGCACGGGCTTCAGGACCGCCTGCACATTGCCCTAGATGAGTGGAACGTCTGGCTCTTTGCTCACTACGAGTGCCGCATGGAGGAGCCTTTCCTCCTCCGCGACGGGCTGTACGTGGTCAGCGTGTTCAACGCCCTGCATCGAAACTGCCGCCTGGTCCGAATGGCCGGCCTGGCGCAGCTCGTCAACGTGCTGGGTGCCATCTACACGACGCCGACCGGGCTCTTCCTGACCCCGGTGTACCTGGCCAACAGGCTCATCGTCGAGCACAGTGGCACCATCAGCGTGGAGACCGCGGTCGAGAGCCCTACCTTCTCGGCCCCCGCCGCAGTCCTGATGCCTGCCCGTCCGCACGCCCGGTACGTCGATGCCATGGCGACTGTGAGCGAGGAGGGCGACCGACTCTTCCTGTCGCTGGTCAACCGACACCGGCATGAGCCCATTGCCGTCGAGGTCGAGGTCACCGGCTCTCGGGTCAAGATGCAGGGCACCGGGCACGGGCTCCGTGGCCCGAGCGCCTTGAGCGGCAACAGCATCACCAACCCGGATGTGGTCCGGCTCGAGCCCGTCGAGCCCTTCCTCGCCGGCAACCGCTTCACCTACACGCTGCCGGCCCACTCGGCCACGGTGCTGGAGCTGCGGCTGGAGCCGTAGCCGATCGGACCCCGGCAGCCCTGAGAGGGGAACTCAAGGGGCAGTCGTCCCATTCCCGTGGGGCAACCCCGCTTTTCTCGCGTAGCAAAGCAGGGTTGGCCCCGCTGCCTTGGGGTTAGGCCGTTTCTGCTCCTCGCCCCTGACCACTGGCTGTGTCGCTCCTCAGTGGTCGTGTGGCGCGCGCGGCGTGGTAACGCCCCCACCCCGACCCCGCCCCCAGGCGGGCACGCCATGCCCGCCTGGGGGCGGGGCCATTCCTAGTGGGTGTTTCGGGCTCCGCTGGCGCGCCGCGGCGTCCGCCTCCGGGAGGCGTTTTTGCTCCTGTAAGTGGGTGTCCGCGGGCGGCGAAGCCGCCCGGGAAGGGGAGATACCTGAGGTGGGGTGTTTTGCGGCGGGGGCGCGCGTA
>ENA-ORXB01002637-ORXB01002637.1-sediment-metagenome-genome-assembly--contig:-NODE-2637-length-14652-cov-9.681509_pt1 | contig 14652 bp, 12 predicted proteins | sample MGYA00237863_ERZ511475 | MGnify/ENA primary metagenome ERZ511475 (study PRJEB26305, sample SAMN06343858) | sediment metagenome | isolation source: hot spring sediment | place: Canada: British Columbia... | reverse complement strand
CCCCTGGGCCTCCGGGTACTTCTTGCCGAAGAGGGGCCCGGTGGCGCTGATTTCCAGCCTCAAGGCCCGTTCCGCCTCCTCTTCCCGTTCCACCAGAAACTCCCCTCCGGTGGCGTGCTTCTTGGCCCAGTCCCCGGGGATGACCCGGTCGTAAAGCCCCCTTTCCATCCTTAGGGCCACCCAGTCGTTGAAGAGAAGGCTTTGCAGGCTTCCAATCAGGAAGCGCTTAAGCCAGGGGTTTCCCCTTCCCTTACCCTTCTTCACCAGCTCATAGCCCTTGACCGGGTTCTGCCCCCCGAGGCCAAAGCGCTGGGGGCCGTAGTAGTTGGGAATGCCCTTGGCCTCGAGGGTCTTCAGGATGGCCCGGGCTCTCTCCACATCGTGGGCCCCGCGTATGAGAATACGGAAGCGGTTTCCCTTGAGATGGCCCGTGCGCAGCTTGTTGGTGTGCAGGTTGGCTTCCAAAACCCGAGTTCCCTTAAGGTTTTCCAGCAAGCACAGGGCATCCTCGTGTTTGCGGGGGATGGAGAACCACTGGCGGGTTTTGGCGCGCTTGTCCTTCAGCCCCGCTACCCCGATCTCCTTTTCCGGGACCCCCACCTCGTCCCGCAGGAACTCCACCACCTGGCGGGTGGTTAGGCCTTCCTTCTCCAGGAGGAAGTAGAGGTGTTCCCCTTCCCCGCTGGGCAGGTAGGCGGGCACCTCCTCCACCTGGAAGTCTTGGGGAAGGAGGCGGATCGTACCCCCCACGCCGGGAAGGTCCTGGGTGAGGTAGGGGTAGCGCCCGGGGCGAAAGACGAGGTCCATCCCCTTATTCTGGCTTAGGGAAGGGCCTTTAGCCAAGACTCCAGGACCCCAAAGCCGTACTGGAAGAAGGCCTCGGAGGCCAGGTCCACCCCGGCTTGGGCCAGAATCTCCTTGGGGCTTTGGCTTTCCCCCGCCTCGAGGATCCCCAGGTACTTGGGCACGAAGGCCTTTCCCTCCTCCTGGTACTTGCCGTAGAGGGCCAGCACCACCAGATACCCAAGGGCGTAACTGTAAGTGTAGAAGCGGTAATGGACGAAGTGGGGAATGCCGGCCCAGGCCGCTTGGTCCAGCTCCGTCCACTCCACGGCATCCCCGTAAAGCCTTCCTTGCTCCTCCTGCCAGATCCCGTGGAAGGCCTCGGGGGAGAGGGCCCCTTCCTTGCGGGCCTCGAGGCTCCTTCGCTCAAAGAAGGTGTACATGACCTGGCGGAAGAGGGTGTTAATGGCGTCCTCCACCCTTTCGGCCAGGAGGAGGGTGCGTTCCTCCGGGGAAAGCCTTTCCAAGAGGAGGTCGTCCAGGAGGATCTCCGCGAAGACACTGGCGGTTTCCGCCAGGGGGGTGGAGGCCCCGAAGTTCAGGAGGCGTTGCTTTCTGGCCAGGTAGAAGTGCACCCCGTGCCCAAGCTCGTGGGCCAGGGTGTGGGCGGCGTCCAGGTCGTCGGTGTGGTTGAGGAGGACGTAGGGGTGGGTGGAGGGAAGCCCGCCAGAACAGAAGGCCCCACCCCGCTTGCCCGGCCTGGGGTAGACATCGATCCAGCGCTTTTCGAAGAACTCCCAGGCAATCCTTCCCACCTCGGGGGAGAAGCGGTGGAAGGCGGTGAGGACCAGGTCCTGGGCCTCCTCAAAGGGCACCTTGGGTTTTTCCCTGGCCAAGGGGGCGAGGAGATCCGGGCTTGGGGTTTTCTCCAGGCCCAGCCGCCTTGCCTTCCAGCGGTAGTAGGCCTCCACCAGGGGGTAGTGGGCCTGGGTGGCCTCGAGGAGGGCCTCGATGTCCTTTACCTCCACCTCGTCCCGGAGGGCCACGGGCTCCAGGGGATGGCGGTAACCCCGTAGGCGAAGGTCCTGGAGGTAGTCCAGGAACACCGCATTGAACACCGCGCTGAGGGTAGGGGCTTCGGCCATGAGCTTCCCGTATAGCTCCCGGTGGGCTTCCCGCCGCACCTTAGGGTCGGGATCCCGCCTTAGGGCCCGCACCTCCATCTCGGTAAGCTCCCTTTCCCCCACCCGGAAGCGGAAGCGGCCGGTGTATTCCGTGTAGAACTGGCTCCAGGCGCTTCTTCCCACCAGGCCCTTGAGGTTTAGAAGCTCCTCCTCCCGCTCGGAAAGGGTGTGGGGGGCGAAGGCCCGCTGCCTTTGCAGGAAGTGGTGGAGATCGGCAAGGCCGGGGTGCTCCAAGAGGGCCTGGAAGGCCTCCTCGGGAAGCTTGCGCAGGGCCACCTCGAGGGGTACCAGGCGGTTTCGCACCTCGGTGTAGCGGTTCCTTACCCGGTCCAGAAGGGCCTTGGCCACAGGGTCCTGGGTGCGGGTGGCGAAGTAGAGGGAGGCGTAGTTCAAGGGCTTATAGGCTTTCTCCAGGGCTTCCTCGTAGCGCCGAAAAAGGCCTTCCGCCTGGCTGGGATGGAGGAGGTCCTTGGGGTCCAGGTTGCTGGCGAGGTTCAGAGCCTCGGCCAGGTCCCTTTCGAGGTTCGGGTCCTCAGGGCTAAGGTACAGGTCGGAAAGGTCCCACTCCATGCCGTCCACTATATCGCCCCCATCCGTTTAAGGAATCTGTAAGGCCGCATCCATAGGGTGGGAAGTAGGAAGAGGGGGTGGCAGGTTGTCGGGCATGTCCCGCGCAGCGGCGGATTGTGGGCCCAAGGATAGGCGGTGGCAGAGGGCATTGGGGGATCTTCCCCTGTTGGGGTGGGTGCCTGATGAGAAGGAAGAAGGAGGTAAGGGAAACGGGCCGTCTAGTCCTCCCGGAGCCCAGGAGGAAGGTGAGCCCCTCGAGCCCTCTTCCCAGGAGGAGAAGGCGGGATGAGAGACAGGGTTTTTGGAGGCCGGAAGGGAGTTCTCGGGCTTGGTATGTTTCTGGAAAAGCCCTTCCAGCGGGCTTGTTCGCGGGGTCCTTATACCTGCCCCAGCCGGCAGGGAAGTTGCCTCAGAGGATCGGGAGGAAGGTTATGAAGAGGCGGCTAGGAAGCGGCTGGTTTGGCGTTTGGGGGCTCTTCCTCCTTTTAGCCCTGGCGCAGCAAGTGCGCTACCCTCCCAGCTTCGGTCCTTACGAGGACCTTCGGCGTCAGGCCCATGCCCAGTGCCAGGGATATGTGGCCCAGGGAGGGCAGGCCTATGTGCAGTGCCTGCAGCAGATGGCGGTAAGCCTGTGCGGGGGTCCTTATGCACCCCGAATGGATGCCCTCACGGGAGTGGCCTGCATGTCCGCGGTTTCCGCCGGGTACCCTGCCCCCGGGAAACCGGTGCTCACCAAAACCTCCTACCGGGTGGAGGTGGTGGGAGGGGTTGACCGCGAAAGGGATGTGCGCACGGGCCAGGTGATCCGGCAAACGCCTATCGCACCCTATCTCCTTTTCACCTTGGAGCGGACGCAGCAAGGCGTCTACCGGGGGGTTACCTATAACCCCCAAGGCCAGGCCTTGCTGACCTACTGGGTGAATGCTTCTTGCGAGATCCTGGATCAAAATGGCCAGCCGGCCATGGATGGCGTGCGGTGCCCCGTATTCCCGGATAAGCCCTACCTGCTTATGCTTCAGGAATCTCCCCTACCTGGAATGCCTCCAAGCGCTAAGTTTTATTTCCCAGGCCGGCTCCAGGATGATTTTGACGGGGATGGGGTAGTAGAAGTTGGGTATTTGGCCGAAGGGGGCTCGAGTGGGCGCACGTATACCTCGGGCTGGGCCGAGGCCCTTGGCTACGATCCCAGCACCCGGATGCTGAAATACCACTACCAGATGGCTGCCCGGGAATCAGGAAGCGCCCATACCACTTATTACCTGGAAAAACTGCTTCGTTTTCGGGTGAGGTGAGGTATGGAGGTCTTGGCCTACGCTCCCTGGCAGAAGCGGGCGGCTTTGGGTCGGCTTGCCTTAGGGCTTTTGAGCATGGGTCTCCTTCTCTGGCTGGGTAAGGGCGCGGTGGAGGATGGGGAGGTTGGACTGGGGATGGGCTTGGGGTTGATTGCCCTCTTGGTGGGGCTTTTCCTTTACCCGTCTGCCGTGGGGCCTCTTCTGCGCTCGGGACTCCAGGTGGTTTTGGAGCCGGAGGGGATTCGGGTGGCCGGAAGGCTTTACCCGAAGGACCGCTTGGCGTGGGTGGAGGGGCCCTTTCCTGGGGGAGGTACCGAGGCCCAGTGGCAGAGGTTGATAGAAGTGGGTCGCTTGTCCGCAGGACCCCTTTTCCACCTGGTCATGGGAAGGGAAAGCGTGCCCCTTTGGCTGGACCTGCCGGGCTGGGACCGGATGCTGGCCCACATGGGTGTGGATTGGAAGGAGCAATCGGGCCTGGTGCGGTACCTCCACTCGGTGCGCGGTCTGGCCTGGTTGAACGGGCTTTTGTACCCTCCCGCGGAGGTGCGGGAGGAGTGGGAAAGGGCTCGCAGGCGCTACCAAAGGCTTTTTGCCTGGCTGTGGATCGGGGTAGGGTTGGCGGGAGCGGCCCTTGGCCTCGAGGCCCAGCTTCCCGAAAACGCTAGCCTTGCCCTTCTCGGGGTGGGGGTGGTCCTCGGCGGCTATGCCTTCCTCGCTCTTTTCGGTGGCAAGTCTCCCCGGGACGGGTGGGCCGAGGCGTACAACCCCTTCAGGCAAAAGGAAGCCGGGGGAATCAGGGGGTAGGTATGGAAGCAGAGGGACAGGGCATGCAGGAAAAACCAAAGGTGAGGCTTCTTTGGCCGCGCAGGGGGCGGGATTGGCTCCTTCTTCTCTTCGCCGCCGTGGTGGTGCTTGGCGTTGTGGGGAACCTTCTTCCCCAGGGGCCTGAGGAGGTGCAGGTGGGGCAGGTGCGCCTGCAGGTGCCCTCGAGGTGGGAAGCCAAGGAGGTGCAGGGCGGATGGGCCCTTCTAAGCCCCCTGGAGGGTCCTAAGGATGCCTTCCGCGAAAACCTGACCCTCCTGGTGGAACCCCTTCCCCAGCCCATGAACTCCCTTCAGTACGCCCAGGTGGTGGCCTGGCGGAACGCCCAGGGGGTGGAGGGGTTTGTCCCAGGGCCGGTCCGGGTGGTCCCCTTGGCGGGTGTGGAGGCTGTGGCCTTTGCCGGGCAGGGGCGGTACGGGGGACGGAGCTTGGAGTTTTGGGTCTGGGCCTTTGTCCTGGGCCAGGAGGGGTACCAGCTTACCCTCACCGGGGAGGTGGGCAAGCTAACCCAGATCCGGCCCCAGGTGGAAGCGGTCTTGGCCTCCATGCGGGTGGGGGGAAGCAGCCCTGTGGCCCAGCCCGGGCCGGGCTTGGGCCCGGGGGCTGGAGGGGGTGGGGCTTCTGGGTCTGCCTCCCCGTCCGTGCCCTGGGGGCCCTCTATGGGTGGGGAGCCCTATTCCCCTGGGTTTTCGGGTGGGGGGGATTTCTCAGGGTCCCCTTATGGCTACGGACCCGGGGATATCCCTGGGGGAGAGCTCCCCATGGACCTCCCAGGTGGGGGCTTGGATTCCTCAGGGTTGGGCGAGAGCCTGCAAGAGCATCGGGACTTCAACACCTGGATGGCCGAGGAGTGGAGCCAGCTTCTTTCCGGGGAAACCCCAGAGCCCACCCACCAGGACGAGGAGGGGAACCTTTATTGGGAGGGTCCTTCGGGCCTGCTCCACGAGTGGGGGGATTACAGCGGGGAGTAGGGAGGTGCCGTGGAAACCCTAAGCTACCGGCCCTGGCAACGATGGGCGGCGTGGAAGCGCCTTCTTGCCCTCTCGCTCCCCACGGGCTTCTTTCTAGCCTTAAGCGGGGACGGGGGCCTTCCGTTCCTCTTGATGGCCATTCCTCCAGCCTTCTATCTTTTCTCCACGGCCCTCGCCCCCATTTTGCGCTCCTCCTTTACGGTGGCTTTGGAGCCGGAGGGGATCAGGGTGGGGAGCCGGTTATACCCCAAGGAGAGGTTTTCCGGGGTGGAGGGGCCCCTGGGTCTTTGGACCCGGTGGGAGGTGCGGCCGGGGAGGTTGAATCCCTACCGCCTTCGCCTGGGCTGGCGTTTGGGCACCAGCCCGCTTTTCCAGCTGGTTTTCGGTGAGGAAAAGGTACCCCTCTGGCTGGACCTTCCCGGTTGGGATCTGCTTCTACTCCACCTGGGTCTTGACTGGAAGGAGCATCCGGGGTTACGGGAATACCTGGGCTCAGCCCGGGGGCTGGCCTGGCTCAATGGCCTTCTCCATCCCCCCGCTGAGCTGGAAGGAGCGTGGGAGGAAGCCAGGAAGCGCTACCGCCAGGTTTCCGCCTGGGCATGGGCGGGCATAGGCTGTATTGGCCTTGGCTTCCTGGGGCCCCAGGCGGCGGGGTCTTCCAGTCCCCTAGCCTTGCTCTTCCTGGCTTTGCCCTTTTTGGGGATGCTCCTTTTGGTTTACCCGCTTATCACCGCCTTCAACATCGGTCGGGGTAGGCCTGGATGGGCGGTGGCGTATAGCCCCTTTGGCCCCCTCGAGGAGCGGGTTCAGGGATAGGGGGCGGCTTTTGCGTAATGGGGGTGCCCTTTTGCCCGGGTTCCTGGAGCGGCTGCGTGTAGCCCCTGGGGTATCCTTAGGGGCGTGGCCGCGTTGGTGGTCTACAAGGGTAGGCCTGCTTTGGCGGTGGAAAAGGGGGACCGTCTGGAGCTCACCCTGCCCGATGGGGCTCGGGTAAGGGTACGTCCCAAGGATGTCCTCTGGCTTCACCCCGGGCCCGCTTCCCTGGAGTTGAACCCGCCCGAGGGCGAGGAGGAGGCTGCTTGGGAGCTTCTTCAGGGCCAGGTGGTGGATCTCAAGGACTTGGCCGAGCTGGTCTACGGGGTGTACACGCCCGAGACCGCTTACGGGGCCTATCTTCTGGCGCAAAGGGGGGAGCGCTTCCTCCTGGAGGGGGAAAGGGTCCGGGCCCGCACCCGGGAGGAAGTGGAGGCCCTCCTCGAGGCCAGAAGAAAGCGGGAGGAACAGGAGCGGCGCTTCCAGGAGGGGGTAAGGCGGCTTAGGGAAGGGGTGCCCGCCCCTGAGGACCGCTCCTTAATCCAGGAGGTGGAGGCCATGGCCCTGGGGGAAAGGAGGGAAAGCCGGGTGCTCAGAGCCCTGGGCCTTCCCGAGACCCCTGAGGCCGCCCACGGCCTTCTCCTGCGCCTCGGGGTGTGGCAGCGGCAAAACCCCCATCCCAGGCGGCTTGGGCTTATCCTCGTTCCTCCTGAGCTTCCCCTACCTGCCCTTCCCCAGGAGGAGCGGGTGGACCTGACCCACCTCCCCGCCTACGCCATCGACGACGAGGAAAGCCAGGACCCGGACGACGCCGTCTATGCCGAGAGGGTACCCGAGGGTTTCCAGCTTTGGGTGCACGTGGCGGATGTGGCGGCCTTGGTGGAGCCTTCTAGCCCCCTAGACCAGGAGGCCATGCGCCGGGGAGCCAACCTGTACCTGCCCGAGGGGACGGTACCCATGCTGCCCCAGGAGGCCACCTGGGTTCTGGGCTTGGGCCTAAAGGAGGTGTCCCCGGCCCTTACCTTCCGCTTGAGGGTTTCTGGGGAGGGGGAGATCCTGGAGGAGGAGGTTTTCCCAAGCTGGGTAAGGGTGAGGAGGCTCAGCTACCAAGAGGCCCTGGGGGTGGAGGAGCTTGCCCCTTTGCGGGACCTGGCCTTGGCCTTCCGGCGGAAGCGCCTGGCCCAAGGGGGGTTGGACCTGCGCCTACCCGAGGTGAAGGTGCGCTTGGAGGGCCAGGAGGTAAGGATCCGTCCCCTCGAGGCCTACGAAAGCCGCATCTGGGTCCAGGAGGCCATGCATCTCGCGGGTTATGCCGCAGCCCACCTGGCCCTCAGGGAGGGACTGCCCTTCCCCTTCGCCACCCAGGAGGCTCCCGCCAGGCGGGTGGAAGGGGAGGGGCTTAGCGCCATGTGGGAGCAACGCAAGGCCCTGAAAAGGGCCCAGCTCAAGGCCGTGCCCGCACCCCACAGGGGCCTGGGCCTTCCCCTCTATGCCCAGGTGACGAGCCCTTTAAGGCGCTACCTGGACCTGGTGGCCCACCAGCAGCTAAGGGCCTGGTTGAAAGGGGAGAAGCCCCTTTCCCAGGAGGAGCTCTTGCAACGGGTGGGGGCGGCGGAGGCCATGGCCGACCTGGTGCGGGAGGCGGAGAGGAAGAGCAAGCTCCACTGGATCCTGGTCTACCTGATGGAGAAGGGGTACGAGGGAAGGGGAATCCTGGTGGAGAAAAGGGGAGGGCAGGGGGTTTTCCTCTTGCCGGAGCTGGGCCTGACTGCCCAGGTGGCCCTCAGCAAGCCCCTGCCCCTGGATGCTGAGGTCCGCCTCCGCTTTCTGGAGGCGGACCTCCCTCGCCTCGAGGCCCGTTTCACCCTCCTCTAGCCTGTGAACCTTCTGGGACGAGGCCCGTGGGCGGTCGGCCGGAGGTGGTATTACATGTGCTCGATCAAGGCCCGGCCGAACTCGCTGGTCCTAAGGAGGGTGGCGGGCTTACCCTCTGCCTGGAGGAGGCGGTGGAAGTCGTAGGTAACGAGCCCCTTGGCAATGGTGCGCTCCATGGCCTGGATGATGAGGTCCGCTGCCTCGTTCCAGCCCATGTAGCGGAGCATCATCTCCCCCGAGAGGATGACGCTGGAGGGGTTCACCTTGTCCTGGCCCGCATACTTGGGCGCGGTTCCATGGGTGGCCTCAAAGACCGCATGCCCCGTTTGGTAGTTGATGTTGGCCCCTGGGGCGATGCCGATTCCACCCACCTGGGCGGCCAGGGCATCAGAGATGTAGTCCCCGTTGAGGTTCAAGGTGGCGATCACCGAGTACTCGTCGGGGCGGAGGAGGATCTGCTGCAGGAAGTTGTCGGCGATCATGTCCTTGATGACGATCTCCCGGCCGGTCCGGGGGTTTTTCAGCACATGCCAGGGGCCGCCATCCAGGGGCGTGGCCCCGTACTTCTCCCGGGCCAGGGCGTAGCCCCATTCCCGGAAGGCCCCTTCCGTGAACTTCATGATGTTGCCCTTGTGCACTAGGGTGACACTGGGCAGGTCCTCCTTGATGGCGTAGGCGATGGCGGCGTCCACCAGGCGCTCCGTGCCCTCTTTGGAGACGGGCTTGATTCCGATCCCCGAGGTCTCCGGGAAGCGGATCTTGGCGTAGGCCTTGGGGAACTCCCGCTTGAGGAAGTCCAGGACCTTTTGCGCCTCCTCGCTGCCTGCAGGCCACTCAATCCCGGCATAGATGTCCTCGGTGTTCTCCCGGAAGATGACCATGTTGACCAGCTCGGGGTGCTTCACCGGGCTTGGTACCCCTTTGAACCAGCGCACGGGGCGCACGCAGGCGTAAAGGTCCAGCTCCTGCCTTAGGGCCACGTTGATGGAGCGGATGCCCCCGCCCACCGGGGTGGTCAGGGGCCCTTTGATGGCCACCAGGTACTCGCGGATGAAGTCCAGGGTTTCCTCGGGTAGCCATACAGGCTCCCCATAAACCTGGTTGGCCTTTTCCCCGGCGTAGATCTCCGCCCAGGCGATTTTGCGCTTTCCCCCGTAGGCCTTTTCTACAGCGGCATCTAAGACGGGCCTGGCGGCTCTCCAGATGTCCGGCCCCGTCCCATCCCCTTCGATGAAGCCGATGATGGGCTGATCCGGCACCTGGAGAACCCCGTTTTGGATGGTGATCCTTTCGCCCTCTGGAATCCGGATGTGCTTGTAGGCCATACCTGACCTCCGGGCCATAGCATACCCCTTTTCCCGGGGAAAAGTGTCCTAGACTGGGGTCATGCCCGAGGTCCTGGTGGTGGGGGCGGGAATCGTGGGGGCGGCTTGTGCCTACCGCCTGGCGGAGGCGGGCCTCGAGGTCCTGGTTCTGGAAAAGGAGACCACCTTTGCCCAGGGCTCCACGGGAAAGAGCGCCGCCGGGGTGCGGGTGCAGTTCTCCGAGCCCTTAAACATCCTCCTTTCCTACCACTCCATCCTGGAGTACCAAAGGATCCCGGAGGCCAGCTACCGGCCCATCGGCTACCTCTTCCTGGTGCCGGAGGCCCTGAGGGAAGCCCAGGAGGAAGCCTTAGCAACCCAGCGGGCTTTGGGGGTGCCTGTGGAGAAGCTTTCCCTAAAGGAGGCCCAATCCCACGTGCCCTTCCGGGAGGAGGGCCTGGCCTACGCCACCTTCGGTCCCATGGATGGGGTCATAGATCCCCATGGGGTTACCGCCCACTACCTCAGGGAGGCCAGGCGGCTTGGGGCCAGGGTGCGCTTTTCCGAGCCCCTCGTGGCCGCCCGGAGAAAGAAGGGGGTATGGCGGGTGGAAACCCCCTTGGCGGCGTACGAGGCCCCCTTTCTCCTCCTTTGCACCGGGGCCTGGACGGGCGAGGTGGGGAAAAGGCTTGGCCTGGAGATTCCCATCCAGCCCGTGCGCCGCATGGTCTTCGCCACGGCCCCCGCCCCTTTTCCCCATGCCTTTCCCCTCACCATAGACCTGGCCACGGGCTTCTACCTGCGTTCGGAGGGGGCGAGGGTGCTCATGGGCCGGTCCAACCCGGATGAGCCCCCGGGTTTTTCCGAGGGCATGGACTGGGGATGGCTGGCGCCGACCCTCGAGGCGGGCCTTTCCCGCTTTCCCTTCCTGGAAGGGCTTGCCCTGGACCGAAGGGCCAGCTGGTGGGGCTACTACGAGGTGACCCCGGATGCCAACCCCATCCTGGGGTTTGTGGAGGAGGGGCTTCTGGTGGCGGCGGGTTTTTCCGGCCACGGGGTCCAGCAGGCGGCCATGGTGGGGAGGCTCATGGCGGAGGAAGTGGTCCACGGGAAGGCGAGGAGCCTGGATATAACCCCGTTCCGCTTGGATCGCTTCCGGCAGGGGCGTTTCCTGAAGGAGAAGGGGATCGTGTAGGCTGGGGGTGTCCTGCAAGGTCGCCTACGGGCCCACTGGGACGGAAAAGGGGTTTATGAGGATATTGCTGGCGGGATTGTTGTTTTTGGGATTGGCCTTGGGGCAGGCCGTGGTCAAGGGCTTGACCCCGGCCGAGGTGGAAGGGATTCTCAAGCAGGTAGGTCTTGCCTACGAGAAGACGGATGCCCAGGAGTTCCGTCTGGAGATGGCTGGCTTGACTAAGGTCTGGCTCTACCTGGATTTCTGCCAGGAGGAGCGGTGCGGGGTCCTGACCCTAAGCGCCGGATTCACCCTGGACGAGGTGCCGGACCTCGAGGCCGTGAACGCCTGGAACCGGGACCGCCGCTTTAGCCGGGCCTTTTTGGACGAGGAGGGAACCGTGTGGGTGGAATCGGACCTGGACCTCACGGGAGGGGTGAGCCTGGGGGCGGTAAGGGCCTTCTTGGACCTTTTCGCCGAAGAAATCCTCCCCGACTTCATGGATCGCATCGGCTTTGAACCTTGACCGCTTGGGGGCCCTCCCCTAAGATGGGGATTGCCTGGTGCGCCCGTGGCGGCGTAGCTCAGGTGGTCAGAGCACACGACTCATAATCGTGGTGTCGTGGGTTCGAATCCCACCGCCGCCACCAGCATCGGGACGCAAAGCCTCACCCCCCGGTGGCGTGGCCGGGGGGTGTGGCCTTCTGGGGGGCTCGAGGGGAAACCCAGGGACTGGGGTTGGCCTTGGGGGCCTCGAGGTTGCTACACTGGAAATCACGGGGCCCGGGATCCCCCCGGCCGCCCCAGGAGGTTTATGCGTGCCCACATCATTACCTTCGGATGCCAGATGAACGAGTACGACTCCCACCTGGTGGCCAGCGAGCTGGTGAGCCTGGGGTGGGAGCTGGTGGACTCGGTGGAGGAGGCGGACTTCGTCCTGGTGAACACCTGTGCGGTCCGCGGGAAGCCCGTGGAGAAGGTGCGTTCCCTTCTAGGCCAGCTTCGGAAGGAGAAGGAGAAGCGCGGGATTCTCATCGGGCTCATGGGCTGCCTGGCCCAGCTGGACGAGGGTCAGCAGATGGCCCGGAAGTTTGGGGTGGATATTCTCCTGGGCCCGGGAGCCCTTACCTCGTTGCCCGAGGCCTTGAAGGGGAACCAGCGCTTCTGGGACCTCACCTTCAAGGAAGATCTTTTGGACTACATCCCCCCGCCTCCTAAGGGAGCCCTTTCCGCTCATGTAACCATCATCCGGGGGTGCAACCACCACTGCACCTACTGCATCGTCCCTACCACCCGGGGCCCTGAGGTTTCCCGCCACCCGGACCTGATCCTGAAGGAGATCGAAACCCTGAAGAAGGCCGGGGTAGTGGAGGTGACCCTCCTCGGGCAGAACGTGAACTCCTACGGCAAGGACCAGCCGGGCTTCCCCTCCTTCGCTGAACTCCTGAGGATGGTGGGGCAGATGGGCATCCCCAGGGTGCGCTTCCTCACCAGCCACCCGGTGAACTTCACCGACGACATCATCGAGGCCATTGCCGAAACCCCTGCCATCACCCGTTACATCCACCTGCCCGTGCAGTCTGGCTCGGACCGGGTGCTTAGGCGCATGGCCCGGGAGTACCGGCGGGCGCAGTACCTGGAAAGGATCAGGAGGATCCGCGAGATCCTGCCGGATGCCGTCCTTTCCACGGACATCATCGTGGGCTTCCCCGGGGAGACGGAGGAGGACTTCCAGGAAACCCTCTCCCTCTACGACGAGGTGGGTTACGACCAGGCCTACATGTTCATCTACTCTCCTCGGCCCGGTACCCCCGCCTACAAGCACTTCCAGGACCTGCCCCGCGAGGTGAAAGTGGAAAGGCTCCAGCGCCTTATTGAAAAGCAGAAGGAGTGGAGCTACCGCCGCAACCTGGAGTGGGTGGGGAAGACCGTGGAGGTTTTGGTGCGGGGAGCGGCCAAGGAGGAAGGGTACGTCCAGGGGCACGACCGGGGGAACCACCCGGTGCTGGTTCCCGCCCACCAGGCTCCCACCCCAGGGCTCTACCAGGTGGAGATCAAGCAGGCTACCCCGCACCTGCTCTTTGGGGAGGTGGTGGGGGCTAAGGAGCCTGCTCCCATCCCCTTGCCCGTGGCCTGAGGAGGCGGCATGCGCCAGCACTTCCTGCCCCTTAGCGGTGCCCTGGCCTTTTTTCTTCTCGTTTATGCGGCTTCTCGCTTCGCCCCTTGGGGGCTTATCCTGGCGGCCTTTCTTTCCTGTCTCCTGTATCTGGGCCTATTCCGCTGGCAGGGAAGGCTTTTGGCCAAGGGGCCTTCGCGGGCAGCCTTGGAGCGCTTGGCCATGAGGGAAGCCTGGCGGAAGGGTGGGTTCTTAAGCCCGAAGGACCTTGGGGCCTTCCTCCCCCAGGACGAAGCGGAACGCCTCCTAGAGGGCCTGGCGGCCAGGGGTTTGTGCCGGAGGGAGGGGGAGGGCTTTCGCTTCTGACCCCAGCATGGGATGAGGAAGGTGGAGGAAGCCGAGGCGGTGGTCCTGGGAGCCGGGGTGGCGGGGCTTACCGCCGCCTGGCTTCTCAAGGAAAGGGGCCTTAGGGTGCGGGTGGTGGCCCAGGACTTAGGGGGGGCGAGCCGGGTGCCCGTGGCCTTGGTGAACCCCGTGCGGGGGAAGCGTTTTACCCTGGCGAGAAAGGGAGAGGAGGCCCTCGAGGCGGCCCTTCGCTTTTACAGCCGCTTCGTGCCCCTGCACCTGGGTGTCTATCGCCCGGTGCCGGAAGGGGAGAGGGAGAAGGTGGCCTCTCGGCTTGGCGGGCTTAAGCACACCTGGGACGAAGGGGGTGTCTTGCTGGAAGAGGCTTTCTGGCTGGAGCCCAGGCCCCTTTTGCAGAAGCTCTCGGAGGGGGTTAGCGTGCTCAGGGCCCGGGTTCTGGCCTGGGAGCCCCCCTACCTTTTCCTGGAAGGAGGAGGGCGGATAAGGGGGGAGGTGTTGGTCTACGCGGGGGGTGGGCAGGGAGCCCATCTTTTGGGCCTGGAGGGACGGTACATCCCGGGGCTGGTCCTCCTTCTGCTGGATTACTTTCCCCGGGCCATCAGCTACCGGGTCTACCTGGCAGGAAGCGTCCTAGGGGGAAGCTACCTCCCCCATTGTACTGGCCCCGAGGCTCCCCCTCCCACGGAAGGGGAGGTGGAATGGCTTCTAAAGGGCGCGGAAGACCTTCTGGGCTACCGCCCTTTGGTGGCCTCCGCATGGCGGGGAGTGCGCTTCCGGTTGGACCACTCCCCTTCGCCTAGGGACGTGGATCTTCCTTACCTTTTTCCTGTGGAAGGCGGCTTTGCCCTTACGGGCCTGGGTTCTACGGGTTTTCTCTACGCTCCTTGGTTGGGGGAAAGGCTTCTTGAGGCCTTAGGATGGTAGGCGTGTACTCGGGGGCGGTGATTGCCGGGGGGCTTTCCCGCAGGTTTGGAGAGGACAAGGCCCTTTACCCCTATCAGGGAAAGCCCCTGATCCAGTGGGTTTTGGATAGCCTCCAGGAGGCGGGGGAGCGGTTCATCGTGGCCAACCGGCCCTATCCTGGCTTTGGCGTGCCCGTGTATTCCGACCTGCTTCCGGGGGCGGATAGCCTTTCCGGCTTGCACTCCGCCCTCTTTCACGCCCGCTACCCCTGGGTGGCGGTGGCGGCCACGGACCTGCCCTTTCTGAGGCCGGAATACTGGGCCTTTCTCTATGAGCACGCCCTGGCCTCCCCTTACCCGGTGGTGGTGGCCTATAACCCGGAAGGCCACCTCGAGCCCCTCATGGCCTTCTACCACAAGGACTGCCTTCCCCAGGTGGAGCGGCAGATCCGGGAAGGGGACTTCCTCCTGAGGCGGGTG
>ENA-ORXB01002636-ORXB01002636.1-sediment-metagenome-genome-assembly--contig:-NODE-2636-length-14653-cov-3.067783_pt1 | contig 14653 bp, 11 predicted proteins | sample MGYA00237863_ERZ511475 | MGnify/ENA primary metagenome ERZ511475 (study PRJEB26305, sample SAMN06343858) | sediment metagenome | isolation source: hot spring sediment | place: Canada: British Columbia... | reverse complement strand
TCGGGGTCGCAGTCGGCGTCGCGGTGAAAGAAGACGTGGGCGTCGCCGTCGCACTCGATGTGAAGGAAGCAGTCGGGGTGGCTGTGACAGTCGGCGTGAGGGTCGCCGTCGGCGAAGCCGTCACCGTGGCTGTGTCCGTCGCGCTGGGCGACGCCGTGAAAGTCGCCGAAGGGGTCGGCGACGACGTGAGGGTGGACGATGGTGTGGCCGTCGGCAGCCCGGCGACCAGAAAAGCGACCGGCACCGCCTGACTCACCCCGCCATCTGCGCCGACGGCCTGCACCGTCAGCGCGTGCGCGCCTTCGTCCAGGCCGCCGGGCACCGTCAGCGCCCAGGCACCGCTTTCGTCGGCGACAGCAATGGCGATCAGCTCGCCCCGGTCGTAAAGCTGAATGACATCGCCAGGGCGGGCCGCGCCGTGCAGAGTCAGAGGCTGTCCGGCGTAGGTGTCGGCGAGAGTCAGGGGGGTCACGGCGGGCGAGGGAGCGACGGCACGCGCGGCGATCGCAGCGGTGGGCGACAGTCCGGCGGGCGTGACCATCCCCTCCTGCCCGTTGTAGAAACGCGCCGCAAACAGCACGCCGGCTGCTCCCGACGTGAGCAGCAGCCCCGTCAGCACCAATACGTCCAGACGGCGCACCAGCGCCCGCCGGAAGTCCAGGCTCACGGCGTGCCCTCGTCTTTCTGACCGGCGGCGCGTTCGGCGGCCTGCCGAATCCAGCTTTCAACGTCAATCGAGCGCAGTCGCCAGGCGGGTTCGTCGAGCAGCTCTTTGACCTGGGCCGGAGACATGGCTGCCAGTTGCGCGAAAGTGTGAATGCCCGCTTTGTACAACCGTCCGGCATAGACTGGCCCGATGCCGCGGATGTCGGTCAGGCGATCCTGGCCGGGGCGCAGAGGTACCGCGCCTAGTTGCCCGACCATTTGCACCAGTTGACTCACCTGCCGGGCCACGCGGTCGAACAGCGATGCCTGCTGACGGCGTTCGGCGGCTTCTGTCAACAGCAGGGTGGTGTGCTCGCCGATGCGCTCATCCAGCCGATGCAGGATGCTGGCGTGCGCGGCCATCTCGCGATCCAGGTCGGCCAGCACGCGGGCGTGCTCGGCGAGTTGCGCGTGATCGCGGCTGCGCCCCATCACCCATTCGTCGAGCCGCTGACTGAGACTCAGCAGACGCTCGGCCTGCTGCTGCAACAGGCTGCTCACGGGCGCAGTGTCATCGGCGCGGGCGGGCGTCAGGTGGGCGGTCAACAGGCTTTCCAGGCGGGCCAGGCGCTCGTCCAGGGCGGCGACTGGTGTCTGGCTCGCCGCGAACATGTTCTCCAGGCGGCCCAGGCGTTCGTCCTGACCGTCCAGGCGCTGTCCCTGGGCGATCAGCAAGGCCTGCAGCGTGTCTATGGCGTCGCGCTGCGCGACCAGCATCTCGCGCAGACCGGCGTAAACCTCCTCACCGCTGCCCCGCGCTGCTGTCTCCAGTTGGGCGGCGTGCTGACGCAGCGCCTCGTTGAGCGCCTGCGCCTGCGCGCGCTGTTCCAGCAACTCGTCGCGCAGCGCCTCGTCGAGCAGACCGACGCTGGTCAGGGGGATCGGTTCGAGCAGACGCGGGCGCACAGTGAAGACGTAGAAGATCGCCGTGACCAGCACGGTGACGAATGCGCCGAGCGACAGAATGGCCAGGGCCTGCACGGGGTCCATGAGGGCATTTCTCCCGGTTCTGGGGCTGCGCTATGCCTCTATTATAGGGTAAGAGCGAACGCGGGAGAAAGCGAGCGACCAAATCTACCAAATCGTACAGAGCACAAAGGTCTCATTCCCTCTTCTTTACCTCCCTGTAACACGCCCTTAAAGCGCTTGCTATTGTCAGGCGAGGCAACCTGAACTAAAATGTACGTAGGATGAAACCACGCTTCGGCATTGTCCTCCCTGCGGCTCTTGCGATTCTTTCCGGCACGGTGTCCCGGCAACCGGTTGCCCAGAAAGTCCTGCGCGGGATGGCTCACGCGCGTGGTTTGGCACGCATGAAGAGGCCGACGGATGCCCGATTGTGAGGCGCGGCCCATTACGCCGCTTGATCTGGCGCTGGTGCGGCGACTCATCGCGCAGCGCCTGCCGCTCGATATGACGCAAACTCTGACCCGTGGTCTGCCGGGGATGGAGGGGGCATTGCTTTCCGCTCTGCCCCTGGCCGACCTGGGCGCGCCGACGGTCGTCATCCGCAACGGCGAGGGCGGCTTCATGGGGCAGTTCCGTCAGCGGGCCGGACGCGCCGTGGCACAGCTCACCTTCCTGGCTCCGGAACCGCAGCCCGCTCATCTACCCTACTGGCTGGCGATCATTGATACGCTGGTTGCCGAGGCGGGCAGGCGTGGAGCGCTGGTGATCAGCGCGGAAGTGCCGGAGGGGCATGCTGCTTTCGTCGCCTTCCGGCAGACGGGTTTTGCCGTCTACTCGCGGCAGGCCATCCTGCGCCGCGCTCCCGGTCGCGCTGACGCCGACCCGACCCTGGTGCGCGCCGAGACCGAGCGCGACGCGGCAGCCGTCAGCCTGCTCTATGCCAACACCGTCCCGCGCCTGTTGCAGCAGGCCGAACCGTGGCCGGAAGCCGAACAGAGCGGCCTGATCTACGAGCGCGACGGGCAGATCGCGGGGTATCTGGAAGTCGTCGAGGGCAAGAATGGCGTGGTGATCAAGCCGTACTTCCACCCGGAAGTCTATGATCAGGCTGCCGAGGTGATCCTGGCGGCGCTGACGCATCTGCCGCGAACTGCCGAAGTGCCGGTTTATCTGTATGCGCGAGCCTATCAGGACTGGTTGCGCGGGGTGCTGGAACGGGTTGGATTCGCTGCGTGTGCCGAGCACGCGCTGATGGTCAAGCACACCGCGCCTCGCCTGGAGCGCATGGAGCTGGCTACTGTGCCCGGCCTGGAATCACGGCTGCGGCCACCAATCGCCGACGGGCCGATTACCGTGCGCAAACTCGCGCGCTGGCCCAAGCATCGTCTGAACCGGTGGGCCTCCTGGTGGCTCAACGGTCATCATCAGTAGAAACAGGGATATGGAACGTCGAATCACGGATGATCTGGACAAACTGAAAGCGGTCTTGCCGCCGCACCTGGTGGAGAAACTGGACGCCCTGGAGCGCGACGAGGACGAGCTGCTGGAAGTGATCCTTGACCTGGGGCGCGTGCCCACCGCCCGCTTCACCGATGGGGAAGTGGTGCTGGATTCGCGCGAGGTCACCGCCGAGATGATCGCCTACGTCACGGAGCGGGTGGGCGAATTCGACGAGGACAATCGCGCAGGTATCGAGCGCACCCTGCACCGCATCAGCGCCATTCGCAACCGGCGCGGGCATATCGTCGGCCTCACCTGCCGCGTGGGGCGCGCCGTCTACGGCACCATTGACATCCTGGCCGACATCATCGAGTCCGGCAACAATGTGTTGTTGCTGGGGCCGCCCGGCGTGGGCAAGACGACTCTGCTGCGCGAAGCCGCCCGCGTGCTGGCCGAAACGCGCCGCGTGGTGATCGTGGACACGTCGAACGAGATCGGCGGTGACGGTGATGTGCCGCACCCGGCGGTCGGGCGTGCGCGCCGGATGCAGGTGCCAACACCGGTGCTGCAGCACGAAGTGATGATCGAGGCGGTCGAGAATCACAATCCAGAGACGATCGTCATTGACGAGATCGGGCGCGAACTGGAAGCGGCGGCGGCCCGCACCATCGCCGAGCGCGGGGTGCAACTGATTGGCACGGCGCACGGCAACACGCTCGACAACCTGCTGCTCAACCCCACGCTCTCCGACCTGGTCGGCGGGATCGAGTCGGTCACGCTCTCCGACGAGGAGGCGCGGCGGCGTGGCACGCAGAAAACTGTGTTGGAACGCCGCGCACCGCCCACTTTCAATGTGCTGGTGGAGATTCAGACACGCAACCGGCTGGTGGTGCTGGACGACGTGGCCGCGGCAGTAGATGCCAAGCTGCGCGGGCGTCCGTTGCCGGTCGAGATCCGGCAGCGCAACCCCGACGGCACCATCACCATCGAGACCGCCCGCCCCGAACTGGCCTTCGGTGAGCGCAACGGGGGGCGCAACGGCGGGCGGCGTCAGGCCGGGCGGCGCGAAATGGCCCCCGCGCGAACGTCTGAGCCTGACTACGGTTACAGCCGTGCCGAGCCATTTGAGCCGGTGCGCAGGGAAGGGCGCGGCCTGCCCACTCTGCACGTCTTCCCCTACGGACTGGCGCGCAACCGTCTGCTGGACGTGGCGCGGCAACTGCACGTGCCGATAGAAATTGTGGACGATCTGGAATCCGCGCAGGCCCTGGTCACGCTGAAGACCTACTATCGCCGTCGTCCGCGCCTGATCGTGGACGCCGAGCGGATGGGCGTTTCGATCTACGTGCTGCGCGCTAACACGGCTACGCAAGTCGAGGACTTCCTGGTGGACATCTTCGACCTGTATCACGACTCGCCGCAGGATGACGATCCACTGACGGCGGCCATCCGCGAGACTGAAGAGGCCATCCGCCGCGTGCGCAGCGGGGAACGTTCGGTAGACCTGTCGCCGCAAGACGCCTACATCCGGCGCAAGCAGCACGACATGGCCCGCGCGGCGCACCTGGTGTCGCACAGCTACGGCACGGAGCCGAATCGCCGTGTGCGCATCTTCCGTGACGAGGCAGCGCGCTCGTAGGCCAGGTGTCTGTCAGCAGTCCGCAGTGCAGCCGTCCCCTCGGCCTCAACGGCGAGGCGAGGGGATTTTGTTGTCCCGCGCGTGTTGGCTTTCGCCCTCACCTGGGCCAGCCGCGTCCGATTTCGGACAGGGTGGGGACGGCCTGGCGCGCTGCGGCGAGCGCCCCTTCGTAGAGTGCCAGGTATTGCTGCACCGGACGATCCCAGCTCAGGTCAAGGCGCATGGCGCGTTCCTGCATCCGCTCGAAGGCAGCGCGGCGGTGCCGGTACGTGTCTATGGCCCAGTGCAACGTCAGGCGCACGGCGTCCGGCTCCTCGAAGAGGAACACAAAGCCCGTGCCACGATCTGCCGGGCCGTTGTCGTAATTCTCCACCGTGTCGGCCAGGCCGCCCGTCTCGCGCACTACGGGCAGCGCCCCGTAGCGCATGGCGAGCATTTGCGTCAGGCCGCAGGGTTCATAGCGACTGGGCACCAGCACCAGGTCGGCTCCGCCATAGACGCGCTGCGCCAGATCGGGCTGATAGCCGATGACGGCGCGCACCTTCCAGCCGAAATCCCATGCCAGGCGGCGCACTTCCTGCTCGATCTCGGCCTTGCCCGTGCCGATGATTACCAGTTGGGCGTCGGTCTCGGCCAGCAGGCGACGCACGCCCGGTATGGCGAAATCCATGCCCTTCTGCTCCACCAGCCGGCTGACGATGCCGATCAGCGGCACGTCGGGTTGCTGGGGCAATCCCAGTTCGGCTTGCAGCGCGGCTTTGTTCCTGGGACGTACCGTCCGGAAATTGTCCGCATCGAAGGGGTACGGCAGGGCCAGATCGGTCGCCGGATTGACGCGCTCGGTATCCAGCCCGTTGAGAATGCCCGTGAAATCGGCATCGCGCGCCCAGATCAGCCCTTCCAGCCCTTCGCCAAAGCGCGGGTAGTGCAGTTCGATGGCGTGCCGGGGGCTGACCGTGTTGAGCTTGTGCGCATAGGCGATGCCAATACCCAGCAGATTGTCGGTCTTGCCCTGGTAGACCAGATGCGGGTGACGACGTGGGGGCACGCCCGCTTCCCACAGATAGCCGCCCGCATCCCAGCCCTGGTAGCCCATGTTATGAATGGTCAGCACGCTCGCCACGCTGTCCCAGCCGGGCGCACTACGTGACTCGTGCAGCAGGAAGGGGATCAGCGCGGTGTGCCAGTCGTGCACATGCAACACATCCGGAAACCAGGCCACGCCGTCGCGTCCCTGCCCCAATTCCCAGGCCAGCGCCATCGCCGCCTGGCTGAAGAAGACGAAGCGCTTGCGATCCCAGTTGAGATCGGTATAGACGTAGTCACCTCCGCTGAAGAAGGGCCAGCTTTCCAGGAAGTAGACGGGGATACCGTCTTGCTCGGTGCCGTGAATATAGATATCGGCGGTGCCGGGCGGGCGGTGAAACTGAAAGTGAAAGCGATAGGTCAGCCGGTCGCCGAAGCGCCCTTTTATCGGTCCGTAGAGCGGCAGCACAACCCGCGCATCTACGCCCCGCTGTCGCAGGGCGCGCGGCAGGCTGCCGACCACGTCGCCCAGTCCTCCCGTCTTGGCGAAGGGAGCCATCTCTGCCGCCACAAACAGCACACGCATGGCCCGTCTCTCCTTGCCGTTCCGCCGCGTGACCGCTCCGCGGACTGCTGCGTCGTCCGGCCCGCATTATAACCGGCTTTGGCTACGGGCGGGAAAACAACGCGCGTGCCCTGCACAACAAAAAAAGCGGAGGTCGGGCGGCCAGCCCAACCTCCGTACGCTCATGAGCGGGAAGCTGTCTGCTTTAGTTGCTGGGGGGCAGCAGCACGCCGTCAATGATGTGCAGCACGCCGTTGGAGCCGATCAGGTCGGGCAGATAGACGTTCGCCTGACCGCCGTTGAAGGACGTACCGTTGATGCTGATGCGCGCGCCGTTCAGGGTAGGAGCCGAGCTGAGCGTCACCACCACGTCGGACGTATACGAGCCAGGGATGACATGGTAGAGCAGCACGCTGGTCAGCAGTTCCTTGTTGGCGAACAGCTCATCCGCCGTCAAGCCCAGCGCGTTGAGCGCCGCGACGAAGGCTTCGTTGGTGGGGGCCAGCACCGTGTACGGGCCACCGAACAGCGCGGGGGTCAGGCCAGCGGCGTCCAGGGCAGCCTTGAAGATGGTCAGGTTGTTCTCAGCGGCCAGTCCCAGGATGCTCTTGGGCGGGAACAGCACGTTGTCAATCACGTGAATGACCCCGTTGCTGGCGATGATGTCGGCGATGATCACGTTCGACGAACCATTGAGCTGCACACCCGTCGGGCCAGTGCCAATGCGAATGGACGAACCCTGCAACGTCTTGGCCGAGGCCAACCCCGCCACCTTATCGGAGGTCACCGCGCCGGGCACGACATGGTAGAGCAGGATGTCGGTCAGCAGCGCCTTGTCCGCCAGCAGGTCAGCGGCGGAGATACCCAGCAGGTTGAGCACGTTGGCGAACGCCTGATCCGTCGGTGCGAAGACGGTGAACGGGCCACCCGTCGCCAGGGTGTCGGCCAGGCCAGCCGCCTGCACAGCCGCTACGAGCGTCGTGAAACGACCATCGGCAACCGCAATGTCTACAATCGAGTTGCCCTGCGCGCGGGCGTCACGTTGCGCGGGGAGCGCAAACGCCGTCACCAGAACCAGCACGAGCACGAACAGAGTAACCTTACGCATGTTGAGCTTTCCTCCCAGTCAGTTGAGTGTTGTAGCCCCGTATGCTCCCACGGGCCTATACAGATCGTATGTGCCAGAGAATAAGCGCTCAAGATGAGATAAAGACGAAATTTGCCTGAGAAAATCATGAATGTTGGAGCATCGGCTGCGTAGGGCAAACGCCCAGCGCCCGCCCGATCAAAGGGTAGGCAGCGCATCAGGGCGGGGGTATACTGGGCGGTCGTGTCGAGCCTGTCATGAGGTCCTGGCGAAGCGTATGAAGCGTCGTGCGGTGTTTTCGGTGCTATTGCTGGCGATGATGGTCGGGGCAGCGCTGGGCAGCACGTTGCTGAGTGCACCATCTCCTGCGGCGGGGCAGAGCGCGCCGACGCTGCCGCCTACCAATACGCCGCGGCCCAGCCCGACGGCGACCGTCACGCCGCTGCCGACCAACACGCCGCGCCCGACCTTCACGCCGTCGAATACGCCCTCGGCGACGGCCACGTCAACGCCGACGGACACGCCGACCTTCACGCCGTCGCCCAGCCCCACCGCGACCGTCGTCGGTCCCAGCGAGTATCCGGACAACTTCAATCCGCTCACCGGCCTGCCCTATCCCAGCGAAGAAGCGCGCAACCGGCGCAACCTGATCGTCAAGGTCTCCAACTTTCCGGAGATCGTGCGTCCGCAGAGCGGCCTGGACAAGGCGGATATCGTCTTCGAATACGAAGTCGAGGGCGCGGTGACACGCTTCGCCGCCATCTATCGCAGCCAGGGCGCGGAGAAGGTCGGCAGCATCCGCAGCGCCCGCCTGCTCGACCTGGAGCTGGTCGAGATGTTCCAGGCATTGCTGGCCTATAGCGGCGCGAACGACTGGATTTACCACTACATCCTGGATTCGGACTGGAAATGGCGCGCCCTCACGCCGCAGATGGGCGTCAACTGCCCGCCTTTCTGCCGCTATCCGGAGGAGGGCAAGGCGTATGAACACACCCTGTTCGGCAACACCTTCCAGATGTGGGAAGTCGCCGAGCAGCGCCAGGTCAACGACGGGATTCAGGTGCGCGGCCTCGCCTTCTCCTACGAACCAGACCCCGGCGGTGTCCCTGCCCAGGACATCTTCATAGACTACTGGAACCCGCGCCAGGATACGCGCTGGCAGTATAACCCTGCCGACGGTCGTTACTACCGCTGGAACAACGGTCTGCCGCACGTGGACGCCATCACAGGCAAGCAACTGGCCGCTGACAATGTGGTAATTCTGGAGGCCGAACACATTGACCGGCCCGACATTCTGGATAGCGAAGTGAGCGGTGTGGTGATCGAAACTGTGCTGTGGGGGCGTGGCACGGCCTGGCTTTTCCGCGACGGGCTGTGGTATAAGGGCATCTGGGCGCACGCGCAGGGCAAACCGGGGCTATGGCTGCTCTTCTCCGACGGCCAGACTCCGATGCATCTCAAGCCCGGTCAGACGTGGTTCAACGTGGTGCGGCCAGTAATGTACGGTGTGCAGATCAGCGAACAGCCCGCCGACATGGTCGCGACGGCGCAGGCCATCTACGCCACGCAGACGCAATCCGCCGCGCTGACGGCCACGGCCATCGCTCCGTACATCACACCCACGCCGACCGTTGCCACGCCGACGCCGGAGCGCTTGCCGTGAGTCACGAGTCCGGAGTCTAGAGTTCAGAGTCTTGAGTGAAGGGCTCCAACGCCCAACGCCTCAGCTCTGGGCGTGAGCGGCTTTTGCCGAACTGCTGACTCCTGACTCCATACCCACACTCAGCAGGAACGCATGGGGGGCACACTACTGAATTCGTTCACTGTGCTGCTGGGCAGTTCGGTCGGCCTGTTGATCGGCAACCGGCTGCCGGCGCGTATCCAGGAATCGGTGATGACCGGGCTGGGGCTGGTCACCCTGGTGGTGGGCTTTTCCAACGCCAATGAGACCGGCAACATCATCCTGCCCCTGCTCAGCCTGGTGATCGGCGCGATCATCGGCGAACTGTTGCGGCTCGACGTGCGCCTGGAGCGCTTCGCCGGATGGTTACAGGGGCGCGTCCAGGGTACAGCCGCTGAATCCGCTGCCACAACCGACCGGCGCGCACGCTTCATTCAGGGCTTTGTCACGGCGTCGCTGGTGTTCTGCATCGGGCCGCTGGCCTTTGTTGGCTCGATTCAAGATGGGATGGGCCTGGATAGCGGCTTTGAGCAACTGGCGATCAAGAGCGTGCTCGACCTTTTCGCCTCGATGGCCTTTGCGGCCAGCCTGGGTGTCGGCGTGTTGTTCAGCGTCTTCACGGTGCTGGGCGTCCAGGGAGGACTGGCCGTGCTGGGCGCGCTGGCCGGCGACTTCATGACCGACCCCATGGTCAACGAGATGACCGCCGTGGGTGGACTGATTCTGCTGGGGCTGGCGCTGGTGTTGCTCGACATCAAAAAGCCGCGCATGGTCAACTTCCTGCCGGGGCTGCTGATCGCGCCGCTGCTGGTCGAGCTGGCGACGCTGTTGGGGATCAACATTTATCCGCTGTGATCCTTCTTCTCGCCGATGTCCTTCATTTCTGCAGTGGAACGCAGAGAGCACAGAGACAAACCTGAGAGCCTCTGTGTCAATCTCTGCGACTTCCGCGATCTCTGTGGCGAGCTTTCCGCCCCCGTATGTTTCGATTTTGCCCCGCCTGCCGTATAATCAGCAGCGGACGCACACCGGCAGGAGGGGGGCATATGCCCAGGCCGCCCAGACGACGCATCCCCGATTTCGACGACGTTCCTGTCGAGGAACTGATCCGGCTCAGCCGGGCGCTGGTCCGGCGCATCACCGATCAGGATCGTCAGCGCCTGATCCTGGCCCTGCGCGAGTCCGGCGACGCGCGGCGGGTGTGGACGAGCGCACCGGCTCTGTTGCAGCAGTTCTTCGCCGGTGAGATCGATCTGGACGAAGAGCTGCTGAGCCGTTTTCCCAACGCTCCTCTGCTCTCGCATATGCACGTGTTGCCCGGCAGCAGCGCGCCCCTGCAACAGCAGATCACGGTCACGCTGGGCAGCAACGACGATGCGGCTACCCTGATCGTAGATGCGGCACTGGACGAAACGGCGGCGCTCACCTTCACCTTTTCTCTGTTCGGCGCGCTGGCCCTGCGCTTTCACCTGACCCCGTTGCTGGCGGTTGATCGCGCTGCCTGGCTGCCGCTGCTGCGCCGCGAGAACGGCATCACCGTGCTGTGGACGCGCGATCGCTGGGAGCAACCCTACCTGATCCTGGTGCGGCGCGAAGGCTTCGGGCGGCTCTATGCATTCTCGCCCTACGGGTTTGAGGCCGCCGCCCGCCTGACGCCGGACATGGTCACCGCGCTGGCCGACTGGCTGGAGCGCACCTGGTTCGCCGGGGAAAACGCTCCGGCTCCCGCTTCTGACGGGAGGCGCACCGCTCATGCCCTGTCGTCGTCCGCGCCGGACGAAAGCGCAGCGGGCGACGCGCGCGATCCTGGCCCGGATACAGGTCAGTTCGAATGGTAAGCGACAGGGTAGCGGATGAGTTGGCACGCGCCCCGAAGCCGACTATAATGAGAGATGCAGGCAAACGTTATCCGTCAAGACGAGTATGCTGTGATCCGGACGTAAATTTGAGGCTGCCCCTCACCCCCTGCCCCCTCTTCCACTGCGACTGCGTCGCGGGGAGAGGGGAAAAGCGGCAGCAGTCCCCCTTTGGGGGAGAGGGAAATAGGGGGAGGGGATATCGGTGAGGTTTTCACAGTCCTGGTCAAGCATTTACGTCCGGGTCTCAGGAGTGTGACCGGTTCGTTCTGTTAAAGTAAGCCTTTTTTCAAGCGGGTTTGGTGCAGGCTTAACTGCCCCCGCCCAAAATAGCGTTTGGTTTCACAATTGGCCCTTTACAGGTTACCATGGCTGGCTTCAGCGCTTCCTACCCTGGTCTTTCTCTCGACGCGAGCCAAACTGGTTCCGCATCTTTTCGGACGTGTGTCTCCCTGGTCTCTTGCAGGCTGCCCGGCAGAGAGCCAGAGACAGTGTGTCTGACGGGTTATTGATGTTCCATAAGGAGAGTGACAATGAGAGTACACCGTTTGCTCCCTGTTCTGGTGATTGTTGCCTTGTTGATGGCCCTGGTGCCGGTTGCTACCGCCCAGGAGACCGTCTCCATGCGCATCCGCTGCAAGGCCGTTCCCCCGGTCGAAGAGTGGCGCTGCAACAACTTCGCCGAGGTGGAGTCGCAGGTAGAGGCCGCGCTGGGCATCAACCTGGAGCTGGAGCTGATCCAGGATAACCTGGACTGGGGCCCCTACAAGCAGGAGTTCCAGCTCGCGGCAGAAGCCGGCCAGGCTGTGGACATCATCCTGTCGGGCCATGAGGATATTGGCACGTGGGCGCAGGCCGGTTTCATCATCCCGCTGGATGACCTGATCCCCAACTACCCGGAGTTTGCCGATGTGGTGCCCAGCCTGTGGGAGTCCATGAAAGGCCCCGACGGGAAGATTTACGGTATCCCGCAGGACGCCGAGGCCCGCCCGCTCTACTTCAGCAAGCCGCTGCTGAGAGACCTGGGGTGGAGCGATGAGGAGATCGAAGCCCTGCCGGAGAAGATCAAGGCCGGTGAGTTCACCTTCGCCGACATGCTCGATGTGGCGCAGGAAGCTGTTGAACTGGGCGTGGTGGAAGAAGGCAATGGCTACTGGCATCGCCCGCGCAACGGCCCGGACTTCCTCTACTTCTACTATGGCATGGGTGGCCAGGTGCTCGACGAAGCGGGCAATCTGGTCTTCGACAAGCAAGCTGCCCTGGACGTCTACAAGCTGTTCGAGGATGCGCGCGCCCGCGGCATCATGACGGGCAAGCACCTGGGCATCGAGTGGGCGGACTGGCATACAGCCGTGTCGTCGGCGGAGAATGTGCTGTTCTGGACTGGCGGCACCTGGAACTGGGGCGACTGGGCGGTCAACTATGTGGCCGACCGGGGTGGTGAAGACTACCTGTTCGAGAATATCGGCGTTGCGCTGGTGCCCGCGCTGAAGACCGGCAAGCCGATCACCCTCACTCACCCGCTGGCGTACATGGTCAGCACCAGCAGCAAGCATCCGGACGTGGCCATGGCCCTGCTCGCGGCGATCACCACGCCCGAAGCCAACAATCGCCATGCCATCGGAAGCGCACACCTGGGTATCCTCAACGCGCAATTGGAGTCCGAGGAATACAAGAACGCGCGTTTCCTGAGCCTGACGCACCCTATGCTGGAGCACACGACCTTCATCCCCAACCATCCAAGCTGGGGCGCATGGTCGGAGGCGTACTGGACGGGCATCCAGAGCGTGGAGAGCGGTGAGATGACCGCCGAAGCCGCGCTGGATGTGGTGGTCAACCGGCTGCAGAATGAGATTCCGGGGATCGTCATCCGCTAGCTACCGATGCGCTGATCGGCCTGTGAGATGACTGTTCGCCAGCCGGAGGCCCTGCGCTGCACGGTCTCCGGCTGGTCGGTTGTGGTGGCCGCTGGTACTATCCGTAACCAGGACATCACAGGAGGTTAACCTATGGCATCTGCAGCGTCGAGCGCTCCCGCCATTGCGCGCAGTCGCGGCCAGGCCGCGCGTGCCCGCCTGACCGCTTACGGCTTTCTGGCTCCGGCGGGCTTCCTGGTATTGGTCTTCTTCTTCATCCCGATGCTGCTCATTCTCTTTCTCAGCGTCACCAACCTGGCTACGACCAACTTCACCACCGATGTGTGGCGCATGGCCACTTCGCGCGACCCCAAATATATTGTCGGGCTGGCCAATTTCGAGCGCATGTTCGCCGACGAATTCGCGCCCAAAATCCTGTTCAACACGTTTTTCTATGTTTTGGCAACGCTGCTGCTGTTCAATGTGGGGCTGGGGTTGGTCATCGCCCTGTTGACGGCGCATGTAGACCGACGGGCGGGCTTTCTCTTCCGGGCGCTGTGGATTCTGCCGCGCATCACCTCACCGGCGGTGTATATCCTGATGTGGAAGCGCATCGTGGCGGCTTCCCCTTTTGGTATCCTCAATCAGTTCAACGAGTTGCTGGGCCGCCCGGAGGTTAACTACTTCCAGGACGAAGCGTGGGTTTTCATCATCATGCTCAATGGCTTCATCGGCGCATCGTTCGGCATGATCATCTTCACCTCGGCTATCGAATCCATCCCGAAAGACCTGATGAACGCCTCGCTGGTAGATGGTTCGACCCTCTGGCAGCGTGTGCGCTATGTGATCCTGCCCCTGCTGCGCTGGCCGCTGCTCTTCGTCACCACCTATCAGACGTTGTCGCTGCTCACGTCGTTCGAATATATCTTGCTGTTCAATAGTGGCGGCTCGGCCTCGCAAACCGAAGTATGGTCGCTGGCCGCCTACAACCGGGCGTTGAACACCTACTTTGCCAATGCGCAGTGGGGGTATGGCTCGGCCTTTGCCGTCGTGCTGGTGATCATTGGCGTGGTGATGGCCACTGTCTATATGCGCGTCTTCCGCTTCAACGAACTGGTCGCCGAACCAAAGATCGAGGTGTTGTGATGGCTACGCTCACGCCTGTTGCCCCCACACCGCGACCGCTCACCTCGCAGGAATTCCAGTATCGCCAGGCCGAGACAGGCGAGCTGGTCGGCCAGGCAGTCTTCACGGCCCTGATCGTGGTGTTGTTCTTTGAGCTTGGCGTGGTCCTGTTCAAAGTCTTGGGGCCGCTCATTCAGTCCTCGCCGCGCCTGCTCGGCTCTGACCTGAAGGTAGACGAGACGCTGACCCGTGCGCTGGCCAATGCGCTCACGCTATTGGCTCCTTTTGCCGCTTACGCCGCCTGCGGGGTTAAGATGCGCGAGTTGGCCGCCTTCGACCGGCGACGGGCGATGCGCGTTGCCATCACGGCGACGGTCATCGTCTACGGGATTGTCACGATGGGCCAGTATGTGTTTCAGGTGGGGCCGTTTGCTGAAAAGCCCTCGTTGGAGATGTCTTTCCGCCAGACGGACGAGGGCATCCTGGTGACGCAGGTGGTGCCGGGCGGTACCGCTGACCAGGCCGGCATCAAGGTGGGCGATCTCATCGTTGCCATTGGCCGCGCTCCCACCGATCTGGAGGGTCTCAAGACGAAGATCGCCCTGTCCAAGTTCGAGAGCAAGATCGGCCTGCGGGTGGTGCGCGACGGTCAGGAAGACCTGGTGCCGGTGGAAGTGGTGCCGGTGATGGAGATCGGAAGAGCGTCGTGTAGGGAAAGAGTGTAGATCTCGGTGGTCGCCGTATCATTAAAAAAAAAAAAAAAA
>ENA-ORXB01002634-ORXB01002634.1-sediment-metagenome-genome-assembly--contig:-NODE-2634-length-14673-cov-3.499589_pt1 | contig 14673 bp, 9 predicted proteins | sample MGYA00237863_ERZ511475 | MGnify/ENA primary metagenome ERZ511475 (study PRJEB26305, sample SAMN06343858) | sediment metagenome | isolation source: hot spring sediment | place: Canada: British Columbia... | reverse complement strand
CGAGCTCGAGCCCCTCCCGCCGGACCTCCCCGAGCTGCTCGTCGGCCGGCTCGGGCTCCTCGGGATCACCGGGCTGTACCCGCACCAGGCCCGCGCGCTCGAGGCCGTCCGCGCCGGGCGGAACGTGATCGTCGCGACCGGCACCGCGAGCGGCAAGACGCTCGTGTACGACCTCGCGTTCGCGGCCGAGGCGATCCTGAGCCCGAAGGCCACCGCGCTGTACCTGTTCCCGACGAAGGCGCTCGCCCGCGACCAGCTGCGCGCCGTGCGCGAGCTCCGCCTCCCCCAGCTGCGCGCCGCCGTCTACGACGGGGACACCCCGCGCGCGGAACGCCCCCTCATCCGCCGCAACGCGAACCTGATCCTGTCCAACCCCGACATGCTCCACGCCTCGATCCTGCCCGATCACGCGCGATGGGCCGACTTCTTCCTGCGCCTTTCGCTCGTCGTCGTGGACGAGGCGCACGTGTGCCGGGGCGTGTTCGGCTCGCACGTGGCCCACATCCTCCGCCGCCTGCGGCGCCTCGTGGCGCACTACGGGGGCGAGCCGCGGTTCGTGCTCGCGAGCGCCACCATCGGCAACCCGTCCGAGCTCGCCGAGCGCCTCGTCGGCCTCCCGTTCGAGGCCGTGACGGAGGACGCCTCGCCCTCGGGCGAGAAGACCCTCGCGCTGTGGAACCCACCGGTCGTGGACGAGGACTCGGGGGCTCGCCGCAGCGCGCTCACCGACGCCGCGCGGCTCATGGCCGCCCTCGCCGAGGCGGGCGTCCGCTCGATCGGCTTCACGCGCTCGCGCCGCGCGGCCGAGCTCCTCGCCGAGTTCGTCCGGCGCGAGCTCCCCGCCGGCCTGCGCGACCGCGTGAAGGCCTACCGGGCCGGCTACCTCGCCGAGGACCGGCGCGAGCTCGAGCGCCGGCTGGCCGAGGGCGAGCTCCTCGCGGTGGCCTCGACGAGCGCGCTCGAGCTCGGCATCGACATCGGCTCGCTCGACGCCGCCGTCCTCGTCGGCTACCCCGGTACGCGCGCCTCGATGTGGCAGCGGGTCGGCCGCGCGGGGCGCCGCGAGGGGCCGTCGGTCGCCGTCCTCGTCGCGCAGGACGAGCCCCTCGACCAGTACCTCGTGACCCACCCCGACGACCTCCTCGACCGGCCGCCCGAGGCGGCCGTGATCGACCCCACGAACCGGTTCGTGCTCGAGCCCCACCTCGCCTGCGCCGCCCGCGAGCACCCCCTCGCGGAGGAGGAGCTCGACCGCTTCTGGCCGGGAGCTCGGCCGGCCGCCGAGCACCTCGTCGAGGAAGGCGAGCTGCGGCGCCGCGGCGGGCGGCTCCACCACGTCGGACGGTCCTCGCCGCACCGGCGCGTGGACATCCGCAGCGCCGGCGGCCGCACCTTCCAGATCGTGATCGCCGGGACCGGCGAGATCCTCGGCACGGTGGACGAGGCCCGCGCCTACCAGCAGGTGCACCCCGGTGCCGTCTACCTCCACCAGGGGGAGCAGTTCCTGGTCCTCGAGCTCGACCTCGTGGGCGCCGTCGCCCTCGTCGAGCCCGCCGATCCCGACTACACGACCCAGGCGCGCGACACGACCGACATCTCGGTGGTCGAGGAGGTGCGGCACGCCGAGACCCCCGGCGGGGTGCCGATGCGCTACGGGGTCGTGGACGTCTCGGACCAGGTGGTCGCCTTCGCCCGGAAACACGTGGCGACCGGGGAGATCCTCGACGTCGTGCCCCTCGCGCTGCCGCCCCAGCGCCTCCAGACCCGGGCGGTCTGGTGGTCGCTGCCGCAGACGGTGCTCGACCGCGCCGGGATCACCCCCGCCGTCCTGCCCGGCGCGGCCCACGCGGCCGAGCACGCCGCGATCGGTCTCCTGCCGCTCGTCGCGACCTGCGACCGCTGGGACGTCGGCGGCGTCTCGACCCCCTACCACCCCGACGTCGGCGCCGCGGCCATCTTCGTCTACGACGGCTACCCCGGCGGGGCCGGCATCGCCGAGCGCGGCTTCACCGACGCCGAGCGCTGGCTCCGCGCCACCCTGGAGACCGTCCGCGGCTGCCCGTGCACGCACGGCTGCCCCTCGTGCATCCAGTCCCCGAAGTGCGGCAACGGGAACGAGCCGCTGGACAAGGCGGGCGCGGTCGCGCTCCTTTCTGCGATGCTCGGGGAGGCGTGGGGATGAAGCGGGACGTCTACATCGCGGTCGTGGGGCCCTCGGCGGCCACCCCGGCCGAGCACCAGCTCGGCGAGGAGGTCGGCCGGCTCATCGCCGAGGCCGGCGCGGTGCTCGTCTGCGGCGGGCTCGGCGGCCTCATGGAGGCGGCGGCGAGCGGCTGCGCGCGGGCCGGCGGGCGCTCGGTCGGCATCCTGCCGGGGAACACCCGCGAGGAGGCCAACCCCTACCTCACGGTGGCCGTCGCGACCGGCATGGGCGAGGCCCGCAACGCGATCGTCGTGCGGAGCGCCGACGCCGTGATCGCCGTCGCCGGGGAGTTCGGGACGCTCTCGGAGATCGCGCTCGCGCTGAAGATGGGCAAGCCGGTCGTCGGGCTCGGTACCTGGGAGCTCGCGAAGGGGGGCCGCCCCGTCGAGGCGATCGTCCGGGCCTCGACCCCGGAGGACGCGGTCTCGACGGCCCTGCGGCTCGTCGAGCTCGGCTGACGCGGGCTCACGCGCGGGCGGGCACGGAGGGCGGCTCGAGCTTCCCGGACCCACCCAGGGCCGCCTCCCCCTCGATGTGGACCGGAGGCAGCACCCGCTCGAGCCACCGCGGGATCCACCAGTTCGCGTGTCCGAGCAGCACCATCGTCGACGGCACGAGCACGATCCGCGCCACCGTCGCGTCGACGAGCACAGCGACCGCGAGCCCGAACCCGATCATCTTCACGGTCGTGCTCTCGTTCAGCAGGAACGCGAGGAACACCGCGATCATCACGAGCGCCGCAGAGGTGATCACGCGGGCCGTCGAGCGGATGCCGACGGCCACGCTCTCGACGGTGTCCCGGTCCACGAGGTACTCCTCACGGACGCGCGAGAGCAGGAACACCTCGTAGTCCATCGAGAGGCCGAACAGGATCGCGAACATCACCATCGGCACGAACGAGACGATCCGCACCGTGTGGTCCACGCCGATGAGTCCCGCGCCCCACCCCCACTGGAAGACGGCGACGACGGCGCCGTAGGCCGCGCAGATCGAGAGCGCGTTCAGCACCGCGGCCTTCACCGGCACGAGGATCGAGCGGAACACGAGCAGGAGCAGGACGAAGGAGAGCGCCACGACGACCCCGATGAGCAGCGGCAGCCGCGTGGCCACCCGGTCGGTGAGGTCGAGCAGGATCGGGGTCACCCCGCCGACGAGCACCCGCGCGCCGGTCCGTCGCTCGAGCGGCGGAAGGGTGCGCTCGCGGAGGCGCCGCACGAGGTCCGTCGTCGCCGGGTCGGCCCGACCCGAGCGGGGGATCACCGTGAGGAGGGCCGCCCCGCCGTCCGGGGCCACGACCGGCTCGGTCAGGGTGGCGACATCCGGGTCCGCGCTCACGGTGCCCGCGATCTCCTGCAGCGCAGCCGCATCGCCGGGTCGCCGGAGCTCCACGAGGAGCAGCAGCGGGGAGGTCACGCCCGGCCCGAAGCCCCGCTCGATGAGGGCGGCGGCACGCGCCTGGGTCGAGCCCTTCCCCGCGACGCCCGTCTCCAGGCCGAACCGCATCGAGAACATCGGGACCGTCATCGCCCCGACGAGCGCGAGCCCGGCCACGAGCGCCGGCCACGGGTGCCGCGCCACGGTCCGCGCCCACCTCGCCCAGAGGCCGCGGTCCTCGAGGTCCACCCGGTGCCGCAGCCGGGGCAGGCCGAGCGCGTCGATCCGAGGCCCGATCGCCCCGAGCAGACCCGGCAGGAGCGTGAGCGCCGCCAGCACGGCGATGGCGATCGAGATCGACGCCACGGTTCCGATCATCCCGATGAAGGGGATCCCGGAGACCCACAGCCCCCAGATCGCCACCATCACCGTGAACCCCGCGAAGAGCACCGCCTGGCCCGACGTCGCGATCGCGCGCCCCACCGCCTCCTCGACCGGCTCGCCGCGCTGCAGGCCCTCCCGGTACCGCGTCACGATGAACAGCGCGTAGTCGATGCCCACGCCGAGCGCGAGCATCGTCGCGAGGGTCGGCGTCAGCGTCGGCACGTCCGTGACGTGCGAGAGCAGCCACACGAGGGAGATCGAGGTGCCGAGCCCCACGAGGGCGGTCGCGATCGGCAGCCCCATCGCGACGACCGAGCCGAACGCGAGGAACAGCACGATCACCGCCGCCGTGAGGCCGACCGCCTCGGCGCCGCGCGGCTCGGGCAGGTGGGTGTACTCGACGAGCGGTCCGCCGGCCTCCACCTGCAGCGCAGGGCTCCGGGCGGATGAGACGGTCCGGACCAGCCGGTCGGCGGCCGCCCGCCCGAGCTCGCTCAGCGAGCCCTCGTAGTGGACCGTGGAGAAGGCGATCGTGCGATCGGGCGACACCCCGGCCTGGCCGCCCGGCTGCGTCGGGTCGTCGACCCGCACGACGTGCGGGAGCGCCGCGACCCGGGCGAGCGTGGTCCGGATCGCCTGCATCGCGGCGGGCTCGGCGAGCGTGCCGCTCCGCGCGTGGAACACGACGGTGGCGGTCACGCCGGCCTGCGCGGGGAAGCGCTCGCGCAGGAGATCCGTCGCCGCCTGGGCCTCGGCGCCGGGGATGCGGAAGTCGTCGACGAACGCCGCGCCGGCCACCCGGCCGGCCGCGAAGACCGCGGCCGCGGCGAGCACCCAGACGGCGATCACGGGTCGGGGGCGGCGGGCCGCCCCGCGCCCCAGCCGGTAGAGGGACGAGGTCAGGCTCACGCGAACCTTTTCACGGGTCGGCTGCTCGCATCATGCCGCACCCCCGCGCCGGTGGCTCCGGGCCGATGGTCCCGCCCGCCCCCGGCCGTCCGGGCGCAGGTCGGATCGAACGCCCCCGCTAGGCGACGGCGGCGTCCCCGGCCTGCCCCGGGACGACGAGCTGCCGCACGCCGAGCGTGACGAGCAGCCCGAAGAAGCTCGCGAGGCCGACGAGGATCCCGAGCTCCACCCACGTCGGGATGTAGATCGGGTCCGGCGCGAAACCCTGCCCCGGGCGACCGTTCGGGATCCCCGGGGCGAGCCCGACGAGCGGCACGAACATCGAGGTCATCACGATGTTGATGCGCTTGGCGAAGACGCCGAGCATGGCGAGCGCTCCCGCCGCCACCACCCAGCCGCGCCGGCGCCGCAGCCCGGACGCGCAGATCGCGAACGGCACGACCACGCCGATCGCGACCTCCGCCCAGAACACCGGGGCGAGCCGCCCGAACAGGAGCACGTTCAGCTGCTTCAGGTGGTCCGGGACCCGCGAGGCGTACGTCGTCAGGATCTCGGCGAACAGCAGGAACCCGTCGGCGGCGATGAACCACACCATGAGCTTGCCGAGGTCGTCGTAGACGGTGCGGCCCGGCTCCCATCCCGTGACCCGCTGGACCACGAAGGTCGTCACGATGAGCAGCCCGAGGCCCGACACGAGCGCCGAGGAGATGAACAGCGGGGCGAGGAGCGCCGTGTTCCAGAACGGGCGGGCCACGAGCAGACCGAAGATCCACGCGGTGATCGAGTGCACGAGCACCGCGGCCGGCAGCGCCACGAAGGCCACCTTGCGCAGCAGGCCGGGTCGCCGGTTCGGCCGGGTGAGGATGTACAGGTCGATCCCGGCGATCGCCAGGTAGACGGTGATGATGATCACGTCCCAGATCAGCGGGGAGGTCCAGTGCGGCTGCCGGATCATCCTCCACACGAACTGCGGGCGGCCGAGGTCCGGCAGGATCGAGATCGCCGCGGCAAGGATCGCGGTCCCGGACAGGATCACGGCCAGCCGCTGGAGGGAGGCGAACCGCTCGCTGCCGACGAGCTCCGCCCCGGCCGCCACGATCAGGCCTCCGGCCGAGATCCCGACCAGGAACATGAACGTGATGATGTACATGCCCCAGGAGATGGTGTTCGACAGGCCCGTGACGGCCAGGCCGTGCGCGAACTGATAGATGAAGCACGCGAGCCCGACGACCATCCCGCCGGTGAGCAGGCCGTACCAGGTCGGACCCCACGACCGGCGCTCGGCGGTGCGGGCGGCGGTGACGACGCTCACAGCGACCTCCTCCTGCGCGGCTCGAGGTAGTACACCTTCGGCTTCGTCCCCTTCTCCTCCAGGAGCTGCGTGCCGCCGCGCTCCTCGATGGCCCGGACGAGCTCCCCGTCGGGATCGTCGAGATCGCCGAAGATCCGGGCCTGGGCGGGACAGGACCACACGCACGAGGGCACCTGCCCCTCGATGAGCCGGTGGAGGCACATCGTGCACTTCTCCACCGAGCCGATCGGGCGCGGCTCGACCATGCCGAGGTCGAAGCCCTCCACAGGGTACTCGGGCTCGCCCCAGTTGAAGACCCGGACTCCGTAGGGACACGCCGCCATGCAGTACCGGCAGCCGATGCAGTCCTCCTGGTTGACCTCGACGAGGCGCCCGTGCTCGACGTCCACGAACGTGGCCGAGGTCGGACAGACCTTCATGCAGGGCGGGTCGTCGCAGTGCTGGCACGCGAGGGGGACCCAGCTCATCTCGAGCCCCCCGAACTCCCCCACCGTGGGGGTGTCCAGGTCGTCGCCCTTCGTCAGGATCCGGTTCCACCACATCCCGAGCGGGATGTCGTTCTCGGACTTGCAGATCACCGCGCAGGACCAACAGCCGATGCAGCGCTCCGTGTCGATCGCCATCCCCCAGCGCGGCTCGTCCGAGACCTCGCCGATGGCTCCGTACTCGCGCGAGGCCTCGGGGAGCGCTTCGATCGGTGAGACCTTCGTGTCCTCAGGCACGGCGCACCTCGCAGCGACAGTCCTTCCACCCTGTCGAGGGGGCCCACATGTTCGGGACGTACCAGACCTCGTGGATCGGGTTGATCGCGGAGCTCGTGAGCTCGTTCACGCCCTTGCCCTCGAGGAAGTACCGGGACCACCAGCCCTCGGGGAGCGTGGCCGTGCCCGGCGCCGCCGCCTCGCTCACGTGCGCCCAGGCCTTCAGCGAGCCCCGCGAGTTGAAGACCTCGATCTCATCGCCGTCGCGGATGCCGCGAGCCTCGGCGTCGGCGGGGTGCATGAGCACGCGCGGCCGCCCGCCGTGGATCTCCTCGAGCCAGGGGTTGTTCGAGTACGTCGAATGGATGCGCCACTTCGAGTGGGGGCTGAGCAGCCGCAGCGGGTACTCCGCGGGGTCGTGCACGCCATCGTCGTACGGGTCCTTGTGCGTGGCGACCTGCTCACCGAGCTCGAGGAACCGGTCCTCCTCCTTGTAGAGCTCGATCCGCCGGGTGGGCAGGAACACCTGCGTCGCTTCGATCGGCGCCGGGAGGCTGACGGGCGGGAACGGCGCCAGGTCCTCGATCTGGGCCTTGAACGGGATGTCCGGGTCGGGGACCCGCAGGCGCACCGGCCCCTCGCGTAGCTGCTCGAGGGTGATGCCCTCGGTGGGGCCGCCGGGATCGTCGCCGGCGGCGAGCATCATCCGGATCGCCCCCTCCTCGTCCACGTCTCGGAAGTAGCGGCGCCACTTCTCGGGGTCGATGCGGCGGACGAGCTCGGACCAGATGTCGAGCTCCGAGCGCGCCTCGCCCACCGGGGGGATCGCCGGCTGCTGGAGCTGGAGGAACGGGTGGAGCGGCGTCGCCACGAGGTCCGTCTTCTCGTACCAGGTCGTCGCCGGGAGCACGACGTCGGCCCATCGCGCGGTCTCGGTCATCTGGGGGTCGACGACGACCACGAGCTCCATCTCGCGGAGCCGCTCGTAGACCCTGTTCAGGTTCGGGGACTGGAGGAGGAAGTTGCTGAACGTGAGGAACAGGGCCTTGAACCCGTTCTCCGGGTAGGGCACGGCCGGGTTCATCGTCTCGGTCCGGCCCTCGACCCAGTAGATCGTCGAGATGATCGGGGGTTTGATCTCGTCCGGGTACCACCACGGCTGCGTCGGCACGCGCACCTTGTACTGCCCCACGTACACGCTGAACCCGCCGCCCGAGCGTCCGATGTTCCCGGTCATGACGGCGAGCAGGGCGTAGGCCCGGCCGATGAGGTCGCCGTGGTACCAGTGGTTCGCGCCGCCGCCCATGAGGATCGCGGCGGGCTTCTCCGTGGCGTACGCGCGCGCGAGCTTCTCGATGATCTCCGGGCTCGCGCCCGAGACCTCGGCCGCGCGCTCGGGGGTCCAGGACTCGATCTCGGCCCGCACGTGATCGAAGCCCGGTCGAGCGGCGATCCGGGCGCCGTTCGCGAGCCGGACCTCGTAGGAGCCGGTGAGGGCCGGCTCGACGCCGTCCGGCATCCCGAGCCGGTCGATCCCGACGGTGGCCGGTCCGCCGCGGCGCTCGTCCCACACGACGAACCGCTCGGCCGAGCCGCCCTCGGTGAGGTCGGACTCGCGCAGGCGCTTGCCGGTGCTCTCGTTCACGAGCAGCGGCGCGTCCGTGTACGTCCGCAGGAAGGCCTCGTCGTGGAGCCCCTCGCGCCAGATCACGTGGGCCACGCCGAGCGCGAAGGCGGCGTCGGTCCCCGGCTCCAGGCGGATCCACGTGTCGGCCTTGGAGGCCGTGGCGCTGAACACCGGGTCGATGACGACCAGACGGGCACCGTTCGCCGCGGCGTCGAAGAGGAAGTGGGCGTCGGGGATGCGGGTCTCGAGCGGGTTCGCGCCGACGACGAGCAGGAACCGCGCGTTGGCCCAGTCCTTGGCCTCGTGCTCGGCGTTCTGCACGCCGAAGGTGATCGGCATGGCCATCGGCAGGTCGCCGTTGTAGTCGAAGCTCGTGCCGTGGCTCATGCCGAGCACCGCGGCGGCCCGGTAGTTCGCGCCCTTGTGCACGTACCCGGACCCCGGGACCTGGCCGAAGACGTGGATCGTGCCGCGGTCGGGCCGCAGCAGCCCCACCAGGTGTTTGAGGAGGACGCTCTTGCCGCACCCGCTCGGGCCCATGATGACCTGCACCTGCCCCCGCTGCACCTCCAGGCTGACGCCGGCCAGCGCCTGGGTGGTCCCCAAGCGCTTCCAGACGTCGCGCACGACCACGACCGCATCGTCGGCGGGGGGCGGGGCCACCCGGAGCGGGCCGTCGGCCATCGCGTCACCTCACCCGGAAGAGCAGCTGGTTCAGGAAGTAGTTGAACGCCATGATGAGCACGATGGACGCCACCACCGCGCCGGTGGCCGCACGCCCCACGCCTTCCGCGCCGCCGGTGGCGTGCAGGCCACGGTACGCCCCCACGGCGGCGATGATGAGCCCGAAGAACACCGACTTCACCAGGCCGGCGTAGAGGTCCCACGTCCAGGTGAACTGCCGCAGGGAGGCCCAGAACGACCCTGAGGGGATCCCGGCGGCCACCGCCACCACCGAGCCGCCGACAGCCCCCACGACCTCGGCGAACATGGTGAGGACGGGGAGCGCCACGGCGGCGGCCAGCAGGCGGGGCACGACCAGGAACCGCACCGGATCCGTGGCCAGGGCGCGCAGGGCGTCCACCTGCTCGGTGACCGTCATGGTGCCCAGCTCGGCTGCGATCCCCGCGCCGACCCGCCCGGCGATGACCATGGCGGTGAAGACCGGGCCTGCCTCGCGTGCCAGGGACACGCCCACCAGGCCGCCCACGAAGCCCTGCGCGCCGAACTTGAGGAAGACCCCTGCGGTCTGATAGGCCAGCACCATGCCGGCGAACACGCCGGTGACCAGCACGATGAAGGTCGAATCCCAGCCGATGCGCTTGAGCTGGACGACCGTCTCGCCGAGTTCCAGGTGGCCGCGCCGCACCCAGCGCCACGCGTGCGCCAGCATCCCTGCGGCGCGGCCCACGTCTGCAAGGCCGGCCAGGACCGCGCGGCCGGTGGCGGCCAGCAGCCCCGCCGCCGGTGCCCGGGCCAGCGTGCCGTCGTCCATCGCGTACCTCTCTTCGGTGCGCCCGGCGCACATTTCCTCCGGGCGGGATGCCAGGGCTTGCGCGCGGGCTGTCCCGGGGACGGCCCCCCTGCGGCCCCCTGCGAGCCCCTTGGCGAGCCTGCGAGCCCGCGAGCCCTCGCGAGCGCTGCGGCGCGTTGACGGCACCCCCGGCGGGTGCTATACTCCGCCCGGTTGTGCGGCCTGAAGCAGAAGCCATCCGCTTCTCACCCGAGCGCCCCGAGGGTGCGTCTCGGGTGGCCGCGGCGCGTACCGCTCCTGCGGGGATGGCATCGGCCGTCCCCGTTGGCGTTTTCAGTATCCCGCCGGGGAGCCGGCGGCACACGGGAGGGCGAAGGGCATCGACCGCGAGATACGGGTAAACGAGCGCATCCGGGCCCGGGAGGTACGGCTGATCGGGCCCAACGGGGAGCAGCTGGGAATTCTGCCCACCCGCGATGCCCTGGCCAAGGCGCAGGAGTACAACCTGGACCTGGTGGAGGTCGCGCCGCTCGCCGCGCATGAATTGCAGCTCGACGCGAGCGTCCGGCTCGCCGATCGCGGCCAGCATCAGCGCCGCCGACATGGTCTTGGTGCCGCCGGTGTAATCGCAGAGGATCCGCGCGGCTTTGAACCGACCCCGCTCGCGGCGCAGGATCTCGACGCAACGCACGCCCGCGGCGTCCGGATCGTCGGCCGGGATCGCCTCGATCAGGAAGCGGTCGGGCACGAGGCCGAGCTCGCGCGCGATCCGCTCGGCTTCCGGCCGCGAGCCGAGCCCGCCCGGGCCGCCTTCCTGCGAGACGAGGAAGACGACCCGGTCGGGGTCGAGCGTGCGGATCGCCGTCTCGATCGGTCTCGGTGAGCCCCCCACCGTGCAGAGGAGGATCGTCTTCGCCATCGCCGCCTCACCTGTATTCGAGCTCGGACTCGTCTACCGTCTCGATGTCGCCGTTGGCGAGCCGGACCGTCACCTCCCCGGCGCTGCGGCCCACCACCGTGACCGGCTCGCCGTCGAGGAAGGCGCGCCCGCCCGCGGCGCCGGGAGCCGGACGCGTCCCGTCGCGAGCCCCGGCCCGCGCCTCCGGTGCGGGGGTGGCGAGCTGCGCGGCCAGATCCTCGGGGAGGAGGAGGAGCCAGCCGAAGGGGACGCGCTCGTCCTCGCCGTTCCGACCGGGCACCGTAGCGAGCATGCGCGTACCGCCCTCTTCGCCGGGTCGGCGCCTCGTTTTGCGCTGCGGGATCTCGCCCTGGCGCCACTTCTCGACCGATTTGCTCTCGAAATGGCCGAAGCGTCCGATCCGCAGCAAGGCCACGCGCGGATTCTCGCGGAGCGCTTTCTCGCTCGTCGGGGCCCCGGCTTTTGTGGGCAGTTGCATCGTCCGCCTGAGGCGGTCCCGGACTTCCGGCCAGCGGCTCCAGAACACCTCCTGCTCCCTATCCCAGCGGGCCCAGTGGAACGCGCGCACGGCTTCCCACAATTCGTCCGCATCGACCGGCGCGCGGGGGACACGGGATCGATCGAGTCGGGCGCGTCGTTCCCGCCGTTCAGCCCCGGCGATGGTCACGGTGAAGGATAGCCTCGGTGCCGGTGGCCCCCCGTCGGCGCGACTTCGCAGCCGCTCCACGTGGATCTGCATACCGGTGGGCTCGTTACCTTGCTTGGTCCCCGGCTTCCAATGGAAGGCGCGATCGACCAACAGCGGGCCGTCGAGAATGGGAGCATCGGACACCAGGACGTCGCGCAGAGGGTCGGTCTCCGTCGCGCCACGCTCCAAGTCGAAACCGAGAGCCTGCAGTGCGTCCGGTCCTTGCGCGACTGCCCTTTCGACGTCGTGCGGGTCAAGCTCAGCGATCCGGTGGCTCAGAAGTGCGGTCCGCAGCGCCCCCTTGATCGAAGACCCTGGAATGTAGGGCTTTCCGCCGGACCGGATGAAGGGCGAGACCTCACCCCGGCGGTCGGGGTTGCCGAGTGCCTTTTCGAGTTGTCGCCGCGCCTCGGCGGTCAGCGGAAGGCGCTCCTCGATCATCGTGTCATCGACGGCCTGCCGAAGGGTGGTCAAAGCGCGTTCCAAGTCACCTCGGTCAAGATACTCAGCGAATGCTCGTTGCATCCGTTCGTTTGCCTGAGCGATGACCCGATATGGATTGAAACGACAAAGCTCACCATTGCGAATGTCGTAGGTGTCCTTGCCGATGACCGACCCGTCGCCCACGTGGATCGGGGTCAAGGGCACGGCCACGAGCCGCCAGGTGACGTCACCCTGCATGGGCCGCCTCCGTGTAGGGCACGGGCAGATGGAAGGCGTGCTGGCCCGGCGTGTAGCCCAGGATCGCCGGCACCTCGGAATGGACGATCCCCTCGAGCCAGGCGCCGAAGGGACCGTCGCCACGGGCCGCGAAGGTCGCCCCGGGCTTCATGAGCAGGATCGGCCGCTTCCACGGCCGGCCGCAGGCCATCGCCGCCTCGATCGCGAGCTTGCCGAAATGCGTGCCGAGCTTGTAGCGCGGGGCTTCGAGCGCCTCGGTCCAACAGCCGTGCGAAAGCGAAACGTACCGGTCGCCGGTGTGGTCGAAGAGCTCGCGCTCGGGCTCCTTGCCGAGGATCCGGAAACGGCCCCGCCCGAAGGAGGAGTCCCGCCCGAACCCCCAGGAGCCCATTTCGGCGAGGAGATCCTCGACCTCGCCGATCGGCCAGCTCGTGCGGATGTAGAGGTCGCGCTCGCGTGCCGTCGCCTGCGGCCACCATTCGTCGAGGAACCAGAGCCCGCCCGGTTCGATCACCGTGCCGCGCCGGCGGTCGATCGTGTTGTGGGCGAGCCGGTGCTCCGCATCGCCCGGGCCGGCTTCGAGCCCCGCTTCGAGGCTCGCTTCGGAGAGGGCGGCGCGGTGGCGCAAGAAATGCGCGCGCTTCACGAAGCCGAGCTTCTTGCGCTTCTTGTGCTCGGCGGCCCGCGCGGGATCGAAGGGCGCGGGCGGCAGGAGCGGCCGCGGCAAGAGGTCCCTGGGCAGGACGTCCGAAAGGAGGAACACCTCCCGGCGTTCGCGCAGAGCCGCGAGCTTGCGGACGAGCCGCTCGTCCGAGCCGTCGCGGCGGAGCATGGCCCAGCAGAGCTGGCCGAAGAGCGTGCCCGAGGCCCAGGGCGTGCCGTAAGGCCCCTCGAGCTGCAGGCGGAAGCGCCAAGGGTCCATGGCCGGCACCTCAGGCGGCGAAGCGCACGATCTCGGGGGCCACGTCGGTCGGGAAGCGGTTCAGCCGGTGGCGGGACTCGATCGGCTGGGTGCTGCCGTCGGGGAGCCTGACGACGAGGTCCTCGAAGCTCACCCGGCCGTAGCCGCGCGAGCCCGAGCCGCCGAGCGCGTCCTGCTCCAGGAGCCCGAGGCCGCCGATCAGCCAATTGAGGCATTCGCGGTCGCGCTTGCCGCCGTCGCGCTGGCCTCTGCCCTCTCGGCGGCCGAGCCCGTCAGAAAAGGCGCGCTCGAATTCGTCGATCCCTGGGCGCGCGCGACGGCGCCCGGGCAGGGCAACGGCGCGGCCTATCTGACGATCCGCAACCACGGCGAGGCCGACCGGATCGTCCGTGCCGAAGCCGCGGTCTCGCGCAAGGTCGAGCTCCACACCCACGAGATCGACGCCCGGGGTGTCGCCCGGATGATCGAGGTCCCGGCGATTCCGCTGCCGGCGCACGCGACGACCGAGCTCGTGCCCGGCGGCCTGCACGTCATGTTCATCGGCCTGCACGCGCCGCTCGAAGCGGGCAAACGCTTCCCCTTGACGCTCGTGCTCGAGAAGGCGGGCGAGGTCACGCTCGAGGTCGAGGTGCGGGCCGGCGCGCCGATGCGGCACGGCGCGGGTCACGGAGGCCACGGTTCCCACGACTGAGACCCTGGGAGCGGGATCGGCCGCGACGGGGCAGCGGCTCGGGCCGCTCGCCCCGTCGGTGCTCGTCGCCTCGGTCCTCGGCGCCGTTGCCGGCCGGGCACGGAGACGGGGAGCCTCCGTGTCGACCGCGCCGAGCCCGTCGTGGCGCACGGTCGGCCGAGCCTCGGGGTCGGGTGCTCCCGTGACGCCACGATCGGCGCGCCCGCGGTCGGTTCCCGGCTCTGCCCGCCCCCGACCGTCCTACCCGCTCAATCGAGTCGGTCGAGGACCGCGCCCAGGATGTCGGTGATCCGCGCGATGTCCGCTTCGGTGGCGATCAGCGGCGGCGAGAGGGCGATCGTGTCGCCGGTGACGCGGATCATGAGCCCGTGCTCGAACGCGTCGCACATCGCATCGTACGCCCGCTCGGTCGGCCGGCCGGGTCGCGGTGCGAGCTCGACCGCGCCCATGAGGCCGATGTTGCGGATGTCGATCACGTGGGGCTTGTCGGCGAGTGCGTGGAGGCGCTCCTCGAAGATCGGGGCGAGTGCGGCGGCGCGCTCGAAGAGCCGCTCCTCCTTGTAGGTCTCGAGCACGGCGAGTGCGGCGGCACAGGCGATCGGATGCGCCGAGTAGGTGTAGCCGTGGAACAGCTCGATCGTCTTCTCGGGAGCCGGCGAGCGCTCGACGATCGCCTCGTAAATCGGCTTGCGGACCATGACCGCCCCCATGGGCACGGTCGCGGCGGTGAGCCCCTTGGCGAGGGTCACGAGATCCGGGACGATGCCGAAATATTCGCAGGCATTGGC
>ENA-ORXB01002631-ORXB01002631.1-sediment-metagenome-genome-assembly--contig:-NODE-2631-length-14685-cov-3.341525_pt1 | contig 14685 bp, 10 predicted proteins | sample MGYA00237863_ERZ511475 | MGnify/ENA primary metagenome ERZ511475 (study PRJEB26305, sample SAMN06343858) | sediment metagenome | isolation source: hot spring sediment | place: Canada: British Columbia... | reverse complement strand
TCGCCACCGGCTTGGGCCCGATGAGTCCGCGGGCGGCCACCAACGCCCTGGGCCAGGGCCAAACCGTCCTCACGTCGCTCGTCGTGGGCGTCAACAACGAAGGCGTGCGTGTTCTGCGCGCCGAGTACGCCGTCAACATGATCGGCGTCTACGTCGTGGCTTTCGAGGTACCGTCGACGACGACGCCCGGCCCGAACCGGCCGCTCGTGCTGGCCGCCGTTCAAGGCGACCAGTTGATCTTTAGCAACGGCTCGACGATCCCGATCGAGTGAACGGCGAGTGGCGCCCGCTCAGGCAGAGCTGAGCCGGCGCCACTCGTCCAGAATCATCTGATCGGCCACCTCCTGCGGGTAGGCGGCATAAAGGCGCAACAACGCGCCGACATTCATCCCGGCGATCGCATACGGCCGGCGGGATTCGTTTCCGTACTCGATGCTAAAAGGCCCCGGCGGAAAGCTTCCGCCGGTCACCTCTTCGACCGGCAGACCGAGTTGCCGCAGGCGCGCCAGCATGGCCTGCGCCTGCTCCGAAGTGGACAACTGCGCCGGGTTCAGCGGCTGCGGATCTCCTCCCGCCGCGCTGCGCACCACCGCCGGCGTGGCGGCCTCGAGCGCCTGGAGCCGGGATTGGATGAGACCGGCCGGATCCTTCACGCTTTTGAGAAACTCGGCGGTGAACGGTTCGGCCGGACCGGCCCCCGCCGCCTCGACAGGATTCTCCACCATGTAGGGCCGGGCCATCATGCCAGGCGGCCGCCCTTGGGCGGCCACATCGTCGGTTTGTTCGGTCCATCGGGCGCCAGACGTCGGATAGATCATTTGCACGCTCCCTGCCGGTGCTCCAAGGCAGGTCGGCTGCCATTCCTAAGTTGTTGAGGCTAAGACGGCAAGATTCGGCTCCGCAGGACGCGAACTTGTCGGCGTCAGCTTTTCGCCAGGCTCGGGCGGCGTACAATAGGAACTTACAGCCGGCTCGATGCTGACCGCCAAGATCTTCCTGAAGCTCATCGTGGGGGTCGGGGGAATCCTGGCTGTGGGTGTGGTGATGATGGACCTGCTCGTCTCGCCCCTGGCCCGCACGACGTTCCTCGAAGAGCGCACCCGCGAGCTGGAGCAGAAGGCCCGTATGCTGGCCCAACTTTCGCCCGAGGGCCTGGCCGAGCTGCCGCCTGCCCGTCTGAGCAGCCTCGCCCGGGAGGCGGGCGTGCGCCTGACATTGGTCGGCCACGACGGCGGCGTGCTGGCCGACACCGACGCGGATCCGGCCCAGATGGAGAACCACGCCGCGCGCCCGGAGATCGCCGCCGCGCTCAGCGGCCGGCCGGGCTCGGTGCAGCGCTTCAGTCCCACGGTCGGCCTCCAGTCGCTTTACGTCGCCATACCGGTCGACGTCGGCGCGCTGCGCCTGGCGGTGCCGCTCGCCGATATCGAACAGCGCGTGGTGAACCTGCGCAAGGAGATGCTGCGCTCGGTGACGCTGGCCTTCCTGCCGGTCATGCTCATCGCCGCGCTGTTTGCCCGCTACGCCTCCTCGCGCCTGGGCGCCATTATCGACTTTGCCGGCCAGCTCGCCGACGGCGGCTTCCACCGCCGGCTGAACTGGAAGGGCACGAACGAATTCGCCCAACTGGCGCGCAAGCTCGACGAGACGGCCGAGAAGCTCGAAACGACGTTCGACCAGCTCAAGCGCGAACACGCCGAGCTCGAGAAACTCGAGCAGATCCGCAAGGACTTTGTCATCAACGTCTCGCACGAGCTGCGCACGCCGCTGGCCTCCATCCAGGGCTACACCGAAACGCTTCTGGCCGGCGCCATCCATGATCCCCAGCACAACGTGCGGTTCTTGGAAATCATCCGGCAGAACGCAGAACGGCTCGGAAACCTCACCCGGGACCTGCTGACGCTCTCGCGCATCGAGCTCAAGCTTCAGCGCTTCCAGTTCGCCGCCTACTACATCAACCGCCTCATCGAAGATTGCGTGGACACGCTGCGGCCGCTTGCCGAGGCCAAGAAGCTGACGGTGGCGCTCGAGCCGGCGCCGCCGGCGACCGAAGTCTTCTGTGACGCCGAGGCGGTGCACCAGACCCTGAGCAACCTTTTGGATAACGCCATCAAGTACACGCAGGAGGGCGGGCGGATCCGGGTCTCGGCGAAGCTGTTGCCCGTGCGCGACGGCGAGCCTCGCTTCGTCGAAATCGCCGTGGAAGATACCGGACCGGGGATTCCGAAAGAGGACCTGCCGCGATTGTTCGAACGCTTCTACCGCGTCGACAAGGCGCGCTCGCGCCAGCTCGGCGGCACCGGCCTGGGGTTGGCCATTGTCAAGCACCTCGTGCGGTCGCAGGGTGGGGCGGTCCGGGTCGAAAGCGAACTGGGGAGCGGCTCGACCTTCGCCTTCACGCTGCCGGTGGACGATCTGGGGCTGGACGAGGAGGCTTCCGTTAAGGATCAGTTAACCTATTCGTAGCGCAATTGTAACGAATCGTGCGCTAAGTTAAGGGCAGATGTCGGCCACAACACGAAAGAAGATCGCCTTAATTGAGGACGACGCGGATCTTTTCGCCCTGCTCAAATACAACCTGGAAAAGGAAGGATTCGCGCTGGTCGGTTCGCAGACCGGCAAAGGAGCGATCGAGCTCTGCCTGCGCGAGCGGCCCGATCTGATCCTGCTCGACATCATGCTGCCGGACTCCGACGGGCTGGACATCTGCAAAGGCATACGGGCGCATCCGGAGCTGGCCCACATCCCGGTGATCTTCTTGACCGCACGCGCCTCGGAGGCCGACCGGATCGTGGGGCTCGAACTCGGCGCCAACGACTATATCGTCAAGCCCTTCTTCGTGCGCGAGCTGATCGCCCGCATCAAGATCCAGTTCCGGTCGCCGGCCGTGGCGCCCCGGCTGCTCAAGTCCGCCGGCCTGGAGCTCGACCGCAGCGGGTGCACAGTGCGCCTGCACGGCCAGGAGATCCAGCTCACGGCGACCGAGTTCCGCCTGCTCGAGTACCTGATGGCCCGCCCGGGCATCGTATTCAGCCGGGAACAGTTGCTCAACGCCGTCTGGGGGCACGACCGCGCCGTCACCGACCGCACGGTGGACGTCTACATTCTTCGGTTGCGCCAGAAGATCGAGGAGGATCCCGCGCACCCGAAGCTGATCCGCTCGGTGCGCGGTTTCGGCTACAGCTTCAAGAAAGCTTCCGAGACGGCCGATCAGGCGGCGATGGCCCGCTGAGAAGCTCAGCCAGTTTTTCACCATCTCCATTTCTCTTTCTTCCTTCTTTCATCCTTCTGTAATTGTTCCGTAACTTACGCCCGCTAGCCTGTGAGTTGATGAGTAAGACTTTCACCGTCCTGCTGGGTCTGACGTTCACGGTCGCATCCCTTTCCGCCCAGGCGCCGGTGGCGGTTGTCAACGGCGCCAGCTTTCAGGCGAACTTTCCCGTGGCGCCCGGCTGTTACGCGCAGATCTGGGGGGAGTTCCGCGGCTTCCCCACGGCCAACGCCGACCTGGCTCGCCTGCCGTTGCCCAAGGTCCTGGAGGGCGTCGAGGTGGTGGTCGAAGGGACGGCGGCGCCTGTGTATGCGGTTACTCCTCAGGTGGTGGCGTTCCTCGTGCCGCAGAATGCCGCCCCGGGACGACGCACCATCCAGGTCCGCCGGGGCGGCCAGGTCGTCGGACAAGGCACCTTTCATGTCATCAGCGAGGCGCCGGGGATCTTCTTTAGCCCCATCGGGGGCGTCCACGTCGGCGGCGTGCGCAACCACCGGAATCAATACGCCACGGCCGAATCGCCCGCCGAACGCGGGCAGGTGATCACGATCGCTTTGACCGGCGCCGGCACCGCCCTCACCAAGTCCATTCCCGACGGGCAGGCGCCCGACGAGCTCGTCTATACGACGGAGGCGCCCGAGGTCTACATCTCCGTGGACAAAGCGGAGGTGACCTTCAGTGGGCTGATGCCGCTGTTTCCGGGGCTCTGGCAGATCAACGCCCGGGTGCCAAACAAGCCTTACATTCGCGGGCCTGTGCCCTTGTTTGTCCGGTATCGGGGCATGACCAGCAACGCCGTGGTCTTTTGGGTAGGCGAGTAAACAAGCGACGGATACGAGTTCGATGACGAAAGCGAATGCGGTGTTGTTGATTGCGACCCTGGCGGCCGTTGTCCCGCTGACCGCCCGGGCGCAAGCGCAGGCGCAAGGGACCATCACCGGATCGCTCTATGACGCCAAGAGCGGGCGTCTGATTTCCGGCGCCATCGTCGAGGTCTTAGGTGTGGCCGGAGCCCGGACGAGCTCGACGAGCGACGGCACGTTCCGGCTGGCGCTCGCCCCGGGCATCTATGAGCTGCGCATCAGCGCTCCGCGCTATCTGCCGGCGGAGGTGAGCGGGGTGGAGGTGAAGGCCGACGAGGTCACCGACGCCAGCGCCGTGCTGGCCCTGGCGTCGGAGGTCACCACGGTGGACGTCGTCGAGCGGATCAGCGCCGTTGCGGCCACCGCCTCGGCGATGCTGGCGGAGCGGAAACTGGCCCCCACCATCAGCGACGGCATCTCCGCCGAGGAGATCCGCAGCTCGGTGGCCTCGCACGCCGCGGCCGCGCTCGAGAAGGTCACCGGCGTTTCCGTCGTAGGCGGCGGTTACGTCTACGTTCGAGGGCTCGGCGAGCGCTATAGCGCGACGATGCTCAACAACGCACTCATCCCCACGACGGAGCCCGAGCGCCGGGTAGTGCCGCTCGATCTGTTCCCGGCCAATCTGATCGACAGCATCAAGGTTCTCAAAACGTACAGTCCGGACCTGCCAGGCGAATTCAGCGGCGGTCTGGTGCAGATGCATACCGTCGAATTCCCTGCGCAACGCATCCTCCGGGTGAGCACCTCCTACGGCTTCAACACGCGCACGACGTTTCAGAGTTTCCGAACCTATCCCGGGGGCCGATATGATTTCTTCGGCTTCGACGACGGCGCGCGCTCTCTGCCCGGCCTGATTCCGCGAAACGAGCGCCTGTTTCCGGGCCGATTCACCGAGCAGCAGTTCGAGCAGTTCGGCGAGGCCTTCGCCCGCAACTGGGAGCCCCATCCGATCGATTCGATGCGGCCCTCCCAAAGCTATTCGATCATCGGCGGCGACACCTTCGGCAGACTGGGCCTGGTCGGCGCCGTAACGTTCTCCAACACGCCGCAGCGCTTTGGCGAGCTCCAGCGGTATCTGGTGAACATCGGCCGCGGGGAGGTGCAGGTTAACTCCGAGTATCCCGACTACACCGCCGACGTCGAAAGCGTGCGCCTGGGCGGGCTGCTCAACGCGGCGCTGCGCCTGACGCCCTCAAACAAACTCATCTTCCGGAACACGCTCACGCGCGACACGGACAAGGAGGCGCGGGCCTTTTTCGGCTACAGCGGCAACGTGGATTCCTACATTCAGTCCCAGCGCCTGCGTTTCATCGAGCGCGGCCTGTTTTCCACCGGCGCCGAGGGCGAGCATGCGCTCGGCTCGCTCGGCGGGGCCTTGTTCCGATGGCAGTTCACCTACTCTTCGTCGATCCGCGAGGAACCGGACCTGCGTGAAGTGTTCCGAACGCCGCGGCCGGACAGCACGCTTGTCTTCACCGCCATGCCGGGTTCCGGCCTCCGGTTTTTCAACGGGCTTCAAGACAAGATCTACGAACCGCTGGCCGAATTCAGCGTCCCGTTCTACCGGGGCGGCGTCTCCGGCCTGCTTCGATTCGGTTTTCGCGGCACACTCCGGGACCGAAACTTCGAGGCGCGCCGGTTCCGGCTGACTCCGGTGCGCACGGGGACGCTCGATCTGGCGCTGCCGAGCAACCGTCTGTTCGGCCCCGAGAACATCCGTCCCGACGGCTTCGTTGTGCGTGAGAACACGCGCGGCACCGACTCGTATCAGGCCGACATGCAGGTTTACGGCGGCTTTGCGATGGCCGATCTGGCCCTGAGCGGCCGCTGGCGTCTGATCGGCGGGCTGCGTGTCGAGGACGCCGCCATCAATGTCTCCACCATCGATCCGTTAGTGCCCGGCGCCGTGCCCGCCCTGGCGCGCCTCAAGAATCGGGATCCGCTGCCCGCCGTCAATCTGATCTACGCGCTCACGGCGAGGCAGAATCTGCGGTTCGGCTACGGCCGGACGCTCTCGCGCCCCGACTTCCGCGAGCTGTCGCCGTTCGATTTTACGAATGTGCTTGGCGGCTTCAACGTCATTGGCAATCCCAATCTCGTGCGGGCGAGGATCGACAACCTCGACGTGCGCTGGGAGTGGTTTCAGGGAGGAGATCAACTGCTTGCCGCCAGCGTCTTCTCGAAGCGCTTCGAGAATCCGATCGAGGTCACCGTACAGGCGACGACCTCCGAGCTGCGGCAAACGTTCCTGAACGCGGACTCGGCGCGCAATACGGGCTTCGAGCTGGAGTTTCGCCGCCGCCTGGGCTCTCTGAGCCGTTACTTGGCTCCGTTTGCCGTGAACACCAATTTCACTTTCGTCGACTCCCAGGTGCGCATCCCGGAATCCCAGCGCCTTCTGCTCACCTCGCTCACGCGGCCGCTCATGGGCCAGTCCCGTTACGTCGCCAATGTGATCACCGAGTGGACGAAGCCCAAATGGCGCTCGAGTGCGCGCTTCTATGTCAACTACACGTCGCGCCGCCTGAGCGATGTCGGCAGTGTCGGCCTCCCGGACATCTATCAGGAGGCAAACACGTTTCTCGACTTCGTCTATCGCTTCGACATCAAGGAAGGCGGCAGGTGGTCGATGCGATTTTCCGCAGAAAATCTGGGGGACAACCACTACCACTGGACCCAGGGCGGAATACTTCAGCGCAGCTACCGGCTGGGAAGAACGTTCACATTAGGCACTACCTACACGATTTTCTGATTCCGAACCAATTGGATCCTGCAAGGAGAATGACTTGAATATGGTAACAAAGGGCCTATTTCGCTCCGTAGTGGCGCTTGCCCTGATGACCTCCGCGCTCCAGGGAGCGGGCCGAGAGGGCAAGTTCGCTTCCCTTGGCCTGGATGAGGCGCGGCGAGAACTGGCCGGCATCGACCAGTTCGAGACTACGGCCGCCATGTGGGTCTGGACCGATAAGTACGTATACCGGCCGGGGGAGACGCTCACGGCACGTTGGACCATTAAACCCCACAACGACTTTTTCCCGTATACGATCATCGCCTATCGGCAGAACAATCAGACGGGTGAAAAGACATTCCTGCCTCAGGCAACCGCCGAGGCCACCGACATCTTCGGCAACACGGTGGCGCAGGGCTTTCAGATCACGCGGCTGCCGTCGATCGAAAAGCAGGTCCTGGTACAGGTACCGGTGCCGAACGAACTCGGCATGCACACCATCGTCGTGCAGTTGCGCGACTTCACCGGCACGCGCGTCGTGAAATCGGCTTACTTCAAATTCGGCGTCGTTGACGGCGAGGTAACGGTTTCCGGCAACATTGAATCGAGCACCACCTGGACCAACACGAAACTCTACCGGATCCGGGGGCCTGTTTTCGTGCGCAACAACGCCGTGCTGACGATCGAGCCAGGCACCTTTGTCATCGGCGAGCCGGGTTCGCAGCCTCCTTCGGTCCTGATCATCACCCGCAGCGGGCGGATCGTCGCCAGCGGCACCCGCAGCCGGCCGATCATCATGACCAGCTCGCAGCCGTTCGGACAGCGAAGGCCGGGCGACTGGGGCGGCCTGATTCTGCTCGGGCGCGCCACCAACAACTGGCCGACAGGCGAGGGCCCGATCGAAGGCTTGGTCGACTCACCGGACACCCGATACGGCGGCACTGACGACACCCACGACTGCGGCACCCTTCGTTACGTCCGCGTAGAGTTCGCCGGCGCCGAATTGCAGCCCGCCAGCGAGGTGAACGGCATCAGTTGGGGTTCATGCGGCACCAAAACCGTGAGCGAATACCTTCAGGTCACTTACGGCCTGGATGACGCCTTCGAATGGTTTGGCGGGACCAACAACGCCAAGTATCTGGTAGGCACCTACACGCGAGACGACTACTTAGACGGCCAGATCGGCTGGCGCGGCAAGGTGCAGCATGCCCTCGCCCTGGTCAATGCGGACAACGGGAACCGGGGTTTCGAGATGGACAACAACGAGACTAACCACGCTCTTCGGCCGCTGACGGCCCCGCAATTCTATAACGTGACGTTTGTGGGAGTCGGAGACCGATTCACGCAATCCGCCGACGAGGGCACAGGGGTGGCGGCCGTCTTCCTGCGGCGCGGCTCAGGCGGACGGTACAACAATCTCGTGGCCTACAACTGGGTAACCGCCGGGATCGATCTGCGCGACACCCGGACCCTTGAGAACCTCGATTCGCGCGACCTGACGATGAACGGAGTCATCCTTTGGGACAACGGCAAGTCCGCCGGCCGAGCCAACTCGCTCGACGACCAGGTCACCTCGGGAAGCCGCCCGTTCGTTCGAGGTGAGCGCGGCGAGGCCCGAAACATCGTCGTCGCGGATCCCATGCTGCGCCGGCCGTTTGAATACTCCGATCCGGACTTTCGCCCCCGGCTCGGCTCTCCCGTCTTCCGCGCCAACTGGGTGCAGCCGCCCGACGACGGCTTCTTCGATCAGTGGGCGGTCTGGAGCGGCGCCTTCGGCGACGTGAACTGGACTGAGGAGTGGACGAACTTCATCCAGGAAGAGGACCTGCGCTAGAAAACTAAAGCGGGGACAGGACACTCCTTGCCCTTTTCCGGGAATCCGCGGCGGAGCGCCAGTCAGAGCTGGAGCAGACTGTCGCCGATTAAGGCCCGGAGGGTTTCCAGGCCGGCGCGCACATTCGGCGGCAAGTGCACCCGCAAGGCACGCCGGCCCCGATCCACCAACACCAGGAAGTCGCCCCGGGCTTGTGCCGCTTTCACGATTCCGAATGTGTAACTCTGGCCCGGCACCGCCAGATCTTCGGCGTCCTCACAGGTGATCTGCAAGAACACGCCTGTGTTCGGTCCGGCCTTGTAAGCCTGCCCGGTCGAGTGCAGGAAACGCGGGCCGAAGCCGACACAGGTCGCCACGCGCATCCGGTCCCTCACGAGGGCGCGGATCTCCTGGAGAATCGTCTCGTGCTCCGGCCGCATCTCGACGTAGGCAAGCAAGGCAAAATAGTCTCCGGTCCGCAGCCGCCTCAGGTGGTTTTTCAGGCAAGCCGCCGCCGAACGGCCGCCACTGAGCAGGACCCCGGCGTCGGCCGGATCGGCAAACAACTGGAGGCCGCCGTCCTCTAAAAGCGGCGTCTCCTCAGGCAGGCTCCCGGTCCTCTCATAATGGGTAGTGAGTTTCTTCGTCTCGGTCTTGCTGAAGACGACATCCGGCTGGGTGAACGGATTAATATCGAGCAGGGAGCCCGCCACCGCCGTGGCCATCTCCCAGCGGTAGAATTCCTGCCCGATCTCGTAGCTGTCTTGGAGCGAAATGCGAATCACCGGCCGGCCGGATTCCTCGAGTGCGGCGACCGCGGCTTCCTGAGCGGCGTCGGGTGCGGTCTCCAGCCGGAGGTAGACAAACAGGCGGTCGGCGCCGTAGCATTCGGGCCCGCCGAGGGGCTCCCGGTCCACCGGGATGATTCCCTTATCGTCCTTGCCGGTCGATTCCGCCACCAGCTGCTCGAGCCAAGCGCCCAGGCTTTCGATCCTCGGACTGGCGATGAAGGTCAGCTTGTCGCAGCCGGCCTGCGCTGCCGCAGCCAGGATCGCTCCCAGCACGAGCCCGGGGTTGGTTTCGGTTTCGGCCTCCGGCGAGCAAGCGCTCGCCATCCGGTCTCCGCCAGTGAGCAACCGCCTCGTATCCAAGCCCAGGATCGCCGCCGGAACCATTCCGAAATCCGAGAGCGCCGAAAACCGACCGCCGATGTCCGAAACTCCGTAATAGATGCGGCGAAAGCCTTCCCGGCGCGCCTCATCCTCGAGCAACGAACCCGGATCGGTGATGGCTAGGAAACGCCGGCCGGCCTCCGCTTGGCCGACCAGCTCGAGCAGGCGGGCCCAGAAGTAGCGTTTGAGGATGGTGGCCTCGAGCGTGGTTCCGGACTTGCTCGAGACAATGAAGAGCGTCTTGTCGAGGTCCACCCGGCGCTCGAAGCTCTTCACCTGAGCCGGGTCGGTCGAATCGAGCACCAGCAATTCGGGGAAGCCCGGCCGGGGCCCAAAGGTCCGCGCCAGGACCTCCGGGCAGAGGCTCGAACCGCCCATGCCGAGCAGCAGCGCGTGCGAGAAGGCGGCTTCCCGCACCTCGGCGGCCAGCTCTTCCAGGCGCCCGTGGGCGTCCAGTTGCCGGCGGGCGATATCGAGCCAGCCCAGCCAGCTCGCCTCATCCGTGTTGGTCCACAGTGTCGGATCCCGCTGCCAGAGGCGGCGCACTTTGCCGTGGGCCCGCCAGTCGGCGAGAATCGCCCTCACTTGTGCGCCGAGTTCTCCCGGCAGACGATATCTGAGCGGATTCAGTTCCATATTCGTCTCTGAGAGCTGTAGCCGAAGCTCCATCTCCTGATCGCCGGCCGCAGTCGCCGACCGGCGCTCGAAACCGCAGTTGCGCACCATCCGGATTGCGGCCTCGTTGCCGGCCGATCCGGTGGCCCAGAGGCGGCGGTACCCTCGCTGGCGGGCCAGCGCGATGGCCGCGCGCGCCAGCGCCGTGCCGAGTCCTTTCCGCCGGTGCGCCTGGTGGACGAAGACCGCCAGTTCGGCGTCCCCCTCCCCGCTTGGGGCCACGATGGCGTGTCCCAGGATCTCCGAGCCGAGGAGGGCGACCAGATTGTGGGAGCGGGAGATCAGACCATGCAGCCACTGTCGCGTCTTCTCGCCGCTGGCCGGAGGCAAGCCCATGCCCGCGCCCCGGGGTTCGAACGTCCCGTACATGGCCTCGAGCGCGGCAGCGTCGCCGGGCTCAAATTCGCGGATGGCAATGGAAGTGCCGCTTCCTGCCCCCATCGGCCCAGACCCTACATTGTATCCGGGGCGTCACCGGTTCGCTAGAATATGGAGCAAATGCGTGGTCTTGTGGGTGCCGGCTTCTGCGTCTTGGCAGGCGTCCTCCTGCTCGGCGGATGCAAGCGGGCCCCTTCGGAGAACGTCGCCGCCACCGTCAACGGCCGCCCCATCACGTACGAAGAGCTGGAGAAGCAGTACCGGATCCTCTTCACCAGCGACAGCGAAACCCTGAGCGCTGACGAGAAGGCCGCCCGGCGGCTCGAGACCCTCCGCAGCCTGATCGATAACGAGATCATGCTCCAGCGGGCGGAGAAGCTCGGCCTGATGGCCATCGATGCGGACGTCGAGGCCAAGCTCACCGAGCTGCGCGCCCCTTACACCCAGGAGGAGTTCGACAAGCAGCTCAAGGCCCGCAACATGACGGTGGAAGACCTCAAGACCCAGCTCCGGCGCGACTTGAGCATCCAGAAGCTGTTCAACAAGGAGATCACCTCGCACATTGCCATCAGCGATCAGGACGTCAGCGACTACTACAACGCCAACAAGGCCAGCTTCAACCTGGTCGAGCCGCAGCTCCGGCTGGCCCAGATCCTGGTGACGCCCCGGCCCGATCCCAACGTGCGAAACCTGCGCGGCGACAAGGCCCAGACCCCGGAGCAGGCCAAGGGCAAGATCCAGGCCATCTATGAGCGGCTCAAGCGCGGCGAGGACTTCCACATGCTGGCGCAAGCCTACTCGGAAGATCCCGATTCGGCCCCCAACGGCGGCGACCTCGGCTTCATCCCCGAGTCCTCGCTCCAGCAGGCTAACGTGGAGCTGCGCAAGGCGGTTATGGCCTTGCAGCCGGGCCAGGTCTCTCCGATCCTGGAGACGGCCGAGGGCTTCCGTGTGCTGAAGCTGATCTCGCGGGAACCGGCCGGCCAGCGGGAGCTCCAGGATCCCCGGGTCCAGCAGACCATCCGCGACAATCTACGGAACCGGAAGGACCAGCTTCTGCGCGCCGCCTACTACGAAGTGGCGCGGAACGAGGCCAAAGTGGTCAATTACTACGCGCTCCAGATCACCGAGCAGAAGGGCGCCCCCGCCCCTTGAGCGGCGCCTCACCTGGCGTCCGGCTTGCGCACCTGCTCAAAATAACGCTGTAGATATTCGTGATAGACGAGCGGAACCTCGTCGCGGTGGATCTGCCCCCCCGCCTCGCGATGTCCGGCGGCTCGGTCGCTATAGGGCGTTAGAAGGCCTTGATCCCCCGATGAGACCTCGATAAGCACCTCGCCCTTGATGTTCTCGGCCCGCCGGCCCAGGATCTCGCTGAGTTTGCCCATCGCCTCGGCTTGCTGCTGCGCCTTGATATCCTTGGCGCCGTCCTTGCTGCCGATGCCGCTCTGTGCCTGCTCCTGGCCGGCCTGCTCCGAGCTCTGATCGGCGCCTTCGCCTCGGCCCGCCTGAGCCTGCCGGGCGCCTTCCGAAGCCCGGTTGCCTTGCGGGTCGGCGCTCAAGCGGCCTTCGCCCTCCGGAGCGCCGGCCGTTTGGCGGCTGTTGTGCCCCTCCCGGTTCTCCGGGTTGGCCCCCTCGGCGACGCTTTGCTCGCTGGTTCGCCGCCCCTCGCCCGCCATTGGGGGAATTTTCAGTTTGGCCAGCAGGTTCGCGAAGGCGTCCTCGAGCTTGCGAATCAGGTCGGACTCCGGCTCGGGGGCCTTCGGGTTGGACTCGCCTTCTCCCCCGGATTGCTCGGCCGGCGGCGGAGCCGCCGCGTTCTCGCCTCCGGGCTCGTCCCCGGCATTACGGCCGGGCTCCGACTGCCAGCCGTCTTTGTGAGGGTCGGTGTTTCGCCTGTCCTCGAGCGCGCGGCCGGGCTCGGCCTCCTGAGCCTCCCCGGCCGCCTCGCGACCTTCTGGGGACCGCTCCCGGTCCGTTAGCCGCTCCTCGCGGCCGGCAGGTTCCTCCTCGGCCGCGGCCAGCGGCTCGGGCGGCTCCAACGGCGCCGGCGGCTCGGCCGATCGGAAGACAGCCCAGCAGCCGTGGCTGTACAGCTTCGCCTTGCGGGGCAACACGTTCTTGATGCGCGGGCACAGTCTGGACTTCTTCGACTTCTACCGCCACGCCGACAACGCGATAGTTTACGAAACCTCAAACCGCGAGCCGCGCGTATGGAGTTGGGACAGTTACTTGTGCGACGTGCAGCGGGTGGTGGGGCAGACTGTGGGCATCGCGCGCGGCATCTACATCAAGCCCCACCGCGGCGCGCCGGTGCAGCGGATGCTTTCGGCCGTCAGCCGCGGAAACACCATGATCTACTGGTACACCTACGGGCCAGACTATACCAAAGGCGACAGCTTCTCGCAGTCCTGGGAGACTTTGGCCCTGACCAGCAAAGCGGCCCATCTGCTAGGAAAAGCGGAAGACGTGTTGTACGGTTCGACCTGGGCCGTATCGGCCGAGATCGCCGTGGTCAAGCCGGAGACGACCCAGCGCTGGATGAACCTGTGCGGAGAACCGCCCCATCTGACGGCCGCCTGGGAGAATGCCAAGTGGGTGTACACGGCATTGCAGCACGCGCATTTGCCTGTCGATCCGCTGGACGAAGTGCTGCTGCTGGGCGATCTTTCGCACTACAAGATTATTTACGTCAACGGCTCGCACATCACCGCGGCGGCAGCCAGCGCCCTGCGCCGCTACGTGGAGCAAGGCGGTACGTTGTACACCAGCGGCTGGGGACTGGCCCGCGACGAGGCCAATCGGCCTTTGGAAATGCTGCAAGAGGTGCTTGGCGTGCAAAAGCGCCAGGAGCCTCAGATGTGGTATCAGGTGCAACTGTATGGCGCTACGGCGATAGAAGGCTACGATGAGCCGGGACGAGTGTTGTCGCCGGCGCCCAGCGATGCCATGCGCACGGTCAAAGCGCCGGTTCAAACCCAGCCTGCACAGCCCGACAAGCCGTCGGCTGCCGCAATGGCCGGCGAGTTTCCGCTGGTCGTAGGGCGCGAAGTGCTCCAGCCGACCGCTTCTGCCGAGGTAATTGCTCGGTTCGCCGATGGCCAGCCCGCTGTGGTGCGAAATCGCTTCGGAAAGGGCCAGGCAATTGTGGTGGGATTCTACCCGGGGCTGGAGTACAGCGCGACAGTGCGCCGGCCGGATTACAACATGCGGCGCGATTTCGATCCGGCGCGCCGCAGCTTCGCAGTCGCACCGGCGCTGGCACTGACCAGACCGGTAGTGGAAATCTCCGATCCGCTGGTCGAGGGCGTTCTGCTACAGGCGCCGCAGGGCGGCGCCAAAGCCGTCACACTGGCCAACTGGGCATACGGTGTAACGCAATGGCAATCTGCCGCAGGCAAGCGCGTGCCTGTGGTGGCCCATCTGCCTATCGAGGACGTGAAGATTCGCATCCGCGGGGCCGGTTCGACGAGAACAGTCACCTCCTGCATGTTGGACCGACAGCTCGAGTTCTCCGTCGAGCGCGACTGCCTGGTCGTCACCCTGCCGCGGCTGGAAGAAGGCGACGTGCTGCTGCTGCAATGAGGATGGCCGGAGCAGATAGCCCCGCCGTGCTTGACGCCGCTTGCGAAAAGCGAAAGCGCCGCGGCGGCAAGGTGCGCCGTCCGCTGCTATTGACATTCGCAAAACGTGGCGACACGCCACACCAGGAAAAACCTTATATCAGGCGGTCACTACCTTTGGCGAAGATCAATAATAATCGAACCGTCGGCAGCAGCGTGCTG
>ENA-ORXB01002630-ORXB01002630.1-sediment-metagenome-genome-assembly--contig:-NODE-2630-length-14692-cov-3.512487_pt1 | contig 14692 bp, 15 predicted proteins | sample MGYA00237863_ERZ511475 | MGnify/ENA primary metagenome ERZ511475 (study PRJEB26305, sample SAMN06343858) | sediment metagenome | isolation source: hot spring sediment | place: Canada: British Columbia... | reverse complement strand
AGGTACAATGTTTACAAAAAAAGAATTTAAAAACTTTATGAATAGAGTTCCAGAAACTACGCTGGTAGTACTCGATGAAGCATATTCTGAATATGTGGATGATCCCAATTATCCTGATGGGCTTGATTTTTTGAAAAAATATAAGAATTTAATAGTTGTGAGGACTTTTTCAAAGATTTATGGACTTGCAGGACTGAGGATTGGGTATGCCTGTGGTGATAAAGAGTTAATTTCTTATATGAATAGAGTAAGAGAACCATTTAATGTTAATACTTTAGCTCAATTTGCTGCTTTAGGGGCTTTAGATGATGATGAACATATTGAAAAGACGAAAGAAATAACTAAAGAAGGTTTTGAATATCTGTATAGAGAACTTGATAAGATGGGTATTGAGTATGTAAAGTCCTTTGGTAATTTCATCTTGATAAAAACTCCTATAAAAGGTAATGAATTCTACAATTTGCTTTTAAAAGAAGGAGTGATTGTAAGACCAGTGGCTGGTTATGGATTACCAGACTATGTTAGGGTAACTGTAGGAACATCTAATGAAAATAAGAAATTTATAAATGCAACAAAGAGGGTATTAAGAAAAACCTAAAGGGAGGAATTTTTATGATAATTGTAATGAAACCTGACGCTACAGAGTCAGAGATTCAAAATATAATAAAAATTATAAAAGAAAATGGTTTAAAACCCCATTTATCCAGAGGTAAAGAAAGGGTTATAATTGGCGCCATAGGCGATGAGGCAATTATAAGAAATATACCTTTTGATTCCTATCCGGGAGTAGAAAATGCAGTTCCTATTTTAAAACCCTATAAAATTGTGAGTAGAGAATTTAAGAAAGAGAATACTACTATAAAAGTTAATGGAGAAGAAATTGGAAGTGATAAGATTGCTATTATAGCTGGTCCATGTGCTGTGGAAAATAGAGAAATTACACTTGAGACGGCAATAAAAGTGAAAGAAAGGGGAGCAAACTTTTTTAGAGGAGGAGCTTATAAACCAAGAACATCTCCATATAGCTTTCAAGGATTGGGCGAGGAAGGTTTGAAAATACTTTATGAAGCAAAACAGAAAACAGGTATGCCAATTGTTACTGAATTGATGGATCCCAGAGATGCAGAACTTGTGTGCAAGTATGCTGATATAATTCAAATTGGTGCACGTAATATGCAGAATTTTAGACTATTGTTAGAAGTGGGTAAAATTGATAAACCTGTTATATTGAAAAGAGGGTTGAGTTCAACTATAAATGAGCTTTTAATGTCAGCTGAATATATTGCTTCTCAGGGTAATACTAAAATAATACTTTGCGAAAGGGGTATTAGAACTTTTGAAACTGCTACAAGGAATACATTAGATCTGTCTGCAGTACCTTTATTAAAAAGTCTGACACATTTACCTGTGATTGTTGACCCAAGTCATGGAACAGGTCACTGGGATTTAGTAATTCCAATGGCAGCCGCTGCAGTTGCATGTGGGGCAGATGGTTTAATGATTGAGGTACACCCCCATCCAGAAAAGGCTCTCAGTGATGGTTCACAATCCCTAAAGCCTGAAAAATTTGCTCTTTTAATGGAAAAAGTAAGGGCAGTTGCCTGCTCTGTAGGTAGAGTTTTATGAAGGTTCATTTTAAAAGGGTGGGGGTTATTGGAGTTGGACTTATTGGTTCATCATTTTCTTTAGCTTTAAAAAAATTGGGAATTGCTGATGAAATATGGGGCTATTCAAATTCAGGTTGTTCAGCCCAAAAGGCACTTACCATGGGCATTATTGATAGAATTTCAAACCAAATTAAAGACATCGCAATTAATTGTGAACTTATTTTTATTGCCATACCTGTTTTATCTATACCAGATGTTCTAAAGGAAATTTCAGAATATGTTGATGAAAAAACAATAGTTACAGATGGTGGTAGTACAAAACACTTTGTTAGACAGTGTCATAAATATTTTAAGTACAAAAATTTTGTTGGAGGGCATCCCATTGCAGGAACTGAAAAGTCAGGTCCTGAAGCTGGTTTTGCAGAACTGTTCAATAATAGTGCTTGTATAGTGACTCCCATAGAAGAAACTGATAAAAATAAGCTTGAAATTATAATAAACATTTGGAAATTGATAGGTATGAAAGTATATTTAATGTCTCCAGAAGAACACGATAAAATAATGGCAAATATAAGTCATATGCCCCATGTAATCGCCTATTCGTTAGTTGACGCTGTAAAGGATAAGTATTTTGATGGAATGGGAATTACAAAATTAGCAGGAGGTGGATTTAGAGACTTCACACGTATTGCAAAAAGTGATGAAAGAATGTGGACAGATATTTTTTTAGCAAATAGAGATTTTTTATTATTGGCTATCGAAGATTTTCAAGAAAGTTTAACTAATATAAAGACATATATTGAGCAGAAAAATGCATCAAAAATTAAAGAATTTTTAATTAAAACAAAAAAAGTTTTGATAGATTAAAAAAATTGTTAATGTTTTTACTTTTTTGTGATAAATTTATTTAATATTAAAAAAGGGAGGAAGTGTTATGAAGATACTCCTTGTGGAAGATGAAAGGAAAGTTGCAAATCTAATTAAAAAAGGTTTTGAAGAAGAAGGACTTATGGTTGATATTGCCGAAGATGGTGAGACTGCCCTTGAAAAGGTTAGCGCAGATGGGTATGATTTGATTATTCTCGATATAATGTTGCCTGGTAAAGATGGGATTGAAGTTTTAAAAGAGATCCGTGCAAAGGGTATCATGAAGCCTATTATGATGTTAACAGCTAAAGATACTACTACTGATAAAGTTTTAGGTCTTGATGCTGGTGCAGATGACTACATCACCAAACCTTTTGTTTTCGAAGAACTCCTTGCGAGAGTAAGAGCATTACTTAGAAGGGGACATGCTATTGAAAAAGCTCAGCCAATTCAGATACATGATCTTGTAATAGATCCAGTTACCCGCAAAGTTACAAGAGCAGGCAAAGAGATTGAGCTAACAACAAAAGAGTACGGTCTTCTTGAGTATATGGCAAGAAATAAAAATAGGATACTTACCCGTACAATGATTGCTGAAAATGTATGGGATTATCAATTTGATAGCTTAACAAATATAATCGATGTTTATATAAACTATCTTCGTAAAAAGATAGATAAAGACCACCAGAAAAAGTTGATTCATACTGTTCGTGGTGTTGGGTATATGATTAAGGAATAGGTAAATCCTATTCCCTTTTAATTTCATTATGAGTTTCAAAACAAAATTTCTCATATGGTTTAATTTAACCATACTTTTTATAATTGGCTTTTTTTCATTTGGTATGTATTTTGGCGCAATGCACAGCATGGAAGAGGGGATTAATAACAGGCTTCTATCTGTGAGTGTAGCCACTTCACATATTATAACAAAACCTCCAGATAATTTTATAATTTCCTGTGGGAATAAAGAATTTCAGGATTTACTGGAAGCTTTTTTAGGGTTTACTGGGCATGAAGGATATGTGAGGGTTGTAAGTAAGGATGGCAAGTCTTTATCATGTACAAAAAATCTATTAACTCCACCTATTCCCTTGACAAAAAAAGACCTGGATGTCTTAAAGACTAAAAATTATTTTTTCAGGGATATTAAATTGGAAGATGTAAATAACAATGGTGTAAGGATCTGTTTTTATCCAATTTTTTATGAAAATAACTTCTTAGGTTATTTAGAAGTTGGGGCATCTTTAGAAAAAATTGAAAAGATGAGAAAATCATTGATGTATCTTTTTGTTATTATTATTCCCATTACGTTTTTTATTTCTAATCTTGGTGGTTTTTTTATTTTCAGCAGGGGGCTTAGAAATATTCTTTTTTTGAGTAAAGAATTAAAGAATTTTACTGCCAATGAATTATATAAAAGAGTTCCTGTACCCAAATCAAATGATGAGATCAGAGAACTTTTTGAATCTATAAACATAATGATGGCAAGTTTAGAAAAGAGTTTTGCTCAAATAAGGCAGTTTAGTGCCGATGCTTCCCATGAGTTAAGAACACCACTTACTATCATAAAGGGAGAAATAGAGGTAGCATTGAGAAGTGAAAGAACTATAGAAGAATATCAGGATACCCTTGTAAGCATTCTTGAAGAGATAGATAGAATGAGTAGAATCGTTGAGGATTTATTGTTAATTGCTAAAGCTGATGCAAAAGAGATTATAATTGAAAAGAAGAAAATTAAACTTAATGATATTTTAAATGAACTATGCGAACAACTAAGTATTTTTGCTGAAGCAAAAAATGTTGAGCTTCATTATGAAAATTTACCGGATGTTGAAGTATTTGCAGATCCCCTAAGATTGAGGCAAGTTTTTACGAATATTATTGAAAATGCAATAAAATACAACGTAAATGGTGGCAAGGTTTATGTTGCAATTGAAGAAGATGAACATAATTTTATAGTAAAGGTAAGAGATACAGGTATAGGTATAAAAAAGGAAGATATTGACAAAATCTTTGATAGATTCTATAGGGCAGATAAATCAAGAAAACGTGAAATTGGTGGAGCTGGTTTAGGTCTTAGTATATGTAAGTGGATTATAGAAAGTCACGGTGGATACATAAAAGTAGAGAGTGAGTATGGTAGCGGTTCTACTTTTAGTATATTCCTGCCCAAAATAGCTGACTGATTACAAAAGAAAGGTTTTTATGAAAAATAAAATAAAAGTTTTATTAGTTGGAAATCCGAATGTAGGTAAAAGCGCTCTTTTTAATGCTTTAACTGGCAAATATGCTGCAGTTTCAAACTACCCTGGTACAACTGTGGAATATACTGAGGGTGAAATATCTTACAAAGATTTTACCATAGAAATTATCGATACCCCCGGAATGTATTCAATGCTTCCAATTTCAGAGGAAGAAAAGGTTGCCAGGGATTTGATTTTGAGTGGTAATCCAGACTGGATAGTCAATGTCGTGGATGCTAAAAACTTAGAAAGGATGCTTCCATTAACATTTCAGTTAATTGATACAGGGATTCCCTTAATTCTTGTTTTAAATATGATAGATGAAGCAAAAAGAATGGGCATTGAAATTGATAGCGATAAGTTATCCGAAATTCTGGGAATACCTGTCATTAAAACGGTTTCAATAAAAAAAGAAGGAATTAAAGAAATTCTTAATGTAATAACTGGTGAATCAAAGTTTTATAAGCAAAATACTATTAAATACGATAGTGAAATTGAACATGAAATTGAAGAATTAAGCAGTTTGATTAATGGTGACTACAGGATATCAAAAAGATTGATTAGTATAATGCTTTTACAGAAAGATGCAGAATTTTTAAAACTCTTCTCAAGTGAAGAGAAGAATAATATAGTTCATTTTGCTGATATTAGTAGAAGAAAATTAGAAGAGATATTTAGAGTATCCTTGGATTATATGTTTGCTTTAAAAAGGCAGTTAATAGCTCAGGAAGTTACACAAAAAGTATTAAAAAAAATATCTAAAGGTGAAGAGAATAGAATAATTAGCTTTATAAGTGCTTTTACGATACACAAAATATGGGGTTACCCTATTTTGTTTTTGGTCCTTTATTTTGGACTTTATAAATTTGTTGGTGAATTTGGAGCAGGTACTCTCGTTGATTTTATTGAAACAACAATATTTGAAGAAAAGCTTCTCCCAAAATTAATCATCCTGATAGAGAATTCAATTAAAAGTGAAAATGTTAAAGAATTATTAATTAGAGACTATGGAATAATAACGTTAGGGATAAAATATGCTATAGCTATAATTCTACCAATAGTTACAACTTTTTTTCTGTTTTTTTCAATTTTAGAAGATAGTGGATACCTTCCAAGGCTTGCTTTTTTACTGGATAGAGTTTTTAAAAAGATAGGACTCACAGGGAAAGCTGTTATTCCTTTAGTCCTGGGTTTTGGCTGTGATACAATGGCAACGATGGTTACAAGAACTTTAAATACAAAAAAAGAGAGAATAATAGCAACGATTTTACTTTCATTAGCAGTTCCCTGTTCGGCTCAATTAGGTGTGATGTTAGCTGTACTTAGCACCAGTTCCGTTTTATTAAGTATTTGGATTTTAGTGTTAATTATAATTTTCTTTATAGTAGGTTATTTTTCAAAGTATTTTATAAAGGGAGAAAAAACAATTTTTTTTGTAGAAATACCGCCCATAAGGATACCAAAGCTATCTAATATAGTTATTAAAACTTATACAAGATTAATCTGGTATTTCAAGGAAGTAATACCTCTATTTATATATGCGAGTATATTTATATGGATTGGTAGAATAACAGGTATATTTGATTTTCTTTTGAAAATTATTGCATACCCCCTTCAATTTATTGGTCTTCCAAATGATGCTGCAAAAATATTCTTGTTTGGTTTTTTCAGGAGAGATTATGGTGCCGCCGGGCTTTATGATTTGCATAAACAAGGTGTATTCAATAACAATCAATTGCTTATTTTAGCAGTTATGCTTACCCTTTTTCTCCCCTGCATTGCTCAATTTATAATGACAATAAAAGAGAGGGGAATAAAAATGGGATTGTCTATAGCGGCTTTTGTCCTGATTTTTTCTGTTTTAGTGGGATATTTATTGCATCTAATATTAAATGTGATTTTAGGAATTAGCTTATGATAAAGTGTCCGTTATGTGGAAATGTTTTTGATGAGCAGGAAAGTAAAAGTGGTTGTATGGGGTGTGGTAAACAGGGGTGTGGTCTTGTTAAGTGTCCAAACTGTCAATATGAATTTCCACCAGAAAAGGAATTGGGAAAAAATACGAAGGGTTTCATTCAAAAGATAAAAGATTTTTTTGGAGGCAATAAATGACAGAATTGATAGAAAAACAGGAAGAAATTTTAGAACAGTTATGGATATCAAAAAATGAAAAAAATAAATCAAGTGTTACCTATGAAGTTCTTGGTGTTCAGAAAAATGCAGAGGAGATTTCTATGCTGGAAAAGGAAGGATTGATTGAAAAAGATGATGAAAAGGTATGGCTTACTGAAGATGGCAATAAAAAAGGAGAAAAAGTTGTTAGAAGACATAGATTAGCAGAAAGACTCCTTGTAGATGTTATTGATGTAAGTGGTAAAGAAATTCATGATACCGCCTGTAAATTAGAACACTATCTTAAAGAAGGGATAGAAGATAAAGTTTGTACCCTCTTAGGGCATCCTAAAACATGCCCTCATGGAAATAAAATACCACCCGGCCCCTGTTGTAATGTGGATGTAAAGGTAGGTGATAAATATGTTGTGCCTTTAAGCAGTCTTAAATTTGGACAAAAGGGGAAAATCGTTTTTATAAGTGGTATATCTGATAAAAACTTGCAGAGTCTTGCATCAATGGGTATATTACCGGGTGCAAAAATAGTTGTTAAACAGACATTTCCCTCATATCTTTTTGGTATTGGGAACAGTGAATTTGCTGTGGATAAGACAGTGGCAGATGCTGTATATGTTAGAATAGAAAAAGACTGATATGATAGCAGAGTTTAAGCTTATTGAAAAAATTAAAAAACAATTTCTGGTCACACAAAAAAATGTTATTGGTATAGGTGATGATTGTGCAGTAATAAAAACTGGTGATAAATATCTCTTATATACTATAGATTCTATGGTTCAAGATGTGCATTTTGATTTTGATTTACCTTTAAGCTGGGACGATGTAGGATATAAAGCTATAGTTAGAGCAATAAGTGATATTGCAGCTATGGGTGGAACACCAGAGTATGTGTTGATAGCACTTTCTTTAAGGAAAGATTTTACAGAAAATATGTTCAATCATTTACTGAATGGTATTGAATTGGCGGTTAAAGAATATGATATTCGGGTAATAGGTGGGGATATATCAAGTTCAAAAATTGTTTCTATTACTATATCAGCAATTGGTAGTAGTAAAAATACGCCAGTTTTAAGAAGTGGTGCTAAAATAAAAGATGATATTTATGTTACTGGATATACAGGGTTATCATCTATGGGGCTTTATATTCTAAAAGAAGGTATCAAAACGAAAAAATCTAAAATTTTTATTGATAGTTATAAAAGACCAAGACCAAGAATTGATGTGGGGATAAAACTTATTAATTATGCTAGTGCTATGATTGATATTAGCGATGGACTTATAGGTGATTTGAAACATATCCTTGAAGAGAGCAAAGTTGGAGCAATAATAGAAAAACATTTGATACCTGTACACGATAGTTTTTTTAAAATTGCGCCATTAATGAGAGAAAGAGTGTATGAACATATTTTGAATGGTGGTGATGATTATGAGCTATTATTTACTGCTCCTCCAGAATACAGAGAAGAAATAGAAAAATTGTCAATTGAGTTGAAAACTAAAATTACGAGAATAGGGAGTATAACTAAAAAGGGATTGTATATTAAAGAAAATGATAAAATAGTACCATTAAAATCAAGCTCTTATGAACATTTTAAATCATAAAATATTATATCTTACTTATTTTTTAAAAATTCATTGGAACGAACCTTTATATTTTCAGGACATCCTTCTTTAATCTGTTCATAATACAGAGGTACAAATTCTTTTTTATCAGTATCTAAATAGGTTTTTAAAATATATAATTTTGCTTCACATGAAGTGACATTACTTGCTTCAGCAATTCTAAGAAAATTGATGGCATTGTTATAGTCCTTTTCATGAATTTTTAATATACCTTTCAATAATGCAAATCGAGGATCAAATTTTAGTATAGTATTATATAATTGTTCTTCAATTTTTTTAGCTTCTTTAATTTTTTTATTCATGGCAAGTAAAATTGAGTAATTTAAGGCATTTTCAATGGTAGGATTAAGTTTATATACCGCAGCAAATAGTTTCTCAGAATTTAGCAAATTATTCTGTGAGTAGTAAATGTAGGCTTTCTCAGTAAGATAGGGAATATAGGGTTTAAGAAAAAAAATCTCTTCATCAGTTAAGTTTATTTGATTCAAAAAAATATCTAATGAAAAATTAAATTTTTTATTTTCATCCCTTTTGTAAATATAAACTATTCCATATTGTTTTAAGAAATCTTTTAAAGGATGGTTGTATATTTTAGATATCTCAAATAGTTCGTAGGTGAAAAAAACTGGTCTTTTAATGATAGATAAAATATTATCAGCTAATTTTTGTGATTGGTTTAGTTTATACAACTCTAAATCTTCAAAACCTATTTTCATATTTTTATTACTGCTCTTTGTATGCATTGATATATCTGGAAGTATGTTTTTTAAAAAAGGTAGTTTTTTCAAATGCTGTTCCTGATACCATGGAAGCATGAAAAAATCGGCATCAAGTATTGTTATATCCTTGTTTTTAAAATAAAAATTTTTCATATACATAATAGGAAAAATAGAGTAATCTGCTTCACCAATGATAATCGATTTTTCAGGTAAAATCTGGCAGGTATCTTTTGCCAATTGAAAAGCAAAGATATCGTCTCTTTTGGAAATTTCATTTTTCTGGAAAAAAAATTTTATAGGAATAATGATTATAATTATAAACAAAGCAATTAAATATAAAATTTTAACGCGTTCTTTTATATAGTTTGTACTTATTCCTACTATCAATGAAAATACTATAATTGATGGTGTTATAAATTCTTCTACAAGGAAAAACTCATTTTTGTCTGGGTTTAAAACAAAAAATGTCAATGGACCATTTATTAGGAAAATTAGTATCAGGTAAATCCCTAAAGGTTTATTTTTTTTGTAAACAAAAATGAACCCTAAAAATCCAATTATAGCTACAGGTATATAAAAGCTTTGGTTGATTATGCTAAAATAATAAATTAGCTGGCCAAGAAAATTAGAAAAAGTGTATTCTCCACCGCCAAAACCAAACTGCTGTCTTGTTATAACTTCATAGAAGTTTTTTAGATTTTCAGGATCACCCCAATCAAGGATTGGATTAGAAAGAGATCTAATCGGAAGGTAAAGGTAAATGCTTAATCCTAATAAAAACAAGACAAGACCAATTAAGAACTGCTTCCAGTTAAATTTGTTCAAAAACAGGAATATGGAAACTGAAAAAAAGACACCTAATAGAGTATGATGATTGCCCAACCCGATGCCACTTAACAAGAGTGATAAAAATCCCCATCTCGCATCTCTCTTTTTTTCGAATTGGATAATACAAAAGCTGATAACAGTTACGAAAAAACTATTGAGTGCATATACTTCTGCAATTAGTGATTGTTTAAAAAAAAGATAGCAAGAGCCAAGTATAATACTCGAGACAAGGGATGCAAAATAATTATTTGTTAATTTATAAACAGAAATATAAGCAATTATGATTGTAAAAGATGATATAAATGCTGAAAAAACATTACATTTTTGAGCGTAATCAGATAAGGGCAATATATAACTAAAAGCTTTTGTTAAAAGGGAATAAAGTGGATATCCAGGTGGATGTGCTATCCCTAATGAATATGACGCGATAGATAGTTCTGGAGAATCTCCAAAGACAATGCTGTAAGGCATATTGAGCAGGTAGAGAGTAAAAAAGAACAAAAAAAGAAAAACATATGTCTTTTTCATACATTTATGAGAGATTTTGTAAATTTGAGAAATTCTTTTAAAGTTTCTGGACTAAAGAGATACCACAGGTAAAATAGTAAAGCTATAAATACAACCAATAAAACCAGCTTTATAAACAGTTTGAGGAATTTAAAAGCAAGAAAAATTAAAAATAAAAGGATTAAAATAAATGCAAAAGTTTGCATTATTAGCTCTTATTTGTAGAACAACCTCCACATGCTTCTTTTGCGCCACACGCAGGCTGTGATGATGAACTATTTTTCCTTGCATAATCTGTAATATACCATCCAGAACCTTTAAGGACAAAACTACTTCCTGAAATAACTCGCTTTACCGAGTTGCCACATTCAGGACATTCCTTTATTGGTTCTTCTGTGATTTTCTGCTCTTTTTCAAATTGAGCACCACAGGTTGTACATTCATACTCATAGGTCGGCATTTCTCATACCTCCTTTTTTGTTTCTTAGAATAATATAATCACTCTACCTGGAAAAATAAATAGCTAAATAAACTTTTAAACACTTTTTTGAACTTTACCGGATTTTATGCAAGATGTGCATACCTTTATTCTTTTAACAGTGCCTTTACCAATAATAGCTTTTACTGTCTGTAAATTGGGGTAAAAAACTCTTTTAGTTCTGTTATTTGCATGACTAACATTGTTTCCAATTAATTTACCCTTCCCGCAGATGCTGCAAACTTTGGACATATTTTACTCCTTTAATTTAAAGTTAACTTGAAAATTATATAAAAAAATTTAAAAAATGCAAAGAATTTTTATTCATCCCTTGATGGACATATATCAAAAAGTACACACTCGCTGTGTTTTGGTTTTTTAGCCTGACAGATTTTTCGCCCATGGAGAATTAGTAAATTTGAGATATCTCTCCATCTTGTTTTAGGTGTTATTTCCATCAAATCTCTTTCTATCTTTTCTGGTTCTGTATTTTTTGAAAGTCCCAATCTTTGAGCTAATCTTCTTACATGAGTATCAACTGCTATTCCTTCATTTATCCCATAAGCTTCAGAGAGCACAATATTTGCCGTTTTTCTGGCTACACCGGGAAGTTTAATTAAATCTTCCATATTGTTAGGGACTTTGCCATCAAATTCATTAATTAGTATCTCTGCACAAGATTTTATATTTTTTGCTTTGTTTTTATAAAAATTTACTGATTTTATCTCATCCATAATTTCTTCAATACTTGCTTTTGCAAAGTCCTGAGGTGTGGGCATTTTTTTAAATAGAGTTGCTGTAACTTTATTGACCCTATCATCTGTTGTTTGAGCAGAAAGAATTGTAGCTACCAGAAGTTGAAAGGGAGTTTCAAATTTTAAAGCAGTTTTAGCTTCAGGGTAGATTTTTTCAAGTCTTTCGAGAATAAGTTTTATTTTATCTTTTTTATCCATGATGGCTCCAGAAAATTAAATTTGTATGAATATTATACAATTTTTTATTATAATTGAAATCATGAAAATAAAGGTTAAACCAGAAGATTTTATTGTAGAAGAAATTGGAAATTTTAAAGCTGAAAGTAGGGGTAAATTTTATCTTTATAAACTTTTTAAAACAGGATGGAATACTTTAGATGCAATAAGAAAGATAGCAAAAAAAAATAACCTTTCATTCAATAACTTCAGATATTGTGGTAAGAAGGATAGATATGCAAAAACAGCTCAGTTTATTACTATAGATAAAAAAATAATTAATGAAAAGCCAGATGAGAATGTTTATGTCATTTTTCAGGGAATGACTAATGTTGAAGCATCACCGGCCCAAATTATGGGTAACAGATTTATTATTAAGATAAGAGATATCCCACCAGAGAAAATTGAGTTATTAGAAGATAGAATAAATAAAATAAAAAAATTTGGGTTTCCTAATTATTTCGGTGATCAAAGGTTTGGTAGTTATGACAAAAATTTAGGATTTTTCGGAGAGAAAATTTTAAAAGGACATTATAATGGTGCTTTGAAATGTCTCCTTTGTTCCATCCACTCCCAGGATAGTAAAGAAGAAAAGGAAAGAAAACGTTTTTTCTTTGAGAATTGGGGTAAGTTTGACAAATTAGAAAAGGCTGCCAGGACTGAGATTGAAAAAAGAATTTTTAAGATATTGAAGGAAAAACCAAAGGGGTTCTTGAGTGCGATTCATGAATATCCGGTAGAAGAAATTTCTATGGCTCTTTCGGCTTATCAGTCATATCTCTGGAATAATATGCTTGGAAGGTTAATTATGGAAGTGGGAACTTTTAAAATACCAATAAAATGCTGGTTATATCCTTCTTATAGAGAGTTGACGAAAGAAAGTTTTGATTATTTGAAAAATTTAGAAATTCCAACACATGGAATAAAGCCAGGTTTCGTGGATGTGAAGGTTGAAGATGTTTATAATCAAGTGCTTGTTGATGAAGGTTTGTATCAGGAAAAAATGAGTATGAGAAAATACAGGAAAGTTATTTTAAAATCCTTTTTGAGACAGGCAATTGTAATACCTGATGATTTGAAAATATTGGAAATATCCAATGATGATATTTATAGGGATAAAAAAAGCATTACATTATCTTTTACCTTGCCGAGAGGGAGTTTTGCAACTGTTTTATTAAAAAATTTATGATTGAAATTGATATACCTGGTTTTGGAAGTGTTAAGCTTAAATATCTTGTTACAGATTTTACTGGTACACTTTCTGTAGATGGGAAATTGCATTACGGAGTAGATAAAAAAATAAATCATTTGTCCAGGTACTTAAAAATTTATGTTCTTACAGCTGATACTTTCGGTACAGTAAAGAGAGAGCTTTACAATGTTGATTGTGAACTTGTGATTTTGGATGGCAAAAGGATTGATATTCAAAAAAAACAGTTTGTGGCAAAATTAGGGGCTGAAAATGTAATTTCCTTTGGGAATGGTAAGAATGATAGATTTATGTTAAAGATTTCAAAGATAGGGGTGGCGGTTATGTTAGATGAAGGGTGTGCTATTGATGCTATAAAGTCAGCGGATATACTGGTTAAAAATATTCATGATGCTTTTGATTTACTTTTAAATACTGACCGCTTAAGAGCAACACTTAGATTTTAAGTGTTATGAAAAAATATGTTTTATTTCTTTTAATATTTTTGTGGAGTTGTACAGGTCTTTTTTTTTATCCCGATAAAAGACAATATATAAATCCCAATCTTGTTGGGTATAAACGTGAAGATGTTTTTTTTAAAAGTCTCGATGGTATTAAGTTACATGGTTGGTTATTTCCTTCTGAATCCAATAAAGGTACGGTTATTTTTCTTCATGGAAATGCAGAAAATATAGGTACACATGTAAATAGTGTGTTATGGTTTATTGATAGAGGTTATAATGTTTTTGCCTTTGATTATAGAGGGTACGGTAAGTCTGAGGGGTATCCTACAGTTAGTGGTATTCATATAGATGCTGAAAGTGCAATCAAATTTGTTCTGGAAAGAAGTGAATTAAGTAAAAATATTATTTTGTTTGGCCAGAGTCTTGGGGGAGCAGTTGCAATAACAACTCTTGCAAACTCTTCTTTTAAAAATAATGTCAAATGTTTGATTGTGGAATCAACCTTTTCGAGTTATAGAGGCGTCGCAAAAGATAAGATAGAAAAAAACTTTTTTACTAAAATATTTGGTTATCCGTTAGTCTATCTAATTAATGATTATTATTCACCAGAAAAGTTTGTTAAAATGGTCTCTCCTGTTCCTATAATAATTTTACACGGTAAAGAAGATAAAATTGTCGAATCCTATCATAGTAAAATTTTATATGAGAAAGCTCTTGAGCCTAAAATGATTATACTAAAAGAAGACGCAAAACATATTAATGTCTCGAGATATAGGGATGTTAGAGAAAAAATTCTAATTTTTTTAAATGATATTAAAGGACACTAGATTCTTGGTATGGACATATTGAATGGCAGGTTTTAATAAAAAGAGTTGAAAGTGATTTAGTTCAATTTAAATAAATTTCCCATCATGATGATATGGAACAGCTGAACATGGTGATGTATTCATTATTTTGTGGATTTAAGTATTTGATAAAGTTCCTATACCAGTTTAATTCTAGTGTAGTGCGACCCTAAAGTCAAGACATTTTTCATGGTAGAGAAGAGTAGAGTTTTTCATGCTGT
>ENA-ORXB01002627-ORXB01002627.1-sediment-metagenome-genome-assembly--contig:-NODE-2627-length-14721-cov-3.357962_pt1 | contig 14721 bp, 8 predicted proteins | sample MGYA00237863_ERZ511475 | MGnify/ENA primary metagenome ERZ511475 (study PRJEB26305, sample SAMN06343858) | sediment metagenome | isolation source: hot spring sediment | place: Canada: British Columbia... | reverse complement strand
CCGCCGCCCCGCTCGGAGGGAGCCCCGCCGCCATCCCGAGGGCCGTCGCGAGGGCCCATCCGATCGCCTGCCTCGCCCGCATCCGCGCACCGTCGAGCCGCGCCCATGCAGCCGAGCGGGGGTCCGCCGGCAACGGCCTTGCAGCGCCTGCAGGCCGCTTGCAGGCCGGACCCCTGCAAGCGGCCTGCAAGGAGGGGGCGAGACCCTGCGCGGGTGACCATCACCTCATCGGGCACCTCGTCGGGGGAGGGGGTCCCCCTCAGAGGGACCAGGAGGTACAGTGGACCGGTGCGCTTCCAGCTCCTCGGACCGCTCGCGGTCTCCGAGGACGACGGCCCGATCGCCATCGGCGGCCCCAAACAACGGCTGGTGCTCGCGCACCTGCTCCTGCGCGCGAACCAGACCGTCCCCTCCGACCACCTGATCGACGCCGTCTGGGGCGAGGAGCCTCCGGAGACGGCGCGGGGAACCCTCCAGTCCTACATCTCCAGGCTGCGGAGCGCGCTCGGGTCGGACCGCATCCAGGGTGGTGGCCCCGGATACGGCTTCCGGGCGGATCCGGACGAGATCGACGTCCATCGCTTCGAGGCGCTCCTGCGCGAGGCGCGCTCGGAGGATCTCGAGCCCCGGCGCGTAGTGGCCCTGCTCGACGAAGCGCTCGCGCTCTGGCGGGGGCCGGCTCTCACCGATCTCGCATCCGAGCCCTCGCTGCTCGGCGAGATCTCGCGCCTGCAAGAGATGCGGCTCGCGGCGAGCGAGGAGCTGATCTCGGCCCGCCTGGACATGGGTGAGCACGCCGAGCTCGTCGCGGAGCTCGAGGCGGCCACCGCGGCGCACCCCCTCCGGGAACGCCTGTGGGGCCAGCTCGTCCTCGCGCTGTACCGCTCGGGCCGTCAAGCGGAGGCGCTGGCCGCGTTCGACCGGGCCCGCGAGCTCCTCGCCGAGCAGCTCGGGATCGACCCATCACCCGAGCTCCAGGAGCTCCACGAGCGGGTGCTGCGGCAGGAGGAGTCGCTCCGGCTCTCCCGCGAGCCGCTGCGGGGATACCGCCTGCTCGGGAAGGTCGGGGAGGGGGCCTTCGGCGCCGTCTACCGGGGGATCCAACCGCAGATCGAGCGCGAGGTCGCGGTCAAGTCGATCCACGCCGAGCTCGCGAACCAGCCCGACTTCGTCCGGCGGTTCGAGCGCGAGGCGCAGCTGGTCGCGCGGCTCGAGCACCCGCACATCGTGCCGCTGTACGACTACTGGCGGGAGCCGGACGCCGCGTTCCTGATCACGCGTTTCCTCCGTGGCGGGAGCCTCGAGGACCTGCTCCGGCAGGGCCCGCTCGAGCTCCTCCCGGCCGCGCGGATCCTGGGTCAGATCGGCGGGGCTCTCGCGACCGCCCACGGCCAGGGCGCCGTGCACCGGGACGTGCGGCCCGGCAACATCCTGCTCGACGAGGCCGGCAACGCCTACCTCTCCGACTTCGGGATCGCGGTCGAGCTCGGGGTCCCCGGGGAGGCCGACGCGGCGGTGCACCGGCAGAGGCCCGCGTACCTGTCCCCCGAGCAGATCCGTCACGAGGAGCCGACGTCGCGCTCGGACATCTACGCGCTCGGCGTCGTGCTGTTCGAGATGCTGGTCGGCGAGCACCCCTTCGCCGACGCAGCGGCACACGAGCTCCCCGATCGGCACCTGCACCATCCCATCCCGTCGGTGCACGGGCGGCACCCCGAGATCCCGGCCGAGATCGATCACGTGATCGCCCGGGCGACGGCGAAGGATCCCGGCGCCAGGTTCGCCGACGTGCTCGAGCTCACCACCGCCTTCCGAGCCGTGAGCGAGGGGACGGAACGGGCCCCCGCCCTCGGCGCACCGCGCAACCCGTACAAGGGGCTCCGAGCGTTCCTCGAGGCGGACAGCGCGGACTTCTTCGGCCGCGAGCTGCTGATCCGGCGGCTCGTGGAGCGCCTGGCCGAAGCCGATGCGGCGAGGTTCCTCTGCGTCGTCGGGCCCTCGGGATCGGGGAAGTCCTCCATCGTCAGAGCGGGCCTCGTCCCGGCTCTCCGCCGCGGCGCGATCGCGGGCTCCGAGCGCTGGTACGTGATCCAGCTCCTCCCCGGCGCCCACCCCATGCGCGAGCTCGAGCGGGCCCTCCTCGGCGTGGGCGTGAGCCCTCCCCCTTCGCTGCTCGAGGAGCTCGAGCGCGACGAGCACGGCCTCACGCGCGCCGTGACGCGCCTGCTCCCCGAGCCCGACGCGGAGCTCCTGATCGTCTTCGACCAGCTCGAGGAGGTCTTCACGATGGTCGAGAGCGCCGCCGAACGCGCGCACGTGCTGGAGAGCCTCCGGATCGCCGCATCCGATCCCGCCGACCGGATCCGCGTGGTCGCGACGCTCCGGGCCGACTTCTTCGACCAGCCGCTGTCGGTCCGCGGCTTCGGCGACCTCCTCGCCGCCCGGAACGAGGCGATCACCCCGATGTCGCCCGAGGAGCTCGAGCGCGCCGTCGTCGGCCCGGCCGAACGCGTCGGCCTGGACGTCGAGCCCGGACTCGTGGCGACCGTGGTCGCCGACGTGGTCGACCGGCCGGGCGCACTCCCCCTGCTCCAGTACGCGCTCACCGAGCTCGCCGACCGCGAGGGCGCGACGACGCTCACGCTGAGCGCATACCGACGCGTCGGCGGGGTGTCGGGGGCGCTCGCCCGGCGGGCCGAGCATCTGTTCGACGTGCTCGACGGCGGCGGCCGATCCGCATGCCGGGAGCTGTTCCTGCGGCTGGTCGCGCTCGGGGAGGGGGTGGAGGACACCCGGCTGCGCGTGCGTCGCTCCGAGCTCGCCTCGGCAAACCCCTCCGCCACCGACGCGGCCATCGAGGCGTTCGGACGGCATCGGCTGCTGTCCTTCGACCGTGATCCGACCACGAGGGAACCCACGGTCGAGATCGCCCACGAGGCGTTGCTCCACGCGTGGTCACGGCTGCACACCTGGATCGATGAGGCCCGCGACGACCTCCGGACCCGGGCGGTGCTCGCTGCCGCGGCGGCCGGGTGGGCGGCCTCGGGCCGGGACGAGAGCTTCCTGCTCACCGGCGGCCGCCTCGAGCAGCTGGCATCGTGGGCCGAGACGTCGTCCGTCGAGCTGTCCGCCGAGGAGGACCGGTTCCTCGAGGCGAGCCTGGCTCGCAGCCGCGAGGAGGTGGAGCGCGAGGAGCACCGCCGGCAGCGCGAGCTGGCGCTCGAGCGACGATCGGCACGGCGCGCCCGATCGCTCGTGGCCGTGTTCGCCGTCGCGGCACTGGTCGCGGGGTCCCTCACGCTGATCGCGAACGACCAGAGCCGGCGCGCCGAACGGGGATCCAGGATCGCGACGGCACGCGCGTTGGCCTCGGTGGCCGAGGCCAACCTCGGTGTGGACCCCGAGCGCAGCATCCTCTTCGCGCTCGAGGCGCTCGAGACCACACGGCCGGACGGGCTCGCGTTGCCCCAGGCGGTGCAGGCCCTCCACGACGGGCTGAGCGTGGACCGTCTGCTCCTCACCCTGCGCGACCCTTCGACCGCGAACGTCGCCTACAGTCCCGACGGGCGGCTCCTCGCGACCGGGGGGACGGCCGGCGGCAAGGACCAACACCGCGTCCTGATCTGGGACGCCGCGACGGGCGCGAAGCTCCTCACGCTCGAGGGTCACACGGCGGACATCTCGTTCGTCGCCTTCAGCCCGGACTCGGCACGCGTCGTGACGACCGCCGGGGTCCCGGACGCACGGACGATCGTGTGGGACAGCCGGAGCGGCGAGCGGCTCCTCGCGATCGACGGCGACCGGCCCTCCGACCTGAACCAGGGGGCGACGTTCAGCCCGGACGGACGCCGCATCGTGATCGCCGAGCTGCGAGCCGCGCCCTCGGGGCAGTGGCACGGCGGCATCATCCGGCTCGTGGACGCGACGACGGGAGCGGAGATCCGACGGGCGCCGGCGGGGAGCCTCTGCGCGTCGCCGCCGGCCTACACCCCGGACGGGCGGCTCCTCGTCGTGCCCGGCCTGGAGCCGGACACCATCGGGATCCTCGACGCGCGGACCCTGGACGTCCTCCTGCGGCTTCCCGAGTCGACCTGCGGCGTCGCCGTCAGCCCGGACGGGACCCGTCTCGCGGCCGGTCACGATTCGCTGGACGTGTGGGACCTTCGGACCGCCGAGCGGCTGTTCTCGACCCCCGGGCTGGAGGGGATCCTCGGCCTGGATTGGAGCTCGGACGGACGGTTCATCGCGACCGGGGCACAGAGCGGCGTCGCCACGGTCTGGGATGCGAAAGAGGGGACCGAGCGACTCACCCTCGCCGGCCACACCGGTCTCGTGGCGCTCGTCGCGTTCAGCCCGGACGGAACGCGTCTGTTGACCGGCGGCGGCGACGGGACGGCCAGGGTGTGGGACATCACCCCCGCCGGCGCCGCCGAGGTCCTCGGCTTCGTGGAGCCGAACGGGATCAACACCCTCGAGTACGATGCGGACGGCACCCGGCTGCTCACCGGGGGGAACAGCGGAACCAGTTGGCTCTGGGACGCCTCGACCGGCGCCCGCCTGGCCGGCGTCCCCGATGCCTGGAGCTCGACCTTCCGCGCCGAGGGGACCATCCTCGTGCTCGGCGACCGCGTGCGTCTGGTGGACGGGAGCTCCGGGGAGCGGATCGACACGATCACCCGGACCCGGCCGGGGATCTGGGGCCTGGCCGCCAGCCCGGACGGCAGCCGGATCGCCCTCTACGGCGACGCCGGCCGGGCCGTGATCCTCGACGCCGCGTCCCACGAGGTCCTCCTGCGGCTCGGCGAGCCGGCGGGTCCCTTCGACGACCTCGTCGACGTCGCGTTCAGCCCCGACGGGACCCGGCTCGCCGGCATCAGCGGACTCGCGACCCTGTACCTGTGGGACGTCGCGACCGGGAAGGCGCTCCTCCGCTTCCAGGCACAGACGGGCCTCGCGTCGGCGGTCGCCTTCAGCCCGGACGGAACGATGCTCGCGACCGCCGGCGGGGACGGGGCATCGGTCTGGAGCGTCCCTTCGGGCGAGCGCGTCGCGGCGATGGCCGGCGCGGGTAGGATCGGCGACGTCGCGTTCAGCCCCGACAGCACGCTGATCGCGACCGCCGGCGACGACGGCCTGGCGAGGGTGTGGAGGTCTCGGAGCGGCCGGCAGGTGGTCGCGCTCGGCGGGGGCTCGACGGGGATGGCGCGGGTCGCCTTCAGCCCGGACGGAGCACGGCTCGCCACCTCCGATGCCGACGGGGCGATCCGCATCTTCACGCTCCGCCTCCAGGAGCTGATCCGTCTGGCTCGATCGAGGCTGACGCGAGGCCTCACCGACGATGAGTGCGCCCGGTTCCTGCACCTCACGGCGTGCACTGGCCCGGCCGGCTCGGGCGGACCGACCGCGCCTCCGCCTCCCCCGAGCCCGACCACGACCGGCCCCGACGGCGCCTACCGGACCGCGATCGAGGCCGCCGAGCTGCCGCCCCCGTTCCCATCGCAGCGGGTCAGGTGGAGCATCGGCTCGTTCACGTGGAGCCTGGTGGCCGGGACCTGGCGGATGCATCAGGAGATGCCGAACGGCTTCCGCGACGACTGGTCGGGGCGCTACACGATCTCCGGCGATCGGATCCGGCTCACGCTCGAACAGTGGGATCCGAGCTGCCGCGGCACGACGATCTCGGGCCGGTGGTCGCTCGGGGCCTCCACGCTGTCCTTCGCCGACATGGCCGCCGATGGCCCGGCCGGGTGCGCGGACGACCCGGCTCTTGCGGTGTGGATCCGCGCGCTGTTCGAGACGCGGCCGTGGCTCCGGGTCAGCTGAGGACCCGCGGGATCACCAGCGCGTCGACTGCCACGCAGCCGGCCGGGCCGCAGATCACCGGGTTCGCGTCGAGCGCCTCGAGGTGGTCGCCGAGGTCGTGGGCCAGCCACGACAGGGCCACCACCGCCCGCTCGAGCGCGCCGACATCGGCGGGCGGCAGGCCCCGGACCCCGTCCAGCATGGGCCGGATCCGGAGCCGGTCGATGAGCCGTCTCGCCCGCGCCGCATCGAGCGGCGGCAACCCGAGTCGCCGGTCGCGGAGCACCTCGACGAGCACCCCGCCGGCGCCCACGAGCACGAGCGGGCCGAACTGCGGATCGCGCACCACCCCGAGCGCGACCTCGACCCCCCGAGGGGCCATCTTCGCGACCGTGACCCGCGGCCCGAGCGTGCGCTCGAGGTCGGCGTAGGCATCCTCGAGCGAGGGGGAGTCGTCGATGCCGACGCGGACCCCGCCGACGTCGGACTTGTGCAGCACCCCGGGGGCGGCCGTCTTCAGGACGACCGGGAACCCCAGGTGCTCGGCCGCGGCGATCGCGTCCTCGAGCGTCTCGGCGCGCCGGGCCGGCACGACCGGGACGCCGTAGTCGCCGAGGAGCGCGAGCCCCTCGAGCTCGTCGACGGGCTCGCCCGAGGCGAGGCGAGCCCGCCAGCGCTCGCGCACCTCCTCGGAGACCGGCGACGAGCCCGACAGGGGCGGCAGCGCCCGGTGGTCGCGGTGCTCGAAGAGGTGGCGGAACGCGGCGAGCCCGGTGAGCGTGCCCTCGAGCGCGGGCGCCCCCGCGTCGTAGATCCGCTGCACGTCCGCGCGCGAGATCCCGCCGGCGAAGTTGCTGAGCATCGCCATCGGCTTGTCCGTCTCCGGCCACACGCGCAGGAAGCACGAGAAGTACCCCTCCTCGTCCGCGTCGTCGGTCACCATGTCCACCGCGAACGCGAGCGCCGCGACGTTCGGGTCGTTCACGAGGGTGCGCAGCGACTCCGTGATGACCTTCCCGGCCTCGCGCCCGGTCCCCCAGAAGTCCAGGGGGTTCACCGGCGGGAGGCCCTCGTCGAGGATCTCGGCCAGGCGCGCGGTGCTCTCCGGGGTGAGGGTCGCGAGGGGGACCCCGACCGCGGCCGCGGCGTCGACCATCATCGCGCGCTCGCCCCCCGAGTCGTGGGCCGTCGCGAGCGCCCCCGGGCCGGCCCGGCGCCCGGCGACGAAGAGCGCGAGCGTGTCGGCCATCTCGTCGAGCGACTCCACCCGGTGGATGCCCTCGGCCTCGAACAGGGCCTCGTACGCCCCGTCCTCACCGGCGAGCGCCCCGGAGTGGGCGGCCACCATCTCGCGGGTGAGGGCCTCGCGCCCGACCTTCAGCACCACCACCGGGACGTCCCGCTCGCGCGCCACGCGCATCGCGGCGCGGAAGCCCTCGGGGTCGCGGATGGTCTCGATGAACAGCCCGATGGCCCGCGTGCTCTCGAGCTCGAGCGCGTAGGCGAGGTAGTCGGCGGTCGTCGTGACGAGCTCCTGACCGGAGGAGACGGCCAGGTTGAACCGGAGGTTGCGGTCGTTGTGGAGGAACGCGGCGAACGCCGAGCCCGAGTGCGAGACGAACGTGATGCCGCCCGGGGGGAGCTCGGCCGGCTCCTCCCACCCGGTCGCCCGCAGGCCGCGCTCGAGGTTCACGAACCCCATGCAGTTGGCCCCGCAGATCGCCATCCCGGCTTCGCGGGCGATCCCGGCGAGACGCTCGGTGAGCGGCGGCACGCCCTCCCGGGGGGCCTCGTAGGCGCTCGCGTAGATCACGGCCGAGCCGACGCCGAGCTCGGCGCAGGTCCGGAGCGTGTCCTCGAGCTGGGCGTTCGCGAGCGCGATGATCGCGAGATCCACGGGCCCCGGCACCTCCGCGATGGAGGGGTAGCAGCGGAGCCCGAACAGCTCCTCGTACCGCGGGTTCACCGGGTAGACCGCCCCGTCGAAGCGGCCGAGCTCGACGAGCTGGCGCATCGTCTCGTGGCCGACCGATCCCTCGCGCGCGCTCGCGCCGATCACGGCGACCGAGCGCGCCTCGAGCATGCGCCGCAGCGCGCTGCGGCCCCCCGCCTGCGTGCTCGCCACGGTCCGGAGCTACTTCTTCTTCAGGGCGCGGTCCTTGACCGCGGCGCGGAAGGCCTGCCACCCCGGGATCCCGTTCACGCCGCCGCCGGCGTGCGTGGCGCTCGAGCCGTGGTACAGGCCGCGGATCGGCGTCCGGTAGTCGGCGTACCCCGGCGCCGGCCGCATGTGGAAGAGCTGGTCGACCGCGAGCTCGCCGTGGAAGATGTTCCCGCCGATCAGCCCGAGCTCCTGCTCCATGTCGTAGGGTCCGATGATCTGCCGGTCGATGACCGCGCTCTTGAAGTTCGGCGCGAGCGCCGTGTACTCGTCGATGCACCGGTCGGCGTAGGCCTCGAGCTCCTCGCGGTGCGGCTCCTTGCTCCACTCGTGCGGCACCCACTGCGAGTACATCGAGAAGATGTGGATCCCCTCGGGGCAGAGCTTCTTGTCCAGCGTGGTCGGGATCACGCCGTCGACGAAGGGGCGGGTGGCCGCCTTCTTCTCCATGTGGGCGTCCTGGAACGCCCGCTCGGCGTAGTCGGTCGAGAAGCACAGCTCGACCGAGCCCGTGTGGTGATCCTGCAGCTCCTTGCCGGGGTCGGCGATGAAGTCGGGCAGCTCCGACATCGCCACGTTGATCTTCACCACGCCCGAGCGCGTCCGCCAGTTCTCGATGTCGCGGACGAAGTCCGGAGGCAGCTCGACCCGGTCGATCAGCTGGAGGAACGCGATCTTCGGGTGGATCGTCGTCACGCCGATCGGCGCGTAGATCTCCTCACCGCTCTCGAGCGCGACGCCCGCGAACCGCCCGTTCCGCACGAGGATCTTCGCGACGCGGGCGTTCGTGCGGATCTCGCAGCCGTAGGACTCGGCCGAGCGCCGGATCGCGTCGGCGACCGCGCCCATGCCGCCCTGCTGGAAGCCCCACGAGCCGAGGTGCCCGTCGCCGACGTCGCCGATCGAGTGGTGGAGCATGACGTACGCCGTGCCGGGCTCGTCGGGTCCGGCCCACGTCCCGATGACCCCGTTCACCGCGAGCATGCCCTTCACCGCGTCGGACTCGAACCACTCGTTCAGCAGGTCGGTGACGCTCATCGAGAAGAGCTTCGTCACGCTCGCCACGCCGCGCACGCCGAGCTTGCGCATCCGCCACGCCGTCTCGGCCGTCTCGAGGAGGTCGCCGAGCGCCATCGAGCCGAGCTTCGGCGGCACGCGCAGGAGCAGCGGCCCGAGCACGTCGGCCACGCCCTTCAGCCACTCCTCCCACAGCGGCAGGGTGTCGGCATCCTTCTTCGAGAACTGCGCCACCGACTCGTACGACTTCTTCGCGTCGTCCGCGTAGACCTTGATCGAGCGCCCGTCCGGGAACGCCTGGTAGTAGGGCCCGAACGGCGTGACGTCGTAGCCGTGCCGCTTGAGCTGGAGCTCGCGGATGATCGTCGGGGGCATGAGCGACATCACGTAGGAGTAGGTCGAGACCTTGATCTCGGGGTGGTTCGGGAAGGGCGCGCTCGTGTCGGCCGCGCCGCCGGTCTTGTGCCTGGCCTCCAGGACGACCGCCCGGGCCCCCGCCCGCGCGAAGTACGCGCCGGCCACGAGCCCGTTGTGACCCCCGCCGATGATGATCGCGTCGTACGTGCCTGCCATCGGACCCTCTCCTTCGGGCGACCTCGACCGAATCTTCCCCCGAGTTTGAACGGCGAGTCAAGCCGGCCCGCGCGGTGCTCCGGTTGACAACCCCGCCGGACCGGCTAAAGTGCCCTGAACGCTGGTTCAGCCGGCTGCGCGGCGCGGCCGTGGGCCCTCGAACGGCGTTCAGGACGGTTCAGGAGGAGGGACGTGAGCGGGACCGCGACGAGGAGCCGGGACCGGCACCAGGAGATCGTCGAGGCCGCGGCGCGGGTGATCACGGAGCGCGGGCTCGCCGAGACCCGCATCGCCGACATCGCCGAGCAGGCCGGCGTCTCCCCCGGCCTCATCCTCTACTACTTCGAGTCCAAGGACCGTCTGCTCTCCGAGGCGCTCACGTACGCGAACGACCAGTTCTACCTGCGGATGTCGCGCGAGATCCGCCGGATCCCCTCCGCTCGGGAGCAGCTGCGGCGCCTGGTGGACCTCTCGGTCCCCGGCTACCTGCCGGAGTACGGGCGCCTGGACGAGTGGGCGCTGTGGATCGAGGTCTGGGTGCGGGCGCTGCGCGACGCCGAGATGGCCAAGGACCGCGAGGCGCTCGACCAGCGCTGGCGCAACCAGATCGCCGAGATCGTCCGCACCGGCCAGGCCTCGGGCGAGTTCACCTCCGCCGTCCCGGCCGAGGAGCTCGCCCTGCGCCTCGCCTGCCTCATCGACGGGCTCGCGATCCAGGTCGTGATGAACGACCCGCAGGTGACCCCGGAGCGCATGCACCGCACGTGCATGGAGGTCGCCGCGAACGAGCTCGGCTTCCGCCTCTGATCCCCTACCCGGCCTCGGCGAAGCGGCGGAGGTCGGCGAGGTGCTCCTCGTAGTGCTCGTACGTCTCCCAGCCGAACCAGCGCTCGGCGGGCTCGTCGAGCTCGGGCAGGGCCTCCCAGGCCGCGAGCATGCGGGCCCGCGCGGCCTCGAGCCCGCGCTCGACCTCCTCGAGCGAGAGCGAGCGGGACTCCTCGAGCACCCGGGCGTTCTCGGCGTCCGTGGCCTCCTCGTCCTCGGGCGGCTCGACGAAGGTGCCCTCCCGCATCCGATCGAGGAGGTCGGCGAAGTGGTTCCACCAGTGCGCGATGTGCCAGAGCACGTCCTTCACCGTCCAGCCGTCGGCCGTCACCGTCGGCTCCTCCAGGCGCTCCCGCGGCAGCTCCTCGACGACCTGCCGCAGCTCGGCCCAGGCGCTCCGCTCGCGCTCGCTGAGCGTCTGCTTGTCGGTCACGTTCCCTCCTCCCATCTCGCTCAGCCTCTCGCTCAGCCCGCGAGCGTGCGCACGCCGCGCTTCGCGAGCTGATCGGCCACGATGTTCCGCTGGATCTCCGAGGTCCCCTCCCAGATCCGCTCCACGCGCAGCTCCCGGTAGAAGCGCTCGGCGACGTTCTCGCGCATGTACCCGCGGCCGCCGAAGATCTGCACGGCGCGGTCGGCCACGCGGTTCGCCATCTCGCTCGCGAAGAGCTTGGCCATCGAGCACCGCGCGTGCTGGACCTTCACGTCCACGCCGCGGTCGATGTCCCCGGCGAGCCGGTAGGTCATGAGCCGGGCCGCCCAGAGCTCGGTGACCGAGTCGGCGAGCATGTGCGCGACGGCCTGGTGCTCGACGATGGGCCGTCCGAACTGCACCCGCTCCTTCGCGAAGGCCGTGGCCTCCTCGATGAGCCGCTCGGCCGCGCCGCAGCAGCGCGCCGCGATCATGAGCCGCTCGTACCGGAACCACGCGTAGGTGAAGGTGAGGCCGTCGCCCTCCTCGCCGATGCGGTTGGACGCCGGCACCCGGACGTCCTCGAAGGCGACCACCGCGTGCGTGTCCGGGAAGGTGTGCGAGTACGCGGGCTCCCGCACGAGCCGCACCCCCGGCGTGTCCTTGTCCACGAAGAACATCGCGTGCTCGCCGGCGTGGGAGCCGCCCTCCAGCTTGGCCTGCACGAAGCAGTAGTCGGCCACGTTGAAGGAGGTGACGTGCCACTTCAGGCCGTTCAGCACGTAGGCGTCGCCCTCGCGGCGGGCCGTGGTGCGGATCGCGTCCACGTCCGAGCCCGCCTCGGGCTCCGTGATCGCGTAGCACTCGCGGCGCTCGCCGCGGATCGTCGGTACGATCCAGCGCTCGAGCTGCTCCGGCGTGACGACGCCCGGCGCCCACGACGGCGGCGTGTGCACGCACCAGCCGAGGGCGTTCGTCGCGCGCCCGAGCTGCTCGGACACGAGGACCTGCTGGAAGGTGGTGAACCCGCCGCCCCCGAGCTCCCTCGGCATGTTCATCGCGAACAGGCCGAGCTCGATCGCGCGGCGGTGGTGCCGCTCGCGCACGTCCTCGGGGATCCGGCCCCCGTGCTCCTCGGCGTGGACCTCCCAGGGGATGAGCTCCTCGTCGACGAAGCGCCGGGCGGTCTCCTGGATCCGACGGTCCTCCTCCGACATCGGGTAGGCGGCCCGGTGGTCGCTCTCCATGGCGGGCCGAAGCATACCCCGAGGCCTGAACGGCGGTTCAAGCCGGGGTCGGCCGGGGTCGGGTCCCTCAGTTCACGAGGTCGGGCTCGCCGGCGACGGCGCCGAGGACCTCGAGGCGACCGGCGTGGGCGTCGAGCATCGCGATCGTGTGCTCGTCGAGCTCGTGCTCGCGCTCGGGGATCTCCACCGGCTCGACCTCGTCCCCGAACAGCGCCGAGGAGAAGTACCGCTGGCCCGAGTCGGCGATGACCGTCACGATGCGGCGCAGCTCGGGATGGGCCCGGGCGACCTCGAGCGCCGCGGCCACGTTGCAGCCGGAGGAGGTGCCGCAGAATATGCCCTCCTCGTGCGCGAGCCGCCGGGTCATCGCCCGCGCCTCCTCGGTCGGCACGGCCACGACCCCGTCGATCACCGACAGGTCGAGGTTCTTCGGCACGATGCCGTCGCCGATGCCGGCGATCCCGTGCGGCCCCCACCGCCGGGCGGAGATGAGCGCGCACTCCGCCGGCTCGGCCGTGTAGACGCGCGTCGGGGCGCCGCGCTCGCGCAGGAACCGCCCGACCCCGCTGATCCAGCCGCCGGTGCCCTGGGCCGCGACGACCGCGTCGATCCGGCCCTCCATCTGCTCCCAGATCTCCGGGGCGGTGGTGAGCCGGTGCGCCTCGATGTTGTCGGGGTTCTCGAACTCGGCGGGAACGAAGTACCGGTCGGGGTCGGCCGCGCGCAGCTCCTCCATCTTCGCGAGCGCGAGGTCGACGTCGGACTCACCGCCGGGGGTGAGGACGAGCTCGGCCCCGTAGGCCCGGATGAGCTTCTTGCGCTCCTCCCCCATGCCCTCGGGCATGATGATCGTGCAGGGGTAGCCCTTGATGGCGGCGACGGCGGCGCAGGCGATCCCCGCGTTGCCGGTCGTGCACTCCATCACGGTCATGCCGGGACGGAGCTCGCCCCGCTCCTCGGCGCGCTCGAGCATGAACCGGTAGATCCGGTCCTTCACCGAGCCCGTGGGGCCGTACCACTCGACCTTCGCGAAGAGCTCGATCTCGGGGGCGATGCGCGCCAGCCGTACGAGCGGCGTCGCCCCGACGGCATCGAGCAGCGAGCCGACCGGCAGACGGTACCGGTCCCACGTCACCCCCATCGCTCACCTCCCTGCGAACACCGAACGTCGCTCGACGTACCCGAGCCGACGCGAGATGGCGTCGGCGATCTCCATCGCGTGGCGGGCGACCCGCGGCAGGTCGATCGGCCGGAGCCGGAACGCCGGCCCGCTCACCGAGAGCGCCGCCACCACCGTCCCGTCGGCCTGCCGCACCGGGGCGGCGACCGCGTTCAGGCCCTCCTCGAGCTCCTCGAGGGTCTGGGCGTAGCCGCGGCGGCGCACCTGCTCGAGCTGCTCCTGCAGCTCGGCGGGGTCCGTGATCGTCCGCTCGGTGAACGGCTCGAGACGGACGAGGTGCTGCCGCCGGCGCGCGGGCTCCATCCAGGCGAGGAGCACCTTGCCGTTCGAGGTGCAGTGCAGCGGGGTCCGCCGCCCCACCCAGTTCACCGAGACGACCGAGCGGCTGCCGGTCACCTGGTCCACGTAGACCACCGACTCCCCCGAGAGCACGCCGAGGTTCACGGTCTCACGCGTCCGGTCGGCGAGCTCCTCGAGGAGCGGGCGGGAGACGCGAACGATCTCGAGCTCGGCCATCGCGGCCCCGGCGAGCCGGACGAGGCCGAACCCCAGGCGGTACTTCTCGGTCACGGGGTCGCGCTCGAGCAGGCCGCGCTCGGCGAGGGTCGCGACGAGGCGGGAGGCCGTCGCCTTGTGGACGCCGAGGCGCCGCCCGAGCTCGCTCACGCCGAGCTCGCCCGCGTCGGAGATGTGCTCGAGCGCGCTGATCGCGCGCCGGACCGACTGCAGGTTGCCGCCGTCTCCCATCCGAGCCCCCACCGCAGACAGGTCGTCCCTCGGAGGCGCGAACGGTACCACATCGTGGCTCTCTGCGCATCTCGGTTGCGCTCTCCGCGACACCCGACTCCCCGAGGACCGGGGCGTGCGGGTAGCCTCCCCGCGATGCCAGCCTCGCGTCCGGAGCCCGAGCGCCTGTGGCGGTCGGCCGAGCCCAGGACCTCCTACGAGGTCGTCATCGTCGGCGGGGGCGGGCACGGTCTGGCGACCGCCTACTACCTCGCGCGCAACCACGGGATCCGGGACGTGTGCGTGCTCGAGCGCGGCTGGCTGGCCGGCGGCAACATGGCGCGCAACACCACGATCATCCGTAGCAACTACCTCTGGGACGCCTCGGCCGCCCTCTACGAGCACTCGCTGAAGCTCTGGGAGGGGCTCGAGGACGAGCTCGACTGGGACCTGCAGCTCAGCCAGCGGGGCGTGCTGAACCTCGCTCACTCCCTCGCGGACGTCCGGTCCTCGGTGCGCCGGGTCGAGGCCAACCGACTGAACGGCATCGACGCCGAGTGGCTCGAGCCGGAGGAGGTGAAGGCCTTCTGCCCCATCGTCGACGTCTCGCCCGACGTGCGGTACCCGGTCCTCGGAGCGACCTTGCAGCGGCGGGGCGGCGTGGCGCGGCACGACCGCGTGGCCTGGGCGCTCGCGACGCGAGCGAGCGAGCTCGGCGTGGACATCGTCGAGCACGCGGAGGTGACCGGCTTCCTTCGGGACGGCGACCGCGTGGTCG
>ENA-ORXB01002623-ORXB01002623.1-sediment-metagenome-genome-assembly--contig:-NODE-2623-length-14747-cov-2.996728_pt1 | contig 14747 bp, 8 predicted proteins | sample MGYA00237863_ERZ511475 | MGnify/ENA primary metagenome ERZ511475 (study PRJEB26305, sample SAMN06343858) | sediment metagenome | isolation source: hot spring sediment | place: Canada: British Columbia... | reverse complement strand
CTTGCCCGGCTATAGTTACCCGCTGTTTTATTATGCAGTTTCATCGGGGTTAGCGCCGCCGGAGGTGCTTCACCGGATCGCGACGGACCGGTCGCGGCCCTACACGCATCGCGAGATCCATCGCACGCGCAATCGCTGGCGCTTCTATGATGACCGCTCCGCACCGGTGTACAAAACCACTTTCGTCTGCCGCGACTACGCCGTCGGCTCCAATCAGGGTGGCCTGTTTCAGCCTGTACAGCAGCACTCTTGGGCCGTCACCTGGGCGGTCGAGGATCCAAGAGGAGTACACAACACTCTGTTTGCGCTGCACCCGCACTTTGACGTCCGCCAGTTGCAGGCCTTTTACACGCGGCCGCCGGACTATCTCGTAGATTACTTCCGACGCTTCCGGCCCTCCTATGACGCTCCGGATAAGTTTCTCGGCGGCTCGCCCTACGAGCAGATCCTTCAGGAGCAAGACGCTCTCCTTGCGCTCTACGACATCCCGCCCGGGGCGCCGTGGCCGCACGTCAACGGCTTTTTCTCGAAGGATCTGGCGCGGCTGGAGGAGGACAGCTCGGGCTGGATCTTGTGCCAGGGCGGCGAGGCCTATATCGCTTACCGGCCGCTTGCGCCCTACCAGTGGCAGCCCATCGAGTCTCGCGACTGGATGCCGGAGGCCGAGGGCGGCCGGCGCCTCTATAGCCCGTATCGGAAAAACGGCGCCGTCGTGCAAGTGGCCTCTGCGCGAGAATTCGCCGACTTCGCCGCGTTCAAGCGGGCTATAAGGGCGCTGCCGCTCGAGGCGGCCTTGGAGCCGGTGCCCTCCGTACGGTTCCGTTCGCTCCGGGGCGCGGAGCTCGCCTTTCGGTGGGGCCAGCCCCGCGACTGGAGCCGCTGGAAGCGGTTCGACTCGCCTTACGTGCAGTCGGAGCGTGGCACCCGGCTGCTTGTGCTCCGCCACGGCGATCTTCGGCGCACACTCGATTTTCGGACCCTGCGCATCAGCGAGGAGCGCCTCCCTGCTCCGTCTCAATGAGGCCCGGGCGGGAGCCCTCGCGCCGGAATCGGCTGAGGAGGCGAACACGGGCTCGGCTACAATCGGGGGTGCCAGGGAAAGGAGGCGCACCTAAAATGAAGTCTTCCTCGGGACGGCGGAGCTTCTTGGGTTCGGCGGGCGCCGGGCTTCTGATTCTGCGGCCGGCGACGGTCTTCGGTTCGCAGGCCAACTCGGCGCTCGAGATCGGGCTCATTGGCTGCGGCGCGCGCGGCAACCTGATCGGGGCGATGTTCAAGGAATACACCGGCGCTCGTGTAGTGGCCTTGCACGACGTCTTCGCCGATCGGCTTGAGATTACCCGTCAAAAACTCCAGGCGGCGGATGCGCGCCTGTACCGCGGCTACGAGGGCTACCAGGAGCTGGTCGATTCGAAGCTCGACGCGGTGGTGATCGAGAGTCCGCCCTATGCCCGGCCGGAGCAGGCCGCCGCTGCGGTGAGCGCCGGCAAGCACGCTTTCATGGCCAAGCCCGTGGCCGTGGATGTCTGGGGCGCCAGGCTCTTTGCCGCCGCTGCGGAGAAGGCCTCGGGGAAGCTCTCCTTCTTCACCGATTTCCAGTTTCGAGGCGTCGAGGCGTATCAGGAGTGCGTGGCGCGCCTGCGGCGCGGCGACATCGGGCGCCCCGTGGTCGGCCACGTCTACTACCATACGGGCCGGCTCAATCCGAGGCACAAGCCGGGCGAGCCGGCCGAGGCGGCGCGCATGCGCAACTGGGTCTTCGACAAAGCGCTCTCCGGCGACATCATCGTCGAACAGAACATTCACGCCCTTGACGCCGCGTGCTGGATGCTCGACGCCGCCCCGCTCGCCGCCTACGGCACCGGCGGGCGCCTGGTGCGCACCGACGTGGGCGACTGCTGGGACCATTTCGTCGTAGTCTACTGGTTTCCTGACGATATCAAAGTGGACTTCAGTTCCACGCAGTGCATCAAGGGTTACAACGACATCTGCTCGCGCATTTACGCTTCGGAGGGCACCGCCGAGATGCACTATTACGCCTCGACGGCGATCTCGGGCTCGAGGCCGTGGCAGGGCCCCGAGAAGCTGGATACACACCGTCAGGGCACTCTCAACAACATTCGGACGTTTGTCGAAAGCATCCGGAGCGCGAGGCCGTTGGACAACGGCGCCGAGACGGTGCGGAGCAACCTTACGGCCATTCTGGGGCGGACGGCCGCCTACCGGAACACGCGCGTCACCTGGGAGGAGATGATGCGCTCGGAGGAACGGCTCGAGCTGCGCCTGCCGCGGCCAGGCTGAACAGCGGCAGGTCGCAAACCTACTCGACGCGGAAGAGGGTCCCGGCGCCCGGCGCCAGCCAGTCCATCTCCCGGCCGAAGACCTCCTCCCTGCCCGAGTAGGGCGAGATGTGAATCAACTTCCGTCCGGGTTGTCTCAAGAAGATCGTGAAGCGGAAGCTGTGCTGGAGATCCTTGTTCACCAGCATCAGGTACGGCCGGCCTTGCGCGTCTTCGAATTCGCCGACGAGGAAACGCGCGGCGATCGGAGGCCGCACATAGCGCTGAACCATTTCGACGCGTTCGACCAGGCGGCTTTCGGCGAGCGGGCGGCCCTGGGGCGGCGGATCGGGATAGTGGTAGACCCCGGTGGAGCGCAATTGCCGCATCGTGGGCGCCAGCGCGTGAAGCTGCTTGTTGATCCGCCGCAACAGGTTCCAGGTCGGCGTCCGATCCCCAAACTGGTCGATCGCTCCGAGCCGATAATTGCCGATCGCCGGTGAGTAATAGGTGAAGTACTGGATTCCCCGGCCGCCATAGGCGAGCGTGGCGTAGACCTGTATATTAAAGGTGGCGTCGGAAGGCTCCATGTAATTGAAGTGCGCGTTCGCGAGGATGCAGTTCCAGAACGGCAAACGCGCCTCGATAGCCAGGCGGCGTATGATCTCCAGGTTCTCGTAAAAATAGTCGAGCATCTCACCGCCCACCAGCGAGTAGTTGTCGTAGCTGATGTAGGGCTGCTTGATGGTGTCGATGAGCAACTTGACATAGTCCTCGTAAGTCGGCACGCCGACGCGATCGGTGGAGACCCGCGAGGGGAAGAGGTTGACGTAGGGCCACTTCTCCGGCATCACCTCGCGGATGAGCGCGGCCACCTTGCCGAGCCTGGGCATCAGGGAGGCGTGCGGTTCGTCGCGCAGGTAGAAACCGAGCACTGCCGGGTTGTCGCCGACCTCGCGGGCAAGGTCCCGGAGATTGGCGCGGATCTGCTCCTCGGGCGGCAGCGCCTCCCAGTTGTAGCCGTTTGCGCGCTTGTCGCTGACGAAGCAGGCCAGACCCGCCTGGCGGACGGCTTCGATCTGGCTTACGGCGACGAAGCCGGCGATGTTCAGCCCCGCCTCCTTCATCAGGCGGAGCTGCTCGGGCTGGGTGGGAGCCGCGCCCCAAGCCATGATTGGGAATTCGCGCGGAGCGGGCGGCTTCGGTTCGAAGATGACTTGACCGCCGGCGGCGATGGCAAACAGGATGAGGAGGGAGACTGCGGCAATCATGCGCATACAATAGCACTGATGCCGCGCGGAGAAGCGACCTGGCGGGAGATTCGGCAGCAGCCGGAGACCTGGCTCGACACCCTCAAGCGGGCCCGCGATGCGGGTTTCGGCGAATTGGGACCGGCGGTGCTGACCGGCGCAGGGACCTCGGCCTACGCTGCAATGGCGATCGAGGCGGCCTGGCCCGGCTCGCGCGCCGTGCCCTCGACGGAGCTGTTTCTCGACTTCCGCGAACCCCTCGCCGGGCGAAATCTGGTGGTCTCGCTGGCGCGTTCGGGAAACAGTCCGGAAAGCGTCGCCGTCGTGGAGAAGATCCGGCGGGCGCGCCCCGAGGTGCGCCACATCGCCGTCACGGCGAACGCCGAAGGGCGGCTGGCGAACACGGCCGGCGTCGAAGCGCTCGTGCTCTCCGAACGCGTCAACGACAAGAGCCTCGCCATGACCAGCTCGTTCACCAATCTGGTGGTCGCGGGCCTGGCGCTGGCGCGTCCGCAGGAGACGGCGCAAGCCGTCCCGGTGTTGGCCTGCGCCGGAGAGAAGCTGCTCTGCGAGCATGAGACGACCGCGCGCCGCTTGGCTCAGCGGCCGCCGGCGCGTCTGGCGGCGCTCGCTTCGGCGCCCCTTCTCGGCGCCGCGCGCGAAGCCTGTCTGAAGGTGCTCGAGATGACGGCCGGCAAGATCGCCACGCTCGCGGAGACCTATCTCGGTCTGCGCCACGGCCCGATGAGCTTCCTTGAACCGGACACGCTCGTGCTGTGCTTTGTCTCTTCGGAGCCGCGGCGGCGCCGCTACGAGCTCGACCTGATCGAGGAGTTGCGCGCCAAGAGGCTGGGTCGCCTGGTGGCCCTGGCGCCGCCGGATGTCGACGGCGCGCTGTTTGAGTTCGTCATCACGACGGAGGCTTCCTCGCTCGCAGACTACCTGCGGACGCCGGCCGAGATCATCCTCGCCCAGATGCTCGCCTGCCATGCGAGCCTTGCCTTCGGCCTCGATCCGGACAACCCCAGCCCGGCGGGCGTGATCCATCGCGTGGTCGAAGGGGTGCGGATCTATGAGGACTGAAGCGAAGCTCGACGTCATCGTCGCCGGCGAAATCAACGTCGACCTGATCGTGCGGGAGGCGCCGCCGCTCGAGCTGGACAAGGAGCTGCTCGCCGAAGACATGGACCTCATTCTCGGCGGATCGAGCTCGATCACGGCCTTCAACCTCGCTCGCCTGGGCGCCCGCGTCGGGTTTGTGGGCGTGGTCGGAGAGGACGCCTTCGGCCGGTATTGCGCCGAGCGACTGCGCTGGGCCGGCGTCGACCTGGAGCGCCTGCGCTGGACGCGGAAGGCCAAAACGGGCATCACCATCTGGCTGACGCAAGGGCCGCGCCGCGCCGGCGTCACCTACCCCGGCACGATCGCCATGCTGCGCGCCGCCGACGTGCCTTCGGATTATCTGGCTCGGGCGCGCCACCTGCACGTCGGCGCCTACTTCTTCCAAAAGCGGCTGCACGCCGGAGCGGCCGCGCTTTTCCGCCGGGCCCGGCGCCTGGGCCTGACCACCTCGCTCGATACCAACTACGATCCCGCCGAGCAATGGGATTCCGGCCTGCGCGAGGTGCTCAAGCACACCGACATCTTCTTTCCGAACGAGGACGAAGCGCTGCGGATCACCCGGGCACCCGATGTGTGCGAGGCCGCTCATCAACTTGGCGCGCTCGCGCGGATCGTGGCGGTCAAGCTCGGGGCCGAAGGCGCCCTGGTGGCCACAGAAGGCCGCATCTTCAAGGTGCCCGCCGTACGCGTCAAGGCCGTCGAGATGACGGGCGCCGGCGACAGCTTCAATGCCGGGTTTTTGAGCCGCTTTGTCCGCGGCGCTTCGCTCGAGGAATGCGCGCGGGCCGGCGTCCGAGCCGGTGCGCGCGCGGTGACCCGCGTGGGAGGAACGGCCGCGTTCGAGTGAGCGAGGCGGCCAGGCGCCGGGCGAGCTAGGGCTCGCGGTCCAACGAGGCGGACTGGGCCGCCAAATCCCTCCGCAGCCGCCACCGCTCGCCCGCAACGGAGAGATCAACCGTGAGCCGGGCATCGCCGGGCGTGAAGCCGCCGCTGAGGCGCGCCGCGACCTCCGGGGGCGTGCCGGTCGAATAAGGCAGGAGAACGGTGAGGAGAACGGCCGGCGCCTGGCGGTGTAAGCGAAATGTCGCCACCCACCGCGGCTCCTTGCGGTTCAATTCGAAACTGACTTGCCCTTTGGCCAGCTTGAGCTCCGCATCGGCGTCCGGAGGCGCAAAAAGCAACAGATTCGTGCCGGCGGAGAACTCGGTTCGCGCGGAGTGGCCTCCCGGGCCCAACTTCACCTTGCCGGGCGCGAAGGGGAAATGCACCTCGAGGGCGCCCGGGGCGTCCCCGAGAGCCTCCTCGACCAGAACGATCGAGCGGCGGCCTGGGAAGAAGACCGTGCGCCGATGAACCAGCCGCGGATAGGACTCATTTTCGAAAACGAGGACGTCGCCATGCGCGCCGCTCCACCAGAGCAGGTGCCGCGGGGCGTTGGCCGAGTCGGCGCCGTTCAGCGTGAGGGTGGCATGGGCTGCGGTGCGCCGGAACCAGTCGCGCTCGGCGGCGAAGGGGGTGTTCGGGTAGGCGTAGGCGCCGCTGTCGATGATCAGCCATCCGGCGCCGGCATAGAGCTCGAAGGTGCCGTTGTCGGGCTGGTCGTGCCCGGAGATCGCCGGCGGGCTCGAATGCAGCGCGAGGAAGATCGCCTCCGGATCCCAACCCGAGCGCAGAAAGTACATGCCCGACAGAGGGAAGGCGCGCGACAGCCAGGCCGGACGGGGGCCGGAGCGTCCCTCGGCGACGGCGGCCAGCTCGGGCCTGCCGAACAGCTTCGCCGCGACCAGCAGCGGCCCCGGATCGGGACGGGCGCCGGCTCTCCGCATGCTGTCGCCGAACATCGGAGCGTGGCCGTCCGGTGCGGTCATGGCAAGCCAGAAGTCGAACATCTTCTCGGTGAGCTGCCGGAGGGATTGTGGCGCCTCGTAACCGTTGTCGCGCGCCAAGGCCAGCGCTTCGACGAGCAATGAGGCCACCAGTTTGTGGTAGGAGGGCGACCATTCCCGCTGCACTCCCTCGGGCGTCACCTGACGGGCAACGTTGTCCGCCAGCAGCTCCCAGGCCTGCTCGATCCACCGCCGTGAGTCGCGCAGTTCGGGGAACATGATCGCCAGCCGCAGGAGGCCCACCGCCTCGATGACCGCCTTGTTATGGGCTGTGCGCCGGGGATAGAGCGAGATCTTGCGACCGTGATCGACGACGCCGGCGAGCAGAGTGGCCAGGAACGGACCCTCGATCACTCCCGAGCCTCGCAGGCGATTGAAAGCGGCGGCCCAAGCGGCTGCGCGCAGCCCGACCTGGATGTCGAGCCAGGCAAAATGGGCGGGATCCACCGGGTGCTTGCGGATCCAATCCGAGGTCAAGCGCACCCAGCCCTGAGCATATTTTCGATCCCGGGTGGCCTCCCAAGCCTCGAGCAGCGGCGCCTGCCAGTAGAAGCGTTGCATCGCCGCGACCCACTCGATGTCACCGACGGGGTCGGCCATCCAGTCGATATCCTCGCCGTAACGTTGCGGTGCGTAGCCGAAACCCAAGTCAAAGACGTGTGCGAGCACGCCGTCGGCCCGGGCGATTCGGGCGGCGTCGGCCGGCTTTGACCGGGCGTCGTAGCGAACCGCCGTACGTTGCGCGTAGTAGGCGGCCAGACGGGCCATCGCCAGGGGAAAGTCGGCGGCCGCGGCCCGCACGGACGCCAGCTCCGGTCTCGCGAGGTCGAGCGCCTCCAGCACCCGCTCCGGCGGGAAAGGCTCCAGGCCGGTCTGGCCTGCGGCGGGCTGCCACAGAGAGAGCAGCAACAACCCGCCGAAGGACCAGTACCGGCCTTTGGCCATAGCAGTCAACCTAGAAGGAGTATTTGAGCGCCAGTTGGATCACCCGCTGGCCGCTTTCGTGACCCGGACCTTGCCCGGCGCTCGTGATCCGCCCGAAGGTGGCCGGAGCCAGCAAAAACGTCCCCGGCGCGCCAAGGTTGACGTGGTTGAAGAAATTGAAGAACTCGGCGCGGAACTGGAAGCTGTGCCGCTCCGCAAACCGGAAAGTCTTGCCGGCCAGGAAATCGATGTTGTTCAAGCCCGGCAGATAGATCGGATGCCGGCTGGCGTTGCCGAAGCGTCCGGCCGGCGGCATGGCGAACGCTGCGGTGTTGAACCAGCGGTCGCGGGAGCGTTCGCCGCGCGGCAGGATCGGGTTGGCGATCATGTCGGGCCGCGAGCTGATGCCCGTTCCGGTCGTGTCGCCGACGCCGAGCAGGTTCGAAGCAAAGCCGGTCTGTTCGGTGACGATCGCGCCGATCTGCCAGCCGCCGAGCAACGTCCGGACCGCTTGCGAGCCTGCGTCTTTAAACAACGGAATGTCGTAGATGGCCGCCAGCGAGAAGCGGTGGCGCAGATCGAATGCCGCCGGGGCCTTTTCCCCGCGCAGGTTGAAAATGTTTTGCACGGTCCCGCTGAAGAAGCCGCCGCCGACCGTACTCTGGTCCATCCCGCTCAAGGCTTTCGACCAGGTGTAGGAGCCGATGAAGGAAAGTCCCGCCGCCACGCGGCGCTCCAGCCTCATCTGCAAGCTGTGATAGGTCGAGTTGCCGACCGACTTGGCGACGCTCATCCCGCCAAAGCCCTGGAAGGGGCGGCGCGCGGCGACGGACGGCACACCGGGACCCGGCGTTACCACCTGAATCGGCCGGTTCCCGTCGTAGCCGATGACCAGGTTCGTTCCCTTGCTTCCCACATAGCCGACGTCGAAGTACACCGAGGCGGGCAGCCGCTTCTGAATCGTAAAGTTCCACTGCTGGGCGTAGGCGTCGCGCAGGCGCGGGTCGACCAACTGCGTGCCGAACTGGCCCGTGACGGCACGGCCCTCGCCGAGAAACACCTTATCGACCGGCAGCGGCCTGTCGAAGGTGCTGTCGAAACTCAGGTTCCGGACGATCGGCGGATTCAGCGTCAGCACGGTGAAGGAGTTCGAGATCTCTTGCGTGTAGTAGATACCGTAGCCGCCGCGCACCACCAGGTCCTGTACGCGCGGCACCACCCAGGCGAAGCCGAACCGCGGCCCGAAGTTGTTCTTGTCCGGAAAGATGAGGCTGCGCACGGGGTAGCCCGGCGTGTCCGGCAGGTTGTCGCCCGGCGGGAAGCCGCCGTAGAGTTGGCGCGAGACGATGAAGCCGGGCACGGCGCCGAGCAGCTCGAAGTTGGTGACCTTGCCCCGCTCGACCGGCGGCTGGAAGTAGTCGTAGCGAAGTCCTAAATTGAGCGTCAGATTCCGGGTGAGCTTCCAGTCGTCCTGGGCGTAAAAAGACATCCACCAGTGGTCCATCCGGTTGGCGAACGGATCCGGGCTGAGCGTCGCGTTGGTGGCCAGCCCGAGCAGGTAGGCGGCAAAGGCGTGCTCCTGCACCGGCGTGGCGCCGCCGGAGGTCGTCCTTCCGTCGAAGGTGAAGGTGCCGCGCGGGTTGAAGGCTTCGTCGAAGCTGAAGTTTCGCCGGAAGATCAGGGTCCCGAACTTCAGCGAGTGCGCACCCTTGCTCCAGGACAGGTTGTCGCTCACCTGCCAGATCTGGTTGTGCTGGTCGGCCGGACCGATGTAACGAACTTCGGGCACCGTGTAGCCGGTGTTCCAGAAGGTCGGCGGCCCGAAGTTCCGCGGGTCTTTCGATACGCCGGGAACGCCAAGCTCGTTGGCGATATCGTACTCTTTCCGATAGCTGGTCCCAAAGACCTGACGCGGGCGGCGGCGGTGCCAGCCGAGCCGCAGCTCATTGACCAGCGTCGGCGAAAAGACGTGGGTGTCGGTGAGGCTGGCATGCTGGGCGCGGTTCCGCGAGCCGATCCAGTCAAAGCCGAACGTGGGCACCGACCGCCCCTCCTGCCAGTTGTAGATGTAGGTGCCGTAGATCGAGTTCCGGTCGCTCAGCCGATGATCGATCCGAACCAGATACTGATTCTGACTCGTCGGCGCCGACGCCGCCGGGCTGATGTAGTTCACCACCGGCTCATTGAAGTTGGGCGCGGGGACGTATTTGAGGTATCCGCCGGTGATCGGATTGATGCGGTTGGCCGGAATGATATTGTTCGGGAACGGCCGGCCGGTGAGTGGGTCGAAGATGGTGACGCGCGCGCTCGAGAAGTCGCCCGTTCGATAGGGCGTCGGCGGCACTTGCACCCGGTTGCCCGAGGTGCCCGTGATGAGCCGCCCGAACTCCGTGTTGAAAAAGAAGAAGGTGCGATCCTTGCCATTGTACAGACCCGGCAAGCGCACCGGCCCGCCCAGGTTTCCGCCGAACTGGTTGCGATTCAGCCGCGCCGGCTTCGCCCCCGGAAGAAAGGGCTGGAAGGGCGCGAGCGCCGTCAGCTTGTCGTTGCGGTTGAACTCCCAAAGCTGCCCGTGCCAGGTGTTGGAGCCGCTCTTGGTGGTCAGATTGACGTGGCCGCCCGGCGCCGCCCCGACCGCCGCCGAGTAGTCGCTCGTCTCCACCTTGAACTCTTGGATGGCGTCGATCGACAGCGAAAAGGTAAAGCTGTAGGAGCCGAGCGACATCGCCTCGACCCCGTCGTAGTAGTAGCGGTTCTGGTTGTCGCGGAAGCCGTTGGCGTTCATACCGACCGCCTGGCCGAGCGAGCCGCCGGCGCCGCGCGCGCTCAAGCCCCCCGGCGTCACCGGATTGACGCCGGGCATCAGCAGCGCTAACTGAATGAACGACCGCCCGTTCAGCGGCAGCTCGGCGACCTTCTGCCGGTCGATCACCGTCCCGAGCGTGGCGTTCTCGGTCTGAAGGCCGACGGCCACCGCCTCCACGGTAACCGACTCGGTGACGCTCCCGAGCACTAATTGGACGTTCACCCGCGCCGCCTGGCCGACACTCAGCACGAACGGCTCAACGGTCGCCTTCTGAAAGCCGTCGGCTTGGACCTCGAGCGTGTACTCGCCGACCGGCAGAAACGGCAACTCATATTCCCCGATCGCGTTCGTTTGGGTGGCGCGGCTCTGATTGGTCGCCGTGTTGACGGCGGTGACCTTCGCTGTGGGCACCGGAGCGCCGCTCGGGTCGGTGACCGTGCCGACAAGGCGCGCGGTAACCACTTGGGCTGGCAGAGCGACAGGTGCGAGAAGCAGCAGGCCCGCCGCCGGCAGCCATGCCTTCCTTCGGGCGCCTGTGGATGCCTCGAAATTGCGATTCTTCATCGTGACTCACTCCCTGGAAGAGGTAGGTTGCCCCTGCCGAGCAAGAGGACCCCTTCAAAGAATGGCCCTAGAACCTCAGGACCTGTCAAGGTTCGTTACGGTTATGCGGGCATCCGGCGGAATTCCGCCTTGGGACCGCAGACCGTCCGCCACCCGGTTACGTAACGGTTAGATCGGGAGGTAACGGTTCGGCCGTGGGGGGGGATCTCGAGCCTTGCGGTGCGGTTGTGCCGGACCTCGGGAAATTCTAGAATGGCTTCAGTGGCAACAACGGGGGATGGGCAGGCTTTGGAGACCACCGGAGTCCGCCCGGACAGGGTTGCGGTCGAAAAGCAGGTGGCGCGCATCCTGAGCTCGCCCCCATTCGCCAACAGCCGGCGCTGCCAGCAGCTTGTTCAATATCTCGTCGATCGTACCCTTGCAGGGGACTCAGCGGGCCTGAAAGAGCGGACCATCGGGGTCGAAGTCTTCGCGCGCGAGCTGGCGTACGACACCTCGGCAGACGCCATCGTGCGCGTGCGGGCGAATGAGCTTCGCAAGCGCCTGGCGCAATATTATGAGCGCTACGCCGCCGGCGACGCCGTTCGCATCGACTTGCCGCCGGGTTCTTACGTCCCGCGTTTCAGTTGGCTCGGACCGGCCGATTCGGCAGCGGGGACGGCCGAACGGCGCGAACCGGAAGGAGCCTCCGCCTCCCCGGGGCGTCTTCTCGCGAGCGAGCGAAAACCCCGGACAAGGAGTCTCGTTATCGCGACAGCCCTTCTGGCGGTCGGTGTCGCCGCGGCCGTCGTTCTCATCCGCCCCAGGCTTCAGCCGGACATCGAACATTTCTGGAGGCCCGCGCTGGCGGCGGCGCAGCCGGTGGTGGTTTGTATCCCCGCGCGGGAACGGCTGTTTCTGGATGATCGCGTTCGCGAGGCCCTCCTTGGCGGCAGCCGCGCTCCAGGCCGGTCGTTCAGCCTCACGCTCGAGGAGGGAGAGGTCGTGGCCGTGCCTCAAGGGCAGATGTCGGTCCAGAATGTGCGCGCGATCCTGAGCCTGTCCCGATTTTTGTCCGAGCGCGGCAAGCCGGCCCAGTTTCGGCTTGTCTCCGAGGTGGCCTTCGACGATATCGGCCAAAGCGCGGTCATCCTTGTCGGGGCCTACCACAATCCCTGGGCGGAGGAGCTGACGCGGAATCTTCGCTTTGCCTTCGAGTCACACGGCGCCGGCAGCCGGGAGGTCTGCTGGGTGCGCGATCGCCGCAGTGAGGCCGAGCCGCAGTGGATTGTCCCGAAGCTTTGGCCGTACGCTCCGCAATCGGTCGACTACGCCATCATCACCCGTCTGTTTGATCGCGCAAGCGGCCGCGTCGTCATCTCCTTTGCCGGCATCAACGGCTTCGGCACACAGGTGGCCGCGGAGTTCCTCACATCGCGGCGCTACTGGAGCGAGTTTGCGCGGCTGGCGCCCAAGGGCTGGGAGCGCCGCAACTGTCAGATCGTCCTGGAGACGAAAGTGATCGGGCTGATCCCGAACCCGCCGCGCGTGGTGGCCCTCGAGGTCTGGTAGCCCCGAGCGCCCCGACCAGCCTGTCAGAAGACCGCCCGCCCGGCGGACGCAATCTGTATCAGATGTGCATACTGATACATATGAGAACTACCTTGAACCTCGACGAGGAGTTGCTCGAGCGGGCGCGACTTCTGACAGGCATTCAGGAAAAGACGGCGTTAATCCACGCGGGATTGAAAGCCCTGATCGCCGGCGAGGCCGCCCGGAGGCTGGCTGCTTTGGGGGGCTCTGAGCCGGGGCTCCGCAAGATCCCCAGAAGACGGCCGCGCCGCTCCCGATGATCCTTGTCGACACTTCGGTCTGGGTGAGCCATCTGCGAAAATCCGAGCCGCGCCTGGCGGCGTTACTGGCCGAAAACCTGGTTCTGGTTCATCCGTTCGTGATCGGGGAAATCGCCTGCGGCAACCTGAAAAACAGAAGCACCGTCCTGGAGCACCTGGAAGCGCTGCCCTTGGCTCGTACCGCCCGCCACAGCGAAGTTTTGCATCTGGTCGCGCGCCATCGGCTGTGGGGGCGCGGGATCGGTTGGGTGGACGTGCATCTGCTTGCCTCTGCTCGCCTGACCGGTTGTCGCTTCTGGACGCTCGACCGGCGCTTGGACGCCGTAGCGGGGCAACTCGGCCTACGGCCTTAAGGGCGATTGCCGCTACTGGTGCGCCCCGGCGGTGTCGATCTGGGCCTCGGTGATCGCCAGCCGGGCCGCCTGGGGGTCGCGCCCGAGCGCCGCCCGCAGCGCGCTTTCGGCCGAGGCGGTCTCGCCTTTCTCCTTCATGATTAGCGCCAGCAGGTAATGGCCGATCGTCTCCGGCCGGCCCCGGTACTCGAATCGGCCCGAAGTGCGCTCGCGAGCCTCCCTCTCGAGCGCCTCGAGCAGCCGCCGGTACTCGTCGGTCTTGCCCAAGGACTTGTATGCCAGCGCCTGGTAGTAGGTGCCGAGATGCGGCTTGCGATAGCGTTCGGCCGTGATCTGCTTCAGGTACTCCCCGGCCTTGGCAGTCTCGCCCATCGCCTGATAGACCTTGGCCAGATTCCAGTAGACATGGGCGCGGAAGTCCGGCGTCCGCGGCGCCACCTGAAGGTTCTTCGGATAGAGCGTCGCCTGTTCGTAGTAACGGAGCGCCGTGGCGTAGTCCTTGCGCTCGAAAGCGGCATCGCCGAGCTTCTGATTCACCTCCACCCAGGCGTGATGGATCCCGTAGCCGCCCTCCCAGACGTGGAAGTGGTGGGTGCGCAGGATCTCGTGCGCAAACTTCAGGTCCTCGAGCGAAGCTCGCTCGAGCCGCAGGTCGATCAACTGGGTCAGCAGATCGTCACGCGTGCGCACCACCTCGAGGTTCCTCTCCAGGCGCGCCAGGCGCTCGGCGCTCGATTTCCCCAAAGCCTGGGCGACGCGGTCGAGCTCCAGCAGGATGCGCGCGTCGCTCGGGTCGAGCGCGGCCGCCTTCTCGTAGGCCGCGTGGGAGGCCTCGAGATTCTTGTTGAGGTAACGCTCGGCGTATCCCACGTTGCGCCAGGCGAAGGTTAGCCGTGGATCCAGTTCGGCGGCCTTCCGCCAGTGCGCCAGCCCTTCCTCACGCCGCCCCTTGGCATAAAGGACGTTGCCCAGAAACAGGTGCGCATGGGCGTCGGAAGAGTCTTGGCGAAGCGCCGCTTCGAGCGCGGCGATCTCTTCGATCCGATGAGGATTCGTGTAGGCCACGGGCCCCCTGCGGGCGGCGGCGAAGAAGCGCGCGGCCGCAGTGCGGTCTCCGGCGAGCTCGTTCACGTAGCCGCGCAGGTAGCTCACCATGGGCCTGGAGATGGTCCGGTAGGCGCCCATGTCGTGCGCGAAGCAGCAGTCCCTCAGGGGGCCGATATCCACGCCTCCCCAGGCGCAGCGCGCCGCGTCGACCTTGAAGATGCGCTCGAGGCGGAAGCGCGTGTTGCGCCCCATCTCCGTGACCCCCATGATCTTCTGGCCCGGGTCGGTCCCCAGGACGGGAGCGGCCAGGCGGGGGAGGGCCTCGCAGTACAGTCGGTTGCGCGCGACGGCGTCGGGCGTGCGGCGTGCGACGGCGTTCACCGCCTTGAGCAGGGGCGTCTCCCGGTAATCGACCTCCACGCGCAGCACCCCCCTCTCCCCGGTATCCGCCTCTATGCTCCACCTGCCGCCCATGCGAAGCGAGGAGATGTCCGTCACGCGCGTCTCGTCGAAGCGGTGGATGGTCGATACGAGGTCCCTCCCCGCCTCGCTGTTCACGTAGAGGGTGCGGCGGTCCTCGGGGGTGAAATGGAATATCGCCCGGTAGGGACCGGCGGGGGTGTCGTCCCAGTCCTCCACCAGGAAGACGTCCTCCGGGCCGAACTGCAGCGTGGGTATGAACAG
>ENA-ORXB01002619-ORXB01002619.1-sediment-metagenome-genome-assembly--contig:-NODE-2619-length-14787-cov-6.376615_pt1 | contig 14787 bp, 15 predicted proteins | sample MGYA00237863_ERZ511475 | MGnify/ENA primary metagenome ERZ511475 (study PRJEB26305, sample SAMN06343858) | sediment metagenome | isolation source: hot spring sediment | place: Canada: British Columbia... | reverse complement strand
GGCCAGACTTCACCGGCGCATCCGAAACATCCGCCGGGACTTCCTGCATAAAATCACCACCTGGCTGGCGAAGACCAAGCCGGCTATCGTGGTCGAGGACCTTTCCGTGCGAGGGCTTATGGGCGGACGGCAGTCCCGGTCGGTGGCCGATGTGGGCTGGGGGACCTTCCGGCGGATGCTGGAGTACAAATCGAGCTGGTATGGGGCACGGCTCATTACGGCGCCCCGAAGTTTTCCGTCTACCCGGAGCTGCTCACGCTGCGGAGCGCTCGGCCCAAAGCTTTCCCTTTCACAGCGTATGTTCCGGTGTTCGGCCTGCCAGTTTGAAGCCGACCGGGATTTTAACGCCGCGCTGAATCTGCGGTTTTACGGACTGGCCGCCGCAGCCCCCTTCGGGGGCGCCCGCAGAGCGGGCTGCGGCCCTACCGGGAGTTCCCCGGGAAGTTACGCCTGTGGAGACCCCTCTGGCGGCGGAACTGGGCGGTCCGGGATCGCCCCGGTCTACGAGCCACGGGTCGATGAAGCAGGAAGTGACCGGTCGTCTATGACACCCGCTCGGGTGAAATAGGTGACTATGCGTCACGGAACGGTGTTGGCGGAAAGCTGCATGGCTTCTGGTACGCTTTCGGTGACTACGACGGGCTAGTCCTGTTTGAGGCGCCGAATAATGCTGCGGCCGGGGCCGTTGCGGCGAGGGCTTTCTCAGGCGGCGCCCTGAAGTCCTATGCAACGACGGTTCTGTTCACGGTTGAAGAAGCAATAGAGATGCTCAAGCAGGCCCAGCACCTGGCCTACCGGCCACCCGGCGGCTAGGCGAGGAGAATCCCGAAGCGTCCCCGGACGTGCCGGCACGCCCGGGGACGCCCATTTCCCGTGGGCGTGGCCAGGGTGGTCCGGGCGGCGGCGACCGCCTGGCTGGCAGGCCTTGACGGGGAGGCCCGTGGGGAATATAATCAGGCGGCAGACGGCAGTAGCGGTAAATCAAGGCGTGAGAGCCGGCATCGGCGGCCTGTCAGGTATTTGCGCCCTGCAGGAAGGTGAGGGACCTTTCTGGGCGCGGCGTTTTTAGTTTCCGCCTGACTGGTCAGACCGTCGGATTTACTGACAACTTAAAATGGCGAAAGGAGGAGGGACCGTGGTTCGGATATCCAGGCGGCAGTTCCTCGCCTACGGTCTTTCGGCGGTTGCGGCTGCCGGTTTTTCGGCCTGTGCCCCAACGGGCTCGCCTGCCCCGGCGCCTCAGCAGGCCCCCAGCACCGGCCAGGTAACCCCGGCTCCGCCGACGCGCCCCGTCGAGTTCGTAATTTCGACGAGCCCCGGCGGCGGTTCGGACATCTATGCCCGCTTTATCATAGGCATTATTGAAAAGCATAAGCTCTCCCCCCAGCCCTTCGTGCCGGTCAACAAAGCCGGCGGGGCCGGGGCCGAGGCGATGCAGTATGTCACCTCGAAGCGGGGCGACCCCCATGTAATCATGATTACCCTTAACAGCTTCATCACAACCCCCATGCTTCAGAAGCTCCCGTTCACCACCCGGAGTTTCACCCCCATTGCCCTGCTGGCGCTGGACCCGTTCTTTCTCTGGGTCTGGTCCGACTCAAACATTAAGACCCTGGAAGATTTTCTTAAAGAGGCCCGTCAGCGGTCCATCACCGTCGGGGGCACCGGTTCCAAGCAGGAGGATGAGATCCTCTTCAAGTTAATTGAGCTTCGGGCAAATACCAAGCCCTTTAACTATGTTCCGTTCCGGGGCGGCGGCGAGGTGTGCACCGCCCTGGCCGGAAAGCAGGTCGAGGCCACCGTGAACAACCCCAGCGAGTGCGTCCAGTTTTACCCGGAGCGCACCCGGCCGCTGGCCGCCTTTCTGGATGAACGGACGCCGGCCTACAAGGACCTCCCCACGGCCAAGGAGCTCGGTCTCAACATCAGCTACGTAAACATGCGGGCGGTTGTCGGTGCCCCCGAGCTGAGTCGGCAGCACCAGGCCTGGCACATCAACCTGATGAAGCAGGTTTACGAAACCCAGGACTGGCAGGATTTTGTCAAGCAGAACGCCCTGGAGGCGAAGTTCCTCACGGGGGATGACTTCCAGAAGTTCCTGGACGATTTCGAAAAGCTCCACCGGGACATCATGACCCAGGCCGGCTGGGTCTGAAAGGAGGTTCGGGCGGATGCACTGGTCGCCGACCACCCGCCAGATGGAAGTTATCATCGGGGTCGCCTTCATCGGCCTTGCCCTGGTGGTCATCCGGGAAAGCCTACTTCTGGGGGCCGGCTGGGCGAGCATTGGGCCCCAGCCGGGCATGTTCCCGTTCATTTCGGCCGCCGTGATGGGCCTTTGCGGCCTGGGCGTCTGCGTTCAGGCGCTGAATCACGGGGGTGGGGGCCGACCCTTTGCCGACCCCAGCGAGTTCCGGGAGGTGCTCAGGGTGGCGGCCCCGATGGTGCTGGCCGTGGTTCTGCTGCCCTACCTCGGCTTCTACCTGGTGACTGCCCTCTACATCGGGCTTTTTGCGGCCTGGTACGGCCGGATGCGCTGGTACCTGGTCCTGCCCCTCGGCATCCTGATCGCCGTCGTGGCCTTCTACGCCTTCGAGCAGGGCTTTAAGGTCCTGTTGCCGAAAAGTATCCTTTACGGCTACATCCTGCCATTCTGAGCTGAGGAGCTGCCAATGGACCCGATAAGCGGCCTGGCCCTGGGTTTCAGTCAGGTCTTTCAGCCGTACAACCTGGCATTTCTCTTCCTTGGGGTGATTCTCGGGCTGGTGGTCGGTGTCTTGCCGGGCCTCGGGGGCACCAGCGGTATCGCCATCCTCCTGCCCCTCACCCTGTTCATCCACCCGAACGCGGCGGTGATGATGCTTGCGGGCCTCTACTGGGGGGCCCTGTACGGCGGGGTGATCACTTCGATTTTGTTCAACATTCCGGGCGAGCCCTGGTCGGCCGTTCTCGTCTTCGACGGCCACCCCCTGGCCAAGCTGGGACGGGCCGGGCTTGCGCTGACGACCGCCTTCGTCTCGTCGCTTTTTGCGGCCTTCGTTTCGACCTTGCTTTTTACTTTCTTTGCGGTGCCCCTGGCTGAATTTGCCCTGAACTTTGGGCCCCCGGAGATCTTCGCCATCATGCTGATGGCCTTCGCCACTTTCGTCGGCATCGGCGAGGGCTCATCCCCTCTGAAAACCCTCGTCATGATCGTGGCCGGGTTTCTCCTGGGCGCGGTGGGCCTCGACCTGGTGACCGGCCAGCCGCGGCTCACCTTCGGCACCATCACGCTGCTCACCGGCTTCAACTTCGTGCCGGTCACCATCGGGCTCTTCGGGATTGCCGAGTTGCTGGTTTCGGCCGAGGAGCAGGCCCGGGAGCAGATTGAGGAGATCAAGGCCCGGCTCGGCTGGCACGACCTGGTTGCCGCGGTCCGGGAGGTCGCCCGCCGGGTGTGGTTTCTGCTCGGGGCGGTCCTCATGGGCTTCTGGGTTGGGGTCATGCCGGGAACCGGCGCTACCCCGGCGTCGTTTCTGGGCTACGGGATGGCCCGCCAGTACTCCCGCAACCCGGAGCGGTTCGGCAAGGGGGCCATCGAAGGGGTGATGGCCCCGCAGGCGGCCGCTGACGCCGCGGGTATCGGGTCGCTCCTGCCCATGGTGACCCTGGGGGTTCCGGGCTCGCCGACGGCGGCGGTGATCATGGCCGGCCTCTTTATGTGGGGGCTGATTCCGGGGCCCAAGCTTTTCCAGGAGCGCCCCGACTTCGTCTGGGGCCTCGTGGGGAGCCTCTACGTCGGCCACCTGATCGGCTTCATCCTCTGCATCCTGGCCACGCCCCTGCTGGCGGCCATCATGCGGGTTCCTTACGCAATACTTACCCCCTTTATCGTCATGATCAGCATCCTTGGGGCCTATGCGATAAATAACTCGCTTTTCGACGTCTGGATTGTCTTAATCTTCGGGCTGGTCGGCTACGTTCTCCGGAAGCTCAAGTACCCGGCCGCCCCGCTGATTGTTGCCCTGGTACTGGGGGACCCGACCGAGTCGGCCCTGCGGCAGACGCTGATTATGGGGCACGGCTCCCCGGCTATCCTCTTCTCCCGGCCCATCTCGGGTCCGCTGATGGCCGTTGCCATCCTGCTCTTCATGCTGCCGGTTATCCGGTCGCTCGTCAGCAGGCGGCGGCCTCAGGTCCAGCAGGCCTCGTGAACGGCATATGGAGCAGGGTCCAGCGGGAAAGCGGGTTAGGACTCCGGCGACTCGTCCTCCCGCCGGCGCTGCTGGAGGCTCCGGAGGAACTCTTCCAGGTCCCGGAGGAGGGCCTCTTTGCTTGGGAGCTCTCCCGGGGGTTCCTCGGCCTCGGGCTGGGGGCTGACTCCCTCCTTTTCCTCCAGGGCCCGTACGTAGGCGGCCATCTCCGGGTTCTGGGCTATCGCCTCGTCGACCTGCCGGACAAACCGCCTGGCGGCCAGTTCCAGTTCCCAGAGGTCAAGCTCGACCCCCAGAAACGTGCGCACGGCGGTGAGAATTCCGTGAACTACCTTCGGATTCGAGGCGGTAGCCAGGTAGTGGGGCACGTTGCCCCAGATGCTGGCGGTGGGTATCCGGTTCCGGGTCAGGGCTTCGAAGAGGACCGAATGGATGCCGGTGGGTCCTTCATAGCGGGACCGGCGGACGCCCACGGACTCGAGCCGCTCGATGAGCTGCGGGCTGTTCGCCGAGCCGGTCAGCCGGACCGGGCCGGTGTGGGGAACGTCGGCCAAAAGCCCCCCGAGGGTCAGGACGAAGCGAACGTTGCAGACCCTCACCACGTGGAGGACGGCCTCGGCAAAAGCCTTCCAGCGCAGGCTCGGCTCAATCCCCACCAGGATGACCACGTCCTGACCCGGCAGGGCCCGGCGGGCGGCGAAAAAGTCGTTTTCCGGCCAGCGCACCTCCCGGCGGAAGGGCCCCACCTGCCGGACGACGGGCCGGACGACGGTGAAAACGTAAAAATGTTCGGGGTCGATGGCGGCGAATCGGCGGGCAGACCAGTACCGGACCAGGAATTTGGCCGCGGTGGTCGCCACCTCGGCGGCGTCGGGCCAGCCGGCGAACGCGGCGATCAGAATCGACTCTTCGAGCTCGGGCGGCTCAAAGAAGCTGAAGTACTCCGAAACCTCCATCCCGAGTCCATTATCCCCCGCCCTGCGGCCGGTGTCAATAGCGGCCCCGAGCCGCCTAAACCGTCCAGAAGGGCGAGGCCGTCGACCCCGGGAAGAGGATCACCCCGCCCCTTGGCTCCGGAAAGACGCCCGTAAACCGGTACCGCCGGTGGCGGAACACCTCGCTCAGCCGGCCTTCCTCCCACCGCGCCACCAGGCTCGGGGCCGGCCCCAGACCCGGATTGCTCACCACCCAGGCCCCCCGCCCATCCCAGGCCACCCCGACCCAGACCTGGCCGGGGACCGGGTCGGCAGCCAGCGCCAGGGCGTCCGGGGTCCAGCGGTAAAGGATGGCCTCCCGACCGCCGGTCCCAACCCTCGACGGCCTGAATCCGGCCACCAGGGCCTCAATCCCGTCCGGCCGGAAGGCCACGGCAATGAGGTCACCCTCCGGCTCTTGGTGGACGGGAATAAGGTCAGGCGCCCCCGGCTCGTAGCGGTAGAGGGCCCGGTTGCCCGCGACCAGGGCAAAGGCCCCCGAAGGGTGGAAGGCAATCGACCGCAGGTGGTGATAGGCAAACCCCACGGCTGACACCCGGCCGTCCTCGTAGCGGAGGGCCAGGCCGTCGTTGCCGGCTATCAGGGCATAGCGTCCGTCGGGCGACCAGGCCACCCGGCGGAGGGCGACGGCCGAAAAGAACGGCACCCGGTCCCAGGCGCCCCCTTCGAAGCGCAGGATGGTGCCGGCATTGCCGACCACCAGGGCAAACTGACCCGACGGATGCCAGTCTGCCCCCCGGAGGTTTTCCGCCGTCGGGGCCGGAATCGCCTCAATGTTCCCGGCACGCCAGCGCAGGGCCGTGCCGGCGTTCCCCACCATCAGGGCCTCTCGGCCCGCCGGCTTCCAGGCAACCCAGCGCGCCGGGTGGCGGCCGGGAAGCCGGACCCACCCGAAGCCGTCGGCTTGCCAAACCAGCAGCCTGGGCATCGGGGCGGATCGCCGGGGTCAGGGTCGCCGACCCAGGTAGCGCAGGAAATCGAGCTCGCCCGGCGAGCGGCCGAGCCGGGTCAGCATCATGGCCGCCTCGCTCCGGTGCTGGGTTGCGTGGTTGACCTGGTGGAGCATCGTCTGCCAGAGGGGAAAGGTGTGTTCCACGCCCCGGGTATCCCGGTAGGTCAGGAGCCGAACCAGAGCGTTTTCGTCGAGGCCGGCAAGAAAGGCCTGGGTCTCGGCCTCGACCTCTTCCCAGCGGCGGCGGAGGTCAGTCAGGTCGGCGAAGTCCGTCGGGCGGGGCAGGGCCGGGGGAGATTCCCCCAGCCACCGCCGGAGCCAGAGCCACTGGGCGCCAACCAGGTGGACGAGGGTGTCGTGGACCGAGTCGAAACTGCCCCCGAGCCGGGCGAAATACCCATCGGGGTCCAGGCCGGCCGCCGTGGCGAAGACCTGCCGGTTCGCCCAGGCGTTGTAGTCGTAGAGGGTCCGGATAACATCGACCAGCATGGTAGCCTCCTTCCGGTCCCAAGTATACCCTCCGGACCCTGGACCGGGGCCGCATGGGCCGTTTAAACTCGGGGTGGGGCCGTGATTCGGGTTGTCCACGTCTACAAGGACTTTCACCCGGTTCCGGGCGGCATCGAGGGCCACATCCGGGACCTCACGGTCCGGCTCCGCCAGCTCGGGGTCGATGTTTCGGTTCTGGTCACCTCGCCGGACCGGACCACCCGCCGTGAGACCTGGTTCGGGGTTCCGGTCACCAGGGCGGCCAGGATGGCCCACCTGGCATCGACTCCGGTCAGCCTGGCCCTCTTTCGGGAGCTGTGGCGAACCAGCGCCGACATCTATCACCTCCATTTTCCCTATCCGGTGGGGGAGCTGGCCTACCTGCTGCGGCCCCGGGGCCGACTCGTCATCACCTATCACAGCGACATCGTCCGCCAGCGGACCCTTCTTCGCCTTTACCGGCCGTTGCTGGGCCGGGTTCTCGCCCGGGCCGATGCCATTCTGGTGACCAGTCCCCAGTACCTGGCCTCGTCGCCCTTCCTGCAAGCGGTTGGCCCGAAGTGTCGGGTCGTTCCCCTGGGCATGGACGCGGGGCGGTTCGCTTCGGTCGAACCGGCCGCGGTTGACGCCTGGCGGGCAAAGCTCGGTCAGCCTCTCATCCTGTTTGTGGGCCGATTTCGTTACTACAAGGGCCTCGATTACCTTATCGCCGCCCTGCGCCTGGTGCCGGATGCCCGGCTGGCCCTGGTGGGGTCGGGCCCGGAGGAGGCCCGCCTGCGGCGGCTCGTCGGCGAGTACGGCCTCGAGTCCCGGGTGATTTTCGTGGGAGACGTCCCCGACGGGGAGCTACCGGCGGTCTACCGGGCGGCCGACGTCTACGTGCTGCCGGCCTCGGAGCGGTCGGAAGCTTTCGGGGTCTCCCTTCTCGAAGCCATGGCCGCCGGCCTACCGGTGGTTTCCACCGAGCTGGGCACCGGCACATCGTATGTCAACCGCCACGGTGAAACCGGCCTGGTGGTGCCCCCGCGGGACCCGGCGGCCCTGGCGGCGGCCATCACCGAACTGCTGGCCGACCCTGAGCGGCGCCGGGCCATGGGGGCGGCCGGGCGGCGGCGGGTCGAGGCCGAGTTCACCCTCGACCGCCTCGTAAAGGACGTCCTCCGGGTTTACGGCGAGGTTCTGGGTCGGCCGTTTTGACGGCTCCCGGAATCGCTCAGTATAATCAGCCAAAGCTTGCGGGACACGGTCCCGTCGGGACCGTGTCCCGACCCGGAGGGACGAAAGGAGGCTTCAGCTTGGGCCGCGGGATTTCCAGGCGGGAGTTCGTTGGGATGGGGCTGGTCGGTGGCGCCGGGCTTTTTCTGGGGGCGTGCGCCTCCCAGACCGGAGCTCCGGCTCCGGCCGGAAGCGGTCAGCCCGGGCCGACCGCCGTAACCCCGGTCAAGGTTACCTTCGGCGTTGTTACCGACAACCTCAACCACTGGCCGGTTTATATCGCCGAGGAAGAAGGCCTCTTTACCAGGTTCGGGGTCGAGTTTGACCGGGTCGTGACCCGGGCCTCGGCCAGCAGCGTTCAGCTCCTCTCCAGCGGCTCGGTCCCCGTCGCCACGTCGACGGCCGATGCGGTCATCGCCGGGGCGGCCAAGGGCGGAGGCGGGGTGGTCATTGTGGCCGGGTTCAACCGGGCCTATTACGTTCTCGTTGCCAGGCCCCAGATCAGGAGCTACGCCGACCTTAAGGGCAAGGTGATCGGGGTTTCGGCCCTGCGGGCGGGCGAAACGCCCCTTCTGCGCACCCTCCTGAGGGCCCGGGGCCTTTCGGAGGGCGACTACCAGATGGTCGTTGCCGGCGGCACCCCAGAGCGGGTGACGGCCATCCAGGCGGGCTCCATCGACGCCACGATGCTGACGCCGCCCCTGGACCTGCCTTTGATCCAGAAGGGCTTCACCCGGCTGGGGGCCTCAACCGAGGTCCTGCCCGACTTCGCCTTCCTGACCCTGGGGACCAACCGCTCGTGGGCCCAGGCCAATTCTGAGGCCCTGGTCCGGGTGCTGGCCGCCCTGACCGAGGCGACGGACTGGCTTCTTAACCCGTCGAATCGGGACCGGGCGGTTCAGATTCTGGCGAAGCGCCTGAACGTCTCCCCGGACGAGGCCCGGCAGACCTACGAGGGCACCGTCGCCGTCGACCCGCCCCTCTTTTACCGGAATATGGCGGTGACCGAAACGAGCCTCCAGAAGGTTCTCGAGTTCATGGTTGAGGACGGCACCATTCAGCCGTCCGAGGCCGACCCCAGGCGGTACCTGGACACCTCGTACCTGGACGAGGCCCTGCGCCGCCGGGGCGTAAAACGTTGAGTGAAACGGCTGGACCCATGGCCGAAGGCACCGTCAAAGCCCAGCGTTCGGGACCGGTCCGGCCCTGGTTGGCGGGGCTCCGGCCTCGGGGGCGGGGGTGGCGGGTTGTGCTTTCCGTGGTGCTGGTGGCGGTCCTCTGGGAGGTCAGCACCCGGACGGTCTTTACGAACCCGCTCATTATCGTGCCCCTCTCCCGGGTTGCCGAGAAGACGGCAACCCTGGCCACATCCGGGACCCTCTGGCGGGACATTTACACGAGCCTCTCGGAGTTTGCCCTCGGCTTCGCCATCGCCGTCCTGGTCGGGGTCACCGTCGGCACCCTGATGGCCGTAAGCGACGCCGTCCACGATTTTCTCACCCTCTGGGTCTCGGCCCTCTACGCGACCCCGACGGTGGCGGTCGCCCCCATTTTCATCATCTGGTTCGGAATCGGCTGGGAGTCAAAGATTGCGGTTGCCGCCCTGCTGGCCGTCTTCCCCATAATCATCAACACCGAGGCCGGAATCCGGGCCTGCGACCGGCACTGGCTCGAGGTGGCCCGGTCGTTCCAGGCCTCCGGCTTCCAGACCTTCCGGATGGTGCTCGTGCCGGCTTCCCTGCCCTTTATCATCGCCGGCCTCCGGCTTGCCGTGGGCCGGGCCCTGGTGGGGGTGGTCGTCGCCGAGTTCTTCGGGGCCCGGAGCGGCCTCGGCCTGCTCATCCTTTCGTCGTCGCAGGTCTTCGATACCGCCGCCCTGTTCATGGCGGTTATAATTCTCGCCGGATTCGGGGCGGTAATGGTGAGCCTGCTCGGCACCCTGGAACGGAAGCTTGCCCCCTGGCGGGCCCACGGCCATGACTGAACCCATTCTTGCCGTCGAACAGGTCACCAAGCGGTTCACCAGGAACGGAAAGACAACCGAAGTTCTTGACCAGGTAAGTTTCACGGTGGGCCGGGGCGAGTTCGTCGCCCTGGTGGGTCCGAGCGGTTGTGGTAAGACCACGCTCCTGCGCATCATTGCCGGGCTCGTGTCGCCTTCCTCGGGGGTGGTCAGGGTAAACGGCCGGATTGTTTTCGGCCCCGGTCCGGACCGGGCGATGGTCTTCCAGCAGGACTCCCTGTTCCCCTGGCGGACGGTCTTGCAGAACGTCCGGTTCGGCCTGGAGGTTCGGGGTGTAAGCCGTCGGCAGGCGGATGAGGCGTGCCTTCGGCTGCTCGAGCGGGTCGGCCTTAAGGGCTTCGCCGGCTACTATCCCCACGAGATTTCGGGCGGGATGCGCCAGCGGGTGAACCTGGCCCGGGCCCTGGCGGTGGACCCGGAAATCCTGCTCATGGACGAGCCGTTTGCCGCCCTGGATGCCCAGACCCGGGAATTGATGCAGATGGAGCTTTTGCGCATCTGGTCCGATGCCCGCAAGACGGTTATCTTTGTTACCCACCAGATCGACGAGGCCTGCTACCTGGCGGACCGGGTGCTGGTTATGGCTTCCCGGCCGGGCCGCATCGTCGAGGATATTCCCATCCGGATTCCGAGGCCCCGTCCGCTTCAGGTGAAGCGGACGGGCGAGTTCGGCAGGTACGTGGACCACATCTGGAGCCTGCTCGAGAAGGAGGTGAGGCAGGCCGCCCTGACCCTTCGTGCGGAAGACTGATCGCCGGGGGTTTCAGAGGCTGGCCATGCCCTTGCTATACGCTGTTGAGAGATTCGCCCAGGAGGCCGCACTGCCATGCCCTACACCATAAACCTCGAAGGCAAAGTCGCGATCGTTACCGGGGCCGGCCGCTACAACGGCATTGGGCGGGGAATCGCCCTGGCACTGGCGGACGCCGGGGCCGACGTGGTTGTCACCGCCCGCTACCGGCCGCCGGAAACCTACCCGGACTACGAGAAGGCGATGGGCTGGCGGGGGGTGGAGAGCGTCGCCGAGGAAATCCGGGCCATGGGCCGGCGGGCCCTGCCCCTCTGGGTGGACGTCACCGACCGGGACCAGGTTGTCCAGATGGTGGAGCGGACCCTGGCCGAGTTCGGCCGCATCGACATCCTGGTTAATAACGCCGCCGCCCCGAGGGGCCGCGACCGGGTGCCGGTGACGGAGCTCGAAGAGGAGGTCTGGGAGCAGGTTCTGAAGGTCAACCTTACCGGAACCTTCCTGTGTTGCAAATATGTCGCGCCCGTCATGGTCCGGCAGGGCCAGGGCGGCAAGATAATCAACATCTCGTCCATCGCCGGCCGCCGGGGCAACCCCCGGATGGGCGCCTACTCCACCTCGAAGTTCGGCCTCCAGGGCTTCACCCAGGTGCTGGCCATGGAGCTGGCCCCGTTCGGCATTAACGTAAACGCCGTCTGCCCGGGTTTGATCGAGACGGAGCGGATGTCCGACTGGGGAGCCTATGAAGCCCAGACCTGGGGCGTGAGCCTCGAAGAGGCCCGCAAGCGCCTGATCAACCAGATTCCCCTCCGGCGGACCGGTACGGTCGAGGATGTTGCCAACCTGGTGGTTTTCCTGGCCTCCGACCGGGCCAGCTACATCACCGGCCAGACGATAAACGTCTGCGGGGGCCGGGTTCTGAACTGATGACCTTACGGGGGCTCCGCCGCGCCCTGGGTCTTGCCCTGCTCGCCCTGGTCAGCGCCAGCCCCGCCGTTGCGGACAAGGATATTCCGAACGGGCGGTTTTTCACGGCCGCCGGGTCCGACCTGGGCTACTTCGTCGCCGACTGGGACGGCTACCCCTTCTGGTCGGCCTATCAGGCGGCCGGGGGCGAGACGGCCCTGGGCCGGCCGGTCAGCCGGCGGTTTTTGGCCGCGGGCGGCCTGGCCCAGGGGTTCGAGCGGGGAGTTATCGTGAGTCCGGGGGACGGCCGGACCTGGCGGACCCTTCAGGGCGGAAGCGTACCCGAATCGGCCCGCCGCCCGGAACCGGAGCCCCGGGTAAGTCTCCCCGCCGACGAGGCGCCCCACCGGGACCCGGTCGAATGGTGGTATTTCACCGGCCACCTGGCCGCGCCGGACGGCCGGGAGTTCGGGTTTGAGCTCACCTTTTTCCAGGTAGTCGGGCCGGGCGGCATCGCCGGCCACTTCGCCCACTTCGCGGTTTCGGTCCCGGACCGGGGCGCCTTCATCACCGACGAACGGTTTGGTCTCCCGGCCCGGGATCCCAGGCCCGGGGCGGTCGACCTGCAGCTCGGCGACTGGCAAATCCAGGGCGAAAACCGCTCCTACCACCTGGTCGCCGGAAATCAACTCGCCGGGTTCGACCTCCGGCTCGCCGAAGCCAAGCAGGCGGTGCTTCACGGCGACACGGGGCTGGTTTCTTATGGCCCGGCGGGCGACAGCTATTATTTTTCCCGCACCCGCCTCAGCGGGCAGGGTCGCATCCGGGTCGGGGACCGTGAGTTCCCGGTCAGCGTCCTTGCCTGGCACGACCGGCAGTGGGGCCGGTTTACCGCCCTCCTTGGGGGCGGGTGGGACTGGTTCTCGATTCAGCTCGACGACAGCACTGAGGTCATGCTCTACCTGGTTCGGCTGGCCCCTGGCCCGCCGACCGTAATCCACGGAACCTACGTGGATGAGTACGGGGTTGCGACCCCGCTGGCCCCGAGCGACTTTCGGGTTTCGGCCCTGGGCGCCTGGGCGAGTCCCCTGACAGGGGCAGTTTACCCCTCCGGCTGGCGGGTGGAGGTGCCCGGCCATGGCCTCGACCTGACCCTGACGCCGGCCATGCCCGGCCAGGAGTTTATAAGCCGGGCGTTCGGAATCGCCTACTGGGAGGGGAAGGTCGGGGTGTCGGGCCGGCGCGGCGAAACGGCAATTTCGGGCCGCGGCTATGTCGAGTTGACGGGTTATGCTATGATCCGTTAGACATCAGGCGGTTTCCTCCATCCGGCCCTGGCCGGACAGGAAGGGTGCAGAGGCTCGGTGACCGGCCTTAAGGCGGTGTTGAAGGCCCTGGGCCAGCACGGGCCGCTGGCGGCGGCGGTTTTAGCCCTGCTGGCCCTGGGCTTTGTCGTCTTCCGTCCGCCCCGGGCAGACGAACCGGCGGCGATGAGCACTTTCAGGCCGCCGCCGAACCGGGTTGCGTTTATGGCGCCGGCCAGTCCGCCCCGACCGGCGTCCCTCCAGACGCCCGAGGGCGTCGCCCGGGCGTACGTCCACGCCCTGGCGGACGGGAATCCAGAGGCGGTCCTCCGGCTGTCGCGCCCCGGCAGCCGGTCCGTTGACCTGACGCCGGGCTATGGGGTCCCCGGGTTCGGCCTGGTCTGGGTCGACATCTGGGAGGTGAGCCGGACGTCGGACCGGGTTGAATTCGGGGTTCGGGGGATGCTGGCCGACGGCGACCGGCAGGACCCGCCGGCCCGCCGACCCTTTGAGGGGCGGGTCACCGTCCGCTGGGCCGACGGCTCCTGGTACGTGGAGCGGGCGGAGCTGGCCAGCGGCCAGAGCTAGCGGGCCAGCACCGGCAGGAAAAGACAGCGGCGGGCCGGGTCAGCACACCCGGACACCGGGCTGACGGGGGTGGGCGAGGACGTCGGGGTTGGCGTCGCGGCCGGCTTCGTGTAGACGACAACGCCCCAGGGTGTGCTGTTCTGGTCGGGATCTGCCTGAATGGTGCTGGAGTTTCGGGGGCTTTGGGGATCCACGAAGCCGGCGAGGGCGATGTTGCCCCCGGCGCTCACCTTGAGCCGCAGCCCGAGCCGCGGGTTCTGGTAGACGATGCCCATGTGTTCGTTGCGGATCCGGCGGCGCTGAAAGGGGCTCAGGGCGAAGAGGTTCCGGCCGCCGCCTCCCGCCGCGGCGTCGGCCACGACCGCCGGCCACACGCCCTCGCCCTCACCGACAACAACCGCGTCCGAGTGCTCCAGGGCCTCCCCGGGAAGCGCCGACGCGTGCGGCCCACCAAGCACCACCACGGTGCCCGCCCGCCGGTAAAAATCCGCTGTCTCGTATCCCCTCCGCGCCGTTGCCGTGAGGGTGGTGATGCCGGCGTTGCGCAAAGTGTCGAGGAGCGTCTCGGGGCCGACGTCGGCCAGGACCTGGGCGGCCGGAACGTTGACGGAGCACGCCAGGGCCTGGCGGGCGCGCAGCGGGCCGTGGTAGCGCTCGTCGTAGTTGCGGGGGACCCAGGTGCCGTTGCTCCACGGGTAGGCGGTGGGCACGTCGGGGATGCAAGCGACAATCTCGCGCCACACCGACAACCCGCCGACGCCGGAATCGAAGACGCCGATCATGAGGAGACCGCCACCGCCGCTCCCCTACTCCTCGATGATCTCAACGCGAATGAGCGCTTCGCCGGGTTGGCGGGCACGGCTGGGGTCGCGTTCAGGGATGGCGTTCACCACATCCATGCCCTCGATCACCCGGCCGAACACGGCATGCTTGCCGTCTAACCATGGGGTGGCAACGTGGGTGATGAAGAACTGGGAACCGTTGGTGTTCGGGCCGGCGTTGGCCATCGAAAGGATGCCCGGGCCGTCGTGCTTGAGGGAGGGGTGAAACTCGTCCTTGAACTGATAGCCGGGGCCGCCGCGTCCGGTGCCGGTCGGGTCACCGCCCTGGATCATGAAGTCCTTAATCACGCGGTGAAAGGTCGTGCCGTCGTAATAGCCTTCGCGTGCCAGGAAGACGAAGTTATTGACGGTGATGGGGGCCTTGTCGGCGTGCAACTGCAGTTCGATGGCGCCCCTGTCGGTGTAGATCGTCGCCGTGTACCGTTTGCGCACGTCGATCTGAAAATCAGGCGGTTTGGCGTATCTCGCCATGGAATTGGTTCCTTTCTGTCCTGGGTGAATTTATGAACGCGCGGATGTTCCACGCTGGTTC